>Ga0209342_10006319_pt1 | contig 12060 bp, 14 predicted proteins | sample RifCSP16_2_FD_184023 | JGI IMG/M metagenome (GOLD analysis project Ga0209342, IMG submission 184023) | Soil microbial communities from Rifle, Colorado - Rifle CSP2_sed 16_2 (SPAdes) (version 2) | ecosystem: Environmental > Terrestrial > Deep subsurface > Rock core/Sediment | place: Rifle... | reverse complement strand
CCGGCGGACGCGGTAACGATCAGCCACTCGGGTCCGTCGGGCTCGACGATCGTCGCCACGGTCGCACCGGCGACTTCGACGGCTGCTTCGCAGACGAAGTCACGCGTCTCGGAGCGTGCTGCAGCTTCCCGCACGACGCGCGCGATCGCAGCCATCGTGCGCTCGCTCTCCGCGAGTTCGGCCATGTGCTTTTCTGCGTCTCGCGCCCTTTGACGCGAGTTACGCACGAGCGATTCGGTCGAGAACCCAACGAGCAGCGCGACCCCGCTCCAGAGTACGGCTCGCCTCCATTCTGTCGCCGTGTACACCTCGCCGCCTATTCCGACCAGAGGGATGACGAAAAGGGCAACGCCGCCGGCGACCCCTATCGCAACCTCTCGACGACCGAGCGTGAGGGCAATCCAGAGGATCGGGACGATCGCGAGTGGCGCGTAGCCGGACGTGGAGCCACCCTGCGCGTCTCGCAGCAGGCCGATGACCACGAAGTACGCGAGCGGAGGCACGACGTACGTCGCGCGGGGCATGCGGGACCACGGGATGGTCACCCCCGCGAGCGAGATCGCGATCGTCAGTGCGACCGCAGCTGCAACGAGCGTCCAACTCTTGGGCTCTGGCGGCAGCGCGATGGTCGCGAGCGCGAGCAGGCCAACCGCTGCAAAGGGCAGGAAACGTCGCGCGACTCTGCGCTGGAGAGAGTCCTCATTCACTGCCTCGTCAATCGGCCTGGTCGCGCATTTGCTTGAACCCGCGACGCCCGCCCTACGTGCCGGCGGGGAAGCGGCCGCGCGGCAGAAGAAGGTCGGGCGGTACCTTCTCGCGAGTGTCCGGCTCGCGCACGCGCACCTATTCCTGGGGCGACCCTCTCGCACTCCTCGACCGGGCGGCGGGGCTATCGGGTCTCGAGGTCATGCAGAAGATGATCGCCGGCGAGTTTCCACAGCCCCCGATCGCGGAGACGCTCGGCTTCAGGCTCACCGAGGCCGAACATGGCCGCGCGGTCTTCGAGGGCGATCCCGCGGAGTTCCACTACAACCCGATCGGCATCGTCCACGCGGGCCTCGCGTCGACGCTCCTCGATTCGGCCATGGGCTCTGCGTTCGTCACGACGATTCCGGCGGGCGTCAGCTGGACGACGCTCGAGCTCAAGGTCAACTTCACGCGACCGATCACGCTCGACACCGGACGCATCCGGTGCATCGGCAGCGTCGTGCATCCAGGGCGACGGGTTGCGACCACCGAAGGCCGGGTGGAGGACCTCCGCGGGCGCCTGCTCGCGCACGCGACCTCCACGATCCTCGTCTTCTCAGACGCTGAGGCGTGAGAGCGTGTGCAGCTTGTTCGTGACGTCGAGCGCCGCGACCTTGTACGACTCGGCCAGCGTGGGGTAGTTGACGACGGTGTCGACGAGCGCGTCCACCGTGCCTTCGTTGATCATCACCGCCTGCCCGATGTGAACGACCTCGGTCGCGCCCGTCCCGAAGACGTGGACGCCGAGCACGCGCCGGTCCGGCACCGGACGAGCAGCTTGAGGAGCCCGTGCCGGTCGCCGATGATCTGGCCGCGAGCCAGCTCGCGATAGCGTGAGATCCCGACCTCGTACGGGATCGATTCGTTCGTGAGCTCTTCCTCGGTCGCGCCGACGTAGCTGATCTCCGGGATCGTGTAGATGCCGACCGGGAGGATCGTCCCGATGGAGCGGGCCTCGTGGTCGAACGCGTCGCACGCTGCGAGTCGACCTTGCTCGGCAGACGTCGCGGCGAGGCTCGGGAAGCCGATGACGTCGCCGACCGCGTAGACGCCGGGAACGGACGTGCGGTAGCGGTCGTCGACTGCGATCCGCCCTCGCTCGTCGGCCTCGATGCCGATCTTCGCGAGGTCGAGCGTGTCGACGGCGCCGCGCCGACCCGCCGAGTAGAGGACGGTGTCGGCGGGTATCCGTTTCCCGCTGGCGAGCTCGGTGACGGCGCCGCCGTCGTGCGCTGTGACGCCGACCACATCCTCGTTGAAGCGAAAGGTCACTCCGAGCTCGCGCAGGTGGTACTGGAGCCCTTCGACGATCTCGGCGTCACAGAACTCGAGCAGCCGTCCGTGGCGCTCGACCACGGTCACCTTCGTGCCGAGCGCGGCGAACATCGACGCGTACTCGATGCCGATGACGCCGGCGCCGACGACGACGAGCGAGGCGGGGATGTGCTCGAGGTTCAGGATCCCGTCGGAATCGAGCACCGTCCCACCGTCGAACTCGACCCCGGTGGGATGCGTTGGGGTCGTGCCGACGGCGATGATCACAAAGGACGCTTCGAGACGATGCTCGATGTCGTCGGGCGTGTCGACCGCGAGTACGTGAGGCTCCACGAATCGTCCCGTTCCCTGGATCAGCTCGACGCGATTTCGGCGCAGCTGGTCGCGGATGACGTCGTTCTCGGCTTCGATCACGTCCTGGGCGCGCGAGAGCAGGTCGTCGATCGTGAGCTCGTCCTCAGGCGGTAGCTCTGGCCGTACGCGAAGCGGTGGCTGAGCCCGGTCAGGTAGAGGACGGCCTCCCGGAGCGTCTTCGACGGGATCGTGCCCGTGTTCACGCAGACTCCTCCGACCACGCGGCCGCGCTCGAGCACGGCCACACGTTTCCCGAGCTTCGCGGCCTGAATTGCCGCCTTCTGACCGGCGGGGCCCGACCCGATGACGACGAGGTCGTACGCGGCGCTCACGCGCGGCAGCGTACGGGTCGCGCGGACGCGTGTCTACGCGGCGTTACGACTCTGTGTCAGCCTTGTCGCGTCGGATGTCCGCGATCGTGCGGTACTCGGCTGCCATGAGCAAGTCTCTCGGCCGGGCAGCCGCCTCTTTCATCGCTATGAGGTGGTCGAGTGAGGCGACGCGAATCGTCACGCCCCAGAGCACCTCAGGCGATCCGGACGTTCGAAGCTCGTCGTAGCGGGGTGCGCCCGCAGGGTCGCCCAGGATGTCGAGCGACCCGAATCGCGTATCGAACGTGAAGTTGGATCCTGCCCGAGGCGTCTCTGCGTCGAGCTGGAACGGTAGTCCCGCGGGTGCGCCTCGAGGTGTGGCGCCGAGCTCCGAGAGCGCCCAAGCGAACCTCTCCAGGTTCGCGCGAGATCGCTCGTACGCAATGTCGACGTCCTCGGTGTTGTACGCGGAACCGTGCGCAATCCCGGCGAGCCCACCGATGACGACGAAGTCCACGCCGTGCCGAACGAGAGTCTCGAAGATCGGTCCTGGGTCGAACTCAGGCGCGGACACGGTGCGCGACACCTCTGATCTCACTCATTCGACGCGAGTGCGCAACCCCACGTCGTACTCGGTCCTCTGGCGAGAGTGCGAGTCGTGCCTGGTTGAGTGTCGCGTCGAATCCCCACTCCACCGGCGTCGCGTTCAGGTCGAGCCGTTCGTTCATCATCCAGAGGAGCTCCGCGAGCGTCGCGACGCTCGGAGAGACGACGTCGCGCTCGATACGCGAGATCGCGGCCTGCGAGGTCCTTGCGCGAATCGCGAGTTGACGCTGCGTCAAGCCGTGCCGGCGCCTCGCATCACGGAGCAACGCGCCTGCGGTCACGCGGCCACGATATCAAATCAGATATCGTGCTACGCTCCGAGCTATGCGCCGTGACGACAGAGGCTTCTCCGTGTCCCCGGTAGCACCGCGGCGCTGCGCGTAGGCAGCGAGCGCCGCGACCCGACCTTTCTAGACTCTCGCGCGATGGATCCGCTCTACAAGCCGGACGGCGTCGAAGCGCGTTGGCAGGAGACATGGGAGGCCGAGGGCCTGTACGCGGCTGAGCCCGACTCGGAGCTCCCGTCGTTCGTCATCGCGGTTCCGCCGCCGAACGTGACGGGCGAGCTGCACATGGGGCACGCGCTGAACGCGTCGATTCAGGATCTCCTCATCCGCTACCACCGCATGCGCGGCTTCTCGACGCTCTGGCAGCCAGGGTACGACCACGCAGGCATCGCGACCCAGAACGTCGTCGAGCGCGACCTCGCGAAGGAGGGGCTCACGCGACACGACCTCGGCCGCGACGCGTTCCTCGAGCGAACGTGGCGCTGGCTCGAGCACTACGGCGGCGTGATCTACGGCCAGTTTCGCCGACTGGGCGCCTCGCTGGACTACCGCCGCGAGCGGTTCACGATGGACGAGGGCTATGTCCGGGCCGTCCTGAAGTGGTTCGTCCATCTGTACGACCGCGGCTTCCTCTACCGCGACAACCGCATCGTCAACTGGTGCCCGCGCTGCGCGAGCGCAATCTCCGACCTCGAGGTCAATCACTCGGACGTCGACGACCGCCTCTTCACAATTCGCTATCCGCTCGCCGACGGCTCGGGTCACGTCACGATCGCGACCGTCCGGCCCCCGACGATGCTCGCAGACGTCGCCGTCGCGGTGCATCCCGACGACGACCGCTACCGGCACCTCGTCGGGAAGGAGGCGATCATCCCGGTCGCCGAGCGGCACGTCCCGATCATTGCCGACGACCGCGTCGACCCCGAGTTCGGCACCGGCGCGGTCAAGATCACGCCTGGCCACGACCCGATGGACTTCGACATCGGACGAACCCACGGCCTGCTCGAGCTGACCGTCATCGGCCTCGACGGCCTCATGAACGAGGAGGCCGGCGAGTTCGCTGGCCTCACCCAGGTGGAAGCGGAGGAGCGGATCGGCGCGATCCTGCGCGAGCGCGAGCTGCTCGAGTCGGCGGAGCCCTACCGCCACTCGGTCGGGCACTGCGATCGGTGCGGGTCGCGGATCGAGCCGCTCATCACGCTGCAGTGGTGGTGCGAGATGACCGAGCTGGCGAGACCCGCGATCGAGGCCGTGCGCGACGGGCGCGTCCGCTTCCGCCCCGAGCGCTACACGGACGTCTACCTCAACTGGATGGAGTCGATCCGCCCTTGGTGCGTGTCGCGCCAGCTCTGGTGGGGACACCGGATCCCTGTCTGGTACTGCCCCGACGGGCACTTGACCGTTGCCGAGTCCGAGCCGGCCGCTTGCGCCGAATGCAACTCCGACGACCTGCATCAGGACGAGGACGTCCTCGACACGTGGTTCTCGTCGGCGCTGTGGCCGTTCGCGACGCTCGGCTGGCCGGACGACACGCCTGAGCTTCGCGCCTGGTACTCGAACGACGTCTCGTCGACGGACCGCGGGATCATCTTCCTCTGGGAGGCGCGGATGATCATGGCCGGGCTCGAGCTCATGGGCGAGATCCCGTTTCACACGGTCAACATCCACTCGACGATCAATGCGCCCGACGGGCGCCGGATGTCGAAGAGCCTCGGCACCGGACTCGACCCCCTCGAGGCGATCGATCGGTACGGAGCCGACGCCACCCGCTACGGACTGCTCAAGAACTCCTCCACACAGGACGTTCGCTTCTCTTACGGCACGATCGAGGAGGGGCGAAAGCTCGCGAACAAGCTCTGGAACGTGTCGCGGCTGATCCTCCATCACGCCGAGGGCGTGACGCCGTCGGCGGAGCCCCGTGACCTCGAGGAGCGCTGGATCCTCGCCCGCATCGAGGCCACTCGCGCGGAGATCGAAGATGCTTGGAGCCGGTTCGAGCTCGCAGCGTCGACGGATGCCCTGTATCACCTGACGTTCGACGACTTCTGCGACTGGTACGCGGAGTCGATCAAGCCTCGGCTCTACGACGGGGACCAGGAGGCTGCTGCGACCGCGCTGGCCGCGCTCGAGCGGCTGCTTGCGCTGCTGCACCCCGTGATGCCGCACGTGACGGAGGAGATTTGGACGCAGCTCCCCGATCGGGCCACGCGCCTGATCGTTGCGCCGTGGCCGGACGCCGACGCTCGCTTCGCGGCCGATGTAGGCGCGCTCGACCGCGTGCAAGAGGCAGCGCAGATCTTTCGCAGGAGCGGAGTGCAGGTCGAGCTCTCCTCCGATGAGGAGCGCCGGATCTTCGCTGCGGTCGTTCGTCCGGAGCGTGCCCGCGTGGACGACAAGCGCGACGCCGAGATCGAGCGGCTTCGGAAGGAAGTCGCGCGGGCCGAGGCGATGCTCGCGAACGAGCGGTTCGTGGCGAATGCGCCGGCCGACGTCGTGGCCGCGGAGCGCGAGAAGCTCGAGCGCTACCGCAGCGAGCTCGCCGCCCTCGAGCGCTAGACATGTCCGCGGTCGAATGGCTCGATGCGATGAGCCCGTGGCCGAGAGGCGGCTTTGGGCTCGAGCGGATGCGCGCGCTCCTTGCCGAGATCGGCGATCCCCAGGACGCGTACCCCGCGGTCCACGTCGTCGGCACGAACGGCAAGTCGACAGCGACGGTCACGATCGAGCAACTGCTCCTTTCGGAGGGACTCTCGGTGGGCTCGACCATCTCGCCTCACGTTGCGAGCTGGAGGGAGCGGATCCGTGTGGACGGAGCGGAGGCAGACTTCGAAGCTGCGGTCGCGCTCGTGCGGAGAGAAGCCAGGCGCTTGCACGCGACTCAGTTCGAGATCGTGACTGCTGCTGCCTTCGCCGCGTTCGCCGAGGCCGGCGTGGACGTGGCCGTCGTCGAGGCCGGGCTCGGCGGTCGTCATGATGCGACGAACGTATTGCGCACGAGCGTCGTTCTCCTTACGAACGTAGCGCTCGACCATACGGACGTCCTCGGAAGCACGGTCGAGGAGATCGCGCGCGAGAAGCTGGCCGTGGCCCCCGAGGGCGTCGTCGTCGTACTTCCAGACGACAGATTTGCGTATCTCGTGCCTGGGCGTGAGATCAGGTTCGGCGGCGCGCGAGAGGCTGCCGAGGCGTTCGTCGGCCACGAGATCGCCGCCGATCCCCAGGTTTCGCTCGCCGGCCGGCTCGAGCGCCGAGAAGGCGAGATCCGAGACGGTGCGCACAATCCCGACGGTGCCCGCTACCTCGTCGAACAACTTTGTGGCTCAGAGCCACAAGGCACACAACTCGCCTACACGCTCGTCGTCTCCATCTTGGCGGACAAGGACGTGGACGAAATGCTCCGCGAGTTGCGTCGCGTCGGTTCGCGCCTGGTCGCGACCAGATCATCCTCGGACCGTTCGCTTCCTGCCGACCATCTCGCGACCCTCGCCCGTGTTCACTTCGATCACGTCGACGTCGTGGAGGATCCGATCGAGGCGCTCGCGCGAGGGCACGAGCTCGGTGAGCCGGTGCTCGTGACCGGTTCTCTCTACCTGCTCGGCGACATCGCGCAACGGGAACGGCGCTCAGCGTGGCGAGGATAAGGGAGCGGCTGTCCGTGCTCGCGTTCGCGGCACTCCTCGTTGCTGCGATCATCGGGATCGCATTCGCGCTCGGCTACGGGATCGGGAAGCTTCTACTATGACCGTCGCCGTGGCACCGCTCGCACAGTCTCTCGACTCGCCCGACTGGACCCTGCTCCGCAATCTCGGAATTGGGCTCGTCGTCGTGCTCTGGCTCGCGACGGCGTACTGGACCTTCAAGGACGCTCGTCGCCGGATCGAGGATCCCTGGCTCATCGCGCTGGCGACGCTGATCGGGCTCTTCCCACCGTTCCTCGGGCCCATCATCTACATGTTCTTCCGGCCGCCCGAGTACCTGCAGGACGCGCGGGAGCGCGAGCTCGAGATCAAGGCGATGGAGGAGCGGCTCGCCCAGCTCGACCAGCGCTGCCCCGTGTGCCGGGCGAGGGTCGAGCCCTCGTACCTCGTCTGTCCCGTGTGCACGACGCGCTTGAAGCAAGCATGTCCTGGGTGCGGGCAGCCGCTCGAGTCGCTGTGGCAGGTCTGTCCGTACTGCGCCACCGAGATCCCGCCGGGGATCCCGTCGTTCGAAGACCTCTCTGCGGCGCCGCGACGGGCGACACGGCGTACGAAGACCGACAGCTGAGGTCACGCTCGCGCTTCAGGGATCCTCGCGCGACCGGGATCCGCGCTAGCGGCTTCCGGTTCTTGCGCAGAACAGAACGTTAGACTCGCGGCCGCATGGCCCGCGAGACCACACTCGTCCTCGTCAAGCCCGACGGCATGGAGCGTCGGTTGGCCGGCGAGATCATCGCCCGCTTCGAGCGCCGCGGCCTCGAGCTGCGGGGTGCACGTCTGCTGAAGGTCCCGAGGTCGACGGCCCGCGAGCACTACGCGGAGCACAAGGGCAAGCCCTTCTTCGGCTCCCTCGTCGACTTCATCACTTCGGGGCCGGTTCTCGCTCTCGCCGTTAGTGGAGAGTCGGCGATCTCCGTTGTCCGCACGATGATGGGCGCGACGAATCCACTCGACTCGGCGCCGGGCACAATCCGCGGGGATTTGGGGGTCGAGCTCTCGGAGAACATCGTTCACGGCTCGGACTCGAAGGCCAGCGCACGTCGCGAGCTCGCGCTGTTCTTCCCCGATGGCCTCGTCTGAGCCCGACTACGTCGTCGAGAACCGCGCCCTCTGGACGCAGTCGAACGTTGCGTACACGGATGAGACCGCACGGAAGTCGTGGTCGCGGGAAGAGATCACTTGGGGCATCTTCAGCATTCCCGAAAAGGAGCTCGGCGCGCTTGGAGACGTAACGGGGCTCGACGTCATCGAGCTTGGATGCGGGACCGCCTATTTCTCCGGGCTGCTCGCTCGGCGGGGCGCGCGTCCTGTCGGCGTGGACGTGACGCCTGCTCAGCTCGATACCGCTCGTCGCTGTCAGCTGGAGTTCGGGCTCGAGTTCCCGCTCATCGAGGCGAACGCCGAGAGCATTCCGCTCGAGGACGGCAGCTTCGATCTCGCGTTCTCGGAGTACGGAGCGAGCCTCTGGTGCGATCCGTACAAGTGGATCCCGGAAGCGGCGCGCCTTCTCAGACCGGGCGGGCGGCTCGTCTTCATGACGAACACCCCGCTCGCGCTCCTCTGCGCGGTCGAGGTCCCGGACACGACTGCAGAGACGCTTCAGCGCCCCCAGCGCGGGGTGCACCGGATCGCGTGGTCGGACGGAGGAGTCGAGTTCCATCTCGGACACGGAGACATGCTTCGCGTGCTTCGCGACTCGGGCTTCGAGATCGAGGACTTGATCGAGCTCTTCGCCCCGGCCGATGCGGTGACGCATCCCTTCTACGACTATGTCACGGCTGAGTGGGCTCAGAAGTGGCCGGCTGAGGAGATATGGGTCGCCCGCAAGAGCGCCTGACCCTCGCGTCGTCCTCGCCGCAGCGACGGGCGATTCTCGAGCAGCTCCGGATTTCCTTCGAGGTCGTCGAGCCCACCTACGTCGAGGATGATTCACCGGGAGTCGCACCCGCAGATCTCGTTCGCGCACACGCCGAGGGCAAGGCTCGCTCCGTGCACAGCGAAGGGCGACTCACGCTCGGAGTCGACACCGCAGTCCTGCTCGACGGTCGCGTCTACGGGAAGCCCACGGACCGCGCCGACGCAGCCCGGATGCTGTACGAGTTGTCGGGACGTGCGCATACGGTGCTCTCCGGCCTGTGCCTGCTGGGCGCGGGCGAGGACGTCCTCCTGCACGAGAACACCGACGTCACGTTCAGGCTCTTGAGCCACGCCATCGTCGAGTCGTATCTCGACAGCGGGGAGTGGGAGGGGCGCGCAGGCGCCTACGCGATTCAGGGCCTCGGCGGCCGTCTTGTCGAGCGGATCGAGGGCGACTACCTGAACGTCGTCGGCCTTCCCGGCGCCCTCCTCGTCTCGCTCCTCCAGAACCACGCGTCGAATCTCCTGCAAACGCGCAGGTAGACTCGTGTCCCCTCGATGGCCTGGTTCAAGTCTCTCACCGGCTTCGGCGGCCGTGACATGGCCGTCGACCTCGGCACCGCGAACACGCTCGTGTACGTGCGTGGCCGCGGCATCGTGCTGTCCGAGCCGTCCGTCGTCGCGATCGACCAGCGAACGGGGGAGGTGCACGCGGTCGGCGTCGAGGCGAAGCGGATGCTCGGGCGCACGCCAGGGACGATCTCGGCCATCCGTCCGCTGAAGGACGGCGTGATCGCAGACTTCGACGTCACCGAGCAGATGCTCAGGCACTTCATCCAGAAGGTGCACCAGCACCGCTTCGCGCATCCGCGCGTCGTCGTGTGCGTGCCTTCGGGCGTCACCGGTGTGGAGAAACGAGCGGTCGAGGAGGCGACGCTCTCGGCAGGCGCGCGGCAGGCCTATCTCATCGAAGAGCCCATGGCCGCAGCGATCGGCGCCGGTCTCCCGGTCGCCGAGCCGACGGGGAACATGATCGTCGACATCGGCGGTGGCACGACCGAAGTGGCCGTCATCTCACTCGGCGGCATCGTCGTCTCCCAGAGCATGCGGGTCGGGGGCGACGAGATGGACGAAGCGATCGTCAACCACATCAAGAAGGAGTACAAGCTCCTGGTCGGCCAGCAGACCGCCGAGGAGATCAAGCTCGAGATCGGTTCCGCGTATCGGCTCAAGGAAGAGCTGTCGGCCGAGGTCCGCGGCCGCGACATGCTCACCGGCCTGCCGAAGACGGTGATCATCTCTTCGGAGGAGATCCGTCGCGCGCTCGACGAGCCGGTAACGCAGATCATCGACGCGATGAAGTCGACGCTGGACAAGACGCCGCCCGAGCTCGCGGCGGACATCATGGACCGCGGGATCGTGCTCGCGGGCGGAGGCGCGCTCCTTCAAGGGCTCGACGAGCGCGTTCGCTCGGAGACTCACATGCCCGTGCATCTCGCAGAGAGCCCGCTGACTTGTGTTGCAGTTGGTTCCGGACGCAGCCTCGAGGAGTTCGACGTCATCCACCGCGCGAGCCGAAGCCGCGCTCGGCGCAACGGGCTGCTTCGCTAGCCATCGCCTGATTTGATGGGGAGCGCCTCGGCTGCGAAGCGACCGCTTTCAGGGATCTTCGCGCGACCGGAACTCGCGCGAGCGGATTCCGCTCGTGCGCAGAAGAACAGACTGTTGCAAGCGCGCTAACGCCGTCGCGAGAGCGAAAGACCGCTTGGACGCTCGCTAGACTGGCCTGTCGTGCCCCGGCATCGCAGCGCGCGATCGGCGGCGCTGGGCCTGACCGTCCGGCGCGTCTCGACGACCAAAGCCTCCTCACGTGGCGCAGGCTCCCTCCGCCGCCGTCTCGCGGTGGGCGTCCTCGTGCTCGTTTCGCTCGTGCTCATCACGCTGTCCTTTCGATCGGGAGAGGACGGCCCGGTAACGAGCATCCAGTCCGCCGGGTCGACCGTCCTACGACCGTTCGCCGTTGGCTTCGAGCGTGTAGCGCAACCCTTTCGTGACGGCTACGGCTGGGCCGAGAGCCTGCTGGATGCGCGCTCGGATGCCGAGCGTCTCCGGATCGAGAACAGGGAGCTCCGGCAACGCGCGATTCAGAGCGAGTTCGCGCGCCAGGAGAACGAGTACCTCCGACGCCTGCTGACCTACCTCGACAGTCCGCGGTTTCCCGGCGACTTCGATCCGGTTGCGGCTGAGGTGATTGGCCGCCCAGCCGGGGCCTTCACCCAGGCGATCGTCGTCGCTGCGGGCTCCGACAACGGCATTCGCGTCAACGACCCTGTGGTCACTGCCGACGGCCTCGTCGGCCTCGTGACCCGCGTGACGCCCGACACTGCGCGCGTGCAGCTGCTGACGGACGAGGAGGCGGCTGTCTCGGCTATCGACCTGCGCACGAGCGCGCCGGGAATCGTGCGGCACGCGCGCGGCACGCGAGAGACGCTCGTCCTCGATCGCGTGCGCAAGCAGGACAGGGTGAAGGTCGGTGACGAGGTCGTCACCGCCGGCTGGCGCGCGAGCGGGCTCAGTTCGCTCTATCCGAAGGGCATTCCGATCGGCAAGGTGACCAGCGTCGGCCAGACGGACACGGACTTGTTCCAGCAGGTGCAGGTCGACCCGTTCGTCGACTTCGGGGCGCTCGACGCGGTGCTCGTGCTCGTCCCCACCGAGCGTCGCCGGTGAGCGCAGGGCTGGTCCTCCGAGGCACGCCCGTCGTCTTCTTCGCGGCGATGCTGCAGACGGTGATCGTCTCGTCGCTCGTCGTCGGCGGTGGCGCGCCGGACGTTCTCCTCGTCGTCGTGATCGCGCTCGGGCTCGTTCGCGGGTCGGTGCCGGGCGCGGTCTTCGGGTTCATGGGCGGTACGGAGAAACGTCGGG
>Ga0209342_10006318_pt1 | contig 12064 bp, 11 predicted proteins | sample RifCSP16_2_FD_184023 | JGI IMG/M metagenome (GOLD analysis project Ga0209342, IMG submission 184023) | Soil microbial communities from Rifle, Colorado - Rifle CSP2_sed 16_2 (SPAdes) (version 2) | ecosystem: Environmental > Terrestrial > Deep subsurface > Rock core/Sediment | place: Rifle... | reverse complement strand
GGGCGGCGGAGCTATAATGGACAGCCATGGGCGGGCAAGCAACTCCGCAGCTCCTGGTCGAGTGGGCGGACCGCCGGGTAGAGTTCCGCGCCGCGCTCGGCGTGCTGCGCACCGCCCTGCCGGTGCTCCCCCCGCAGTCGGCGCTCGCCACCTTCCGCGCGGACGTCGTGGCGCGGGGCTGGCCGGCGCGGGCGCTGGGCGCCTCGCTCGCCTTGCACGCGCTGTTCGTCGTCGTTCCCCTGCCAGAGTTTTTGAGGCGCGCCTCGCCCGCGCCCGCCGGGCTGCGCACCGTCCGCCTCGAGTACGACGTGCGCTGGGCCGGCAACGCCCGGCTCCTGCCGCCCCTCACACCCAAGCGCGCCGCGAAACGCCCGGCGAGCCTCGCGGGCAAGCGGGAGAAGCCGCTGCCGCGGCGCGGGGCCGACATCCGCCAGCCGCAGATCATCGTCTCTGATCCGCCGGCGCCGAACCACCCCCGGCAGACGCTGCTGACGCAGTTCGGGTTGGAGAAAGTGCGCGTGCCGCCGCGCGACTTCCGCTTGCCGAACATGGTCATTCCTCCGTCGCCCCAGGCGGCCCCCACGCCGGCGCTCGACCTGCGCCGCCTGCGCGCGGCTCTGGCTGTCCCGGGCGCCCCCGCCACGCCGCCGCCGCCGCGACCCAAGCTCGCGAGCAAACTCACGCTCGCCGAAACCCGCATCGAGAACCTCTTCCCGCGGCTCGCGGTTGAATCCGGCGGAGGCGCTGCCAGCGCGGCGCCCGCGCCCGAGGTGGGCGCGGCCGCGAGCCTGCCGGGGGGCGGCGACCTGGCCGCCCCGGGCGTCATCGCCCTGAGCGCCAATCCTTCCGCGCCGCGGCCGGTGCTCGAGCTGCCGGAAGCGAACTTGCGGGCGCGCTTCACCTCCGGTCCCTTCGACGCGAGCGGCAGCCCCGGCGGCGTGCCCGGCGGCGCGCCGGAGATCGGCGGCGGCCCCGAAGGTTCGGGGGGCGGTGAAGGTCTAGGCAGTGAAGGGGTGGGTGTCGGCGGCGGCTTGTCCGTTCCGGGCGTGTTCGTCTCCAACGCCGGGCCGGCGCCGCCGGGGCCGGTCATCGTCGGCCCGCCTCCAAGAGAAGCTAGTGGCACCGGCGTCTCGCTTGTCCCGAGCGCAGTCGAGGGGCCGGTGGCAGCGCCGCCTTCGCCGGCACGCGACCTGCGGGCCCTGGCGCGGCGGGAGGTGCCGCCCGGCGACAAGTCGGTAGAGCAGCGCGCCGAGGAGATGATGGAAGGCCCCGGGCGCGGCGCGCGCCCGCGCGGCGGCCGCCGGGTCTACACCGTGCTCATCAACATGCCGAACCTGACCAGCCAGACCGGGAGCTGGGTGCTGCGCTTCGCCGAGCTGGGCGAACGGGCCACCAGCGCCGGCGGGGCGGCGGAGAGCTTCGCGCTGGAAGCGCCGGTGGCGGTCAAGAAGGTGGACCCGCGCTACCCGGGCGAAGCGCGCCGCGATCATCTCGAGGGCGTCGTGTACCTTTACGGCGTCATCCGCGAAGACGGCGCCGTGGAGAGCGTGCGCGTGGTGCGCAGCGTTCACGCCCTGCTCGATGAGAACGCCGTGGCCGCCTTCCAGCGCTGGCAGTTCGAGCCCGGGCGCAAGAACGGCGCGCCGGTGGCGCTCGAGGTCGTGGTCGAAATCCCCTTCCGCCTCTCGCGGCTGTTCTAGCCGAATCCGCAGTAGGAGCCTGGGCCACAACCTTCTCGACGGTCTCCGCTGCGCTCCGACAGGGCAAGCAAGAATGTCTGTCCTACCAATGCCGCGATATCCCGATGGAGTAGAATCGCGCCACCACAATCGGGAGGAGGAGACTCATGTTCCAGGCGGGACTGCTGAAGGGGCAAAGCATACTCATCACCGGCGGAGGAACGGGGCTGGGGCGGGCGATGGCGCTCCGCTCGGCAGAGCTCGGCGCCCGGGTGTTCCTGGCCGCGCGGCGGGAAGAGCCGCTGCGGGAGACCGCCGAAGAAATCCGGAAGCAAGGCGGCACGGCCGCCTGGGGAATGTGCGACGTGCGCGACTTCGCCGCGGTCGAGAAAGCCGTCGAGCAGGCGGAGAAAGAAATCGGGCCGGTGACGGCGCTGGTGAACAACGCCGCCGGCAACTTCGTCTGCCCGACGGAGCGCCTCTCGCCGAACGCCTTTGCCTCGGTCGTCGGCATCGTGCTCCACGGCAGCTTCCACGCGACGCTGGCGCTGGGGCGGCGCTGGATCAAAGAAAAGCGCCCGGGGACGGTGCTCAGCATTCTCGCCACCTATGTCTGGACGGGCTCGGGGTTCGTGGTGCCCTCGGCCTGCGCCAAGGCGGGGGTGCTGGCGCTGACGCGCTCGCTGGCGGTCGAGTGGGCGCGCTACAAGATTCGCTTGAACGCGATTGCCCCCGGCGCGTTTCCGACCGAGGGCGCCTGGGCGCGCATCATCCCCTCGGCCGAGTACGCCGAGCACCACCGCCGCCGGCATCCGATGCAGCGCTTCGGGCGGCACGAGGAGCTGGCCAACCTGGCCGTGTTCCTCTTGAGTCCCCAGGCCGGCTACATGAACGGCGACTGCGTCACCCTGGACGGCGGCCAGTGGCTCCGCCAGGGCGGGCAGTTCAACGACCTGCTGGAGGTTCCCGACGCCGTCTGGGACGAGATGGAAAGCCGCCGGAAAAAAAGCTGAAGCTTTGCCCTCAGGGGCTAAAGCCCTGGAATGAAGAGACCGCGCTACGGCACGGCTGAAGCCGTGCCCTGACGCGCTGGCTCGAATCGTCAGGGCACGCTTTCAAGCGTGCCGCTACAGGCAATCCCCAAGGCGCGGCTTCAGCCGCTGAGGGCGGACGTTATTCGGCGAGGACGGCGAGCAGGCGGTCTACTTCCCACTCGCGGTTGTAGATATTGGGGGCGACGCGCAGGGCGTCCTGGCGCAGGCTGACGTAAATGTTTTTCTCCCGCAGCTGCTGCCAGAGCGCCGCAGTTCGTTCGGCGGTGCGGGCGGCAACGCAGACGAAGGGCCCGCGCCGGGCAGCCTGGCGCGGACTCCGCAAGACGCAGCGGTCGCGCGGCAGGCGCTCGATGAGGTAGTCGCAGAGCCGCTGCGCGTGCCGCTCGATTTCCGCGACGCCCACTTCGAGCAGGAACTCCACCGAGGCGCGCATGGCCGCCAGGTTCAGGAAGTTCGAGACCTCGGCGGCGTCCCAGCGGCGCGCTTCCGCCACCAGCCGCCAGTTTTCCCGCGGCAGCCGGTTGAAGTTCTCCGCGCCCTCAACCGCCAGCCAGCGGATGTCGCCCACTTCGAGCTCTTCGATGAGCTCGCGGCGGATGAAGAAAAAGCCGGTGCCGTAGGGCGAGAAGAGCCACTTGTAGCCGGCGGCGGTGAGGAAGTCACATTGGAGCTCGCCGACCGAAAAGGCGACGGCGCCCACGGCCTGGCTGGCATCGACGAACAGCCGGATGCCGCGCTGGCGGCAGGCGGCGCCCAGGCGGGCAAGGTCGAGCCGGTTCGAGCTCGAATAGCTCACATAGCTCGCGGCCACCAGGCGCGTGCGCTCGTTCAGTTGCGCGAGCAAATCGTCGGCGGTCACGAAGCGGTCGTCGCTCGCCGGCGCTTCCCGCACCTGCACGCCCCGCCGCTCGAGATGCTTCCAGGGATAGTAGTTGGCCGGAAACTCGCCCGCGGGCAGCAGGATCTCATCGCCGGGCTGCCAGGCCAGGCCGCGGGCGACGGCGTTGGTGCCGTCGGAGGCGCCGGTGGTGAGCGCGATTTCTTCCGGCCGGGCCCCGATCAGCCGGCCCAGCGCCTCGCGGGTCTTCTGCGGGTACTCGAAGTATATTTCGGTCGAGATGCGCTCGGGGAACTTCTTGAGCTCGAGCGCCTGCTCGACGGCGCGCACGGCGGCGCGCGGGAAGGGTCCCTGGGCGGCGCAGTCGAGGTAGATGCGGTTGTCCCCGCCCGGGGCAGGTCCGCCGGGAGCGGAGAAGTCGGCGAACTCTTCCCGCCAATCCCTGGCCGCCGCGGCGGTCTTCGGCGCCGGCATCAGAAGTGCTCCTGCAAGTCGCGGAAGTTTTTCAGAACGAGCAGGCGGCCTCCCTCAACTCCGCTCGGGGTAAAGGGGCCGGGGCGGATTTCTTCGTTTTCATACTCCCAGTTGTGCTGCGAGGGGATGTAAACGGCGTTCAGGCCGGCGGCGAGCGCGGGATTGATGTCGGAGCGGGGGCTGTTGCCGACCATCCAGGTGTCGGCCGGGGAAAGGGCGTGGCGGGCGAGCAGGGCGCGGTAGGCGGCCTCGTTTTTTTCGGGGACGATCTCGTGCGCTTCAAAAAAGCGCTCCAGGCCCGAGAGCGCGAGCTTGCGGGCCTGCTCGGCGGCGTCGCCCTTGCTGAAATAGAGCAGCCGGTGGCGCGGCGCCAGGTGGGCCAGGGTCTCGTCCACGCCGTCGTAGAGCCGCGGCGGCTCTTCCACCAGGAGGCGGGCGAAGCGGCGGATTTCTTCCAGGTGGGCGTCCTGGGCGCGGTGGCCGGCGAGCGAGAGATAGACTTCTTCGAGCGTGAGCAGGAAGCTGCGGGCACCGTAGCCGCGGCGGGCGATGTTGGCGCGCTCGGCGGTGTCCACCTGGCGGCGGATGTGCGCCTCCGAGTAGCCGAGCGGCCGCATCAGCTCACAGAAGGCGGTGATGGTGCGCTCGAACTTGAGGTTGGTTTCCCAGAGGGTGTCGTCGGCGTCGATGAGCAGGACCTGGCGCTCGTGGCGCATAAGCGGGAGCGAGCGCCCGCTCAGCGCCGGGCGGCCGGCTGCGCCAGCCGCTCCAGGATGCGCCGGCCGAGCTTCTGGAGCTCGCCGAACTGGGCCAGGTAGCTCTCGAAGTCGCGGTCAAGGTCCAGGGCGACGGAGGCGGGCAGCTTGGCTCGGAAGATCATGTCGCGGACGTGGACGGGGTTGGGCAGGTGCGCGTCTTCGCTGAGCTCTTCAAGCGCCTGCTGCGGGTCGTAGTGGTAGGCCATGGCGGTCCCCCCTGCAAGCCTCACTATAGTACGGGGGCCGGAAGACGGGCAAGCCGCGGCTGACGGTTGACATCGACGGGCTCCGTACGTACTCTTGCTTTCACGAAGCGCTTCCGGCCGCAGCGGCCGGGGGACTCCCGAGGTTGACGATGCGACGCGGAGTGGTTCTATTCTGCCTGCTGGTGAGCGTCTCCGTCTGGGCGCAGCAGGACATGATGAAGGAGGCGGCGGACTTGCTGACGCTGTTCCTCCGCATCGTGGACAGCAAGCCGCCGACCACCGGCCGGGACTGTTACGCGCTCATCCGCCGACCACGCCAGGCGCTCGAGGACTTCAAGGCCGCCCACCCCGGCGCCCTCCCGGACATCGTGAAGGAGCTCGAAGGCGCGGGGTTCACCTTCGAGCGCAGCTGCCGCTCGCTCGACCAATTCGGCAACCTGGCCCTGTGGCCGGCGGGCGCGCAACTGGTCATCAGGGCGGACGAAGCCTTCTACAAGCTGGCGGAAAAGAGCGCGCCGCCCCCGAAGCCCGCCGCCCCGCCGGCCGAAAAGCCCGCCGAACCCGCGGTTCCCGCGCCGACGCCGCCCCCGATGACGGCGGCGGAAGCCGCCGGGGCGCTGCTGAGCAAGTTCTTCACCCTGGCCGATGCGCAGCCGCCGCGCAACCAGAACGACTGCCTGAACCTGCTGCGCCCGGCCGAGCAAGGCCTGGAGCAGTTCAAGAGCGCCTATCCCGGCCAGCTTCCCGAGCTGGTCGAGGCCCTCGGGCGCGCCGCCTCCGGCTACGCTCAGGTCTGCCGCAGCAGCAACCGGGAAGCCTCTGCCTGGGCGGGCGCCAGCGAGAATGTGCACATGGCGGAGCAGCTGCTGGCCAAGTCGACCGGGGCGCCCGCGGCCGGCTCCGCGACCGCCACCACCCCGAGCGCGCCGGGGCCGCAGGGGGTCAACCCGGCGGTGCTCGAGCGCGCCCAAACGGTGCTGGCGCAGGTGCAGAAGCTCGACTCGGTGATGGACCTGGCCCTGGGCAAGGAAGAAACCCAGAACCGCCTGATTGACGCCCACGCCGGCCTGCAGGAGTTCGCCGCCTCGCCCGAGAGCGAAGCCCTGCCGCTCACCGTGGCCAACCTCCGCCTGGCGCTGGCTTACTACCGGCGGCGGCTGGACGCCGAAGACAGTTTCGCGCGCGCCTCGGCCAAGGAAGCGCTGCTGAAGGCGCGCACCTACGTGAAGAACTACGAGGAGACCGGGAAAGAAGAACCGGCCCAGCCCTGAGGCGCGACCCTGCGCGCTAGCGCCGTTCCAACTTTTTCGGGGTAAAGGCAACGGCCAGTAGCTGCTCTCGAGTCTCCCCCCAATCCTTCAACCGACATAGTCCCTGATAGTTGGAACGGCGCTAGAAGGGGCTCTTTTCCGACCACTTGCGCACGAGCCGCCAGCGGCCGTCGGATCCCTTGCGCAGCACCTCCAGGGTCAACTCGACTTCGCCCCCGCCCTCGCGCAGAGAGAAATCGTTGCGCACGGCGACGATGGCCTCGGTGGCGCTGCGGGGGACGACGGCGAGCACGCTGCGGCTCCAGAATGTTTCCCGAGTCCCCACCGCATCGAAGAACCGCTGCACGCCGGCCACGGAGGTGACTTTGTCGAGCTGGACCATGCCCTGCGGCGGCAGGTACTGGAAGGCCAGGAAGTCGCCGGCCAGGTGGTTGGCGATGGCGGCGGTGTTGCGCTCGTCCCAAGCCTGCCGGTAGTCGGCGTAGAAAGCCTGGACTTCCTGGATGACGGCCTGGGTTTCGAAGGCCGGCCCAGGAGACTTGGGGGGAGCGGGAGCGGGCGGCGGCTCCTGGGCCTCGACTTGCGCGCGGGCTCGCCCTGAAGGCTCGCCCTGAAGGGGCATCCTGAGCTCTGTCCCTCGACTCTCGCTCGGGACGGTGAGCGTGAGTCGAACCGTCGAAGGGTGGGCCTCCAGAAAAACCAGCCCGCCGGCGAAAACCACAACCAGCAGCAGGCGTCGAAGCACGGTCACCTCCCCGGAAGAGGGGTCTCTTCCGACTAGAAGCGGAACAAGTAGGAAAACTTGACGAACACCCCGCCGGCGTCGTTGATGAAGCGGCGGCGCGGTTGGATGAAAACCGACTGGTCAGCGGGCAGCAGGGGGCAGTCCGCCGCGGCCCTGCCGGGCCCTTCGCACAGGAAGAGGTTCTGGGCGTTGCCGTTGTAGCCGAGGTAGAGCACGGTGCCCGGGTGGACGAGGTAAGTAAGCAGGAAGTCGGCGTTGAAGTTCTTCTGGGTAGAGACGCTGGTGAAGGCCGGGTTGGTGAGGGCGGCGTCGTACTGGAAGATGGCGCGCAGCGATAGTTCGCGCGTGAACTGGTAGTTCCACTTGGAGCGGATGATGTGATTGTTGATGATGCTGGCATCGGTGAAGCGGTCTTTCAGCCGATAGAAGATGTAAGTGTTGTCTATGCGCAGCGGAGTCACAGGCCGCAGGGTGAGGCCCAAGTCGGCGGTGGTGATGTTGGCCAGGCAGGGCTCTACGCCGCTCGGCGGCGCGACATTGATGCGCGTGCCCCAGGTGTAGGTGCCGCTGACGGTGACCGGGGAGTAATAGCTGGAGCGGAAGAAAATCCCCGTGCGGTGGCGGGAAAAGTCCTTGTTGTCGAGCAGCACCGGGAAATCCTCGGGACGCAATCGCTCTCGGTCCCAGTTGTAGAGGGCGCCGATTTCGGTCTGGCCGACGAATTCAAAGGTAATGGAGCTGTCCTGGGTGAGGTCGAGCCGCAGCCCGCTGTGGTCCCAGACCGCCTCGGTGTTGAAGAAGGGTCCCCAGGAGATGAGCCACTTGCCTTCGGGGCGGAAGCCGTAGCCGACTTCCTGGCCCACGCGGCGGATGTCGGGCCGGCTCAAGAAGCCGGGGGCGGTGCGGAAGCCGTCGCTGCGGTCGTTGTACTCGAGTTCGTAGTTCAACTGCCGGCCGCTGCGCTCGAGCCCCACGTCATAGGCCGGCCCGGCCAGCTTCTCCTGGGTGTCGCGGAAGAAGCAGCCGTCGGAGGCCGACCCCAGCACGCCGGCGGAGATGCGGAAGCGCTCGGCCGGGGGCAGACAGCGGGTGAAGCTCGCGACCGCCTGGGCGGTCGCCACCCAGTGCTCGGAGAGCTTGAAGCGGCTGTCGACGCCGCCGACACGGTTGTAGCTGTCCATGTACTCGCGGTCGGTGAAAATGAAGCCCAGGGTGGACTGCTTGCCGATGTCGCGGTTTACCCGAAAGATGGCGAAGAGGGCGCGGGTGTCAACGAGCGGGTCTGTGTCGGCGACGCTCTCGCCGGGCGCTTCGTCGTCGATGACAAAGGCGCCGAGGGCGTAGGGGCCTATCTTCCCCGTCAGGCGCACGCCGAACTGCGGGTCGGCGATGCGCCGGCTGAAGACCAAGCTGATGGGGGTGGCGAAGAAACTGGCGTTCTCGATGAAGAACGGGCGCTTCTCGGGGAAGAAGACCTCGAAGCGCTGGTTCACCGTCACCTGCGGCTCGTCCGACTCCACCTGGCTGAAGTCGGGGTTCACCGCCACGTCCAGCACCAGGCTGTCCCGGAAAACGAATTTGGCGTCCAGGCCGGCGTCGAAGTCGGCCTGCTCGCGCTCGAACTGCGGGCGCAGCGGGTCGCGCTCGTCGGGGGCTCGGAAGGAGCGGAAGACCCCGAAGGGGATGAGCTGGATGTTGCGCCCGGGGGAGATGTTTTCCAAGCCTTCGAGGGTGGCCGTCTGGTTCAGGCGGCCCTGGATGCGGCTGGAGTAGTGCGGCCAGTAGCTCATTTCGTTCCCCCGGGGAATGTCGCGATTGAGCAGCAGACCCCAGGTCTGCTTGTCGGCCGAAGAGAAGCGCAGGCTCTTGAAGGGAATGGCCATCCAGACCACATAGCCCTGGTCAGTGAGCTTGCCGCGGGAGTACCAGAGGGTGTCGAAGGAGCTGTCGAACTCGGCGGGCCCGCCCCCGCCGCCGCCGCCCGAGCCGCCTTCGGTCCACAGCGCGTCCCACTGGATGCCGTGAGGGTTGGTCAAGAAAGCGTAGGCGCGGCGCTGGTCGTTGAAAGTGTCGAGCATGATCTCGACAATGTCGTCCCCGAAAACATTCTCTCGCTGCGCCATGCGGGCACGGATTTTTTGCGGCTCGGAATCAAAGCAGACGAAGATGGCGTAGAGGTTCTTGTCGTCGTAGCCGAGATAGACTTCGGTGCGCTGGGTGGAGGGCTGGCCGTCGCTGGGAGTGCGCTGGATGAAGCCTTCCACCTTGGCCAGCTTCCCTTCCATCTCCCCGGTCGGTTTCATCTCGAGGAAGTCTTCCAGCGTGGGGGCGCGCTCGACGCGGGGGACGCTGACGGTGGGCCGCTCGGCGGGAGAGGCGGCGCGCACGGCCGGCGCTCCCACCAGGAGCCCGAGGAGTGAAACCCCGGCGGCGGTCGCCGTCGACAGGCGGCGCGGCACCCGGCGACCCGGCGGACGTCGCGGGGCTCTCCCCATGGCGGCGAGGCCGCTCACCTCCCTTCCCTCGAGGCGCGGCAGGCAAACCCCATCGCGTGTTTCTCCTGGATGCAGGCAGCCAGGGAACGCCAAAGTCTCAGGAGGGCGGAGGCAGGAAGTCGTACTGCTCGATGACGGCCGCCACGCCCACCAGCCCGCTCCCGGCCGCGGGGCCGAGCTTCTCCACCCGCACCACCCGCCCGGCGCACTGCACCCGCACGTCGTCGGTCAGGGTGATCTCCTTGGGCAGTGTCAGGACGAACTCGATGGGCGAGCCGGCTTCCAGGTCCCGGTCCACGGTGAAATAGAGGCCGCGGTAGCTGACGTCCCGGGTCTTGGCCTGGGAGGCCAGGGGCTGGCCAGCGGCGGCCGTGCTGACCTCCAAGGGCAGATTCATCAGGAAGCGGCGGGCGTTGCGGCGATCGTCCACGGTCCCTCCCCCCGACAATGGGTTCTGGCTGCGGCTACCCTAGCATCGCCCCTCCAGGGGGGGCAATAGGAATTCCGTCTAGGGCGTAGTACTCGGGTGGGACTGCTAGTGCCGTTCCAACTTGTTTGGCCGACGCCGCGGAGCCCGCTCCCGCAAGCCTGTCAAGGGGAACGGCAGGGCCGAAATTAGCTGCAACGAAGTTGGAACGGCGCTAGAGGCGCTTGACGTTCTCGTGGATGCGCTTGGCCAGCTTCTCCACCTGCTGGCCCTGCTGGCGCAGCTCCAGTGAAAGCTCTTTATCGGGGTCCACTGCCGCCAGCTTTTCTTCCAGCGCCTTCAGGCTCTCGCGCATCCGCGTGAGGTCTTCCTGCAACTGGCCGAGCGCCTGGTGGCGCCGGGTGCGGGCCAGCCCGGCCTGGATGCTTTGTTCGCGCCGGGCGGTCTCCGCGCGCAGGCGCCGGGCCTTCTCGAACTGCTCGACGGAATCGGACGGGCGCTGGGGCGCCGCGGCCGGCCGCGGCCCCGCCAGGATTAGTCCTGCCAGAAGCATCCCCGCGGCGACCCGCAGGCGGTAGTGACGAAGGCGCATCGCTGATTGGTCCCCTTTTCTTGTGGGGCGCTCAAGAGCAGTTGAGCCGCCCCCAAACTCACTGCTAGTGCCGTTCCAACTTTTTCCGCCTACGAGATCGGCCGGAGTTCCGGCGAGATGTCCGTAACTTTCGTTGCGGATACGTAGGGCTAGATAGTTGGAACGGCACTAGCATAGCACCCTTCCCAACCGCCGACTATGGCTGCGGGAGGGGGCGTGAAACGCACCGTTAGGTCGCTCTGGCTGCCGGGCCCGGCGGGGAAGCTGGAGGCTCTCTGGGAGCAGCCGCAGTCCGCCCGCTCGGACCTCGCCGCGCTGGTCTGCCATCCGCACCCGCTCTACGGCGGGACGCTCCACAACAAGGTCGTCCACCACACCGCCCGCGCTTTGCAGGAGCTTGGGCTGGCGGTGCTGCGGTTCAACTTCCGCGGCGCCGGCCGTAGCCAGGGGGCGCACGATCAGGGGCGCGGGGAAGCCGACGACGTCCGCGCCGCGCTCGCCTGGCTCGAGAACAAAGTCCCCGCCGCCGGCCTGGTGCTGGCCGGGTTCTCCTTCGGCGCCTGGGTGGGACTGCGCGTGGGCTGCGGCGACAAGCGCGTCGGCGCGCTTATCGGCGTCGGCCTGCCGGCGGATGACAGCGACTTCGCTTATCTGGCGGACTGTGCGAAGCCGAAGCTGTTTATTCAGGGCACGCGCGACCAGTTCGGCTCGCTCGGCGCCGTCGAGGCGCTGGCCCAGGGCGCCGCTGCGCCGAAAGAGCTGGTCTGGGTCGAAGGCGCCGACCACTTCTTCGCCGGCCACCTGGACCAACTCCGCCACGCCATTCGCGATCACTTCCCGCTGCGAGTACAATGACAGGCCGCACTATCGCTTGGGTAGGGCAAGGCCTTGCTTGCCCTGAGTCTGTCGAAGGGTGCCTTGCCGCGGCAGGGGACAAGCCCCTGCCCTACCCGAACAACACAAACGAGGACACGATGCCGACCGTCTGCTGCCCGACCATGGACGACGCCCTTGACCGCGCCGCGGTGGTGAAGACCGCGATGAACCGCATTGAGGACGGCCGCCTGGTCAACGAAATCCAGACCGAGTTTTTTGTGCGCGGCGGACCGGAAGGACGGTATGACTACCTGGGCATCAACTACTGCCCCTTCTGCGGCCGCGCCGTCTCGCTCGGCCTCTGGGCCGCCGAGAAGAAGAAGTGACCCGCGCTTGCGGGTCACCCTGAGCGAAGCGAAGGGTCGCAGCCCCACCCCTCGCTATTGTGACCGGCGCTGGACGCGGGCGAGCACCCCCTTCCCTTGTCATCCTGAGCAGAGCCCACGCCGAGCAGTGGCGTATGACCTCGGTGTGGCAGGGCGGAGTCGAAGGATCTGCTTTTTCCGGCGCCCTACTGGGAGCGGCGCTGGACGCGGGCGAGCACCCCCTTCCCTTGTCATCCTGAGCAGAGCCCACGCCGAGCAGTGGCGTATGACCTCGGTGTGGCAGGGCGGAGTCGAAGGATCTGCTTTTTCCGGCGCCCTACTG
>Ga0209342_10006317_pt1 | contig 12064 bp, 34 predicted proteins | sample RifCSP16_2_FD_184023 | JGI IMG/M metagenome (GOLD analysis project Ga0209342, IMG submission 184023) | Soil microbial communities from Rifle, Colorado - Rifle CSP2_sed 16_2 (SPAdes) (version 2) | ecosystem: Environmental > Terrestrial > Deep subsurface > Rock core/Sediment | place: Rifle... | reverse complement strand
TCCATTAGAAAACTTTCAGGAGTATTTGAGGATTGTTAGTACGTCATATAAAACTAGAGAAATTATTAAACTATCAAAAGGATTACCAGCTTTAGCTAAATCTAATCCTAGTATTGATGATGTTATTGAGAATGTAAAGAATCAATTAGAAATTATTAGTGATGTTACAGGAGGAGAAGGTACTTCAAGTTTATCTGATTTAATTCCAGGAGTGTCTAAGGAAATTCTAAGTAGAAGAGAACATCCTAATTATATATCTTGGGATACTGGTTTTACCAATTTAAATCTATTAACTGGGGGTTATAAACCTGGAAATGTAATGATTATTGCGGCTAGACCAAGTGTAGGCAAAACTGCTTGGATGGTAAATTCAGTATTAAGATCAGCACAATTTGGGATTAGATGTTTGGTATTTGAACATGAAATGAATAAGCAAGATTTAGTTGATAGACTATTAGCTACTTATTGTAATATTCCTTTATTTAGACTTAGAATGGGGAATATAACAGATGTAGAATATGGTAGAATTTCACCAGCTCTTGATTATTTTAAAACTTTGCCAATTTATCTTGATACATCTTTTGGTTCAGATATAAATTATCTAAAAGCAACTACAAGAAAGTTTGTAAAAACTCATAAAGTTCAGGTTGTATTTGCAGATTATATTCAATTGATGGTTGAAAGAACAGATAACATGACTATGGAATTAGGTAATGTTTCTAGAGAATTAAAAATCTTAGCAACTAAATTAGGAATACAGTTAGTAGTACTTTCACAATTAAATAGAAATCTAGAAAGTCGAGTTGATAAAAGACCCACTCTATCTGATCTTAGACAATCAGGAAATCTAGAAGAGGATGCAGATTTAGTTGGTATGTTATATAGGGAAGATATATATAGCTCCTCAGGAAATAAATCTTTAATTGTACCTTTAGAGTTTCTTATTAGAAAACATAGAAATGGCCCCATTGGTTTATTACCAATGACTATGAATTTAGAGACTAACTCCATAGAAGGAGATATGAAGTAAGTGCCAAAAATTAATTCAAAAAGGAAAGGCAGTAATTTTGAAAGAGAAGCTAGAGATTTATTACAAGAGAAATTAGATGGTAAGTGGAAGAGAGTTGCAGGTAGTGGTGCTTTAGGAGCCATATTAGAGGAACCTTTATTACAAGGAGATATAGTAGGTAAAGTAGATTCATTTCCTAAAACATTTAGACTAGATGCTAAGGTAGGATATGGAGGAGCTAAACAACTTACAATACAAAAAGAATGGTTAGACAAGATTAGGAGAGAAGCTGAAGCTACCTATTCTATACCAGGATTAATATGTAAATTTTCTGGAGCTAGAGAAGGGGTTAGATATTTTGTAGTATTAGATTTTGATACTTTTGTAGATATTATTTTAAACAGTGAAAATCTAAGAGAAGATTTAGACAGGTTAGTATGGAAAATGCAGACCGAAAAAACTGGAACCAATTAATAAAATTAGTGTTAAAGTTTTATGATTATGGATGTTCTAATATTATTATATCTACTCACTTTAATTTAGATATGATTTATGTTTATGGTATATTATTGGAATATAGGGGAACCCTAGGTTGGAATGAAAGAAAGGAAGATAAATAATGACAATTTGGTTTACAGCGGATCAACATTTTGGACATACTAATATTATTGAGTATTGTAATAGACCTTATGATACAATTGATGAGATGGATGCTGACCTTATTCAATATTGGAATCAGGTTGTTGGTAGATATGATGTTGTTTACCATCTAGGAGATTTTACTCTAGGTGATGTTGAAATGGCTAAGAAATATTTTTCTCTGCTAAATGGGACTGTTTGGATATTGAATAATTCATGGCATCATGATAAGCGATGGATTGAAAATCATACTGAATGTATTACTCGTAGTGGTTCAAGTGTATTATTGCGTGATCCATTGGAAGTTCTTGAACTTAAGGATTATGGAAAAGATGGGTATCCTTTAGCTGTGTCTCTGTGTCACTATCCATTGAGTGAATGGGATAGAAAACATTATGGTGGCTGGCATCTTCATGGTCACAGTCATGGAGAACATAAAGCCAATGGTCTGATCCTTGATGTAGGTGTGGATAGTGCGGCTTTATGGTTAAAAGAATATAGACCATTCAGTTTAGAGGAAATTATGGTAATTATGTTGAGAAAGGAAATAAATAATGACAGTAGAATTACCTGACTTTCAGGAAATGTGGGAACTAATTCAAAAAATTAGACAAACATCACTTGAAGTCTCAAAACTAGATATTCAAATAAAGTTTCTAGAATCAATTACTTTTAGGAAAGGAAAAGAGCAAAGTATGGCAGTAAACTATATTGAAAATGCTTATAAAGTTACAGGATTTGATGATGAAATTCTACCTTTAAGAGCAGAGTTAGCAGAAAAAACATCTGATCTAAATGCTTTGAAACATGAATTGGAATTAAACAGATCACTTATAGAAGTATGGAGATCAATTCAAGCTACAGAACGTTTAGGGATGTCATGAGTAGACCAATCTATTTATCTCAGAGTGCGATTAAGGACTTCTTAACTTGTAGAAAAAGATATTACTACAGAGTATTTCATTCTGAGGAAGCTGAAAAAACAGATGAAATGTCTTTAGGTAATGTAGTCCATTTAGCTTTGGAAAAGAGTTGGGATAATCAGGAAGTTGCTAATAATATAGCTCTTAATTCTATGAAAAACTTTTTTCTACCAAATATTTACACGGATGTTGTATTAGAGCTAATTGATAACTATTTTAATAATTTTAAAATGTTAACTACATCTAAGGATGAAGTAGAGTATAATTTTAAAGTACCTTATTATGATTCTGTAGCTAGTAATGTTTTTCTAGTAGGAAAGTTTGATAGAATTAATAAAGAATCAAACATGGTTATAGATTGGAAAACAGGAAAACAAAAATTTGGGAGTATGTCTAATGATATTCAATCTATTATATATTATAATTCATACAAAACTCTTTTCGGAAGCTCTCCTCAATTAGTTTATGTATATCTAAAAGATAAAAAACTTGTATCTTATAATCCAGATGAAACCTATACAAAAGTAATTTATGAAGAGGTTATTCCAGAATTGATAGATGCAGTTTTATCAGATAGTTATTCGCATGGAGGATTATATTCATATGTTTGTAAGAATTGTAGCTTTAAGAGGTTTTGTTATACGGAGTTAGGGATAGAATAATGACAAGTATTAAAGATTTGAAATGTGTCCACAGGCATAGTATAGAAACTCACCCAAGTTGTTTCGCTAAAGGACTTATTAAATATGATTTTGAAAGTGACAAAGAATGGGAAAAGATTACTGGACAACCCTGGTATACATTTCCAGAGTATCGGGTGGGGTACTTGGACATTGAAACAGACAATTTAAAAGCCGACTTTGGTACAATGCTTTCTTGGGCTATTAAAGAAAAAGAAGGCAGTACTACAGTAGGAGTAATTACTAAGAAAGAATTATTTAGTGAAGTAGATGTAGATAAAAGATTAGTAAAAGATTTAATAGATATTATGAGAGAGTATAGAATTATAGTAACCTATTTTGGTACTAGATTTGATTTAGCTTTTGCTAGAGCTAAAGCTTTACATTATGGACTAGACTTTCCTGAATATGGGGAGATTTACCACCATGATTTATTCTATACAGTAAAATCTAAAATATGTATTTCGAGAAAAAGTTTAGAGTCTGTATGTGATTATTTAGGGATTAATGGAAAAACCCCCATTGAGCGGGAAGCTTGGCGTAGAGCTAAGTATGGTAATGAGGATGCTTTAAAGGAAGTTGTAGAACATAATGTAGGTGATGTAGAAATTTTAGAGCTTCTTCATAACAAGTTAGAACCATTTAGAAAGTGGACAAGGAGTAGTGTATGACAAGGATATTTGCTTATGGATTTGAAAGCGGTGATATTAGTGATTATAATAATTTTGTTAAAACTACTGAAAATAAAACTAGATCAAAAAAGAGTTTAATTGATTTATTATTAAAATACTCTGAGTTTGATGGAGAAGTTGGAGATATTATTATAGGTGGGGATAACGGTTGTTTATGGTTCAAAAATGTGAGTTCTTATGAATGGACTGTAACTGTTAAAAGGAGTAGTATATAATGGAAGGATACTTAGGAAGATATACAAATATTGAAACTACTTGTATTTTTAGTGAGGGTACAGGACAGTGGAAGGTTACACAGAAATTAACTCATAAGAGATCATTAGATGGTGAGCATTGGGAAGAAAAGAGTTTGTCAATGCAAAGTTACGCTACTGACTTAGGGGTAGCCTTAACAAATGTTCTATTTTCCATAGAGACTTATTTAGCTAGAAGAAATCATGATTTATTTGTGGAGTTACCAAATACTGCAAGAAGGGATGATTAAATGAAATTTGTTAGAGGATTCCTTTGGACTGTATGGTTTGTTACAATGGCAGTTTTTACTGTATTAACATTTTATGTACCTGATGAATGGATAGTTTATTGGGATGTATTTGTTATTTTTGTTCTTTTAGTGTCAACTAGTTTTGTTGTATGGATAGATAAATCAACAAGAAAGGATGATTAAAATGAGATGGCGGAGTTTATTTTTCGTAGCTTGGTTTTCAGGTACTTTATTTGTATTAGCTGGAGCTTTATTAGCTAAAAGTGCTAGATGGGAATACTGGTTAATATCTTTAGCTATGATTGTAGTTGGTATAATTGGATTAGTTATATTTAAAAATATGAGTAAATAAAAATGGAGCCAAAAATAAAAAAAGAGGCTTGTCCTAATTGTAACAATAAAGTAACTGTGGAAAGAGAAGATGTTATATGGGGATCATGGATGGGTAATTGTAATAACTGTGAACAATTAACAGTTGTTATAGAGGATAAGGATAGGAAGAGGGTTGATAGTATTAATATTAAAAAATGGTTAAAGGATAACTAATCTATGTTAAAGATTATAGGACTAAGGGCGTTAAATTCGATTTCGGTTCAGCAGGACGAAGGCTCAAAACATTTTATTTCATCAAGTAATTCTTTTATTATAGCTGTGCCAACTTTAAGTTATATACTATTAGCGTTGTTAAAAAATAATATTATAGACGAACAGGTACTTTTGGGAATTTTGGAAGAGTATCATAGCGAAAGGACAGATTGATGGTAGATTTAGAGTGGGATCAAAGAACGGTAATTATATTAGTATCAGGGAAAGCCGGAGTAGGTAAAACTACTTTTGCTAATTTTGTAATGAAACACTTACCTCCTGATGTAAAGAAATATAGTGCTAAAGGGGCTTTTGCTACTGTAGTTAAACAGGTAGCTAAGATGATGGGGTGGAATGGGCAGAAGGATGATAATGGTAGAAAGTTACTACAAAATGTTGGAAATGTAGGAAGGGAATATAACTCAGATACTTGGGTAGGAACACTTATTAATTTCCTAATGGAAGTCAATATTATACCTTTAGATTTAATTATTATTGATGATTGGAGATTTCCTAATGAATTGAATTGGTTTCTAGATAAAAGTTTAGAATATAAAGTTTATACAGTTAGAATCTCTGCACCTAGTAGGGAGAGTTTAAAGGGAACTCCCTATTATAATGATGTATCAGAAACATCTTTGCCTGATGAACCTAGCAACTATAATTATTATATTGATAATGAAGGAAGTTTAGAAGCTTTAGAACAGGCAGCTAAAGATGTATTAGAAAATGTATTTATGTTTGTATAAGGAGAATTAAAATGTTAGAATTTTTTGGAGAAATTACACCTGCATTGTTACTTGCTATGATTCCAGGCATTGTTGAATTTGCTAAGCAATTGGGAGTTACTGGTAGAGGTAGCCTGATTTTAAGCTTTGTTACTGGTGTAGTTCTAGCAGTGGTATTTCAGCTTAATGCATTATATCCAGGATTATCTGATTGGATATATTTAGTAGTATATAGTGTATTATTTGGTATGACAGCAAGTGGTTATTACAACTTGGCAAAAAGACTTGCTGGCGTTCAGTAAATTGCCTCTTGACAGCTGAGTAAAAGTATGATATTATAGTGATAGACTGGTTAAATCACTTCGTCATTAAGACGTGTGAGTTGGATACGGGTTAGTCCTGAAATAAAATCCCGACAGGTATTCCAACAAAGTCAGGGAGAGGCCAGTGGGCCGTGTTGCTATCTGAAAAGTGGGAGCTCATTTAGCCAGTCTATCTCTAAATTAAAAGAAAGGAAAGGATATGAAGATAGAAACAAATAGCAAAATTGTAGAATTTGGTAATACAGGTTATATTACAAGAGTTACAATTAATTATAGAAATGGTAATTTTAAAAGTGTGCAAATTTTGAAAGGAACTCAAGTAATATCTATATTTAGTAGAGATGATTTTATTAATCTTTTAAAACTTTTAGAAGAAGCTAATGAATATATAAAGGAAAGTTGAAATGGGAATAATGTTTTTTAAAAATAATAAAAGAGCAATTATAGAATTACTAAGTCAAATTGCTGATGGGTTAGAGAATGGTAATGTTAGATTAGGTACAAAATTTGAATATACTCAACGTAAAAATTTATTTACAGATCAATTTATTACAAATGAATTACACTTTACATTTATTACTTTGAATGAAGAGGATTAATGCTACATTATTCAGATTTGGATGGTTGGGCTATTGAGTTTGATAAAACTTTTCCTAAGCCTCCAGATAAACTTATTGAAGTAAAGGGAAGATTAATTAGGAAAACATTTTGTAAAAGATGTGGAAAATCTTTTCAAGTTAATCATATTTGTGAGGAAGTTTATTATCATATATGGAACGCTTATATTAGTTTTAAAAATAAAGAACATACTAATTTAGTAGATAGTATGAAAGAAAAGTTTGGATTTTAATTATGAAGACATATGACGAAAATTCCAAAAATAGAATATGGTTAAATGAATTGGGATCGGCTATAATTGAACTTAATAAGGGACAGATTTCTATAATTGATGAAGAGGATATAGAGTTAATTGCATCCTATAGATGGTCGTGTTGGTTTCCATTTAATACATTTACTACATATGCGGCTACTCATATTACTGTAGATAAAAAAAGAACTGATTTGAGGTTGCATAGGTTAATTTTGAATTTGGATAAATATGATAATAGCATAGTAGACCATGTTAATAGGTGGGGCTTAGATAATAGAAAAAGTAATCTTAGAATAGCAACACATTCACAAAATCTTGTTAATAGTAAAATGCACTTAGATAATACTTCTGGATATAGAGGAGTTAGTAGAAAAAGAAATGGATGGAGAGCTACAATAATGAATAGTGGAAAACAAATTTATTTAGGATATTATAATGATCCTATGGAAGCTGCAAAAGCTTATGATGATGCAGCTAAGGAATTATATGGTGAATTTTCTAGGTTAAACTTTTGAGGTATATAAAAAATGTCGTTTAAACGTTGTCCTAGATGTAAAGGATGTATGGAATATAAACCTGTACAAAATTATTTATTTTATTATTGTGATTTTTGTAGACAGTATTATTATAGACAGCCAGGTGGAGAATTAATTAAAGTAGATAATGTAGAAGAGTTTATAAAACAGAAAGGATCAAAATAATGGATTGGTTATTAAGTGGATTAACTATAGTAATGAATATTATGTTAGGTCGGAAGAATAAATGGGGATGGCCTTTAATGATTATAATTAGTTTACTATGGATTAATTATGCTTTATATTTAAATCCTCCTCAGTATGGATTACTACCTGCTGTAGTAGCAAATTTAATTATTGCAGTACCAAGTACAATTAAATGGTTTAGAGAGGATCAAAATGAATTGGGTAGAACATCCAACTGAATTAGTAGACATAGATTTTAATATAGTACTAGATGATATAGCAAATAATCTAGATTACCCTATTAATCAAATGCTAGATACAGCTTCACAATGGTTTGGTTATTCAGAGAATGAATTATTAGGAATGGCTTTAAGAAGGTATTGGAAGATACAGGAAGATTATGGAAAAACATTCTTTGGAGGAAGGTGAGCCTTTCCCGTATGGATACTTTAAGCTTGCTCAAAGAGTATCAAGATTATCTGACCATCGTGTTCGGGTGGGTGCTGTCTTGTGTAACAAGAAACCTATCAGTGTTGCTTGCAATAGCAAAAAGACTCATCCTATTCACGCTAATCCTTACAATAGTATACGTAGTTCTTTACATGCAGAGTGCAGAGCTATAATGGGATATAGAGGAAGTCTAAAAGGTAGTACAATTTATGTATACAGGGAAACAAAAAGTGGACATCCAGCACTTGCACGACCTTGTAATTACTGCTTGACAGTTATGAGAATGTATGATATAAAGAGGATGATTTTTACGATAAATGATTTTCCTTATTGGAGAGAGGAGTTTTTGTAAATGATTGGTATTATTATCGCACTAGTACATAAGTTACTTCATATTTTTGGTATTCACTGGTGGGCAGATATGTGGATTGATTTTAAACATTATCGCTTTTGTGTAATTTGTCAAAAGACTCAACAATGGTATGGCTATTCTAATTATTCTGATGGTTGGGAGGATGAATAGTGAAAGAAATTAAACCATCAATAAAAATTAAAATATTATCATTCTTTGCAAGTATTATTGTAACTATAGTATTATTAAATAATCTATTAACAGATATGATTATTAGAAAATTAAATAAGATTGAGGAAAATCTAAAAAGCTGGAAATGACCATTAATTATATTAACACAAGTAAGCTGGATAAGTCTCTTAGGAGGGAGAGGAAAAAGCAAAAAGGTAAAAATGGAATGAGAAGAGATGGAGATAGTGTAAAGGTTATTCAGCGTATACAAAAGAAACGTAGAGATGAAATCTGGAATAAACGAAGAAAGGAAAAGGAAGCTGTATTAGAAAGCTTAGGTGGTTAAAATGATTTATATTGTAGGATTAATAATACTATGTATTATGTTATACATTTTAAGGTCTACTAAAAGAAAAAAGGATTGGAAGGAAACATACGAAAAAGATTTTGTAGATTTTATTGCAAATTCTAGTAGTGAGGATATAATGAAATGGAACAGATAGATAATAGAACGTTTAAAGCTGAAACGGGAAAGTCTTGTGAATCTTTTGATTTTAGGTTGAATTGTCACGTTTGCGGAAAAAGTTTCTCACCTTTACATGCTGTACTTGTACCAACAGATAAATGTGAATACTACCTTGGTACTTATAGTAGACTATATAGATACGCATTATTAGATGAGCCTTGGGATATAGTATGTGAACATTTAAGAAAGATTCAGGGATTAGTATGGTTATATGATCCGAAGGATGATATGCAAGGTAAAAAGCTTGCAGAAGGTGAATTAGAAAAAGCAAATGATGAAGGTAAGAAATTAATAAAGGAGTATTTAAGTGGAAACAATTAAAGTAACTGATTTTATGAAAGAGTTTGTAGAAGCTCTTACTAAACAATTAGATAGTGATTATGAACATTCTGGAGTTACTGGATTAGGATTAACTAAACTTGGTCAGGAGCATAGATTTCTCAATTTACTTGATGATTATTTTTATGAATGGGATATGAAAGGTACTTCTATGCCCTGGCTTAAAATAGCTGGTAATGCTATGATTGCATGGATTAGAGAAAACCATCCAGAAATGTTTCCTAAATAAAAAGGATATTTAATGCCATTTATATTATTATGGATAGTTGATATATTATTTGATAATTTAATGTTTGGTGATAAAAAGGCAGGTTTATTTTTTATTGTAATAATGATTATATTTGTAATACTTTTATTTATTATTTTACTTAATATTTGAAAAGAAGTGTAGGTAAGTTACCCTAGTGGCCTAATTGGTAAGGCGATTCCCTGTTAAGGAATAGATTATACGTTCAAGTCGTATCTAGGGTGCTTGAGGACGGGTAGCTCAGTGGTTCAGAGCAATTGTCTTATAAACAATAGGCCGGAGGTTCAACTCCTCTCCCGTCTACCTCTTGACAAAATGGAAGAAATGTGATATAGTATGAATAAGAAAGGATATAATTATGATGACAGTAAAAGAACTATTGGAAGAAATTGAAAAATTAAGAGAATTTAATGATATAGATGATATGAAAATAAAAGTAATTATATGTAGTACTGAGATGTACTATTCTCCGAACCTTACTACTGGCGAGCTTGCTAGTATAAGTATTAACGGTCTAACTAAAAGATTAGTAAATAATAAATGGGAATTAATAGAAGAACCCTATATTGAGTTATTTGGATATGAATGAGAAAGGACATAAATATTTTTTTGGACAGTGGCCTGAAATGCCTTATAAAAGAAAGGAAAAAGAAATGAAAGTTTATAAAAATGATGCTGAATATTATGTAGCAGAGTCTTTGGAGGATTTACTTATTCTTTGGAAAGAACATATTGGGGATGACTATATTGAGGATGGTTATGGTACTTTAGATGATTGGGAGGAATTACCTCCTGATACAGAAATAACTATATGGTGGAATTATGAGGATGAAATTAATAGTATTCCAAAGGATGTAATCCCCATAGAAAAATATGGATCATGGTTAATCAAGGCTACAGTAGCTCAATGGGCTAAATCTAATGGCAGAGGATTTCTTTGTAGTACAGAGTATTAAAGGAAAAAGTATGGATGATATTACTAGAAACTTAGAAATTATTGATGAGTTTAATAATTTGCTAAAGAAAATTGAGGGTGGAAGAATTTATGGTAAGGAAGTAAACATAAATAGTATATATGAATTAGTAGTAGCTTCTTATTATATTGGTAAATCAGAGGAGTTAGATAGAAGAATTAAGGAAAGGAATTATGAAGTTTAATTTATTTTTTGTTTTAGGATTTGGTTTAATTGTAATGATTACTACGGCATTTATTTCCAAAACGGGAGAAACACTTTTTTGTGAGCCTATTAGTTGGCAATATCCTGTTATAGTTTTTTCAGTTTTGGTTTCTATTTTTCTTTTGGGAGCTATGTCAGAGATATTTAAGGGAGAATAATAATGAGTGTATTAGAAAATTTGATCTCACAGGACTTTGAGGTTTTAGGTAAAGATGGCTCCCGTTGGGCCACTACAGCTGAACATGACAGTTTAGTAATTGATCGTGAGAAAGGAATTTTCTATTGGAATAGCAAAAACGTAGTCGGGGATGAATTAGTATGGCTCACTAGGATTAAAAGGCACTCTTTTTCAGAAGCTAAAAAAATTCTTGCAGATTATAAGTCCTATTCAGAAACTTTTGTATATACTATTAAAAGTGATAAAGGTGAAGAGGATATTATAGTCTTTCCCAAACTTGTTTCAATATTTTGGGAAGAAGGTTTAAATAATAGGGAATATTTTTATGAAAGATTACTAACAGATGATACAATTAACAGATTTCAACTTGGTTATCATGATGGATTTTATACTATTCCTATCTTTATGGGAGGTACATTTAGAAATTTTCAATGTAGAAAGGATAAACCTAGAAAACTAATCCGTCCTTGGTATCGTGGAGTAGGGCCATTATTATTTAATGAAGATATACTTAAACTGGTAGATAGAGTTATTATTACAGAAGGAATAGTAGATGCTATTTTATTAAATCAATTGGGGTTTCCAGCAGTATCCCATAATTCAGGGTCTAGTTGGATGCACTCTTTATGGTATGATAAATTTAATAGAATGAAAGAAATTGTGTATATTGCGGATTATGACAAAGCCGGTTTAAAAGCAGCTCAGCAAGTTGCTAATAGTTTAAGTATAGAGAGAGTAAAGATTGCTACATTTGAAGGTTATCCAGATAAAACTGATACAATTAGTTTCTTTAGAGATTATGAGGGTGATACAGAGGAATTTAAAAATATTTTGTCTAAGGCTAGGTATACTTATGAGCTATGATGATGAAAGAAAGAAAAGACTTGAAATAGGAAAAGATTATTACGAAAAGGCTATTAAAGATGCTGATGATAGATTAGCAAAAGGGAAAAAAGAATATCCTAGTGGAGAAAATGTAGAACACGCT
>Ga0209342_10006315_pt1 | contig 12065 bp, 7 predicted proteins | sample RifCSP16_2_FD_184023 | JGI IMG/M metagenome (GOLD analysis project Ga0209342, IMG submission 184023) | Soil microbial communities from Rifle, Colorado - Rifle CSP2_sed 16_2 (SPAdes) (version 2) | ecosystem: Environmental > Terrestrial > Deep subsurface > Rock core/Sediment | place: Rifle... | reverse complement strand
CCACCAGAGAAAAAACTTTATCCTTTGGTTTTGTTCCTTCTATCAATCTCCCTAAAAAGCACACTTTTTTGACCATTAAACCCATCTCGAGTGGAGCAGGTGCGGCCCTGAACTTGCTTCAGGGGAGAGATCTTTGGATGGGATCAAACCAAGATTCGACTTGAACTCAACCAAAGATTCCTCGGCTACGCTCGGAATGACGGGAAGTGCTGTTCGGATGTGTCTGATTTATGGTATAATTTCTTGATAAAAAATCCCCCCAAATGTTGATATTGTCCCCTAAGAATGGTCTTAAAGTAAAAGCCTTGGCATGTGTTTTGGCGATTCTGGCGCAAGGAATGTTGCTCCATGGAAATTTCTGGAATACGACCACTGAGAAAATGCTTTTTGTTGCAGCTGAAGCAAGTACCATTACCGATCCATTTACACAACTGACACTTACTGTACCTGCAAATCAAAGCGGTGCTGTTTACACTTCTGCAATTCAAGAAGTGAAGGCTTTTTATGGAATGCAGATGACTTGGGAAGAACAATTAAAAATTGGAAGTGGAGATGGAGGAGAAGATGGAAATGGAGATGAAGATGGAGGAAAAGATGGAGATGAAGGAGAAGATGAAGGGAAAGGGGAAGATCCGGCCGTGATGTTTCTTGTAAGAACCGAGAAAAGTGACTGGCAAGAAGTTGTGGAAGATGTTGATGCGGAGCCGGGAGTTTCCCTGCCTATATTTACTGAACTTTCACGTTCTTTTGAGTTGAAGGCTGTGCTCCAAAACAGAGATGAGCAAGTTCCTGAAATATCAAACATACAAGTACATTTACTAAATCCCGGCGAAGAGACTCAAGTTGTGCCGATGGTCTCGGCGGATGAACAGATAATTACACGTAAAATGTGGGGAGCAGATGAATCTTTAAGGCTTCGGGAAACAAGAGATCGTATCCGCACTGAAAATGCTGCAAAGGAAGCGGTGAAGAAACCAACTGAAACACCAGCAAGCCCAAAGCCAGTAGAGCCCAAAAAAGAAAGTGTTGCCACCAAGCAACCCACAGAGGCTGAAGAATATGGCGCAAATTGTGTAAACCTTGAGGCAAAATACCCTGAAGAATTCAAAATCACGAAAGTTATTTCCAAAAATCCCGATGGCAAAGAATATACATGGCCGATTGCCATTGCGCCGAAGCTCAAGAAACTTGTCATTCATCACACGGATATTGATGTGAAGGATTATGATCAAAATGGCGCCATCGATGACGCTGATTATCGGGCCGCTGTAAAATCAATTTATTATTTCCATACCATATCTCGCGATTGGGGAGATATCGGATACAATTATCTGATCGATCCAAATGGTCATGTCTACGAGGGAAGAGCCGGTGGTGATCTGGCGGTGGCAGCTCATACGCTTTGTAAAAACAATGGTGCTTTGGGAATTGCATTGCTTGGTAATTTTCAAAATGCCGTGCCGACAGCAAAAGCTCTTATGGCCCTACAAAGTCTTGTGAATGCCAAAAGCAAGGAATACAAACTCGATCCTAATGCTTCCAGTATGTTTTATGGAAGTTACTTACCCAATGTGATCGGACATCGAAATGTTCGCAAAACGAGTTGTCCTGGGGACAGACTCTATGAACTGATGCAAAATCTTCGCGATGGCAATTTGGCCGATACTACAAAATTGGTTTTCCCAAAGTCTTACGAAAAAGTCATCTTTGACAACAAAGCAGCAGCTCCCATCAAGGAGACAGAAAAACTGTATAAAGCTGAAGTGGTTTCACAGCCGGAAACGGTACAGGCAAATGTCGGCGATATAGTCACTTTGAATATAAAATTCAAAAATACCGGTAGTACCGTATGGAATGCTAACACGATCGTGAAACCGATAAGCTTGGAAAATGGGCTCACCATGGTGAAAGAAGCAAGGCAGAACCAAAATGTTGTTAGCCCCGGGGATACGGCGACCTTTCTCCCTCAGATGGCTATAGGAGAGACGTTAGCCGGGAAAAAAGTGACCGTTGAATTCTACGTCGTCGCGAATGATTTGATGAGTTTGTCTGCATATCGGGCCAAGGTAATGCTCACTATTTCGGTCGCCGTACAATCGAAAGATGACATTAGTCTAAACAATATGAACGCATTTGCCTCTCAGGTACGACGTTCTGCAGAAAGTCTTACCAAGTTTATTTCACAGGAGATTGGTGGTCCGCCGAAGGCGGACAGTGCAGAGTTCAGAGTGCAGAGTGCAGAATTAGGAACTCAAGAACCAAACAAAAAAGACTCAATTCGAATCAAATTGAGTGTCGGGGAGCCGAATGCGGTTGCGGAAGTAAATGGAGATTACAGTGTGATTATTGATAACAAAAAGGTTGCTTCTTTCGCGCAGGATACTCGGATCAATATCATTCCTGATGAGAGTGGGTTATTGGTAAAAGCTGGGAAGAATATGTACCGAGGATTGGTCGTACGAGTAGAACCAACAAGTGAAAATAGTTTGGTAACGCTTGTCAATTTCAGACATGTTCCCGAGTGGAACAAAAATCTCAATGACAATATCTATCGTGGAAATATTGAGTGGCGTATAGTTAACAGCAAATTAACGACTATCAATGAATTACCGGTAGAGGATTATCTCAAAGGGCTGGCAGAGGTGTCTGATTCGGCACCATTTGAAAAGCAAAAAGCCATGGCGATTATCGCTCGCTCCTATGCACTGTATTATATGACCAGGGACGTGAAGTTTCCGGGAATGCCCTATGATCTTGATGACGATCCAAACAAATCTCAGAAGTATTTGGGATATGGTTATGAAAAAAGATCACCCCGCTTTGCGGAGGCTGTTACGACCACCAAGGGTCTTGTGGTCATCTATAATAGTGAGCTGGTAAAAACGCCGTATTTTAATCAAAGCGATGGCCGAACCCGAAGTGCTGAGGAAGTATGGGGATGGACGAATACGCCCTATCTCATTTCAGTGCCGGATCCACTGTGCAAGACTACCGAGAGAAAGCTCATCGGTCATGGAGTAGGACTCTCGGGCTGTGGTGCCGAAGCAGCAGCAAAACGTGGTTATACAGCTGTTGAAATCTTAGGCTACTACTACCCAGGAACGAAGATAAGAAAGTTCTAAATTCTAAAGCCTGCCCTGAGCGGCAGTCGAAGGGTTCTAAATTCTAAGTTGAACTCATAACTCAGCACTCTGAACTCATTATTTGACAAGGGCTGGCTCTTGTTGCTTGGTGGTAACTTCGCTTTCTTCATGGAGATAGACAGCAAAAGAAGAAACCGAGTCTCCTTTGTCGAGTCTCATGATGATCACTCCTTGTGTTGCTCTGCCGATCGAAGGAATACTCTTCACGGGCAAACGAATAATTTGGCCTTGAGAGGATGTGACCATAATATCTGACTCCATATCACCTTTGCTGATAAATGCTGCTCCGACAAGGTTGCCGGTTTTTGTCGTTACTTTGGAAATGCGCACTCCGCTGCCCCCGCGCTTTTGAGCAGAAAATTCTTTTTTATTCGTTTTCTTGCCATAGCCATGGCTACCGAGGACAAAAATAGCACCGTCTTGATCATCAGGGATCTTGAGGAGTTGCACGACAGTGTCTTTGTCCTTGAGACGAATACCACGCACACCCTGGCTGGCGCGTCCCATGGGACGAACGTCTTTTTCATGGAAAAGTACACTTTGGCCCTTTTCAGTCACCAAAATCAGATCATCATTGCCGGTGGTGGGTTCTACCCATGATAGCTGCTCACTTCCTTTTAATTTAATAGCTATCAGTCCGGATGCGCGCACATTGGAAAAATCAGCGATTTCAGTTTTTTTCACAGTACCACCGGTCGTGGCCATGAAATAGTATTTTTGTGTCTTGTCATTTTTTTCCACGGGCAAAATAATCGTAATCTTTTCTTCAGGTTGCAATTGGAGGAGGTTCACAATTGCTTGTCCTTTCGCTGTGCGAGAAGCGAGAGGAATTTCCCATGCTTTGAGTCTGAATACGCGACCTTTTGTAGTGAAGAAAAATAATTCAGTATGGGTGGTGGTAGTCAAAATATGGTCAACACTATCTTCCTCTTTTGTCGTAATGCCGGTAATCCCCTTGCCTCCACGATGTTGTGAACGATAATTTGTTGGGGACAAACGCTTGATATAATTGCCCTTGGTGAGAGTAACAACCATTGGTTCATCGGGGATGAGGTCTTCCTCAGAGAAGCCTTTGAGTGAGCGCTTCATTAATTTCGTTCGGCGAACATCACTGTATTTTTCTTTGATTTCTGCCAATTCGGTTTTGACGATTTTGGTGATCTTAGCCGGACTAGCGAGAATGCTTTCTAATTCCTTAATAAGAGCAAGTTTCTTCTGGTATTCATCTTGGATTTTCTTGCGCTCTAAGCCGGAAAGTTGTTGTAATTTCATCTCCAAAATAGCCTGAGCCTGACGTTCGCTCAATTTAAACTTCTGTTGCAATGAAAGACTTGCCTCTTCTTTGGTGGAAGCTTTTTTGATCGTAGAGATAATTTCATCAATATGGTCGAGAGCTTTGTTTAAGCCCTCCAAAATATGAGCGCGGTCTTTGGCCACACGTAATTCGTACTCTGTTCTACGGATAATAACAGCGCGTCTATGGCCAATGAAGGCTTCCAGTAAACCTTTCAATGTCATGAGTCTTGGTTGTAAACCGTCGACCAAAGCAATCATGTTCATGTGAAAGTCCAACTGTAATTGAGTGTACTCGAAGAGTTGGTTGAGAATCTTTTTAGCAAAAGCGTCTTTTTTGAGCTCAATGACAATGCGAATTTTATCATCTGATTCATCGCGAAGATCAGAGATACCGACAATTTTTTTGTCATTGACCAGGTCAGCAATCTTTTCGATCAGTACGGCTTTGTTTACCTGATAAGGAATTTCAGTGATGATAATGTCAAATCGACCATTCTTCTTTTCTTCGATCTCAGCAACACCCCGTACAGTGAAAGATCCTCTTCCCGTCAGGTACCCTTCACGTAAACTTTCACCGCCATAAATTACACCAGCAGTAGGAAGGTCAGGTCCGGGAATTTTCTCCATCAACTCTTCAATGGTACAGTCTGGTTTATCAATGATCAGATTTATACCGTCGATAACCTCACCCAAATTGTGAGGGGGGATTTTTGTAGCCAAACCAACAGCAATACCTTCTGAACCATTGAGCAAGAGGTTGGGGATGCGGGTGGGAAGAACTGCAGGCTCATTTTCAGTAGCGTCATAATTGGGACGGAAGTCGACAGTTTCTTTCTCAATATCGCTACCCAATTGCTCGGCAAGAGATGTCATACGAGCCTCTGTGTAACGATAAGCAGCAGCGGAATCGCCATCTATTGAGCCGTAATTACCTTGACCATCTACAAGCGGATACCGAAGTGAAAATGGCTGAGCCATACGCACCATGGTACTATAAATTGACTGATCGCCATGAGGATGAAAGCGACTGATCACATCACCGACGATCTTGGCTGATTTGCGATACTTAGCAGTGGAGCGAAGTCCTGTATCATGCATCGCATAAATGATTCTTCTTTGTACGGGTTTTAGACCATCGCGGGCATCAGGAAGAGCACGAGACACGATGACTGACATGGCGTATTTGAGATAGCTTTCTTGCATCTCAACTACCAATTCTCGGGGGGTTACTTGCCCGATTTCCATACTACCAAGGAGATTTTCGTTGTTTTCCATAAATAAAGACGCTTAATGTGGCGTTAGCTGCAAGAGAATACCACAAATCTCGGACGATTTCCAAGGTCTTTTTGTATACAAAACACCGAAGAATCGATGTTGTCTAGGGTATCCGACGATGACTTGCCACATGCATGGTCTCTATTTAGCGATGACAAATTTGCCGTCCTTTACCACTTTCTTCACCAGAGCGATATTCACTTCACCATCACTGTCGAATTTGTACGTACCGGCTACTCCCTCAAAGAGAGGCATGTTATAGAGATATTGTTTGATCTTTTCGCCATCATTTCCCACTGCTACGATCGCATTGTAGACAATGTTTATTGCATCATATTTGGTGGCGGAATACGTTAAGTTATTGATGCTTTTTGCTTTTGCCTCATCCATAAAACTTTTCACAATCGGACGCTCTTCGTCGAGAGCAACATCATAAAACATCACTTCTTCAGTAGCACTTTTACCTTGTTCAAAAAACTCGGTTCCATTCACGGCATTGCTAGCATATGTTGGTAATTTGATACCCAGTTCAGCAGCCTGTTTCACTATTAAACCGTCCCCAGCCGGGGTTTGGGCGTTCACAATGAGGGCTTTTGCATCACTGCTTTTTACCTTACCCAAGATGGTTTTGAAATCCGTGGTACCGGGATTGAATGTCTCGTCAACGGCCACTAGGATGCCCATTTCTTTGGCAAACTTTAAAGCATCTTTTTTGAATCCTTGTGCAAAGTCACTGTTTTCACTGATGATCGCAAAGCTTGTCGGTGCTGTTTCAGACAGATAATTCTCCTTGATGTCTTCGATGGTTTGTTTGGCAGCCACTTCATCAGATGGCCAGTTGCGGAATACATAATCTCCGGCATCTTTGATGGCTGGACTGCTAGAACCGGAACTGAAAAGCACAACCTTGTTTTGATTGGCAGTAGGCGCCATTGCCAAAGTCTCTCCACTACAGAGGCCTCCGAGAACCACTTGTACTTTGTCGCTGGTGACCAGTTTATTTATTGCGCTTACGGCATTTTGACCGTTACAGATACCATCCTCATATCTCACTTCGAGTTTTCTACCATTGAGCATGGAATTTTTCGTTGCTAAAAACATCTCCATTGCTGATTGTTCATCTTTTCCGAGTGAGGCAGCATCTCCGGTAAGCGGACCGACATAACCGATAATAATATCTTTTGAAACTGTTTCAGGTTGTTTCGTGGTATTTGAGTCTGTAGGAGTACCGGATATTGATGCTGTTTCTCCACAAGCGGTGAGGATGAAAATCAGGCCGACTAAGAGGCTTTTTGATGCAAATTTGCTCATAAGATTCTTTGTTAAAAACGTTCAATTTGAACGTGGCAAATATAAACTTGTGGTATGGTAAAAGCAACAACTTTTCAGTGCAGAGTGCAGAGCGCTGAATTCTGAGTTATAACTCTACATTCTGCACTCAGAACTCTGAACTTCTTATGCTTTCATTACATAAACACCGATTGGTTTTTGTCGTTACGGGTTTGATCATCGTACTCGATCAAATCAGTAAATATTTGGTGGTCAGTAACAATTTATTCTATACACTCAATTCCGGAATAGCTTTTAGTATACCTTTGGCAAATATCGCGGCATTTGTGATAGGTGTTGTCATCGTCATGGTGCTTTTTTTCTATGGTGACAAACTTGTCGATGGCCAGTCGAAAATCCACGCTGCTGCACTTGGCTTCGTCATGGGTGGTTCGATAGGAAATCTTCTTGACCGCCTACGACTTGATGCGGTTATTGATTTTATCAAACTACCTTATTGGCCAGCATTTAATGTGGCTGATGGCGCGATTGTGGTGGGAATTTTTTTGTTTTTGTTTTGTTACAACCCCCAAGCCTAACCCTCCCCTACCCTCCCTTGTCAGGGAGGGGGGACTTTGGGTTGCGATGAAAGAAAACTCACGCGGGCTTCAATGTGTTTTCCGAGATCGGCGCAGACAGCTTCCAAATCAAACATCACTTCATCATTGGTATAACGAAGAACCAAGATACCATATCCATTTAATGTACTTGTTCGGCAAGCATCATATTCTTTTTGATCGTCGTGAATGCGACCGTCAATTTCAATAACAAGCAAGAGTTTGGCACAGTAGAAGTCAGCAATAAAACTGTCGACATTATTTGCTCGGCTTTCGTTGGTTTTCTTCTATTTTCCCGTGCCCTCTCGGTATGCTTAACGCGATAAGGCAGATATTTGAAGCTCATACATTGGAGTTAACTTACTCAAATGTACCAAGTAAATAATGAAATTTTTATTTCGACACCCAAGTTCCTCCCTGATAAGGGAGGGAAGGGAGGGTTTGAGCTCAAACAAAACAACAAACAAAATTCTCCTATTTGTCCTTACTTCCACGCGCATATATAATGACAGTATAAGATAAGATATTGACATAAATCTGTAGTGTGTTATCATGATGCTCTTGTCTCAATAATTTTACTTATGAAAAAGCCTGTCTTGTCTCAATTGGAAGCATCAAAAAGCCCTCGAGTTGGCGTATTGGCCTCTCTACGCAATCGTGCACGCAAAATACTGGGCATAGCCGGTTTTGCTGCTCTTTCTAGTGTAGCAGGCTGTGCCATCAATACCGACATCGACTGGCAGCAATATCGTGGCCGTACTGATGGTTCTTCAGATACTGACGCTGGTATTCCAGAGAGAGATAGTGGGGATGGTAGGGATGGGGATGTGAGGGATAGTGGCACAGAGTGTGCAGCGAGAGGGACACTTCTTGTCAGCCAAGACAATGTCGCCAATCTTGCTGATACCAGAGTTTCTACTGACATGACAATTCCATTTACAGGAAATTGTAATAGTCTTGCAGGGACACGCTTGGCAGTTACTATTATCGTTGATGGAATTGCATCCCCATTTGACCAAATAGCACCTATCACAGCGATAGATGGATCCTCTTCAATAATTACTTCCTCTCTTGATTTAACAGCAATTCCCGCTGAAGCGCGAGTCACATCTATAGAGGTAAATGTTGTTGCTACAGTAGCAAGGGGCAGTTTTATTGCTGATTTTATTGCACCGATTCTTGCAGACACTCAAATGGGTTCCCTGCCTGTAGGGGGACCTTATCAATTTAGAGCCACTATTAATTCATCGAGTGGATCAGATTTTTCTTCAGGGACACTAGAAGTGCGTTATTTAAGAGATAGTGACGAGACCCCTTTTAGGCTTCCCGGAAATATTGGCACATCGTGTACTACTCTCGCTGCTGCTGTTGATTGTGGTAGTTTACCAAGAGATGATGTCGGAAGAACCCAAGGGTGTGGAGTAAATACTTCAGTGAGTACCACTCCTGTGGTGACGCTTGGATGTACGTACGCGAACGGATTACTTTTCCCTTGGAGCGCAGGGGTGAATACTTTGTTTACTGGGAATGTAGCCGATGCAGATTCTGTTCGTAGTGAGGTCGTTGGTAGTGGTCAGTACTTCAAGGTTGGTTTAATAGCTTTTGATAGGGCTGGGAATTCAGCTGTGCGAGTGTTGAGAGTGTCGAGAGACTAGGTTTTTGTGCCGAAGTTTGGATGCCTCCAAAAGCTGGGGTATTAGGTAGCTGATGGCGCAAGGAGAGAGGAGTTTTTAAGATAAGTAAAGGGAGAAGTAAAGATTTCTGGAGAGGAAAATCTGATGCAAAATTCACTCACATATTCTGGTAATGTACCAGGAGTGCAATGATGATACATTCTGCGGATAAAAGTACGCAAATTACCAAACATGCCTTCAATTTCTGAAGTAAGTTCAAACTCCCAGCGACGATGAATATCTTTTTTATGGGTAAGAGGCCAAAAGGCATCAATACCACGGTAAATACCACCACCATCGGTTTGGAGTCTACTGTTAGGTTCAATAAACTGATAAATAAACTGGCAGGCTTCGGTTTTATTGACGGAAGATTTGGGAAGAATCCTAAAAGCAATTCTTGAAGAGCCAATTTGTTTAGCCATAATAAGAGAAGTGTTCTTAAAGTAAGCTTCATCCATTTGGACAGTGCCGCCCAGGATGGCTTCCAGTTGTGGTAGATGCACACGGAACTGACGGAACCAATGGCGGATAGTTTTGTCATTTACATGACAAAGTTTTTGAGTTTGCAGAACAGGGACAGCTTGAGTCCAACACCAAAGAAGAGCCCAGAAAGTGCGCAGATTAAGTTTCATGTCTTTGAGCCAGGTATGAGAAAGAAGCGAGAAGCGCCTCCGACACTTCATACACCAATAACGCTTCTGCGCTGCACGATTAACATGTCGAGAATGGCATACGGGGCAGAACATATTCTTGCCAAAGATACTGCGTCTGAGATAGGTTCTTATTTGCGCTTCTGAAGGAATTTGTTTGAGTAATGCAATCATGAGACAGGAGGTTAAGTGCTAAATGCACCCTAGTCCTGCGCCATCAGATGGTGAATGCCCAAAAGCTGAGGGTTGTCTTCGGTTCTTTTTGTGGTATAATGATATGAGTGTTTTATAAAAACATGAAAACAAAAAAACAAAAAAACTTTTCTGGGTGGTTAACGGTATCTCTTATATTGGTCCTGTCTTTTGGATCCATATTGCCTGTGTTAAACATTGTTGATGTTTATGCAGCTCCTGAAGAAATCTTAGTAGATAGAGGTGATGATGTTGGTGGAGTTGGTGCTTGTGATAATTTAGCTTCAGGGACTGACGATTGCACGTTGCGACAGGCTATAGCCTTCGCAAATAGTAACGATGCAGATACTATAATTCGTTTTGCCTCCGATATTCCTAGCGATGAAATAGTGCTTATTGATTTATTTTCTGGTTTGGATAATCTTCCCGTTATTGACAATGATTTTTCAGTTACCATCGATGGCGAAAATCAAGTTACGATTACTCAGGATGATACTAGCGTGATGGATGCTTCTGCCACATATGACCGTCTGTTTCAAGTTGGTACTCCTGGGATGAACTCAGCTAATAACGTCATCAAGAACCTAAGGATAGAAGACTTCATAAATGGCATTGTGATTTTTGGTGACAATAATTCTGTTCAGCATGTTACTTTGCGTGGAGTAGATGGAGAATCTGTGTGTGATAATACAAATACTACTGCCCAAGCGGGTATTTCTATTTTCCCTCGAGGTGCTACATCACCATCTGGTAACGCTATTATCGACAATGATATTCAGTGCTTCCAGAAAGGTATTGTAGCTCAGAAAGTTGAAGGAACAACGATAGTAATCAATAGCATTCGAAATAATAATGCAATGACTGATGGTACCGGTCCTTATGCTGGTACAGACATGCATCCATGTTTTACCGCTGGCATTGAACTTCAGGGTACTTCGTCTGGTACTGGGAGCACTAATAATATTCTCAACAATCAAATTCATACGAATGGATCATTGCGTCCTGTAAGTGGGAATTGTTCAACACAACTAACAGATCTTTCTGAACCATATGCTTTCGCCAGCGCTGGTATTATTTTAGATTCTGGTGCTGATAGATTTTATGTTATAGGTAACCAATTGAGTCATAATGTGTCTGATGGTATTAGCTTGCTCAATTCTAGTGCCAATCTTATTCAGGGGAATAATATTATTGAAGAAAACGGTACAGTAACACCAACAAGTGGTGATGTGACCGCTGATATAGGTAATGGCATTGCACTTCGATGTGTCATCGATAGTGAAGGATCAAAGAATAATTTCATCTATCGTAATGAGATTTCTCGCAATGCTGACAATGGAATTTTCATTGGTAAGCACTGTGAGTCTCAGTTATCAAGTAACATTGATAATGCGATTATCGAAAACAGCATTTTTGAGAACGGTCGTAATCCAGGGACTCCTCCTTTGGCTGCAGATGATAACGATGATGGTATAGGGATTGATTTGCAGGTAGATGGAGAACTCACTGCATTTGCATATAGCAATAACAATCAGAATATCAGTGTAAATGATGCTAATGATCCGGACAGTGGAGGGAATAATGTACAGAATTTCCCTGTTATCACTGATGCAGATTACAATCCCGGCACAGGAGACTGGACAGTAGTAGGTACTGTTACTCCAGCAGACGGAACCTTGGTTGAACTTTTCCAAGTTGGTTGTACTGACCCCAATAGTCTTCCTACTTGTGACGTAGATGACAATAATAGTAGCGGACTTGGTTTTGGATCGGGTAAAACTTTTCTTGGTAGAACATTAAGCGTCTCAGGTGACTGGGAAATTACAGTTCCACTCAGCGCGGGCTTTAGCGGAGGGCTTCTTACGAGTACGGTAACTACAACGATAATTACACCCAGCTTGTGTATGGCGGCATCTTCTGCTGATCCAGATTTACAAGATACTCTTGGTA
>Ga0209342_10006314_pt1 | contig 12066 bp, 10 predicted proteins | sample RifCSP16_2_FD_184023 | JGI IMG/M metagenome (GOLD analysis project Ga0209342, IMG submission 184023) | Soil microbial communities from Rifle, Colorado - Rifle CSP2_sed 16_2 (SPAdes) (version 2) | ecosystem: Environmental > Terrestrial > Deep subsurface > Rock core/Sediment | place: Rifle... | reverse complement strand
TCTCGGGGGTCACGGTGACGGTGATGTCCCCCGCCAGGGGGCGGCATCGGCAGGCGAGCCTGACCCCCGCCCGCAGGTCCGCCCCGGAGAGAATGCCGGGGTCATCCCCGCCCTCGGCCCTTCCCGCGACGGTCACGCGGCACTTCCCGCATCGTTTTTCCCCGCCGCACGGGGAAAGAAGCGGGACGCCGGCCCGGATCGCGTGGGAGAGGATCGACTCGCCGGCCGCGACGGGCACGGAGACGTCCTCGGGGAGGAAACGGATCGTTCCGGGAGCCGGGTCAGACATCGGCGGGGGCGAAGGCGGCGGGCGGCAGCCGCCGCAGGTAGGCGGGGATCGCGGACGATTCCTGGGGGCCCACGAGGATGCGCCATCCCGAGAGTTCCTCGATCTTCCCCGAAAGACGCGCCACCATTCCCGGGAGGATCAGCGTCCGGTGGGAAACCGCGCCGGCGATCCCGCTTCCCGAGAGGATCTTCGCGATGCTCTCCCCGCTGAACTTGCCGGCGGCCCAGGCGGTCAGGACGGACATCCCGTCGCAGTCGGCGACCAGAAGGCGGGCCGGCACCCGGGACGCCTCGATGTCGGACCGGACCGTGAAATACGTGAGGGAAAAGTTGGTGGTGATCAGGACCGGGGACGAGGGGGTCGGGTTCCCGACCGGGTAGATCCCCGCCTCCACCTGGATGGGCTTCTGCGGGTCCGTGAAGATATTCTGGCGCAGCGTGAGAAGCGGGAAGAGGTCGGCGGGGTCGTCCGAGTCCAGCACCAGGAGGGATCCGTATTTCGGCACGAGGAGAGACGCCGCGGCGAAGGGGAAGGGGAATCCGTTCCCCAGGTCGAACGCCGTGGGACAGGCGATCTCCCGGGCGCGGGCGAGGATCGCGAGCCGCCGGAGGTATACCGACATCGCCACCGCCTCGGAAAGGGACGCCGGCATCGGGTCGGCCACGAGATCCCGCGCGCCGGCGGCGCGCGCGGCGGTCAGGGCCCCCGCCAGTCCGTCGATCCCCTTCGCGCGGACGACAAGGGGCAGCCCGAGAGGCGCGGCAAGCCGGGCACCCGCTTCCCCCTCCCCGGAAGAGGGAGAGAGAAGGGGACGATCCGACCCCAGGGAGGGAAGGGCAGCCGCCAGGGCCTCGCACGGTCCCGACAGGAGGAGCGGCAGTCCCGCGCCCTCTTTCGCGGCCAACGCCGCCCGGGAGAACCGGGCGGCATTCCCCGACTCGCAGCGGACGGCAACCATGTCGACCGCAAGCGTTTCCCCCATCCGTTCGAAGGAGAGCGCCCGGATCCGGCGGATCCGTTCCCCGAAGGCGTCTTCGTCCAGGGCGTCGGAAACGGAGATGGCGAAGGCGGTCGGGTGGTAGAAGGTCTTCTCGTGCCGGTACAGGACCACCTCGTCTCCGAGGATGACCGCCCTCTCCCCGGTCCCCACCGTCACTTTCGGCAGCGGCGGCGCGGCGGCCGCTCCGAGCGTCTCCCGGGCCTCGTCGGACGCGGGAGGGCACTGGTCGATCCCGGCCTTGCCCGCCGCGATCTGCATCGCGAAGGCGAGACAGGTGGAAAACCCGCACTCCCTGCAGTTGGTCTTCGGGAGAAGTTTGTAGATCTCGAGCGCGGTCAGAGCCATGGCGTTCCCGCGATCCGGCGAAGCGTCCTCACGTTGTCCGGGTGCCTGCAGACGAGGAGGTCGGCCCCCGCGGCGAGGCACGCCCAGGCGGTCGCCTCCTCCCACCGGCGTCCCCGGTCGACCACGTCCCCCCACGACGCCTCGGTGGAGTCCACGGCCTCCCGGGCCTTCCACGACTCTCCGAGGTGGCAGAGGATCGGACGGGCGAGGGCCGCGTCTCCCGAAAGCCCCGCCAGCCGGATCCGCTCGATGATCGAATACGTGTATTCGAGACCGTACCCCAGCCCACCGGTCAGGGGGTCGATCAGCACCCGGTGGGGGGGAATCCCGATGTCCCCGAGCAGAAGGTTCGCCTGCTTTGCCATGTTGATGTCGATCGGCGACCAGGAGACGACCCCGTGGCCGTAGGCGAGCGCGGCTCCCGCGACGAGCCGGTAGTTCTTCTCGTCCGCGTACGAGAGGAAGACCGGTCGCGGCGCCGCCTCCGCGACGGCGGGGAAGAGCAGGGCGTCCGTCTCCTCCTCGCCGCATCCCCCGACGATCGCGGGGCACGGGACGGCCCGGAGGACGTCGCGGACGATCCCGGCCCCCCGGGATACCGTGTGTCCCCCGAGGTCGGGGTGGCACCCCGCGAGCGACAGGAAAAGAAATCGTGCGCCGCACTTCTCGACGAGGCTCCGGGCGAGGCCGGGCGGGTCGGTCCCCCTGCCGCCGAGGGCGCGGGCCAGCGACGGGGGAAGTTCCTCGTCCCCGGTGCGGACCTCGATTCCGACCGCGACGGGGTTCGGGAGTTCCCCCTCGGGCATCAGGGGCAGGGAGGTCTGCCCCCCCACGGAGACGGACCGCCCTCCTTCGCCCGCGGGCAGGGTCACCTCCACGATCCGCCCGGGAAAGGTCTGCTTCGGGAGGATGACCGTCATACCAGCGGTTTCAGGGAAAGGGCGGGGTGCCCGACCTTCTTGAGGAATTCCATCAGGCGCTCCGGCGTCACCGCGATCGACTCGTCGGCGATCTTTTCCAGGAGGTCCGGCATCCCGATCTCCTCGGCCCTTTTGGCGAGATCGGGGCCGAGATGTTCCTTCAATTCCCTCGTCATCCAGACGATGCGGGGGAGCCCCCCCTCGGCGGCCAAAAACTTCCTGCTCAATAGGTACTGCTTTCCGACGCCCATGAAGCCCGGCGTCTGGACGCCGCCTCCGACCGACCCCGCGAGCGTGGAGAACCCCATCCCGCAGGGGGTATCGGCCCCCGCGAACTCGCGGTTGAGCACCAGGAAGCCGTTGGCCTCGGGCACGAGGGCCAGGATGCATTCGAAGCAGCCGCAGGAGGTCATCGGCGCTTCCATGATGGAGTAGAGGTTGAATCCCGGGACGGTGTTCCGGGAGTGCTCGCGGACGAAGTCGTTCACCCCTTTCCAGGCCCCCTTGACGGTGTCGAGCTCGTCCCCTTTGGGCACGGGCTGGTTCGGCCCCGTCGGGGTGATCTCGTACCCGGCCTTCCCGTCCAGCCAGTTGATGGCCCCGCACAGGCCGAGCCGCTCCGGCGTGACGATGCAGACGTGGTTCGGGGCGAAGGACTGGCAGAGCGTGCAGGAGTAGAACTCTTCGACGGCATCGTCGGTCAGCGTCCTCGCCCGCGCGTCCCGTTCGGCGTAGACCGCTCTTGCTCCCGCGAGTCCGGCCTGCACGTCCTCCTCCCGCGTATGGATCGTCACCGACACCCGGTCCACGATGTTCTCGAAGTCGGAGAGCATCTTGGCGTAGATCATCATCCCCAGGTCCGCGAGACGGAAGCCCTTGGCGACCGCCTCGCAGGAGATGCGGATCCAGGTGGTGTCCCGCTGGGCGACGTGCATCGTCCCCTCCCCGAAATTGACGATGCGGTGGATCCTCCGTTCCAGGACGGATTCGAAGTCCTTCTGCATCCGGGTGCCCGCGACGGTAACCACGATCCCCAAAGGGAGCGCCCCGCCCTTTTCCACGTCGGAAATGTCGGGGCCCACAACCCGGATCTCCCTGTCCCGGACCCCGGAAAGGGGCGCGCTCGTCACGCGCTCGTACGCCGTGGTGCGTCCGCCCCCGAACTCCACGTGCATGTCCGACTTGCGGATCCTCTCCCCCTCGTAGGCCGGGCCGAAGGCGATCGGCACGGGGACCTTCACGATCTTCGCCTTGATCCCCCGCGCCTCGATTCCGGCCCGGACCATCTCCTCCCCCGGCGCGCGGGCCATCAGCGCGCCGGGGATCTCGGGGACGGCCTGGTCGGACAGCACCGGGAACCCGGCCTTCATGGCCCCGGCCGCGATGGCCAGGGAAAGGTCGTCCAGGGGACCCAGGGCGCAGACGAAGGCCTTGACGCGATTCGCGAGGTAGGAAAGCATGGGCCCCGCCTGGCCGCGGCCGAGCCCTCCGAAGGTCAAGCCCGCCCGGACCGCGAAGTTCACGGCGTGCACGACTGCGGGTAGCGGGCCCAGGGGGAAGGTGCGGAAATCCTCTCCCATCTTGATTCCGGAGGCCTCCACCTGGCCGACCACGTCCCCCGCGAGAAAGACGACGAGCCCGACCTCCTGGAAATCCCGGACCATGGACGCCGCCACGGCGGGGTCGGACGCCTTTCCGATCAGCACGGCCACACCCGGCACGGAGCCGTCCACCATGAAGATCCCGAGTTTCCGCAAAACCGAGTCCGGGACGAAGCCGACGCACGGGGCGGGGTAGGGGGTCCCTTCCGCGTGATGGAGCGCCTCCAGGATGTCCGCACAAAGAAGCGTCGCAGTTCCCGCGTCCAGCGCATTCTCCGCGGTGGGCCGTTCCCGGATCATTCCCTCCGCCAGAAGAAGAGCGGGTTCGGCCCCGCGGAGGGTGGTCACCGCGAGATCCGTCAGCCCGAAGACCACGGGAATCTCGTATGCCGTGCCGGGGTATGCCAGGGGGGCGTCGGGGCCTTTGCGGGCGATGGCGGCCGAAAGGGAATCCCTCGCGAGCGACAGGACGGCCCGGGCGCCGCGGATGCAGGAGGAGAAGAGCGGTTCGGTCATCGGGTTCTCCTTGGATGGAGGAGATGAGGGGAGCCGGCCAATGGTCGGAAATTCTATCGCAAACGATCCGCGCTTCCAAGAAGAAACCGGTGGGATTTGCCGATCGGAGAGGTGTCCATGCGCAACGGGACGCACCTTTATGTCTATCAAGCAACATAAAAGTTTGTTTATTGCTCATTCTGTCATACCCGGCGCTCCCTACGGTCATGCAACTCCCCGGAAATCCTCGCGGTATGGGCTTGGCACGCCGATTGCGCTTATAATCCCCGTCGGCACCCATCATTGCGAGGAGGGTTTCGCCATGAATGCAGGGGACACCGCATTTCTCCTTCTGTCCGCCGCCCTGGTGATGGTCATGACCCCGGGTCTGGCGTTGTTTTACGGGGGGATGGTACGTCGGAAGAACATCCTCGGCACCATCATGCAGTCGTTCATCATCATCGGACTGGTCAGCTTGGAGTGGGTCCTGGTCGGGTACAGCATGGCCTTCGGCCCCGACCGCGGCGGGATCATCGGGGACCTCTCCTGGTTCGGCTTGCGCGGCGTCGGGCTCGACCCGTATCCCGACTACGTCGCCACGGTCCCCCACCAGGCCTTCATGGTCTACCAGATGATGTTTGCCGTGATCACCCCTGCGCTCATCACGGGGGCCTTCGCGGAGCGGTTCAAATTTTCCACCTTCCTGCTGTTCACCCTCCTGTGGTCCCTTCTCGTGTACAACCCGGTGGCCCACTGGGTGTGGGGCGTGGGCGGGTGGATCCGCAACCTGGGAGTCCTGGATTTCGCCGGCGGCACGGTCGTCCATATCACGTCGGGGGTCAGCGCCCTGGCCGCCGCTCTGGTGGTCGGGAAACGCAGGGGGTTCGGCGCGGAGAACATGGCGCCCCACAACCTGCCGATGACGGTCCTGGGGGCCGCCATACTCTGGTTCGGCTGGTTCGGGTTCAACGCCGGGAGCGCGCTGGCGGCGGGAGGACTGTCCACAAGCGCCTTCGTCGCAACCCACGTGGCGGCCGCCGCCGCGACCCTGTCCTGGGTTTTCGTCGAGTGGCTCCACCGGGGCAAGCCCACCGTCCTCGGCGCCGCATCCGGATGCGTGGCGGGTCTGGTGGCCATAACCCCGGCGGCCGGGTTCGTCACCCCCATTCCGGCGATCGTCCTGGGACTCGGGGGGGGTGGTCTCTGCTACAGCGCCGTGATGCTCAAGGGGAGGATCGGGTATGACGACTCCCTCGATGTCGTCGGCGTGCACTGCGTCGGCGGGACCTTGGGAGCCCTCGCCACGGGTCTCTTCGCCACGACGGCGGTCAACGCGGCCGGCGCGAACGGCCTGTTCTACGGGAACCCGAAGCTGCTGGCCCTGCAGGCTCTCGCGGCGGGCGTCTGCCTCCTGTATTCCTTCGTGGTCAGCCTCCTGCTTCTGATCGCCCTCGACAAGATCATCGGCTTGCGCGTCACGAGTGAAGACGAGGTGATGGGTCTCGACCTGACCCAGCACGGGGAATCCGGGTACAACTGGTAGGGTGCGTCCGGAAGACGGGACGCGACGAACCTCCGACAAGGTGATGGGGGCCGACCGCACCTGCCGGAGGAAGAAGGGCGCCGCCCCACGCGGCGCCCTTCTTCTTTGCGGATTCCCTCTGCGGGTGCAAGGGGGGAATCCTTTGTGATATGGTAGAAAATCAACGGGAAAATCGCGCCGTTGAGGGCTACTCCGACATGAAGAAAAGGATCCTGCTCCTTCTCGCCCATCCCGACGACGAAACCTTCGGCCCGGGGGGGACGATCGCGAGATACGCCGACGAAGGGGCGGATATCTACCTTGCCACGGCGACCCGGGGGGAGGTGGGGATGCTCGGGGACCCGCCTGTCACCGACCGCGCGCACCTCGGGGAGGTACGGGCCGCGGAGCTTACGTGTGCAGCAGGGATCCTCGGAATCCGGAAGGTCTCCTTTCTCGGTTTTATCGACGGGCAGCTCGCGAGCACCCCGCGGGAGAGGATCGTGGAAAAGGCCGTCGAGCAGATCCGCTGGACGCGACCCCACGTGCTGATCGGATTCGGCCCGGAAGGCGTTTCCCGGCATCCCGACCACATGGTGATGTGCTCCGTCGCCCTCGAGGCGTTCGACGCCGCGGCGGACCCGGCCCGGTTTCCCCATCAGCTCGAAAACGGCATCGTTCCCTGGGCGCCCTGGAAGCTGTACCAGTTCGAAATCGCCCAGGAGGTATTCGACGCGTGGGGCGTCCCGATGGCGGGAGTTCCGGCGGCGAGGCTGACCACGATCGTCGATACCTCCGCGTACGTGGACCGGAAGATCGAGGCGTTCTATTCCCACCGGACCCAGGCGAAGGACTACAACCGGATCCTCTCCCGGGACAGGTTCCGGGAGTTCTCCCGCCGGGAAACGTTCGTCCTTGCGAAGTCGCGCTTTTCCTCGGTCGCCCTGCCCGAGACGGACCTGTTCGCGGGAATTCCTTCCGAGGAGCCCGGGAAACCGTGAGGGTCGGAATCTTCGGAAACGCGGGAGTCGGGAAAAGCACCCTGTTCCGGGCGCTGGGAGGCGGACCGGGAGATTCGCCCGTCTCCGCCCGGGGGGTGGGGGTGTGCACGATCAAGGTCCCCGACGACCGCCTGGACCGGTTGGCTGCCATCTACCGCCCGAAAAAAGTTACCCCGATATCGATCACGTTCGTCGAGATCGACCCCGGGGACACAGTGCTTCTTCCTCCCGAGACGATGTCCAAGATCAAGGGAGTGGAGGTCCTGGCGCTGGTCCTCCGGGGGTTTTCCGACGACTTCCACCCTGTTCCCGCGGGAGGGTTGAACCCGGTAAGGGAGTTCCGGGCGGTCGAGTCGGAACTCGTCGTCTCCGATTACATAGTGGCCCAGAAGAGGATCGAGCGGATGACGAAGGAGGCCCGGCGGGACACCGAGTGGACCGCCCTTCGCAAGGCGGTGGAAGCCCTGGAGAGGGAGATTCCTCTCCGGCAGCTCTCCCTCACCGGCGAGGAGGCCCGGGTTCTGGCGGGGTTCCGGTTCCTGAGCCAGATACCGCTTCTCCTGGTGCTGAACGTGTCCGAGGGGAACCTCTCCGCGGAGTCGTTCCCGGAACTTTCGAAGGCGGCATCCTCGCGAGGCGCCTCCCTGATCCGCCTGGCGGCCGGGATCGAGGAGGAGATTTCTCGGCTGTCTCCCGAAGAGCAAGCGGTTTTTCTCGCGGAGATGGGGATCCCGCGTCCGGCGCGGGACCAACTCGTCCGCAGCGCGTTCGAGGCCATGGATACCATCTGCTTCATGACGGTGAACGGGGACGAGGTGCGCGCATGGAACGTCCGCCGTGGAACCATCGCCTTGCACGCGGCGGGGAAGGTCCATTCCGACATGGAGATGGGGTTCATCCGCGCCGAAGTGATCTCGTGCGAGGATTTTTTCCGTTGCGGCTCGATGGCGAAGGCGAAAACCGAGGCCAAATTACGGCTGGAGGGGAAGGAGTACGTCGTCCAGGACGGGGATATCCTGCACGTGCGCTTCAACGTCTGACGACGCTTTCCCGCCGAAGGGGCAAGGATTGTTCTGAATTTTCGGGAGATCCCGGACGAAAAGAAGGTCTATGGAGTTTCCGAAAAGTCCCCTCGCAGAATCGGAAGGTTCCTGGGGCAGGGGTGTCCGACTCCTCGTCGTCGACGACGAAGAGTTCATCCGGGCCATCATCCGCGAACGTATGGAAATCGAAGGCTTTTCGGTGGACGAGGCGCAGAACGGCAGGCAGGCGTTGGCCAAGCTCGGGACGGGGGACTATTCCGTTCTGCTCACGGACATCCGAATGCCGGAGATGGACGGAATCACCCTTATTCGGGAGGCGTCCCACCGGTTCCCGGACACGGCCTGGATCGTCATGACAGCCTACGCGGAGCTCGAGACGGCCGTGGCAGCGATGAAACACGGCGCGTTCGACTGCATCCTCAAGCCGTTCAGCTTCGACGTCCTCTTCGTCACGATACGCAGCGCACTCCGGAAGAAGGCGATGGAGCGCGAGCTCCACGACTACCAGGTGAACCTGGAAAGCAGGGTGAAGGAGCAGACCGAGCTCATCAACAAGGTGTACGTCCGTTCGATCAACGCGCTCATCAGGGCCCTCGAGGCCAAGGATTTCTATACGCGGGGCCACTCCCAGCGGGTGACGCTGTATTCGGTGGCCATCGGGAAGTACATGGGATTACCCCCGGACCGTCTCGGGAACCTGCGGCGCGCGGCGATTCTTCACGACCTGGGAAAGATCGGCGTGCGGGAAGCCATACTGAACAAGCCGGGCAGACTTACCGACGAAGAGATCCGCGAGGTCGGGCGGCATCCCGAGGTGGCGACCCAGATTCTTTCCCCCATCCCGTTCTTCCGGGAACTGCTCCCCGTGATCCTGCACCATCACGAACGTATCGACGGCCTCGGATACCCGGGAAAGATCAGGGGGAAAGAGATACCGCTCGATTCGCGCATCATGGCGGTCTCCGACGCCTACGATGCGATGACGTCGGACCGCGCCTACCGGGCGGCGCTTCCCGCGCGGGATGCCGCGGCGGAGATCCTCCGCTGCTCGGGGACGCAATTCGACCCGGAGATCGTCTCGATTTTCCTGTCCGTACAAGATACGATCAAGGTCCAGCGCGGTTCTCCCGCCGCCGAATGGCTGGAGGGGGAAGTCTCCGACGAGGATCCAGGGCCCATCGGGGAGAACTGACCAATCACCGTCGGCGACGGGCATTCCTCCTTGGGAGGACCGGGCTCCCTGCCGGGGGGAAGGGCAGGATTCCGATGTTCCGCAGGGAAGAGCGAGGGGGCCATGGAAGAGACCGCGGCGAGCCGGGGGGGCGCCTATCTCAGCGCCGGGGAGCGGGAGGAACTGCTCCGGATCGCGCGCGCTGCGACGATCGCCTGCGTCACCGGGGGGCGGATCCCCGCGGAGCCCCCCGTTCACCCGAAACTTTCCGAGCCGGGCACGGCGTTCGTGACGCTTCGGAGCGGGGGCCGTCTCCGGGGCTGCATCGGGTACACGGAGCCCCACACCTCGCTGTGCCGCACCGTCCGGGAGTGCGCGATCGCCGCAGCCACCGAGGACCCGCGGTTTCCCCGGGTGACGCCGGCGGAGGTGGCCGACCTGCGGATCGAGATCTCCGTCCTGACCCCTCTGTTGCCGATCCGCCCGGAGGATGTGACGGTAGGCGTGCACGGGCTGATGATCCGGAAAGGGGCGAACCGGGGCCTGCTCCTGCCCCAGGTGGCCGTCGAATACGGGTGGGACCGCCAGACGTTCTTTTCCCAGGTGTGCGCGAAGGCGAATCTTCCCCCGGATGCGTGGAAGGAGGACGCGGAACTCCATTCCTTCACGGCCGAGGTGTTCGCAGAGTGACGTTTTCCCTTGCGATCCTTTCCTTCAGTTTCGCCTTCAGCACCTTCCCCGCGCTGTTTCTCGGGAGGAAGGAGGAGAACTCGATCGCCTGGGGGACCTTGAAAGGGGCCATGTTCCTCCGGCAGTGGTCGAGAAGGGCGTCGGGATCGGCCTGTCTGCCTTCCTTCAGCACAACGATCGCCACGGGGATCTCCCCCAGGACGTAGTGGGGGCTGGGGACGATTGCCGCCTCCGCCACGGCCGGATGCTCCCCGAGGATATTTTCGATCTCGCGGGGGTAGACCGAGACCCCCCCGACCATGAGAGTGTCGCGCTTCCGGTCGAGGAGGTACAGGTACCCCTCCTCGTCGAGGGACCCCACATCCCCCGTGTACAGCCATCCGTTCCGGAGCACCTCCGCGGTGAATGCGGGGTCCCGGTAATATCCCGCGAAGATGTTCTTCCCCCGGGCGATCACCTCGCCCACCTGGCCGGGGGGAACCTCCGACCCTTCCTCGTTCACCAAGCGGATCTCGACGCTGATCGCCTCCTTCCCCACCGACATCAGCCTCCGCATGTAGGGAGCGCTCTCGTCCAACGAATGGTCCTCGGGGTGCAGGAAGGTAAGAACCCCGCTGGACTCGACCTGGCCGTACGACTGGACCATGTCGCATCCGAAGAACCGGATCGCGCGCTTGAGCAGGTCGAGGGGGATGAAAGGCCCGCCGTATTGAATTTTGCGAAGCGTGGCGAGGTTGAAGCTGTCCCGGGAGGGGAGGTCGAGGATCTGGGCCATCATCGTGGGGGTGAAAAGGACATGGGTGATCCTGCTCCGTTCGATCGCCCGCAGGACCTCCTCGGGGTCGAAGTCGTTCTGTATGACGATCCTCCCGCCGACGTAAAGGAAACGCAGCAGTCTTCCGACCCCCGCCATGAACGGAATGGGGGTGCAGGAGAGAAAGATGTCGTTCCGGGAGAGCCCGAGCTCCAGCGCGACGGAAGCGGAGGCTGCCATGAGGTTCTCGTGGGAGAGCATCGCGCCGCGCGGCTGCCCGGAAGTCCCGCTCGTGTAGATCTGCAGGGCGATGTCCGATTCCGAAACCGCGACATGGTCCAGGGGGAGGGCGGTGTCCCCGCGCCCACCATCCAGCAGGCCGGGATATCCCTCTCCGCCGCGATCGATCCGGAGAACCTCGAGCCCGTCGGGCAGTCCCGGGGGGAGGGCGGCCACCCTATCCTCGAACCCCTCGGCGAAGAGGAGGAACCGGGGGGATGCGTCCCGGAGGATGGTCCGGTGTTCCCGCGCGACGGACAGGTGGTTGAGGGGGACAAGGACCGCCCCGATCTGGGCAACGGCAAACAGCAGTTCGACGTACGAGGGGCTCTGCGAAAGGATCGCCACCCGGTCTCCCTTTTCCACGCCGAGGGCGGCAAGGGCCGACGCATACCGTCGGACCCGCTCCAGGAGATCCGCATAGGAGATGTGGATCCTTCCCGAGGAAAGGGCCGTCCGGCGGGGATGGATCCGGGCGTTGTGCGCCAGGTTGTCGCGAAGGAGCAAGGGCTTTCTCCCCCCTCTCGCTCTTATGGATGGCCGAAGCTACAGCGTATAATAGGGAAAACCCTCACGTAAAGAGGGAAAGGGGCTCCTTGGCGGCGAAGAGATGGAGATCTATCCCATCGAACACAAAGGGAAGGTCTACAACATCATCACCGCGTTCGACATGACCTTCCGGGAGGTCCGGGGGATGCTGGACTGGCTTTCCGAGCGCAACGCGTTTCATTCCACCCCGGAGGACGAGTTCATGGGGCCCGGGAAGATGTTCGCCTGCAAGGTGGAGGGGATCCTGTTCGAGGTGGATGTGCACGGGTACGAAGTGGTCGTCTACCGGCGGAGCCCCGCCTGATGCCCCCGGGGAAGAGGCCGCCTGCCGTTTCGTTCGTTTTGGATTATCTCGACCGGGCATACCCGGATGCGCGGGTGGTTCTCCGGTACCATAGCCCGTTCGA
>Ga0209342_10006313_pt1 | contig 12066 bp, 10 predicted proteins | sample RifCSP16_2_FD_184023 | JGI IMG/M metagenome (GOLD analysis project Ga0209342, IMG submission 184023) | Soil microbial communities from Rifle, Colorado - Rifle CSP2_sed 16_2 (SPAdes) (version 2) | ecosystem: Environmental > Terrestrial > Deep subsurface > Rock core/Sediment | place: Rifle... | reverse complement strand
CAGCATGCGCAGGCGGATTTCATCCGAGGACGAACTCATACCGAGCGGCGCGCCCGCCGCGATGCTGGTGGGTACGGCCGCGGCGAGCCCGGATTCGACGATTGGAGCCACAGAAGTTGGCGCAGGGGAGGCCACGCCGCATGCGGTGAGACCCGCCATGATCGTCAGTTTCACGAACACGTTCAACCGTTTCACTGTCCCTCCTGATGACTCGCGGTGAGCATGCGCCTTCCAGGGGCACGGCTGCGCATGATATCAAACGAAGCCATCTGCAGGCAAGGGGGTAAGCCATGCGTTCCTGTGGGAGCCTATAGAACAGGGCGACCCGCCCTCGCCCCCCACCCCTTCCCCCTCCCCCGGTGAGCACGGGGCTCGATGTGAGAGAGGCAATCCGGGGGAGGGGCGAGGTTCTCTTCAAGGAGACGGGGGGCCGAAGGCCCCCCGTCTCCTTGACTTCCTCACCCCCTCTCCGCCGCACCCCGGCCTGCCGAAAGCAGACTCCCGGCGGAGAGCTTGCCCTGCAAAGGGGGAGCAGGGGGTGAGGCGGGGCGTCCTTCCGCAACCTACTTGCGGCAGTGTCTCATCGCATAGTCGTCACGCACGAACACTTCGTCGACGAGCCAACGAGGCCCCGCAATAGCGCTCGTCCGCGCGCGCGATGTGCGCGAATGCCGTTCGCCACGGGTCATGCGCGATGCATGCTATGCCCTCTTCCAGACATGCCGCATTGCAGCTGGGTGAAGAGAATCGACAAGGCCACTCGTGCTGCGAGTGGCCTCTCTGGTCGGGGCGCCGGGATTTGAACCCGGGACCTCACGGACCCGAACCGTGCGCTCTACCGAACTGAGCCACGCCCCGTCGACAACCCATTATACCGCAGCCGCGCGCCGTCCCGCTCACGACGCGCCGGCTCCGCCTTCACCGCGGCTCGGCTTCTGCCGTTCAGGAACCCGGAAGGCGAAGCGGCTGCCTTTGCCCACCAAGCTCTCAGCCCAGATGCGGCCCTTGTGACGTTCGATCATCGACCTGGCGACCGACAACCCCAGCCCCAATCCGCCCCGTCGCCGGCGCAGGTGCGAGCCCACCTGATAGAAGCGGTCGAAGATGCGCTGCAGTTTGTCCGCCGCGATGCCGATGCCGTCGTCGACCACCTCGAATTCGACCCACCCTACTCGCTCGCCGGCGGCGGCGGGCACCTGGCGTGCTCCCACCAAGACGTGGCCGCCCGGACCGGTGAATGAGAGCGCGTTGTCGAGCAGGTTGTTCAAGGCGATCTGTATCTTTTCGCGATCTGCCTCCACCAGCATGCCCACCGGCGTGACCTCGTCGTGCAACGTGATGTAGCGCTCGGTGGCCATGGACTTATACCCATGAACCAATTCGTCGAGGAATTCCTGGACCGAAAAGACCTCCAGACGCAATTCGGTCGTGCCCTGGTCCAATTGATTGAGCCGCGAGAGGTCCTCGACGATCTTCTTCAGGCGTTCGGCGTTGCGAATGATGACGTCCAGTTGCTCGAGCACCTCCGGGGTGGCCCCCTCGCGCAGGAAGGTGGCATGCCCGAGGATCAGCCCGAGCGGCGTGCGGAATTCGTGGGAGGCAATCGCGATGAAGTCGGATTTGGCCTGGTCGAGGCTGGAAAGTTGCTGGTACGCCGCCTGCACATCCTCCACCAGGCGAACATTGCCGATGGCCGTCGCTGCCAGCACCGACAGTGTCTCTAGGATGGAACCGTCATCCCCGGTATAATCTGAGCCCCCGCCCTTGTTCATGGCCTTGAGCACGCCGATGGCCTTGTCGCGAAAGACGAGGGGCACGGCCAGCACCGAGCGAGTGGGCAAGCCCAGTTGCTGCCCCAGGGCTTGCAGCGGGCGCGAATCCTGGCCGCGCACCTGCAGCACGGCCGGGCGCTTGCGGCGGAACACTTGCCCCGCGATGCTGTGATCGAGGGGCATCGAAATGGCCTGAGCGGCCTCCGGCGTCAACCAGGGGGCGAATTCCAGGCGCAACTGTTGGGCTTCGGGGTCGTAAAGAAAGATGCAGGAGGCTTCACTGTCGGTGAGCACCGTGGCCGCATCCACAACCGCCTTCATCAGGGGAGGGAGATCGCGCGTGGTGGCAAGCACCCGGCTGATCTCAAGCAGGCGCTCAAGGCGCTGCACACGGTCGACGGCCAGGGCAGGATTCATACTCATTGCAGGCGTGGCGCGATTATAGCATAGCCGCTTCGCCGCATACCACGCAGCGTGCCCGCTGTGCGAGGAGGAATGCATGTCGGAGGAGAAGAAAGTCCGTGTGGCCATCATCGGCGTGGGCAACTGCGCCTCATCGCTGGTGCAGGGGGTTCAGTTCTATCGCGACGCCGCCGACGGGGTGTTCATCCCCGGCCTGATGCACGCCACTCTGGGCGGCTATCACATCGGAGATATCGAGTTCACCGCGGCATTCGATGTCGTCGAAGGCAAAGTGGGCAAGGACCTGGCGGAAGCGATCTACGCCTATCCGAACAACACCTACCGCTTTGCCGAGGTGCCTAAGCTCGGCGTGCCGGTCTACCGCGGCATGACTCACGACGGCCTGGGCAAGTATCTTTCCGAGGTGGTCAAGAAGGCCCCCGGGCCGACCGATGATATTGTGCGCATCCTCAAGGAATCCCAAACCGACGTCGTGGTCAGCTATCTGCCGGTGGGCTCCGAGATGGCCACCAAGTGGTACGTCGAGCAAATCCTCGAGGCCGGGTGCGCCATGGTCAACTGCATCCCGGTCTTCATCGCCAGCCAAGGCTACTGGCAGAAGCGCTTCGAGGAGCGCGGGCTGCCCATCATTGGGGATGACATCAAGAGCCAGGTGGGTGCCACGATCGTTCATCGCGCCCTGACCAACCTGTTCGTCGACCGCGGCGTGCGCCTCGACCGCACCTACCAGCTCAACTTCGGCGGCAACACCGATTTCCTTAATATGCTCGAGCGCGAGCGGCTGGAATCCAAGAAGATCTCCAAGACCGGCGCCGTCACCTCGCAGCTGCCCTACACCCTGCCGCCCGAGAACGTCCACGTTGGGCCGAGTGATTACGTGCCGTGGTTGACCGACCGCAAGATGTGCTACATCCGCATGGAAGGCACCACCTTCGGCAATGTGCCGCTGGAAGTGGAGCTCAAACTGGAAGTGTGGGATTCGCCCAACTCGGCCGGGGTGGTGATCGATGCTGTGCGCTGCGCCAAGTTGGCACTCGATCGCGGCGTGAAGGGGGCAGTGATCGGGCCCTCGTCGTACTTCATGAAGACTCCCCCCAAGCAATTCACCGACGACGAGGCCCGCCAGCGGACCGAGGACTTCATCGCCGGAAAATGATCGGCGGCTCGGGCAGCGGATGGCCAGGCGAGGTTCGGGCGTGAGCAGTTCAGCCGGCGAAGCTCACTTCATCGGTGAGCCCATTGAGGCGGAGTTCGACAAGGACCCGCTTCTATCGAAGAAGCCCGGTTGCCCGGCCGCCTTCACCTGGCGCGGGGATCGTTACCAGGTGGCCGCACTGCTCGAGGAATGGCACGATTACGAGCGGCGCGGCCGATTTGCCGAGAACATGCAGGAGGCGCATGCGCGGGCGGCCACGCGGCGCGGTTCGTGGGGCGTGGGCCGCGATTACTTCCGCGTGCGCACCTCGGCCGGGCGAGTCTTCCTCATCTATTTCGATCGGGCGCCTAAGGAAGCCGGCGACCGAAGCGGGAGTTGGTTCGTGCGCGAGGAACAGGGCCAGTAAGAGCGGTGCGCCCGCATCACCATGGTGAATCACGTTCGGGCACGGCATGCCGTGCCCGAACGTCGTTAATCGGACAGCCTGTGGAGCGTGCCCCCCAATGTCGCAAAGCCTCAACCGCCTCCCTTACGAGGCGCGCTCAGCCAGCTTCAGTTTGAGGAACACGAGCGGTGCCAAATACACTGCCCACAGCCCGGTGAGCGCGTAGCGCACGTATCGCAGCAACATCCCCAGGCCGTCCAGCCCCCCTGGGAAGACAAACGTCAGGCCACGCCAGAAGAGCAGGACTCCCACCAGGCCGACGATGTAGCGCAGCGCGCGTTTCCACAACGCTCCACCCGCGTCAAACTGTGCCGAGCGTCGGGCGAGCGCCAGGCCGACCCCCATTCCGAGAATCAAGCCGGCATCCGAGATGAGCCCCGAAGGATCGCGCGGGAGCGCGAGGTCTTCCGGCGGGGCTATGCGGCGCAGAGCTTCCATCCAGGCTGGCGGGTCGGTTACATTGGCGATGGCCATGAACGCCAGTGCGCCGAGGAGCAGCACCACGGCCGAGGCCGCGACCGCCACCATTACTTGCCGGGCCAGGCTCGCCTTCGCCAGGCGGGGGGCCATCGTGCGCTCGGCCCAGATGTAGAGCGCCAGCAGCAGCGCACCGAAGACCCAGCCCGTGATGACGTCGTGCGGGAAGTGCACACCCAGGTACATGCGCGAGAGCGAGATGAGCGCGACCAGCACGAAGGCCGCCACCCAGGCCCAGGCCCGCCGCAATCGATAGGCAACATAGGGCCAGACCGTGCTAGCGATCAGCGCATGGCCGGAGGGCATGCCGTACGATGTTTCAATCGCGCGTACTTCCACACTGGCGTTGGTCCAGAACGGACGCGGTGTGTGGAAGGCGAGCTTGAGCAGCCCGCTGGTCGTATCCGCCGCAAGGAGGGCAAAGGTCAGGCGGATGCCTAGTGGGGCGCTCACGCACCAGTACAACAACGTGATCAGGACAAGGAAGAATTCCTCCGTGCCCAGGAAAGAGAACAGCTTCATCGGAACAAGCGCCCACGACCCCAAACCTTGTACCGCAAGGACAATTCGGGTTCCCCATTCAAAGATCGATTGCATGCTGCCTCCTTATTCCCGCTCGATGCCCACCGCGGCCCCTCGGCTTCACGGCGGCCGGACCGCGCAGCCCAGTGCATGTTCGCACCGGCCCGCGCTCTTCTCTGCCCTCGCGTTGCTAACGGGCCTCCACCGGCACCTGGCTGTGTCGGTCCCTCCGGGGCGCGAAGCGAATCGTCAATAGAATGCCCACCGCGGTGAGCGCCGCACTCAGTATGAAGGGCATCGCCGGTTCGCGTTCATAGAGCAAACCTGCCATCACCGGCGCAAGAATGAGGGCTCCGGCACCCGCGGTTTCTGTAACGGCATAGGCCATCCCCATTTCGTGATCGTCGACCACGCGCCCGACCTGTGAGGTGGCCAGCCCCTTGGCGACGCCGAACCCGCTGCGCAGGAAGTAGCCCAGCATGAAGAGCGGAACCGCAGCGCCCAGCCACAGGACCAAAGCCGAGCTGAAGACCAGCACTTGGCCGATGATCCATCCCCACCGCGGGTGCCGCCGGCCCAGGAAGGTATTGAAGACAACAATCCCGAGCGCGTTGGCCGAGCCGAGCAGGCCGATGGTCGCCACCGGCACCGAACGGACTTCCTGGAGATAGTTGGGGGCCAAAGGGATGCCCAGGTACATCGCCAGGAGGGTTGCAAAGATCAGGATCACAAGCCCTAGGAAGGTGCGGTTGGCCATGAGCTGGCCGTAACGGCGCTTCTCCTTCTTGGGCTCAACCGGCTGCGGGCTGAGCGGCAGGAGCAGCGCGCACGATATTGCCAGGAGCAGACTCGCCCAGCCAAACACAGACCGCAAACCCATGAGCGAGGCGATCCACCCGCCGAGGGCCGGCGAGATGACCAACCCCACGCCGTACGCCGCGCTGACCAGCGTCAACGCGCGCTCGACGCTTAAGGTTCCCCGGCTGGCGGTGATGTACGAGTTGTTGGCCGAGGTAACGAACGTCGTGGAGTAGTACAGGGTCAGGGCCATTGAGAACAGCGTCAGGCCGGGTGCCAGGAACATCGCCGCCGCGCCAAGCAGGCCCAGAAACCACCCGGCAATCATCACCGGTTTGCGGCCAAAGCGGTCGGCCAGATACCCAGCCGGGACGTGCAAGACGGCCATGCTCACGCCCGCAATGCCGAGCACGCCGCCGATCTGGGCCGGCGTGGCTCCGAGGTCGCGGATGTAGAGCGGGATGATATACATGAACATCCCCTCACCGAGCGCCCAAACCGTCAGCGAGAGGATCAGTCGTTGGAGATCGCGGGTCACGAAACGCGGCCCCGTGTCACCCGATGCACCCAATCGGCGCAGGCGCGCCAGACGCGGAGATGTTCGGCGTCCTCGGTCAGCACGTGACCCGAGCGCTCAATCCACAAGAGTTCTCGCTCGGCCGCGCCCAGACCCGCGAATATCACCTCCGCATTCTCGGGCGGTACCCCGCCATCGGTGCGCGAGTGCATGACCAGCGTCGGCACCTTCACCCGCGGGAGCGCATGGCGCACCTCGGCAAGTAATGCTTTCAATTCGCCGATGGCACGCACGGGATACTCAGGATAGTCGAAGTGGTCGGCCGCCACCGACTCATCGACCCAATCCGGCGGCCCCTTGCCGATGTAAAGCTTGACCACGGCGAGCGGGCGAATGAAGTTCAGCCGCCAATCCTTGGGCAGACCGGCAGGTGTGCTCATGGCCACAACGCCCGTTACCGGCAATCGCGCGGCCAATTCGAGCGCGAGAGCACCGCCCATCGACAGCCCGAGCACCACAACCTCCTGCACCGCATCACGTAGCATCCAGTAGCCATCCTCGACCGAGGCCGCCCAATCGCGCCAGGCCGCACGCCGCATATCGTGCGGATCGATGCTGTGCGCGAAGAGGCGTACACCCAGCACTGTGTGGCCCTCGTCCGCGAGGAACCTCCCTAGGCCGCGCATCTCATTCGGCGCGCCGGTGAAGCCGTGGATGAGCAGGCAACCGACGGACCCGCCCGAGAAGAGAAACGGCCGATTGGCTTCAGGGGTCAGGAGTGGGTGGATGGATTGGGTTTGCATTGGGTTCCTGTGGGCTGGGTCGTCCGCGGCCCAGGTCATCCCGCGATCACCTTCAGTTCGCGCGGGTAGGCAGTGAGCGATTCTGCTCCCTCGGCGGTGATGAGGACGTCGTCCTCGATGCGCACGCCGCCCACGCCCGCCAGATAGATGCCGGGCTCAATCGTAAAGGTCATGCCGGGTTCGAGGCGCACGTCGCTGCCCTCGCTGATGAATGGTTCTTCGTGGGCCTCGAGCCCCAACCCGTGGCCGGTGCGGTGGATGAAGCGTTCGCCATAGCCGGCCGCAACTATGACCGCCCGGGCGGCAGCATCCACCTCACCGGCGGTGGCCCCTGGGCGGGAGGCTTCTCGCCCGGCCTGGTTGGCGCGGTGCACTGTCTCATAAACCAGACGCAATTCGTCGCTGAGTGCGCCGACGGCCAGGGTGCGGGTCAGGTCCGAGAAGTACCCATGATGCGCGGCTCCCCAATCCACGATCACGAGATCCCCCGCTTGCAGGCGCCGCTCTCCCGGGAGCGAGTGCGGGAGCGCGGCGTTGGGCCCGGAGGCAACGATGGGCGCGAACGGCAATTCACTGTCGGAACCCGATCGCAGAGTCTGCAATGTGAGCTCGGCCGCGATCTCGAGTTCGCTCGCGCCGGCGCGGATGGCGGGCAACGTTTGCGCGAACGCGCGCTCGGCGATGCGCACTGCCTCACGCATGGCCTGGGCCTCGGCCGGCTCCTTGATCATGCGCATGCGAGCCAGCAGCGGGTCGGCCTCGCTGGTCGTCATCTGCGGCGCGGCTTTCTCCAGCAGGCGCAATTCCAGCACACGCATACGCCGGTATTCCACCGCCACTTTCAGCGCCCCCACGTTCATTCGTTTGGCCATGGCCAGGAAGGCGCCGCTGCGCGACCTCTCGTCTTCACCGTAGTGAAACGGAATGAACGGGATGCGGCTGGCCGTGAGTTTGGCGGCTTCGAGATCCGGCAACACCAGCGCCGGGAGGCCCACCCGCGGGATGAGCGCCACTACCGGGCGCTCCATCAGGTGAAAGGAGAGACCGCTTAGGTAGGTGAGGTTGGGGCCGGGGAGCAGCGCGACCAGATCGGCCGCCTCTTTCTCCATTTCTGCCTGCAAGCGCTGTAAACGAGCGTCGGCCATCTCATCCTCCGCGGTCCGGGGGCAATTGTTCTCGGCTAATTTACCACGAATGCATTTGCGCGGCGATGCGATTCAACTCGCCATGCGGCCAGAGTGGACACACGCTGCGAGCGAGGCTACACTTGGCCCGCTGTGCCGACGATGAGACCCGACGCCGCATCGCTTCGCGTGCCTGCATACCGCTATCCGCCGTGGACCACGCTGGCCATTGCCCTGGGTGTGCTGGCAGGGCGCCCGCGCTCGCTGGCCCGCGATTCGCGCCGCCTGGCCTCCGGCATCTCCTCGCTGCGAGTCGAGGGAAATCCCCAGGCACTTTTCGCCGATGGAAGCCGTGCGGCCAGCGCACGCGGCCTGTTGTTCACCTTCAATCATTACAGCCGGCCCGGGTTCAAGGTGTGGTGGATTCCCATTGCGCTGGCTTCGGTTTTGCCATGCGAGATGCATTGGGTGATGGCCACTGCCTGGACCTACCCGGACTGGCTGCGCAGCCACACGTTGACACCGTTGAGCACCTGGCTCTTTCGTCGACTCGCGCGCGTGTACGGATTCACCCCGATGCCGCCCATGCCGCCGCGCCCGTGGGAAGTTGCGGCGCGCGCCAATGCCGTGCGCGAGGTCCTGCGTTGGACGCGCGCCCAGGTGCGGCCCGTCATCGGCCTTGCACCCGAGGGGATGGATCCGCCGCCCGGTAAGATGTTGATGCCTCCGGCCGGCGTCGGCCGCTTCATCGATAAGCTGGCGCGCCTGGGGCTGGCCATCGTACCGGTGGGTGCATACGAAGAGGGCGGCGCGCTGTGTCTCAACTTCGGCGCATCTTACGATCTCGATGCCGGCGCGAGGGAAGAGCGCCATGCCCGCGACCGCGATGTGGCGCGCACCGTCATGCAGCACATCGCCGAATGCCTTCCGCCGCGCCTGCGCAGCCTGGGCGGGCCTTCCGCATGAGGACTGAGCGCAATCACCAGCTCTTGCTCGTCCTACCCGCGTGATCTCAGCGGGAATCCGGTGCTCTGGTTCCTTGGTATATCTTGGCGTTGACAGACCCCAACCCCTGCCCCCTGCCCGTTCACGGGGAGGGGGTGGAGTGATTGTGCGGGGAGTGGGTAGCCGTGCTCCCCACTCTCCCAACCCCCCACACCCCACAACAAGGCTCGCTTAAGGACCACGGGAAAGAGGCGAGGCCGGTCCAGGAAGAGACCGGCCTCGCTTTCCCCTGAGAACCTCTCTGTGGTGCGGCTCTTTTTCTCACGCCGCGGGTCGCGGATTTACACGTACCAGCGCGACCGTACTGAGCAGGAACAGCACCGCGTAGCAGGCAAAAATGGCAAAGTAGCCCAGCCCGGGTCTGTACATATTCAACAGGTCCGCCACGAACCCTCCGATTCCTGCTCCAACGATGCCCGCCCCGGCTCCAGCCAGATTGGAGACGCCCAGGTAACGCCCGGCCTCCTGAGGCGGGACCAAGTCGGTTCCCAGGGCCCAGTTGGCGGTCATGAATAGGCCCGTCCCCAAGCCGATGATCGTCCCGGCGATGTAAATCATCGGCAGGCTCGGTAACCAGATGGTACTGAGCAGCAGGAACCCGCCGGCTGCAGCCGCGATGCCGCTCAATCCGCATAGCAGCTTGCGCCCGATGCGGTCCGCCAGCCAGCCGCTGGCCAGAGCAGCGACCAGGATGAAGACACCAATGACCGAGGTCAGCGTGCCGGTCAAGCCGGAGGCCGCCTTGTCCGTCAGCTTGAAGGCATACATCAAGAAGTAGAAGATGGAGCCCTGGAGCGAGGTGGCCGCAGCCAGAAACATCAGCCGGTTGACGATCCACCAGGTGAAAGAGGATCGACGGCGTGCATCGCCGCCCAGGGTGGCCAGCGCCCCCGCCCACACCCCGACCACTACGGCGACGATCATGGCCACTCCGCCGCCCACGCCGATCATCACAGCGGCGGGAAGAGTGGACGGATAGATAGCCGACGGAAATGTCGACAAGTCCCATGCGGTGGGTTGGCCCGTGACAGCCGAGGTGATTAGACCCGTCACTCCACCGAGCAGCCCGCCGCTCAGCAAGCCGGCGATCCCACCGACGACGATGCCGGCCAGCATGCCCAGGACGCGCAGCATCGGCGGCCAGAAGGGGGTGGACGGTTTCTCGGCCAGCGGCGTTTCTTTCACGGAAACAACGGTGATGATCGTCACGACGAGCAGCGACGCGCCGGTGGCGAAGATCGCCCAATCCAGGTGGCCGGCTTCGACCAGCCTGGCGATGGTGATCCCGACCAGGATGATCGGGAGCAATTCCATCACAGACTTGATTGCCGAGGCGCGCCCGCGCTGGTGCTCCGGCACCAGATCTGGAATGAGCCCTTGCAGCGGACCGTGGGAGATGTTGGAGGTGAATTGGATCAGGAGAACTGCTATCAAGAGCGAACCATAGTTCCAAGACAGGGCGATGGCCGCCAGGAAGAGCAGGTCTCCCAATGCCCCGGCCAGGATGTACGGCCGCCTCCGTCCAAAACGAGAGGTGGAACGATCGCTCATTAGCCCGGCAGCCGGCTGCACCAGCATGGCGATGACCAGCCCGGCGGCGCGCATCAGTCCCAGCCGGGTGTTGATCTGCGCGGCGGGCGTGAAAAGCTGGACCAGGTATGGCATGAAGATCGAGCCGAGAGCGGTATTGCGGATATTGAGGCCCAGCCAAAACAGATTGATCGAGAGCTGGTTGTACCAGCGCAGAGGCTTCATGGCGTCATCCTTTCGCGCGGCTGCGTGCGGCCGGATCGTGCGGTCACGCAGGACAGACGATGCCTTTCGGGACTCCACGTAGTTTAGATGAGAACGCCCTGGGCTTCAACTCGACCGCAAGCCTGCGGACCACGCGTGAGCAGTGGAAGCAGGCCGTCTGGCACCGGACGGTTATCGTTGCGCGGGGCGGCACGTGCCGCCCCGCGCAACGACTTTTCGGCGAAGCAACTCATGGATCCTAAGGTTCCAGCTCGGCATCCCACCTCACCCCCTGCCCCCTCTCCGCCGGACGCCAGCCATTCAGCAGCCGTTCTCGGCGGAGAGGGGGATGAGAATACAAAAGAGACGGGGGCCTTTGGCCCCCGTCTCTTTTAGATGATCTCGCCCCTCCCCCGGATTGACTACTCGGGGTCGAGGGAATTCATCTCCGGGGGAGGGGTAAGGGGGTGGGGGTCAGCGCCTGACCCCCGTTGTGCAGTCCACTACTCGCGCTCCGTCGGCCAGTCGGGCTCCTCGGGCATCGCCCCGCGGTGGGCTTCTCGCCAATCGCGGATGGCTGCATGCAAGGTGCGCAGCGCCGAGGCCATGGTCTTGCCCGCATCGCGGAATTCCTTGCCCGCGCCCCTGACGGTCCCCCAGGCCTCCTTGATATCAGTCACCTCGCCTTGGTCATCGAAACCCGCATGCCTGGCCAGGATGGCCGCGCCCTGGTCGTGCTTGGCCTGTGCCGAATCCATCGAGGCACGGAAGGAGGCCAGCGCCGCCTCCAAAGCGGAGGCATCCCGGCCGCGTTCCTTGGCCTGGTCGATCAGGTTCTCGAGGCGGTCGGCTCCGGTGCGCGCCTTATCGATCGCCCCCTGCGTGCGCGCCTCAACACCCTGCAGGCGCTGGTAAGCCAGCTTGAGCGCGTCGCCGCGCAGGCCGGCTTCCTCCGCCGGCGGGGGCGGATCTGCGACAACCGGCGCAGCATATGCCGGCTGGACGCCCAGCGGCGTGAAGACTCCAACCACGGCGGTCGCGGCGAGCGCGCCGCTCACAAGCCACGACGTCATGCGACCCCACTTGTTGCGAGTAAACATTCGCTCTCCTTTGCCCGGCCGCGCTGAAGTCGATCGTCGAGCGGCCCGAGTCAAGTTCAACATAGTCCGCACTCGATTCCCCGGGGTTGCGGGGAAGTAAAGAGAATGTAAAACTCACGCCAGGCCGACTCCGGGCTCGTAATGGCCGCGCAGTGCGGTCCGGGCGCCGGTTGCGGTGCACCGGGGCGGG
>Ga0209342_10006311_pt1 | contig 12067 bp, 11 predicted proteins | sample RifCSP16_2_FD_184023 | JGI IMG/M metagenome (GOLD analysis project Ga0209342, IMG submission 184023) | Soil microbial communities from Rifle, Colorado - Rifle CSP2_sed 16_2 (SPAdes) (version 2) | ecosystem: Environmental > Terrestrial > Deep subsurface > Rock core/Sediment | place: Rifle... | reverse complement strand
TTGCTAGACTTCTGCTATGCCCATCGTGGAGGGGCGGCGGAGTTTGTGGAAGCGGACGTATTTCTCGTACCCAGAGACGTAGGCTGTCTCGGTGCGGATGGAGTATCCGCGCCGGCGGTCGGCTAGTTCTTTTTTCCGGCATAGCGGCTTCGCTCTTGACTTTCAGGAATTACAGCACTAGGATAAGTTAGAGAGTCACGCAAGAGAAGATAGAGAGTCGATACAATTATTAGTTGGGCGCCCAATTAGCAAACTGGAGAAGCATCATGCAAAAGCAACTTACGGCAATTATCGAACGCGAGGGAGACGGCTATGTGTCGCTCTGCCCGGAACTCGATATTGCGAGTCAAGGGGACACAATCGAAGAAGCTCGAGAGAATCTACGGGAGGCGCTTGAGTTGTTTTTCGAAACTGCCTCACCTGAAGAAATCCAGCAGAGGGTTCACGAGGAAGTGTACGTAACCCGCGTGGAGGTTGACGTTGGGTAAGCTCCGTGTTCTCTCCGGCAAACAGGTCTGTGCCATCCTGATGCAGTATGGCTTCGTTGAGGTGCGCCAACGCGGCAGCCACATCGTAATGCAGAAGCGGCTTACGGATACGACGGTTACCGTGCCAGTGCCAAACCATCCGGAGCTTCGGATAGGCACGCTTCAATCCATCATTCGTCAATCCGGCGTACTACGGAGCGAATGCGAGTCATGATCAGCGCGCCCAACAAATCGCTCAAGCCGACCGCTCCTGAACTAGGATAAGTTAGAGAGTCACGCAAGAGAAGATAGAGAGTCGATACAATTATTAATTGGGCAGACACTTTCAGCACTAACTCGTATGAACACAACAACTTTTCTGATAAACGATGATTTGTGGGAGACTCTTTCTAAAACTATTAAGTCCGCCCGCAAGATAGAAGCGGCTATTGCTTATCTCGGAACCAACGGCGCAAAACTACTTCCTCTGCGTCGTGGTCATCGCCTTGTTGTTGACATGAGTCTTGCTTCCGTTAAAGCAGGCAACACCAACCCTTATGAAGTAGAGAAGTTAATTCGGCGCGGCGTAAAAGCCTTCACACGGCGAGATTTACACGCAAAAGTAATTATTGCCGACAATATGGTTTTAGTTGGTTCGGCGAACGTATCTATGAATTCCAAGAATACTCTGGATGAAGCCGCCGTGCTGACGAAAGATTTATCGGTAGCAAGACGAGCGCATGAATTTATCGAGCGCATATGCTCTGAACCCGTAAGACCAGAATATCTAGCTGAATGCAAGAAGGCTTACAAACCGCCTCGAAAGTTAGCAGGCAGAACAAAACCGAGCGGGTCAAAAAATGCGCGAGCAACTCACGCTAAGTTGTGGCTTGTGAATTTAGTGGATGACTACTCTATACCTGAGTCTGAAATCGGAAGATTTGAAGAAGGTGAAAAGAAAGCGCAGAGTCTGTTAAGAAATAGCGAAAAGTGCGAACTGACCAGTTTCCATTGGCCTCATAAACCTAAAATGGCAGATGAACTGGAAATGGGGGACTGGGTGATTCAATGTATCAAGCACAAAGATGGAAGTATAACTGTATGGCCTTCAGCACAACTGCTATTTATTGATAAATATATTCGAAATCTTGCAACTGGGAAGGAAAGGTATGTTTTCCATCTGGAAATTCTCAAGCGGTGTCAATCAATGAACTGGGCAGAGTTCAGGAAGTCTGCAAAATCGGTTGTGTCTGATTCTCTTAATGCGCCAAGAACCAAGCCGATTCGGAATACCGATGAAGCAGACGGTCTATTAAGGCTTTGGACATCAGCAGGAAGAATATCGCGTCGTTAAGCGTTGTCTGCCCAACCCCGGCGTGCAGTTGACGTTGCTCCGCCACGCTCCGCAACGCAACTCACGTCCGCCATTGGGCAGCGGGCAAGGAAATCGAGACCGTCGAAATCCCGGACAATCTACAGGGGCTGATGCTGGCACGGATCGACCGCCTGCCCGAGGATGTGAAACGCACACTGCGGGTGGCCTCGGTGACCGGTCGCCAGTTTTCGGTGAGGGTGTTGGAGGAAGTGCTCGCGCGATAGTAGACTGCTGTCTGCATTCAGCCTGAAAAGAGAAGCGCACCCAATTGCGGGCGCGCTTCTCTTTTGCCTGCGTCTGTGTCCGCACCCGCCCAGGCCTGGCTCTACTTGTTGTTGAACAATTTTTCCAGTCTGTGGAGCCGGTCGACTACTTCGGCGTGCAGGTGATCAACCTTCACGTGCAGGTGCGCCACTTCGAGTTCGGCCTTGAGATTCACTTCGTATTCAATATCGGATCGGATGCGATCTTTTGCGACCTGCCGGTTCTGGCTGAGGAGCACGAACACCGAGAGAATGATCGCTTCGAGTGACACGACCATCGTGAGCAGGCCATAAGGGAAAGGATCGAATACGCCGAGCCCAAAGAGATTGATACCAGAATCTCCGATCCCTTCAATATTCCAGACGACCCATACGATGAAGATCACGATGTGAATAGCCAGAAACGGAATACTGCCGCTGAACTCGGCGATCCAGTCGGCGGCTTTCTCGACGACGGTGCGCTTGTCCTCAATTTCCTCGTTGGCGTTGCGCGATACGCGTCCGCGCAGAAGCTCACCGGTTTGCCGCATGCGCTGGCCCATCACGGTCAGCATGTCGAGCGCGGCGTCGGGTTTCTTGCGCAGAAAGAGCAGCAGGTCGCCGCGGTCGAGCACCAGCAGTTCGGTGTCGTCCAGCGCCAGCGCCGTGGCCGTGCGTGGGCCGTTGTCCAGCAGTGACAGTTCGCCGAACATATCGCCGGGCTGGGCCAACGTGAGGACAATCTTCTCGCCGGTGTGGTCTTTCACGAACAACTCCATTTCGCCTTTGCGGACCACGTACAGTGAATCCCCCGGATCGCCAAACTGGAATAGCGTATCCCCTTTTTTAACGGCGGCCTCGTCCAGCACCCCGGCCAGGGCCGTCCGTTCGTCGCTGTCTAGAAGTTTGAAGAAAGGTACATCTTCGAGCAGTGATGCATCAGCGGGCATTTGAACCTCCGTATCAGTGGCGGTGAATTCTACTACCGTTGGGGTGATGATGCACAGACACCGCATCCACGGCCGGGCGTCCGGACAAACAGCAAGGCTGTATGCCAAATACGACGATTATTGACCGATTGCGGCAAATGTCGTATCCTGCTAAACTAACGCTATGCAAGAATAATGTGCAGTCGAGTTGTCGCCACAGGGAGGCGCGCTACTTTGTTGTACGTTCAGAAGTTTCCACCTTCAATTAGGAGGCTGTCCATGTACGAAAAGCCCGAGATCACCAAGCACGACGACCTGTCCCAGATCACCTTCAGCAGCCACTAGGCTAGTTGCGGCCTGGGCAACGCGATACACAGCCCATGGCCCGGTCAATGAAGCAGCGTGAAGAGTTCGTAGCGCGCCTCCCTCTGGTTGCAACTTCATGACTGCTGCAACGCCTGTATCTCTCGCTGCGACGCGGCTCCTCCTCAACGCGCTCCGACCCAATCAGACTCCCACAACCTGGGAGTCTGATCGTCTCCGCCTCAATGCCGGCTGGGACGATCTCGCGGTGCGAGCGATCGTGCTCGGACTTGCGCCGCAGTTGCACCGCCGCCTCGCCGAGTGGGGGGCGCCGCCGCCGCCGCGAGCTGCTGCCAAACTCGCCGTTACACATAAGGCCACTGCCCGAAGAAATGCAGACATCTTCGATCAACTGGGGGGAGCATTGACCGCCTTCGCCGGGCGCGGCCTTCAGCCCATCGCGCTCAAAGGCGTGCATCTCGCCGCTCTCGTTTATCCTGATCCCGCTCTCCGGCCCATGAATGACATTGATTTGTTATTCACGCCAGACGAATTATCCGTAGCGGAATCGATTCTTGAATCGCTCGGTTATGGCGGCAAGCATAAATCATCAGACCTGGGTCCCGGTGTCACAAAACACACCTCCACTTTCCGTCGGGACTCCGCCACCGGATCAACGCCCAATCCTTATCTCTCGCCCGAAGGCGACCGCATGATCGAACCGCACACGTCACTCGAAGAGTCGTGGTTCGGACTCAGAGTCGACATCACGCCCGGCGTGCGTGAGCGTGCCGTCGAGGCAGAACTTGCCGGGCAGCGCTGCCGCGTGCTGGCGCGCGAGGATTTGTTACTCCATCTTTGCGTCCATTTCTGTTTCCACCTCATCATGGGCGTGCCCTCGATGGTTCAACTCGCCGATCTTCTTGCCGTCACGTACGGGCAGACCGATGCGTCTGCCCCGACCGCCAAACCGCACGGACGTTCAATTGAACGCCCCTACTCGACCACCGTCAATTGGGTTTTGTTCACCTCGCTTGCCCTTGAATCCCGTGCCGCCCCATACGCCCTCGCCGCCCTCACCCTTGCGCATGAGCTTCTCGGCGCGCCGATTCCGACCGATGCACTTAACACGCTCTCGCGCGCAGCTCCGCCCGCCCTTCGTAACCGCATCGCCTCACTCGGCCTCGCCAACATTCTTCGCCGCACGCAGCAGAAACCGCCCACAAGCATTCCGCAACGCATCATGCGCGGCTTCGCCGACCGCGCCGAGACCGCACGCTGGGCGCCAGATTGGCGCGGGCGCTGGCAAGTGTGGCGCACCGCGCTCAACGTGTCTGCAACCGATACTGGCCGTCTGCTGATCGGACGACCGACGAAAGACGAACGACCCACGACCCAACAACCCAATCGCCCAACCACCAAATGAAATTGTCTCGCTTGTTATCTCTCTCTCTCTCTGCCGTGGGCAGTGTGGCCGCCGCCCGGGTGCTGCAGCGCCGCCATCAGTGGGAGCAGACTCACAACCGCGTTGCCATCTGTGTCGATTTCGACGATGCATATTCCGCTGCTGTCCGCGCCGGGATGTCATTTGATGATCTGTTACACAAACTGCCCGATCACGGCGCGACTCATCTGGCGCTCCCCGAACTTACGCTCAACCGCCTGCTCAACATCGGGCAGCTCACTCCGAAATTTCCCGTCACGCCCAAAGGCACACCGCCTCGCGTGGGGCACTGGAATTACCTCGGCGGCGACTCGCATCTTGTTAGCGCCCTCGCCTCCGAACTCAGTGCCCGCCTGCCGCACACCGAAGCACACGTGCTCGAAGGCAATGGGCTGGCGTTTGCCGGAGAGTTGCAGACCATCGGCCAGATCGGGTTAGGCTTCGACGCGTTCATGGCGGAGCGAATCAAGGCGAAAGGGTTGGCACTCGTGCCTCGGCCTGTGAGCTATGCCTGGCCCGAAGATGATCTCATTACGCTCACCCTTGCGCAGGCCGCCGTGTTCGGAAAGTTGATCGCTTTCGACGGTGACATGATCCTCGGCCACGAGATGCACCTCAACACCACGCTCGACGCGATGGAGCGCGAGGGACTCTCGCTGGTATACTTTGCCGAGTCGCGCCACCAAAAGGGCGACTGGTTTGTTGCGAAGCGCCGCGCGCCCAATGTCGTCATCGGTCATCGCTTCACTCCCGCCGAGATGATCCCGTTCGACTTCCACGCTGCCGCGCATCACTGGGCGTATCTTGCGCGCGAACGCGGCGTGCGCTTCTGCTACGTCAACTTCTTCAAAGTGCTGCACGCAACGGAGCCGCTCGAGGGATTGCATTACATCGAGCACATCAAAGAAGCGTTGGAGCACGGCGGCTTTGTGGTCACGTCCGATGTCGGGTTGCCGACTCCGGTTCCCCAGCCGAGCAAAGCCGATCTCGCCCTCACCGGGTTGGCTTCGGCGGGCGCGGTGTCGGCTGCCGTGGCGAGCACGTTCAATTTGTCGGAGTCGGCGTCCATTCCGCTGACTCTCGCCGCTGCGGGGGGCGTGGCTGCGTTGCCGTATCTCGAACGTGCGCGGAGTCGGCTGGAGGATCAGTACGCACCATCTTACGCACCGAAGTTGATTGCGCTCACGGCTTCGCTCGCTCCGGCGATCCGGTCGGATGATCCGTTGGAGTGGGGCAGTGAAGTACTGTTGAACGCGGCGGCGGGCGCGGCGATGGCGGCGTCACTCAGCGGGCAGGATTATCACTTGCGGATTGAGGAGTATCGCGGCTTCAATCTCGATTGGGCGCTGCCACTCGCGTCGGCGGCGATGGCGATCCCGGACGCTGTTCTGCGCGTAGGCAGTTTAGGCGCACTGGCTGTTACGTGGCTGCTATTCAACCAGCGGCAGATCGATCCGCTCGCGCGATTCGATCCTGCACATGCCGAAGGGCACACGCATCATCTTTCGACAGCAGCGCGGCTCATCGGCGATGCGAAGATTGCGCTCGGCCCGCAGCCGGCGCGCAAGTGGGCGGGGTTGGGTGCGGCAGGCACGGCGCTGAGCGTGGTATTAGCAAGTCGCGGAAAGAAATATTGGGCGGTGTTGGCAGCGATGATCGGTGCAATGGGTTACGTGTTCGGGATGATCGGATGGCGCAGGCCGGAGCGCGCGTTGAAGGTAACGACGCGAGAGGCATTGCCGAACTTGGGCATGGGCGCGGTGATTGGGATGCTGGCCCTGCTGTTGTATCGTGAGGAGTGAAATGGAGATTTTGAGATTGATGGTAGTCGCGATTGGCGCACTGTCGGCGGGCGCGGTGAATTCGGTCGCGGGCGGTGGCACGGTGTTCAACTTTTCGGCGCTGGTGTGGTATGGCCTGCCTGTGGTGCGTGCCAATGCGACCAACGCCACGTCGCTCATTCCCGGCTCCATCGGCGGGGCGGTGGCGCTTCGGCACGAACTTAGACCGCAGTTGCGGACGCTGATCATTTTGCTCATCCCGACCGTGCTCGGCAGCTTGCTCGGTGCGTTTGTCGTCGTCAACACATCCGAATCGATCTTCCAGCGTGTCGTTCCGTTTTTGGTGTTGTTCGCGACCATCATCTTTGCCAATCGGAATCGAATCACGCAGTGGGCTAAACGCAAGGAATCATCGCCCGACCCCGATCACCATTTCAGCCTGCCCAGTTACGCGCTGGGCATAGCACTGCAATTCCTCATTTCGTTTTACGGCGGATATTTCGGGGCGGGCATTGGCATCCTCATGCTCACCTCGCTCAGCGTGATGGGGATGCGGGATATTCACAAGATGAACGCGCTGAAGAATACGCTGGCGGTGGGCATCAACGGCACGGCGACCGTCTTTTTCATCATCGGCCAGAAGGTCGAGTGGCCCATTGGGTTGTTCGCCGCCATATTCGCGCTGATTGGCGGCTACGGGCTGGCGAGCTTCGCGCGGCGAGTGAATCAGGATAAGCTGCGGTGGGGCGTTGTGATCGCCGGGCTTGTGGTCTCGGCGTGGATGTTCGTGAGATTATATTTAGCGTGAACTTTCCCATCGACTTCGCTCACATCCCCTCCGGCCCGTTTATCTATGGCCCGGAGGAGTGCTACGAACGGCTGGAGCACTGCCCGCCGCTCAAGCCGCAGCAGACGATTGACCTGCCGGAGTTCTGGATCGCCAAACGAACGGTAACCTATCGGCAGTGGCGCGAGTTTCTCGAAGCGACCGGATACCGTTGGGGCGGGCAGTGGTACAGAGTCGTGCGCGGTTGGCGTGGCGCCTTCTTGCGGGCGTACGCGCCGACCGACTCGTATCCCGACGGTCACGACAACTTTCCAATTGTGGATGTGACTCAAGCCGACGCGTATGCGTACTGCGAATGGCTGTCGACGAAAATGCAGAGATGCTGCACCCTGCCGACCGAGGAGCAGTGGGAGAAGGCGGGACGTGGGACGGCCGGCCGCATCTATCCGTGGGGAAACGAACCGCCGCGCCCGGAGATTCAGTGGCAGAGGAAGTACCCGGTCGGGCTGGAAACGTACTTTTTTAGTTTGGTGATCAAGCCACAGCGCGAGTGGGCACGGGCGGGTTGGTACTGGCGCAACGGTCGCCCGTGGCCCGTCGGCTCGTGCCCGTATAACGTTTCGCCCTACGGCTGCGCCGATATGAGTGGTAACATCTGGGAGTGGACGTGCAGCCTCTACAATCCGCACTTGCCTGACTTCCACGTTGTCAAAGGCGGCTCGTGGGGGTACAGTATCCATCACACGAAGTTGAATGTGCGCAGTGCGTGCAGTGTGACGATACCGAGCCGCGAGTATCACGCGCAGGGGACAGGGTTTCGAGTGGCGATAATAGAGTAGGAGCGCCCTTGTGAATGCCCAAGAGCTAACGATGGCAAACGACACGATCTTCCTCATCAACTTCCGCAACCATCGCGACATGTATCCTCCGTTCGGCATCATGTACGTCGCCGACGCGCTGGAGCAAGCCGGGTTCAAAACCAGACTCTTTCACGAGACTGAAGACTTTGGCGACTCGTTCGTCAGGCAAGTTGCCGCCGAGCGTCCGCTGTTCGTCGGCTTCAGCACCATCACCGGCCCGCAGCTCAAGCCCACCCTCGAAGCATCAAAACGGGTTCACGATCTCGGCCTCCCCGTCGTGTGGGGCGGCGTCCACGCGACGATCATGCCCGAAGAGGTGTTGAAAGAATCCTACGTCGATTTTGTCGTCGTCAACGAGGGTGAGGAGACGATACAGGAATTGGCCCGGATACTGGCCGGGGAGTCGATTCCGTTTTGGGGCGGTGTCCCGGGCCTTGCCTTTAGAGATGAGAACGGGACGCCGACACTGAATCCCGAACGGCCATTCATCAAAGACCTCGATCGCTTCCGCCCCCGCTGGGACATGATCTCCGTGGAGCGATACCTCATTCCCAGCGGCCCGTACAAGCGTGCCGTCCCGGTCTACATCTCGCGCGGCTGCCCGTTTCGCTGCGGTTTCTGCTACAACGAAGTGGTGATGAAGCGCACGTGGCGGCAGCACTCCGACGAGTTCATCCTCAATCAAGTGCGGTGGCTCAAAGACAACTATCAAATCGACGCGGTTGATTACGCCGACGATTACTTGTTTGGCCGCATCAAGCCGATGCAGCGGCTTGTGGAGAAAGTGGGTATGCCGTGGAGCGGGCAGGTGCGGGTGCAGTTGCTCTCGCCGGAATTTGTGAAGTGGATGCGCGACACCGGCTGCCAGTGGGTGAACATCGGCGCGGAGTCGGGGTCGCAGGCGGTGCTCGACAACATCCACAAAGATCAGAAGGCGTGGCAGATCGAGTGGGGCATGAAGAACCTGACCCAGATTGCGCCGGACATCGAGGCCAACCTGTCATTCATCATCGGCCTGCCGGGCGAGAGGCCGGAAGACACGAAGATCACGTTCGACCTGATCGAGAAGATTTGTGACATGAACGAAAAAGCGCGCTGCTCGGTGTGTGTGTATATGCCCTACCCCGGCACGCCGCTCTGGCCGCAGGCGCTCGAACAGGGCTACGTGCCGCCTGCGAACCAGGAGGGCTGGTGTAACCTCGACCTCAATCGCGGCAACACGCCGTGGATGGACGACGCCGATGCGCAAGTGATGAGCGAGATCAACGATATTCTATTCGTCGGCCGCTCGAAGGGGCACTGGATACTTGCGCCGTATTACGCGCTGCTCCGGTGGCGCTGGCGCAAACGCTACTTCAAACACTACTGGGAAGGCGCGATCAAAAAGGCCATTGCCAGTTCGCCGCTGCGCTCACTGTTCGCGTGGCTCATTGAGCGGCTCGTCATCTACAACCCCGTCACTCACAAAGGCCCGGAGGCAGAGGCGAGCGGATTGACGGGGGATTGAGAAACTTCTGTTTGGATCGCAGGCAAGCGTTGTTGAGACGAGCGTTTCTGTGTTTAGGGTCGGGTTACCCCGTGAGGGCCGACGGATGACGAAAGACGAAGGACGAACGCTATTCGTCCTTCGTCTTTCGTGCTTCGTCCAACGTTGAAGAAATGACTGGGGGCAACGTGCTCGTATCCGGCCCAAGCCGCAATCGGAACGCCGGGGCCGACTGCGCCAGTTCATTGAGCAGGGCGAGGTGGGCCGGGATCATGTCTTTGTCCCATCGCTCAATCGCGTGCGGCAGCATGAGGCGCAATGCTTCGGGCTGCTCAAGTCGCTCAAGCAGGTGATCGGCGCGCTGCTCGATTTGCGGAAAGAGGATTGCTGTTGGCATCGCGCGGTCGAGCCAGACCTCGGGCCAGATCGATTCGGCGGGTACGGTCAGTTTATTGTCGGCGTCGGCGTTGGCAGCGAGATGCTGTGTTGATTCGAAGCGGGCAAATGTATTGGGATAGGCGGCCAGGAGTCCGGGGTAGCTCAGAATCTCGTTGGTCGCGCTAATGATAGGCGAATCGTTCGAGAGCAGTTTCCACCCGGCGCTGAGCAAAGCCATGCCCGTCGTCGTCTTGCCTGAACCGATGTCGCCGACGATCAATACGCCCCTCTCCCCTGCAGAGGAGAGGGGCCGGGGGTGAGAGGTCAAAGCCGCCGCAAACGCATGCATCAGATACATGCCGCGCCGCCGCAGGTGAGGCGACAACCCGATGGCGACGAGGTCTTCAAATACACCGTATGTGTCCAGCGCGGCGGAGATGATGCGCCCGTCGGTGATGCCGTTTGCCAGATCGAGTCGCAACTGCCCGTAGCGCGGAAAGCGGGCCGTCACCGAATCGCCGTCGATGTAATACTCAATCAAGTCTGTTTGACGGAACTGCGGTTGGCCGGGCGGGGGCGGCGGCACTGCGGGGACAACGTCGAGGGCGAACGACAGGTCGGCGTAACTCTCGCTGACCGGCCGCGAAGCGAACGACGCCATCCACCGTGTACCAAGATCGGCATTGTTCCATTCAGCATAAAGAGTGAGGCCGTGGAGATCCCACAACATGGCCGCGAGTATATCACTGTGAGGAAACTTTGGACGCGAACGCCAGACTCAGACGCTCCGTAGATGTTACATACCAGATCGTCGCCGACGAGGCGATTCTGATTCGCATGAGCACCGGCACGTACTTTTCGCTCAACAAGGTCGGCACTGACTTCTGGAATATGCTCGACGGCGAACAGACGATTGAGGAACACGCAGCCAACATCGCAAGCAAATACAACGTGGACGCTCCAACGGTCGTGGCTGATGTGTTGGAACTGGCCGGTAAGATGAAGGCCGACGATCTCGTGGACATACTATGATGACTCGCGCGCATCACTTGCGGCTGGCCGCCGCCGCGCTCTCGCTGCTGATCTTCGACCCACACCTTCGCTCCTTGTTCGCCGAGATGCGCGCGTTCTGCCGGAACCTTCCCGCCGCCCTCAAGGGGCCGCTTCCCGCCGCCCTGCAATCGCTGACTCCTGAGCCTGCGCCCGGATCAAATTTTTCTTCAATTACGAATTGCCAACCGCCAACGAATGACCCGGATGCGATTCGCGCAGTCGCCGATCTTGCCGCCCTCCTCGACCGCCGCTCGCCGCTTGGCCTGTGCCTGCGGCGTTCGCTGGCGCGCTACCACTTCCTGCGCCGCATCGGCGTGCCGGTCGTGCTTCAGTTCGGCGCAAAGTTTGTGGCGGGCAAGCCCGATCGCGAAGTTGGCGGCCACGCATGGCTCACCCTCAACGGCCGGCCGTACTACGAAGCCGATGAGAACCGGCGTGGTTTCACCGTCATGTTTTCCTTCCCAGACTCTAACCCTGACTCAAACTCCTGACTCCAACCCTCATGTGCGGTATCGTCGGCCTCGTCTCGCCCGAACTCGCTCGCGCCGATCTCGAACGAGTCAATAATCTCCTCGCTCATCGCGGCCCGGACGATGCGGGTTTGTATGTTGGAGAAGGCGTGGGGCTGGCTGCGCGCCGCCTGAGCATCATTGACCTCGAAGGCGGGCATCAGCCGATGTGCAACGAAGACGGATCGGTGTGGCTGGTCTGCAACGGCGAAATCGTCAACGCGCCTTCGCTCCGCGCCGAACTCGAATCGACGGGACACACCTTCAAAACTCGCACCGACAGCGAGGCGATTGTTCACGGCTATGAGCAGTGGGGCGACGAGTGCGCGAGGCGCTTGCGCGGGATGTTTGCGTTTGCGCTGTGGGACGCCGACCGCCGACGGCTGCTCCTCGCGCGCGACCGTTTCGGAATCAAGCCCCTCTATTATGCTCAATCCGGTTCGCGCTTCGCCT
>Ga0209342_10006310_pt1 | contig 12067 bp, 8 predicted proteins | sample RifCSP16_2_FD_184023 | JGI IMG/M metagenome (GOLD analysis project Ga0209342, IMG submission 184023) | Soil microbial communities from Rifle, Colorado - Rifle CSP2_sed 16_2 (SPAdes) (version 2) | ecosystem: Environmental > Terrestrial > Deep subsurface > Rock core/Sediment | place: Rifle... | reverse complement strand
CAATCGAAGGAAATCCTCAGGCGCCTGGACCATGCCATGATCTTCCTGATGATCGCCGGAAGCTACACGCCGTTTGCGGTCCTTAGCCTGGATGGAACGATGCGCACCGCCATCATGCTGACGGTATGGACGGCCGCCGCCGTCGGCATCGTCGTCAAGATATTCTACCCGCGAAGATTCGAGCGGACGGCGATGATGCTATACCTGGGAATGGGATGGACGATTCTGATCGCCCTCGATTCCCTCGTCGAAGTGCTCGCCGCCCTGTCCCTGACGTTTCTCGTCCTCGGCGGGATCGTCTACACGCTCGGCGCCGTCGTATACGCGCACGAACGCTGGCCGTTCAACCGGGCGATCTGGCACGCCATGGTTCTGGTGGCCGCCAGCCTCCACTACACGGCGATCGCGATCGAGTATACCGCTTAGCCCAACCCCTGGCCCCGGCGCGCCAACACGCTAAAGACCTCTTCCGCGAGAGTGGCTTTGCGCAATAGTTCGCTCCCGCATGATTCCATGGTGATTCCATGAGCCGGGCATGCTGCGGCGCACCAAAGACGACGACCAGTAACTCTTTGGAGTTATCGGGCGGATTTGGTTGCGGGGGCCCGCAGCTGGCTTTATTTGCTGCTCGTGGCGACGGTTTTGCCAAGTCACCACACCGCATCAAGGCGCCTGTAACGGCTTGAGGTTTTGGCGGTTCCTTCCCTGGAGCGGGCAGTCCCGAGCGAACCATTCTCTAACGGCCCATTCCCGGCTATCCAGGGAAAATACAGGGAATTCTCGAAGAATCGGCCGGTAACGGCTTCGGCCGAAGTCGATAACGCGCTGAAAACGCTTGTCCTTCTATGACAATTCCCTACGCGGCAAAACAGGGAATTTCCCGAGCTGACCAGAGAATTGAGGCCGGGGAGCAGGGAATACGTTCTTCGAAACGGGAAAGGCTTGGCCGGTGCGGTTGCAGGTTCAAGCCGGGGGCCGGCAACCAACAATGTCGAACGCTGAAAGCGTCCCGAATACCCGTGCTCGCTGCGTGAAATCCGGCCGTGCAACCACCCTAACCTGCTCGTCAATGCGTCGCCTATTCGGCAAGGTCAGGCCGCCTCGTTCCAGGTCAGCTCTGCGGCCGAGTGGACTAGATTAGAATGGGCTTATCGTCGTCGTCGCCCTCCTCCTGCGCGGCCGCCTACGCCTGGTCGGCAAGATACGGTTGCTTCAGGTGCGGCCGGAGGCCAGGTCAGGACGCGAGCAGAGCGCGTAGATCCTCGATCGGTAGATTACCGCCGGTCAGGATCAGCACCGTCTTCGATCCGGGCAGATCCTTGGCCAGCGGCTTCAGGGCGGCAAAGCTGGCGGCGCCGGCACCCTCGACGACCTGGCCGGTAGTCCTGAGCGCGGTGACGATGCCCTCGCGCAGATCGGCCTCGCTGACCAGCAGCATAGTATCGACGATGTCCTTGAGGACGGAGAAGGCGAGCGCACCCGGATGGCTGGTGGCGAGCCCGCCGGCGAAGGTCGTGCACGGCGCCTCAACCATCCGCTTGCTTTGCCAGGAGCGATAAACCGCCGGCGCCGCCTCGGACTGTACGCCGATGATCCTGATGTCGGGCCGCAGCCGCTTGGCGACCTGCGCCACACCGGAGATAAGGTTGCCGCCGCCGACCGGGACGATGATGGCGTCGGCATCGGGCAGCTGGTCGAGAATCTCCCAGGCGACGGTGCCGGCGCCTGCCATCAGGCCGGCATCGTCGCCATCCTCGATATGGATCCGCCCTTCGCGCGCGGCGATGGCGCGCGCCTCGTGCTCGGCATCGGACAGCGAATGACCGGCGACGCGCAGCTCACCGCCGAGAAACTGGATATTGTCGGTCTTGATCCGCGGCGAGTCCGCCGGCACGACGATCACAGTCGGCACATCGAGCAGCCCGCCAGCGAAGGCGATGCCCTGGCCGTGATTGCCGGTGGAGGCGGTGACGACGCCGCGCTTGCGCTCGGCAGCGTCGAGCAGCGATAGCCGGTAGAGCGCCCCGCGCGCCTTGAAGGAGCGGATTGGCCCTTGATTCTCGTACTTCACCCAGAGCTCGCCGCCATGCTCGCGTGACAGGAAGGGCGCGCGATAGAGCGGCGTGCGCGGGTAATGCGCGGCAACGAAGGCGCGCGCCGCGAGCAGGTCGGTCGGGGTCGGTGCGCGCTTCGTCGCCGGCGGCGCCACAATGCCGGTCTGGGTCATAATTCGCCTCGGTGATAGGAACGGACGAAAGTCTCGAACAAATCGACCGATTTCATCAGATCATCGGTCGGAATCGATTCGTTCGGCCGGTGCGCGACGGCGAGCGAGCCCGGCCCGAAGGCAGGAAACGCTGGCATGCCGGCGGCGTTGGCATGGGTTGAGTCGGTGACGCCCGGCATCACTGCCTCGACCGGCGTCCAGCCGAGCACCTGCCGCCAGGCGCGCCGGGCCGCGCCGAGCAGCCGTTGGTCGCGCACCGTGTCGCCCGGCGGAATCCAGTTGATCGGCGGCGCGGCCGGTTCGATTGTGACACGGTCGGCGAGGCCGGCGCGGGCGATGATCTCGTGCAGCCGGCCGTGGACCCCGGCCTCGGTCATGCCCTCAAGGGTGCGGATTTCCAGGCAGGCGCGCAGCGACTCGGGGTGGGCAAAGGGGATCATGCCGCCCTGGACCATGGTGGCGACGTTGGCGGTCGGGCGGGTACCGTCGACCGAATGGGACCATTCGGGGAAGGGGTCCACCTCGATGAGCGCCATCAGCGCCCGTGCGAAGGCGGCGGAGGCGCGGCGCTCGCCCGGCACCGGCGCGCCAGAATGGCCAGGCTCACCGCGCGCCACCAACCAGGCGACGCAATGGCCGCGTTGGGCGACGAAGAGCTGCTGCCAGGAAGCGGCCTCGAGGCCCGACGGTTCCATCATCGCCGCCGCATCGGCCTTGAGCAGCCCGCTCTCGGCCAGCCACTGCATGCCATAGGCCGAGCCGTTCTCCTCGTCAGCGCAGAACACCAGGGTGAGCGTGCCGTCCGATTCGGGCCGCTTGGCGATCCGCACCGCAGCAAGCAGCATGGCGACGATGGCGGCCTTCATGTCGGCGGTCCCGAGCCCGGCCAGTCTGCCATCGACCTGCGCCAGCCGGTAGGGGTCGGTGCGCCAGGACGCGACATTGCCCAGCGGTACTGTGTCCATATGGGCGCAGAGCAAGAGGTTGGGCGAGCCGCCGCCCAGCGTCATGATCAGGTTAGGCCGCGCCGGATCGCGGGCATGGCAGGCGGGCGGCGGCAGTCCGAGCGCCGCCGCTGCGCGGTCGATCACCGCGGCCACGCGGCGCTCGTCGCCGGGCGGATTGGGCGATTGCGCTTCGACCAGCTCAGCCAGCAGCCGGTTCGCCGTGGCGGCCTCGGACATCTCGATCGTCATGCTCTCCACATTCGCTCCATTGGCTCTGCAGCTCGCGTAGCGCCGCCGGCACGATGACGCAGCGATAACGATGGCCGGGTGTCCCTACCGCGAATGCGATCCGCAAGGGATTCTCGACGACTCCGATAGGTGTGTCATGATGTCGGTTGATGACTGGGATTTTCAGGACGATTCGGCGATGAGCCGCGCCTCGTTCCCGCCCGGCCCGCCAAGGCGAGGCCGTTATCGACGGCCCTCTTCAACGCCGCCGCGATGATCGGATCGGAATGGACGAAGAGCCAGGCAGATCTCCGCCAGATCGGCGGCGTTTCGCAGTGCCACGGTCATTTTCGGCCATCCTCCCGAGCGGTGCGTTCGGCCTTCTCCTTCAGCGCTTTCACCACCTTATCCGGCGTGATCGGCAGATCATAGACCCGCGTCCCGATCGCGTCGGCGACCGCGTTGGCGATTGACGCGGCGACCGGGGCGAAGGCCGGCTCGCCCATGCCCTTGGCCCCGTAGGGGCCGAGGCCGCTTCGCGACTCGAGCACGATCGCCTGGATCTCCGGCACGTCCTCCGCCGTCGGGATCAGGTACTCGCTGAGCGACGGCGTGATCACCTGCCCGTCCCGATACAGCATTTGCTCGCACAAGGCGAACCCCTGGCCCATCAGAGCGCTGCCCTCGATCTGGCCCTTCACGGCCTGCATGTTGATCGCCTGGCCGACATCGTGTGCGCCGACGCTCTTGAGAACCGTGACCTCGCCGGTTTCCGTGTCGACCGCCACCTCCGCGGCATGCGCCCCGTAGGTGAAATCCGGGAAGATCTCGCCCTGTCCGGTCTCGGGATCGATGCCCTCGCTGATGGGCGCGCGAAAGATCGCGAGATCGTGCCGGTGGATGCCCTCTGCGGCGCAGATCCGGACCAGCCGCTCGAGGCTCATGCAGCGACTCGGATCGTCGGCGACGAAGACCTGCGAATCGCCCAGATCCAGGTCGTCCGGCTGCACGCCGAATTCCTGGGCGGCGCGGCCCAACAGGTTCTGCCGCACCCGCGTCGCTGCGAGTTTGGTCGCGTTGCCGGACATGTACAAGGCGCGGCTCGCCGAGGAGGTTCCGGCCAAAGGATTGAGCATCGAGTCGCCGAAATAGACGACCACCTTGGTCATCGGAACGCCGAGCACCTCGGCGGCGATCTGCGCCAGGGATGACGACTGGCCGGCCCCGATATCCGTGACCGCGCAGCGAACGACGACCGTGCCGTCCACCTCGATGCCGACCCATGCCTCGCTGGTGTCCTTGAACCAGCGTATGCGGCCATAGCTCTGTTGATAGCAGGCGACGCCGCGGCCGAACTTGACCGGACCGTCCTCGGGCCTGCGGTCCCCCAGGGCCTCGAGCGCCGCCGTCGCGCAGCGGTCCGACCAGACGGCGCTTTGGATGATCTGACCCGTCGCATTGGGCTCCCCGGTCTTGATGAAGTTCCGCCGGCGCACCTCCAGAGGGTCCAGGCCCAAGGCCGTGGCGATCTCGTCCATCTGACCCTCGTAGGCGACGCAGGCCTGCATCGTCCCGAAGCCGCGGAAGGCACAGGTCGGCAGGTTGTTTGTCGCGGCGACGACCGAATCGACATGCAGGTTGTCGATCCGGTAGGGACCAGGCGCGCCGACCGTCGCGTAGAGCAGCACGTAGGGGCTGAGCTTGGAATAGGCGCCCGAATCGGCAAGCAGATCGACCTTCATCGCCGTGATCTTGCCATCGCGCTTGACCCCGGTCCGGTGCCGGATCCGGAACGGGTGACGATTGCCATGCGTTACGAACGATTCTTCGCGGGAGACCACGAGGCGGACCGGCCGACGCGTGCGCACCGCGAGCAGGGCGAGCATCGTCTCGATGCCCATGCCTTCCTTGCCGCCGAAGCCGCCGCCGACAAACATCGCCTGGATGTGGACGCGGTTGTGCGGCACCCCGAGCGCGTCGGCGACCGAGCGGAAGTGTTCGACCACCTGGGTCGCCACCTTGATGTTGATCACGTCGCTGTCATCGACCCAGGCGATTCCGGCCTCCGGCTCGAGGAAGGCTTGCTCCTGCACCTGCGTCGTGTAGGTCCGCTCGACCACCTGGTCGGCCTCGGCGAAGCCCTTGTCGATGTCGCCCTTGCGGATCTTGTAGGCGGCAATGACGTTTCCCTCGCCCTCGATCTGCGGCGCCCCCGGCTTCAGCGCTTCCGCCGGGGAGAAGACGCCGTCCAAGGGCGCGTAGTCGATCCCGATAAGGTCGCGCGCCTCGATCGCGATGTCCTCGGTTTCCGCCGCCACCAGGGCGATCGGCTCGCCGTAGAACCTGACCCGGTCGCCGGCCAGGATCGGCTGGGCGGTGTTCTTGGTCTTGCCGCCCGTCTGACCCGGAATGTCGGTCACGACCTGGCGATCGGGGAGGTCGATCCCGGTCAGCACGCAGTGCACGCCGGGCAGCCGGCGCGCCCGATCGGCGTCGATACCGAGGATCCTGGCGCTCGCCCGATCGGCGCGCAGGATCTTTGCGTGAAGCATGTTCGACATGAAGACGTCGCCGGCATAAAGGGTCGTGCCGAAGGCCTTGCCAGGCGCATCGGTGCGCACCAGCGGCCGGCCGATCTGGCGGAACCTGACGTTCGCGGCGGCCGTGGAGTCGACGGTGGTATCGGTCATGCCCGTTCTCCCCTGTGCCGAAGCACGGCCGCCGCTTCGCGGACCGCGGAAAAGATCCGGACATAGCCGGTGCATCGGCACAGGTTGCCGCTCAGGCCGCGACGCAGCTCCGCATCGCTCGGGTCCGGGGTCTCGTCGAGCAGGGCCTTGGCCGCAACGATTATTCCGGGAATGCAGTAACCGCATTGGACGGAGCCTTCGCGGATGAAGGCGTCCTGCAGCGGATGCGCGCCGTCGGGGCCGCCGAGACCCTTGACCGTCGTCACCGATCCCCCGTCCGCGGTCCAGGCGAGCGTCAGGCAACTATCGATCGCCTCGCCGTCGAGGAGGACGGCGCAGGTGCCGCAGTCACCCTTCTCGCAGCCGCTCTTGACCTCGACGTATTCGAGCGCGCGCAACGCCTCGAGCAGGGTCCGGTGCGACGGCAGCGCGAGTTGGTGCGCGCGGCCGTTGACCGTGAGGTTCACGACCTTCGTCTCAGGCATGACAGTCTCCGGATGTTTCGGCAATACCGCCGGATGTTCCCCTGGGGTTCACTGCAGTTGGCTCCAGGCCCGGGTGAGCAGCCGCCGGACCAGGGCCTGCGCCGCGTGCCGCCGGTAGTCGGCGGGCGCCCGCAGGTCATCGATGGGCCGGCAATCGTCGGCGGCCTGCCGGGCCGCCGCGTCGATCAGATCGGGCGTCACCGCGCTGCCGGCGAGCAGCGCCTCCGCCCGCTTCGACCGGAACACCGTCGGCGCCGCCGAGCCGATGGCGATGCGCGCCGCCGAGCACCTGTCGCCGTCTCTCGTCAAGGCGACCGCGACCCCGAGGACGGCGATGGCGTCGCCTTTGCGCAGGCCCAATTTGTAGAACAAATTGGCCGTGTTGGGTCCCGGCGGCCGCCACCGAATCGCGGTCAGCAGCTCGTCCGGCCGCCGGACCGTCTTCTTGTAGTCCACATAGAATTCGTCCAACGGGACGGTGCGCTCGCCGGACCGGCTCGCCAAGGTGACCCGGGCGTCGAGGGCGAGCAACGGCGGCACCAGATCGGCGGACGGCGACGCGTAGCAGATATTGCCGGCGACGGTCGCGGCGTTGCGTACCATGTACCCGGCGAAGACTTCGGCCGATTCGACCAAGCCGGGCGCCGCCCGGCGCATCGTCGGCTCGCGCAGCAAGTCGCTCAGAGTCGTCCGCCCGCCGATGACGATTTCCGACTCGGCGCAGTCGATGTAGCGCAGCTCCCGCAGCCGGGCGAGGCTGACGAACCGCCTGCTTCCGGGCCGTCTCGCCCGAAGATCGGGAAGCAGATTGGTGCCGCCAGCGAGCGGCAACGCGTCGCCGCCGTTGTTCGCGAGAACCTCCAATGCCTCGGGCAGCGTCCGCGGCTCGGCGAGGTCGAAGGGCGGTAACATCGTTTGCCTCCGATAAGTTCGCGGCGCCGCCGGCTAGACCGCCCAACCGCCGCAGACGGCGATCTCCTGGCCGGTGATCTGGCGCGAGTCGTCGCTCGCCAGAAAGACCACCGCGTTGGCGACGTCCTGCGGGGTGGTGATGCGTTTGAGCGCCATTTCGTCGACGTACTCCTGGTAGACCTGCTCGTAGGTCCAACCGCGCTTGCGCGCTTTCTCGCGGCACAGCCGGTCCATCCGCGGCGTTTCGACGATGCCCGGCATGATCGCGTTGACGTTGATGTTGTATTCCCCGACGTCGAGCGCCGTCGTCCGGGTCAGGCCGCGCACGGCCCACTTCGTCGAGCTGTACGCGGCGCGGTACTTGTAGCCGCGCAATCCCGATCCGCCGCCGATGTTCACGATCTTGCCGTAGCGCTGCCCGATCATCGTCGGCAGCGCATGCTTGATCGGCAGGAACATGCCCCTGACATTGATGCGCAGGAGAGCCTCGAAATCGGCGTCCTCGATCTCCCAGACCGGTGTCTCGATCGGTCCCGTCGCGCCGGCGGCGTTGACGAGGATGTCGATCCGGCCGTTGAAGAAGTCCTTGGCGCGTTCGACCATCGCCGCGACCTGACCCTCGTCGGTGACATCGGCGACCGCCACCTCGGCCCGGCGCCCCATGGCGCGGATCTTGCCGCAGAGGTCATCGAGCGGCTCGCGCGTGCGCGCCGCCAGCAGGAGGTCCGCGCCCTCGCGTGCGAGGGACTCGGTGATCGTGCCGCCCATGCCCTGGGCCGCGCCCGTGATGATCGCCGTCTTGTTGGCCAGCCGCATGTCGGTGTCTCCCCGCTGAAAGACCGTCAGCCCGCCGGCGTACCGTAGCCGCCGCCGCCGCTGGTCTCCATGACGACGCGGTCGCCCATTCCGAGGCGCAGATGGGTCTTGCCGGACAGTCGCACGCTCTCGCCCGACGCCCGTTCGAGCGTGATGCGGAAGGGCGCGCCGCTTTCACCCCCCTGCAATCCGTAGGGCGGTACAACGCAGCGTTCGACCATCGTCGTCAGCCACAGCTCGGGCGCATCGATGCGGTACACCCGGACCTGGCCGTCGCCGCCGCGATGGCGGCCGGCTCCGCCCGAGCCGCGACGCAACGCTTGCCGCTCGACGATGATCGGATAGTTGGCCTCGATCACCTCGGCCGGCGTGTTCATCACGTTCGACATATGCGGCCGCACCGCCGACATGCCGTCGCGGTCGTGCCGCGCCCCTTCGCCGCCGCCATGCACCTCGTAGAGGGTCGTCCACTGCCCGTTCCGGGGGTCGCGGCCGCTGAACAGCAGCAGCCCCGAGGTTGTCGAGCCGCCGGCCGTCAGCCGGTCGGGCACGACCGGCTCGAGCGCCTTGAAGATGGCATCGACGATACGCTGCGAGGTCTCGTGGTTGCCGCCGACGACCGGGCGATCCGCCGGCGGTTGGAGCAGCGAGCCGGGCCGCGTGATGATCCGCAGCGGCCGGGCGCAACCCGCGTTCGGCTGGATATCGGGGCCGGCAATCGCCTTGACTGCATAGAACACGCTGGCGGCGGCGGTGAAGGGCGTGGCGTTGAGAGGCCCCGGCACGGCGTCGTCGGTCGCGGAGAAATCGAAGACCGCGCGATCTCCGTCGATCTCGATCCGCACCCTCACGGCCACCGGCCCGCCGCCGGCCGCATCGTCGTCGAGCCAGTCCTCGCCCCGGTAGGTACCGGGCGGCAGGCTGCGCAGCGCCGCCCGCATCTCAGCCTCGGACTGGTCGTGGAGGTCGGCGATCGCGGCTTGCATCGTGTGGGCGCCGTACCGGCGATACAGCTCCAGGACGCGCGCTTCGGCGGAGCGGGTCGCTGCCATCTGGGCCAGGATGTCCCCTTCCCGCTCCCTTGCCCCGCGCACGTTCGCGGTGACGAGGTCCAGCTTCTCGCGATCGGGACCGCTCGCGGCGAACAGGCGCAGCGGCGGGATTCGCAACCCCTCCTGCCAGGCATCCCGCGCGTCGGGCACGTAACTTCCCGGAAGAGCGCCGCCGATGTCCGCCCAATGCGCCAAGCTCACCGCAAAGGCCTGAAGCTCGCCTTCGGCGTAGATCGGGCGGATCGCCTTCACGTCGGGCAAGTGGTTCCCACCGACCTCCGGCAAGTTGAGGAACCAGACGTCGCCCGGCGCCAGCCGGTGCGGCGAAACCCGCTTCAGGAATTCGACGACGGTCGCGCCCATGATCCCCAGATGAGCCGGAATATCCCGTCCCTGGGCGATCAGACCGCCCTGGGCGTCGGTCAGGGCCGACGACAGATCGCCGGCTTCGCGCAGCAACGGCGAGCGCGCCGAGCGCATGAGCACGAGGGACATTTCCTCGGCGATCGCGGTGATCGCATGGCGGATGACTTCTACCGTGAATGGGTCGACCCTGGCGCTCACGACAGGTTGCCCACATCGATGAACAGATGCCCGTGCTCATCCGTCCGGGCGCTTGACGCCGGATCGATCACCACCGTCGACCATTCGTCCTCGATGATGGCCGGCCCCGCGACTTCGACAGCGACGCCGAGACTGTCGCGGTCGTAGCGCGGCGTGTCGACGGATCGCTCGGTGTCGAACCAGCACGACGCCGTGCCGATGCGCAAGGGCGCCTGCCCCGGCACGGCGCCCGGCCGGTCGTCGATCCGCTCGCCTCGCGGCGCCGCCAGCGTCAGCCGCAGGGCCTCGAGTTCCCATTCCTCGTCGGTCGCGAAGCCGTAGAGCCGGTCGTGGCGCAGCTTGAAGTCGGCGCCCAGCCGAGCGGCATCGATGGGATCGTCGACCGGCACCTCGACGGTGTCGCTCTGGCCGGCGTAGCGAACCAACGCGACGTAGCGCCGGTCGAGACGGTCCTCGGAAAGACCGCTGGCCAAGAGCGGCCTCGACAGCCGCTCGTAGAGCCCGCGGCTCACGCTGCTCAATCTTGCTTCGTCCCAGCGCGCGCTGGAAAGGTGGATCGCGTGCTGCTCGGCATAGCTGAGGTCGGCGGTGAGGCAGCCGAGCGCCGAGAACGCGCTGGACAACCGCGGCACGAGCACCTTGGCGATACCGAACTCGCGCGCCAGCGATATGGCGTGCATCGGCCCGGCGCCGCCGAACGCGAGCAGAACGCAGTCGCGGGCATCGACGCCCTGCTCGATCGTCACCCGCCGCAAGGCCCGCGCCATGCTGGCGTTGGCGATTCGATGGATTCCGAACGCCGCCTCCTGCGGCGACGTCCCGAACGCCGCGGCGATGGACCCGACCGCCGCCGCCGCCTTTGCGGCATCGAGCCGAACGGCCCTGCCCAGTAGCCGGTCGGCGCTGAGGTAACCGAGCACGACGTTGGCGTCCGTCACCGTCGGCGCCGTTCCGCCCAACCCGTAACAGGCCGGGCCGGGCTCGGCGCCCGCGCTGTCCGGTCCGACCCGGATCGCCTTGCCGTCGATGCGCGCGATCGATCCGCCGCCGGCGCCGATCGACTCGACGGCGACCATGAGCTGACGGATCGCCCGCCCGGCAAGCCGCTGACCACCGCTGATCTGTGCCTTCCCGTGGAGCACCACGCAGGTATCGGTTGTCGTACCGCCCATGTCGAAGGCGATCACGGCATCGAGGCCCAGTTCCTCCGCCACTCGGGCGGCCGCGGCGACACCCGCCGCCGGGCCCGACAGCGCCAGCGCCAGCGGCCGGCCGCGGACGGCCTCCGCCGCGGCCATCCCGCCCGCCGAATGGAACAGATGCAGGTTCGTCCGGGCGCCGGCGCGCCGTTCGAGGCGATCGACATAGGCCGCCGTCTCGGGCATGAGGGCGGCGTTGAGGATCGTCGAATTGCTGCGCTCGTACTCCCGCGGCTCGGGGCTGAGCTGGTGCGACACGGCGAGGTAGCGCACGACCGCCTGCAACTTCTCCGCCAGCCGCAATTCATGCTCGGCATTGACGAAGCTGTGCTGCAGCACGACCGCCGCGGCCTCGACGTCGAGCCCGCCCACGTCGCGCGCGACGCGCTCGACCTCGGCCTCGGCCAGGGGGACGCGCACTCGACCCTCGGAATCGATGCGCTCCTGCGCCTCGATCCGGTGTTCCGCCGGCACCAAAGACGGCAGTTTGGGCGGCACCTCGAGGCGATAGAGCTCGCGCCTGTTCTGCCGCCCGATCTCGATGGTGTCGCCGAAGCCCTCCGTGGCGACCAGCGCCACCGGCACCAGCCGGCCTTGCACGATGGCGTTGGTCGCCATCGTCGTGCCGTGGACCAGGTCGCACACCTCGGCCCAGGAGAGCCCGACGGCGGCCAGGGCGGCATCGACGCTGGCCACGGGGTCGCTCGGCCGGCTCGGCACCTTGGCGGTGCGCAGGCTCCCGTCCCGGCCGTTGACGGCCACCACATCGGTGAACGTCCCGCCCATATCGATGCCAACTTTCCAATCCGCGGTCATCATGGATGCCCGGCAACAGGAGGTCGCTTTGCTGCTGACGACCGCAGGGCGACCGCGCCGCGGTTGCTCCCTTGCAGCAAGGTTGTCATGGCGGAGAGCATAGATAAATCAAATCTTGGCCGGGATTTCCC
>Ga0209342_10006309_pt1 | contig 12067 bp, 8 predicted proteins | sample RifCSP16_2_FD_184023 | JGI IMG/M metagenome (GOLD analysis project Ga0209342, IMG submission 184023) | Soil microbial communities from Rifle, Colorado - Rifle CSP2_sed 16_2 (SPAdes) (version 2) | ecosystem: Environmental > Terrestrial > Deep subsurface > Rock core/Sediment | place: Rifle... | reverse complement strand
CCGCGCGCGCGGCGTCCCTACGTCTACGCGCTCTACGCCTTCGCCCGCGCCGCCGACGACTTTGCGGACGAGCCGATCTACGAGGGCGTGCGTCAGCAGAAGCTCGACCAGTGGGAGGCGCTCGTCCACGCCGCCTATCGGGGCGAGGCCGAAGGGCCCATCTTCGTGGCGCTGCAGGAGACGGTGCGCCGGCTGGACATCCCCAAGCAGCAGCTGCTCGACCTGCTCTCGGCGTTCCGCCAGGACACGGTGAAGGACAGCTACGCGACCTGGGACGAGCTTCTCGACTACTGCCGCCGCTCGGCGAACCCGGTGGGACGTTTGGTGCTGCGCGTGTTCGACGAGAACGACCCTTCGCTCGCGCCGCTCGCCGACGCGATCTGCACCGGCCTGCAGCTCGCCAACCACTGGCAGGACGCGGCGCTCGACCACGCGCGCGGCCGGGTGTACGTGCCGGAGGAGCTGCTGCGGCGCCACGGCGTCAGCAGCTGGGACTTTCGCGGCGAGCGCGTGAGCGACGGCTGGCGCGGGTTGATGGCCGAGCTGATCGCCCGCACGCGGGCGCTTTTCGAACAGGGCCGCCCGCTGTGCGACCGGGTCGGTCGCGAGCTGCGCTTCGAGATGCGGCTCACCTGGCTCGGGGGCATGGGGATCCTCAATCGCATCGAGGCCGTGGGCGGCGACGTGTTCAAGCGGCGCCCGCACCACGGCCCGCTCGACAAGGCGGCGCTCGCGTGGCGCGCCTGGCGCTGGCGCGCGGCATGAGCGCGAGTGCTTCCGCGCGACTCACCCGGCAGAGCGGGACAAACTTCTACTACGCATTTCGCATCCTGCCTGAGGAGAAGCGGCGCGCGATCTACGCGCTCTACGCCTTCTGCCGCAGCGTGGACGACTGCGTCGACGAGCCCGGCGGCGAGCGCGAGGCGGGGCTGGCGCGCTGGCTCGCCGAGGTCCAGCGGGCCTACGCGGGACGCCCCGAGACCGAGCTCGGCCGCGAGCTCGCGGAGACGCTGACGCGCTTCCCGATCCCGCGCGGCGCCTTCGAGGACATCGTAGCGGGCTGCCGCATGGACCTCACGAGCCAGCGTTACGCGAGCTTTGCCGAGCTACGCGTGTACTGCGAGCGCGTCGCCTCCGCGGTGGGCCTCGCCTCGATCGAGATCTTCGGCTACGAGGATCCGCGCTCGCGCGAGTACGCGGTCGAGCTCGGCCTCGCGCTCCAACTCACGAACATCCTGCGCGACATCGCGAGCGACGCCGCGCGCGACCGGCTCTACCTCCCGCTCGAGGACCTCGAGCGCTTCGGCGTGGGGGAGCAGGCGCTGCTGGCGGCGGCCCGCGACCCACGAGCCGCGCGGCCCGCGGGGCTCGATGCGCTGCTCGGGTTCGAGGCGGAGCGCGCGCGCTCGCACTACGCGGCCGCGGCGGCGCTCCTGCCCGAGCGCGACCGCCGCTCGATGCTCGCGGCGGAGATCATGGGCGCGATCTACCGCGCGGTGCTCGAGGCGTGGGCGCGCCGTGGCCACCCGGTCGGGGGAGCGCGCGTCAGCCTCGGTAAGCCCCGCAAGCTCTGGATCGTGCTGCGCACCGTGCCGCGCGTCTACTGGGGCGTATGAGAGTCGTCGTCGTCGGGGGCGGCTTCGCGGGCTTCGCGGCGGCCATCGTGCTTCAGGAGCGGCGGCACGAAGTGGTGCTGCTCGAGCGCCGCGGCATCCTCGGCGGCCGCGCCACCTCGTCCCGCGACGCCGTCACGGGCGACGACGTGGACAACGGCACCCACCTCATGGTCGGCTCCTACTCCGCCACGCTGGACCTGCTGCGGCGGGCCGGCGCGGACGACCTGCTGCAGGTCCAGCAGGACTTGCAGCTCGAGTGGGTGGACGAGCGCGGGACGACGGCACTCTCGTGTCCGCCGCTGCTGGCGCCGCTGCATCTGCTGGTGGGCCTCGCCGGCTTGCGCGTGCCGCTCGCGGTCAAGCTGCAGGCGATCCGGCTCGGGCTTGCCGTCCGCTTCGGCCGACGGCCCGAGGGCCTGACGCTGGCCGAGTACTTCCGACGGACGGGCCAGGGCGAGGCGGCACGGCGGCTCGTGTGGGACCCGCTCGCGCTCGCGATCCTCAACGAGCCCGTCGAGCGCGCGGCGGCGGTGCTGTTCCACCGTGTCTACCAGGAGGCCTTCCTCCGCGACCACCGCGCCTCGCGACTCGTCTTCCCGAGGCGCGGCTGGGGCGTGCTGATGGACCGGCTCTCCGACTACTTCGAGAGCCGGGGCGGCCGCGTGCTGCGTGGGTCGCGGGCGGCCGGCCTGGTCGTGGCGGACGGCCGCGTCACCGGAGTGCACTACCTGCAGCGCTCCGAGAAGCGGGAAGAGATCGCCGCCGGCGAGGCGCCCGTGCCTCGCCTGGAGAGCACCGACGCCGTCGTGAGCGCCGTGCCGCCGCCCGCGCTCCTGGAGCTCGTGCCCGAGGAGCACCGCCAGGCGTCGCCCTTCGGCACGCTCGACCGTTTCTCGGGTTCGCCGATCGTCTCCGTCGACCTGTGGCTCGACCGCGTGGTCGTCGAGCGGGCCATGCTGGGCCTGCGCGACGCCGAGATGGAGTGGGTGTTCGACAAGGGGCGGCTCCACGGACGCGAGGGCGCGCCGCAGCACCTCGCCTTCATCGTGAGCGCCGCGTACCGGACCGCCCCGAAGACGAACGCCGAGCTCGTGGCGGCAGCGGTCTGCGCGCTGCAGCGCTACTTCCCGGCCATGGCGGGCGCGCGAGTCGAACGGTCGCTCGTGCAGCGCGAGGCGCAGGCGACGTTCGCCTCGACCCCCGAGCTCGAGGCGCTGCGGCCCGGCCCCGTCACGCCGATCGCCGGCCTCTTCCTCGCCGGGGACTGGACCGACACCGGCCTGCCCGCCACGATCGAGGGCGCGGTCCGAAGCGGCTTGCGGGCCGCGGACGCCGTGCGCTCCTATACCATCCCGCCACGCTAGGAGGCCGCCATGCTCGGGCTCGCGTCCGTCGTCCTGATCGCCGCCGCCGCGTCGCCGCCGGTCACCGTCGTGCGCGCGGCCCGCCTCGTCGACGGGCGCGGCGGCGCCGTCCTCGTGCCGGCGGCGGTTCGCATCGAAGGCGACCGGATCGCCGCCGTCGGCGAACGGCTGGAGCTGCCACCGGGCGCCCGGCTGATCGACCTCGGAGGCGCCACGCTGCTCCCGGGCTTCATCGACCTGCACACCCACCTCACCGACCGCGACGGCATGCACTGGGAGGAGGCGCTCGTCAAGACCACACCCTCGCAGGCGGCGCTCTGGGGCGCGCGCAACGCGCGCGTGACGCTCGAGTCGGGCGTGACCAGCTGCCGCGACATGGGGCCGACCTGGCCCTACGTGGACGTCGACCTGCGCGACGCGATCGAGCAGGGCTACGTCGCGGGCCCGCGCATGCTCGTGGCCGGGAACTACGTCTCCTCGACCGGGGGCGCCGGCGACGCGAAGCAGTTCTCGCTGTTCGTGGACGTGCCGCTGGTGCGCAACTTGGCCGACGGACCCGACGAGATCGTCAAGGCGGTGCGCACCCACTTCAAGCACGGGGCGGACTTCATCAAGATCCTCGCCACCGGGGCGGTCCTGTCCAAGGGCATCGACCCCGGGAAACAGCAGTACTCCGACGAGGAGATCCAGGCCGCGGTGACGGAAGCCCGCCGCTGGGGGCGCGAGGTGGCCGCCCACGCGCACGGCACCGAGGGCATCAAGGCCGCGATCCGCGCCGGCGTGCGGACCGTGGACCACGGCTCGATGCTCGACGCGGAGGCGATCGAGCTGCTGAAGGCGGGACGGACCTACTACGTGCCGACCGTGTACATCACGAACACCGTCGATCACAACCCGATCGTGCCGCAGGCCGAGAAGGCGCGCTCGCGCCGGATCGACGCGCTGACGATCGAGTCGTTCCGGCTGGCGCTCGCCGCCGGACTGAAGATCGGCGTCGCCACCGACGTCCCGGTCATGCCCCACGGGCAGTACGCGAAGGAGCTGGTGTTCCGCGTCGGCCTGGGCGAGGCCCCGCTCGCGACGATCACGGCGGCCACACGGACGAACGCGGAGATCCTGGGCTGGTCCGATCGCGTCGGGACGCTGGAGCTGGGCAAGTGGGCCGACCTCGTGGCCGTGGCCGGCGACCCCCTCGCCGACATCCGCGCCGTCGAGCGCGTCGGCTTCGTGATGAAGGGGGGCGTCGTCTACAAAGACGAGCTGTCGCTCAGTCGCGCGGCGCCGTCGCGCTGAGCGGCTGCAGGCCCAGCGCCCACTTCACCGCCTCGAGCCACATCCGCCGCAGATCCGCGCGCGCCCAGGCGGCCGGAGGATGGCCGAGGCTGGAGTAGAAGACCCGTCCCTTGCCGTAGCTGCGGGTCCAGGCGAGCGGCACGTCCTCGTGACGGACGCCCGGCCGCGTCTTGTCCAGCGACGACGTGTCGAGGCTCATCAGGACGCGGGAACGGTCGCGGGAGAAATCGCGAACCTGGTAGAACTCGTCGAACAGGCGGAGTCGCTCCGGGAAGTGGCGCATCGCGGGGAAGTCGCGATCCTCCACCTTGACACCCGCCTCGACCTGGTCCCAGGGGTGGCCGTCGAAGCTGCCGCCGATCAGGTCGACGTAGGCCGGCCAGCTTGCGACGGTCGCGCTGTGGGCCCCCAGGAAGCCCTTGCCGTCGTCTCTCACGAAGGACAGGAGCGCCGCCTTCTGCTCGTCGTCGAAGGGCAGGTCGCCGCAGGTCACGAAGAAGAGCGCGTCGAAATAGTCGAGGTTCTTCGCGTTGTCCGCGAGCTTTCGCTTGGTGACGAGCTGGACGTCGGTGCGAACGGTCGTCTCCCAGAGACCGGACTCCCGGCCCAGCGCGTGAAGCGCCACGAGCGCGTCGGAGACGGACTCGTGCTGCCAGCCGGATGCGGCACCGATCGCCAGCAGGCGGCGCGTCCGCCCGATCCGGATCACCCGGTTGTTCGCGCTGTCGGAGACGTAGAGCTCGCCGGTGCTCGGGTGGAGCTGCGCGCCGTGCGGGCGGTTGAGCTCGGCCGCGGCCGCCGGGCCGGGCACTCCCGCTGCGCCCGCAATGCCCGTCCCGGCGACGTGTCGGATCGTGGCGTCGACCGGAGAGTAGCGGCGGATCGCGTGGTTCTCGGTGTCCGTGATCAGCACGTCGCCGCTCGGCTCCGCGAAGATGTGCTTCGGTCCGTCGAGGCGCGCCTCGCGCGCGGGCCCGCCGTCCCCCGAGTAGCCACGCTCGCCGGTGCCCGCCACCGTGCGGATCTTCCCCGAGGCGTCCACCACGCGCAGCGCGTGCCCGCTGCGCTCGCAGATGTAGAGGTTGCCCCACGAATCGAGGGCGATTGCGCGCGGATCGAGCAGCGGCTCCGTGAGGGCATCCCCGCCGTCTCGCGGGACGCCCTTGCTGCCGTTTCCGGCGACGGTCCTCACGATGCCCGTCGCCAGATCGACGGCGCGCACGCGCCGGTTGCCGAGGTCGGCGATGTAGAGCGCGTTGCCTCGGAAGGCGATGTTGAAGACGCTGTCGAAGACCGCCTCGCGCGCCTTTCCGCCGTCGCCGCCGTAGCCCTTGGCTGCGCTTCCCGCGAAGCGCGTGACCACGCGCGTGGCGAGATCGATCCGGCGCACGCAGTTGTTCCACGTGTCGGCCACGTAGAGCGCGCCGTCCGGTCCCACGAGCAGGTGGTGCGGTCCGTCGAAGCGCGCCTCGCCGGCCGGGACAGAGTCGGCGGCCGGTCCCTTGTCGCCGGCGCCCGCGAGCACGCCCAGCTTCCCGTTCTCGTCGAGCATGCTCACGCGGTTCCCGGTCATCTGGACGATGTACGCGCGACCCCCGGAGTCGAAATCGACGCCGAAGGGCTCGTGAAGGTCGCGGTCCACGAACGCGACCGCGTGACCGGGGGCGGGCGGCTCCGAATAGCCGGGCGCGACGGCCAGGGTCGCGGCCAGTGCAGCCAGGATCGCCGATCTGGGACTCATGAGCGGGTGTTCTCCAGACTAAAGGGGTCGTTCGACGTCGGGGAACGAACGCCACACCGGCACGCCGCAGAAGTGCTCGCCCTCGGTGCAGGTCGGCGTGATGCGCCCGTGGCGCAGCACGCAGGGCGGGCCCATGTGGCGCGCGAGGCGCGGGTGGAGCGCGCGCACCTGCTCGAGCTCGTCCATCGAGGCGCGGTAGATCTCCTCCTGCGCGTTGAAGCAGGTGCGCATCACCCACTTGTGCGCGAGGTAGAGCAGGCTCCCGCTCTCGTGGAAGCGCAACGCCTTCGCGTTCGGCAGCACGTAGAGCGCCGTCTCGAGCGGGACACTCATCTCGAGCAGGCGGTTCTTGGCGGCCCAGGCCCGCTCCATCGCCTCCTGGTAGACGGCGAGGGCCTCGCCATTGGCCGCAATCAACGGCGGCGTGATGCAGTCGGGCCGGCGCGTGTCCGTGAGCGTCATCAGCGGGCGCGAGGCCGGCACCATGCGGTGCCGCTGGTCCTGGCTGTCGGCGGTGTGCGAGAGCTTCTTCAGGAACGTGTAGGACGCGTGGTGCATCGCCCGCGCGAGCGGCGAGTGTACGGAGAGCTGCAGCGTCTCGAGCCGGTAGCGGTTCAGCCCCGGGTTGAGCAGGCGCTCGAGCGCCTCGTCATCCGAGAGCGCCTCCGGCGGCGCCCCGAGCACGGCGCGCACGGCCTCGGCCGTGGTGGCCTCGGCGCGGGGCATGTGGTCGACGAGCAGCGACACGCGCGCGCCGAGGAGCGCGTCGAGCCGCGCCGCCTCGGCGTCGCCGTCCGCCGTCAGGCGGGGCAGGCGCGTCTCGACGACATCCTGCTCTTCGAGCGGCCCCTGGCCAATGCGGTCGAAAAAGGCCGGGTCCACCTGCTTGACGAGCGCGACCATCGCCTCGACCACGGCGCGCGTCTCGGTGGGTGCGTCGCCGGTGCGCATCATGCGGTACAGCCGGTGCAGGACGATGCCCGAGAGCGTGTGCACCATGGAGGTGAACGCCGCCACGGGGATCACGTAGCGTGCCGTCTCGATCGCCTTCTTCTCCGCCTCGCGCTCGACCTTCTTGCGCCGCTTGTCAGAGGCATTGGGCGTCAGGTGCCGCAGCCGCGACAGGATCTGGAGCGTGTCGGCTTTCAGCAGCACCGTCAGCCGGCGGTAGCTCTCCCAGGCCGACTCGACGGCGGCCTCGTAGACGTCGCGGGCCTCGCCGGCGAGCGCCTCGGGCACCAGCGCCCGCACCTCGTCGAGGCGCACGAAGCGCTGCGAGGACTGCTCCGAGTTGTAGAAGGGGTGCGAGTGCAGGAACGACCAGACGAACTGGCGACTCACGTTCTCGAGCCCGAACTCGAAGTGCGCGTGCTGCCAGACCGTGTGGTGCCCGCCCTCGAAGGTGAGCGGTCCGATCGTCTCGCGCTGCTGCTGCGTCACCTCCTCGGAGCCGATCACGCGCGGCGAGTAGCAGGTGCGCGCCGCGGCGATCGCCGCGTCGTGCCGCAGCCTGACGAGCGGCGATCCGGTGAGCACGGGCATGAGTAGCTGAGACTAGCCGACCCCGCCGCCGCGCGGCAAACCCCGCCTTGCGCCGCCGCCCGAGTCGCCACAGAATCGGCGCCGACTCGAGGAGATCTCGCCATTGGAGGACGCCCGGAGACTGCGATCGGTCGCTCGCGCCGCGCTCGCGGCCACGATTCTGCTCGCGCCGCCGCTTCCGGCCCTCGCGGCCCAGCGGTCCACGGCCGCGGTCGCGGTGAGCGGGGAGCGCAAGGCCTGGCATCGGGTCACGCTGACCTTCGAGGGCCCGCAGTCTCACGAAGACGGGGAGACGAACCCCTTCCTCGACTATCGGCTGACGGTGGCGTTCACGAACGGCGTGAAGTCGTACGTCGTGCCCGGGTTCTTCGCCGCCGACGGCAACGCCGCAGACACGGGCGCCACTTCGGGCCGCAGCTTCCGCGTCCACTTCGCACCGGACGCGCCCGGTACCTGGCGCTTCACGGCGTTCTTTCGCTCCGGTCCGGGCGTCGCCATTTCCGACAGCCCGACCGCCGGCGCGCCGCTCCCGCCCGACGGCGTGACGGGCTCGTTCGAGGTGGCGCCGAGCGACAAGCGGGGGCGGGATCACCGGGCGAAGGGCCGCCTGGACTACGTGGGCGAACGCTACCTGCGGTTCGCGGGCACGGGCGAGGCCTTTCTCAAAGGTGGCGCCGACAGCCCCGAGAACTTCCTCGCCTACGCCGAGTTCGACGGCGGCGGCCGCCACCGCTACGAGCCGCACCTTCCGGACTTTCGCCCCGGCGACCCAACCTGGCGCGGCGGGCGCGGCCGGGGCATCGTCGGCGCGCTCAACTACCTCGCGTCGCAGGGGATGAACTCCGTCTACTTCCTGACGATGAACGTCGGGGGCGACGGCAAGGATGTCTGGCCATGGACCGCGTCTGACAAACGCCTCCGCTACGACTGCAGCAAGCTCGACCAGTGGGAGATCGTGTTCTCCCACATGGACGCGCAGGGGCTGCTGCTGCACGTGGTGCAGCAGGAGCAGGAGAACGACCAACTCCTCGACGCAGGCGCGCTCGGACCCGAGCGCCGGCTCTACTACCGCGAGTTCGTCGCTCGCTTCGGCCACCACCTCGCGCTCGTCTGGAACCTCGGTGAAGAGAACACCAACACCGACGCGGAGCGCCGGGCCTTCGCGTCCCACATCCGGCAGCTCGACCCCTACGACCACCCGATCGTGGTCCACACGTATCCATCGCGGAAGGAGTACGACCGCGTCTACGAGCCGCTGCTGGGCTTCCCGAGCCTCGAGGGGCCCTCGCTGCAGATCGGGGACGTCTCGCGGGTGCACGAGGAGACGCTGCGCTGGGTGGAACGCTCGGCAAGGACCGGCCGTCCGTGGTTCGTGAGCTTCGACGAGGTGGGCCCGGCGGCGATCGGCCTCCAGCCCGACGCGGACGACCCGGATCACAACGCGATGCGCCAGTGGGGCCTGTGGGGACACCTGATGGCGGGCGGGGCCGGGGTCGAGTGGTACTTCGGCTCCACGGAGGTGGGCGTCGAAGGACGGGAGAAGCAGCGGATCTGGTGGGACCTGGAGACCGAGGACTGGCGCACGCGCGAGGCGATGTGGCGGCAGACGCGCATCGCTCTCGACTTCTTTCGCCAGCATCTTCCGTTCTCGCGAATGCAGCCCGCGGACGGGCTCGCCTCGGGAGACGCGTGGGCGCTGGCGTGGCCCGGGGAGACCTACGCGGTGTATCTCCGCCCGCCGTGGGCGACCCGCCGCACGGAGCTCGATCTCGGGCCCTGGGGGCGGGAGTACGAGGTGCTCTGGTACGACACGCACCGGGGCGGAGAGCTTCGCAGAGGGACTGTGGAGAGGATTAGCGGGCCGGGGCCGAAGCCCATCGGAGCCCCGCCGTCCGATCCCGAACAAGACTGGGTCGCCCTCGTGCGGCGGCTCACCGGAACGGTGACCGGTGGCACGAGCGGCGGAGAGGAGCGGCAGTGAGGATCTTCCAGGTCCGGGGTGAGGGGAACACGACTCGCTTGGGTCTGCTGAACGACGGGCGGGCGCTCGTCCTGCAGGCGGCCCACGAAGGGATTGCGACCGCGCTCGATCTCTTCGAGGCGCAGGAACGAGGGCTCGACCCGGCGCAGTGGCGGGCCGCAGCCGAGCGTGCCGGGCGCTTCGCCGCTGCCTCCTGGGACGAGCTCACGCGCGGCGCCGGAGCGCGCCTCACCGTGCCCGTCACGCCCCCGGAGGTCTGGGGCGCGGGCGTCACGTACCGCAGGAGCGCCGACTTCCGCGAGGAAGGCACCGGCTTCTACGACCGCGTGTACACGGCCGAACGGCCCGAGCTCTTCTACAAGGCGTCGCACTGGCGCTGCGTGGGGACGGGCGAGGCGATCGGCCGTCGCCGCGACTCGGGCTTCACCGCGGCGGAGCCCGAGATCGCGATCGTTCTGACGCGCGCCGGGGCCGTTCTCGGCTACACGCTGGCGAACGACGTGTCGGCCTGGGATATCGAACGTGACAACCCGCTGTACCTGCCCCAGTCCAAGGTCTACAACGGCTGCTTCGCCTTCGGCCCGCTGATCGTCACGCCCGACGAGGTCCCGGACCCGTACGCGCTCGTCCTGCGCTGCCGGGTGACTCGCGGCGGGCGTGAGGTCTTCGCGGGCGAGGCCAGCACCGGGCAGCTCAAGCGGCGCTTCGAGGAGATCGTCTCCTGGCTGCTGCGCTCGAACGAGATCCGCACCGGCACGGTGCTCTCGACCGGCACCGGGATCATCCAGCCGCTCGGAGCGGGCCTCGAGGCCGGCGACGTCGTCACGCTCTCGTGCCCCGAGCTCGGCGAGCTCGCGAACCCCGTCGCGCTCGTGTGATGCGCGGCCCGGAGCCGGATCCCTACCGGCTCCGCCCTGAAGACGTCGCGGAGGCTCCTGCTGCGTTCGGCCCGGCGCTCCGGCGCCTCGGCCCCGGGATGGTGCTGGCCGCGGCGATCGTGGGCTCGGGAGAGCTGATCGCCACCACCACGCTCGGCGCGCAGGTCGGCTACGCGGCGCTCTGGATCGTGCTGCTGAGCTGTGCGGTGAAGCCGGTGGTGCAGGCGGAGCTGGGCCGCTACACGATTGCCTCGGGCGAGACCGGGCTCGAGGGGCTGAACCGCGTGCCTGGCCCGCGCTTCCGCGTGAGCTGGCTGCTGTGGGCGTGGGCGCTCATGGTGCTGACGAGCCTCGTCCAGGTCGGCGGCATGTTCGGCGGGCTCGCACAACTCGTGCACCTGCTGGTGCCCGCGGTGCCCGTGTCCGTGTGGGTGCTCGCGTTCGTGCTGCTGACGCTCGCGCTGCTGCTGGGCGGCGGGTACGAGCGGATCGAGCGGCTGGCGCTCGTCAAGGTCGGCTTCTTCACGCTCTTGACGGTGCTCGCGGCGCTCGTGCTCACGCGCATGACCGACCAGTTCTCCTGGGCGCGTGCGGCGGAGGGGCTTCGCCCGACCCTTCCCGGCAGCGGCCTCGCCACGGCTGTCGCCGTCTTCGGCATCACCGGCGTGGGTGGCACCGAGCTCTTCATGTACCCGTACTGGTGCGTCGAGAAGGGCTACGCGCGCTTCGTCGGCCGGCCGGAGGAGTCCGCTGCCTGGCTGTCGCGGGCGCGGGGCTGGATCCGGCTGATGCACGTCGACATCCTGCTTTCGATGGTCGTTTACACGATCGCCACGGTGGCCTTCTACTTCCTCGGCGCCGGCGTGCTCTACGGCACGGGACACGTGCCCTCCGCGAGCGACATGATCCCAACGCTGTCCCGCCTCTACACCCAGACGCTCGGCGAGTGGGCGCTGCCGCTCTTCTATCTCGGGGCCACCGTCACCCTCTACGGCACCATCTTCGCGGCGACGGCGGCCCACTCGCGCGTCTACGCTGACTTCTGCCGCCTGCTCGGCCTCTTCGAGCGGGACGACTACGCCGCGCGCGTCCGCTACCGGCGCGGCTTTCTGGTGCTGCTCACCGTCTTCCCGGCGTCGCTCTACCTGCTCTTCGAATCGCCGGTCAAGATGGTCGTGGCGGGCGGCATCGTCCAGGCCCTGCTGCTGCCGATCGCCGGCTTCGGCACGATCTACCTGCACCATCGCCATGTGCCAAAGGCCCTGCGGCCATGGCGCGTCGTGACCGTCGCCCTCTGGTTGTGCACGGCCGTAATGGCCGTGGCCGGCGTCTATGCGGTGATCGTGACCCTGGCTGCCTAGGAGGCGATGTCGCCCGTGCGGGCCGTGGGCTACTCCTCCTCGTCCTTGTGGACGTGGTCCTCGAACTCCTTGATGAAGGTCAGGCTGCGCATGCCCTGCATCCGGTCGAGGTAGACGGAGCCGTCGAGGTGGTCGCACTCGTGCTGGATCACGCGGGCGAAGAAGTCCTGGGCCTCGAGCGAGTAGGGCTTGCCGTCGCGGTCGAGGGCCTCGAGCTTCACTCGCTTGAAGCGTGACACGACCCCGCGCAGGTCGGGGATCGACAGGCAGCCCTCCCAGCCGTTCGCCTTC
>Ga0209342_10006307_pt1 | contig 12068 bp, 12 predicted proteins | sample RifCSP16_2_FD_184023 | JGI IMG/M metagenome (GOLD analysis project Ga0209342, IMG submission 184023) | Soil microbial communities from Rifle, Colorado - Rifle CSP2_sed 16_2 (SPAdes) (version 2) | ecosystem: Environmental > Terrestrial > Deep subsurface > Rock core/Sediment | place: Rifle... | reverse complement strand
GGAGGGATCAAGGGAGGGGGGGTTCCTGCGGTCGCCGCCCCGCCCACGCCAGCGTCAGAGCCGACTCGAGCGGTGCGCGAGATGCCGCCGCCCTGCCCCAGCTCACCCCTCTGCTGCGACGGCGCATCCGAGGATACGCGCTACACGGGCGAGGTGCTGCGGCGGGCGCGAGAGGCGCGCGGTATCACCATCGCCCAGCTGTGCGAGCGCACCAAGATCCTGCGATCCCACATGGAGAACGTGGAGGCCGATCGGTACGAGAAGCTCCCTGCGCCGGTCTACCTACGAGGGATCCTGATGGCGCTCGCGAAGGAGCTGCGGCTGGACGGGCAGCGGGTCGCCCGCAGCTATCTGGAAGTGGCCGCGGGCGCGGCGGCGTCGAGGCGCAAGGTTTGACCGGCCCCGGGCGCTGACGTAGCATTTCTCGATGCCGCTCATCGAGAATCCCGAGAGGGCGCTGCGCAAGGCGAGGGCCATCTGCTCCGACATCTCCCTCTACAACGAGGAGAAGGTCGTCCGGGGGATCGAGCAGGACAACTTCTTCGACGCGCTCCGCGGCGAGCTCGAGGAGGGGCGCCAGCTCTACCGGTCCTGCATCGCGCCCGAGCTGTACGCGAAGACGAACTTCTACGACCGGGCCATCGTGGACGTGATCCTGCGCTCGAAGGGTCACGTGAAGTCGCGCATCTGGTAACCGGCGGCGTGCCGGAGCATCGTTCCTACGTCGTCCCTGCCGAGCTCTGCCGGACGCGCCTCGACGTCGCGCTGACGCGCCTCGCGCCCGATCTCACCCGCGCCCGTGCCCAGCGGCTCCTCCAGGGCGGCCACGTCCACGTGGACGGCCACACCGCCAAGCCGGCGGCGCGGCTCCGCGGCGGCGAGCGCGTCGAGCTCGAGCTGCCCGAGCCGGAGCCGCAGGGGTTCATCCCGCAGGACCTCCCGCTCGCCGTGCTCCACGAGGATCGGGATCTGCTCGTCCTCGACAAGGCCGCGGGGATGGTCGTCCACCCGGCGCGCGGCTCTCCGCACTCGACGGTGGTGAACGCCCTCCTGCACCGCTTCGGTCCGGGCGCCCCGGGCGAGCGGCTCGGCCTGGTCCACCGCCTCGACAAGGAGACCTCGGGGTGCCTGGTGGTGGCGCGCACGGAGTGGGCGCTCGCCCGCCTGCAGGCCTCCTTCAAGGCGCGAGCGGTGGAGAAGACCTATCTCGCGCTCTGCCATGGCCGGCTCGCGCCGGAGGGGCGCCTCGACACTCCGTACGGGCGCCACCCGATCCACCGCACGCGCTTCACGAGCCGTGGCGGAAGCACGACGAGGCGAGCCGTGACCACCTGGCGGTTGCGAGAGGTGTTCGCGGGCGCGAGCCTGGTCGAGGTGGGGCTCTCGACGGGCAGGACGCACCAGATCAGGGTCCACCTGGCCGAGCACGGTAACCCGCTGCTGGCCGACGCCACCTACGGTGGAACTCGCCGCGAGGCGCGCCTGCCAGCGTCCGACCCGGCGCGCCTGGCCGCCGGGGCGATCGGGCGCCAGGCGCTTCACGCCTGGAGGCTGGCGTTCGAGCACCCCCGGAGCGGCCAGCGTGTCGAGTTCGAGGCCCCGCTCCCTGCCGATTTCCAGGCCGCGCTGGCGCTCCTGCGGGCGGGCTGAGGCGATCCCCGCTCCCGTTCCCGTTCCCGCTCCCGGCTCCTACACCGCGGCGGATCGGGGGCGCGTGTGCGGAGAGATCCGAGCGGGCAGCGCTATCGGCTTCACTGCCCGCTCTGGGTCGCCGCGACCGGACCCACGGGTGCGGGCGCCCGTCACGCGCTCGCACGATGCCCGCGCCCCACCTCCTGCCGTGACCATAGGGAATGCTTGCGCCAGGAGTGAACGAGGGCGCCGGGAACGATCCTTGCTCTCGCCCCCACCGCATCGGCGGTTCACGCCCATCCACGCCCGAACAAGGGGGCAACATGAAGTCATCGAGGCTGTTACTCGTTCCAGTGATCACTTTCGCGGTCGCCTGCGGTGGCGGCAGCAGCAACGATGGTGGTGGCGGCGGCGGTACCGCCGCGAGCACGCCCGAGACCAACGCGTCCGCGGCCAGCTCGCAGTCGCTCTCGCTCGCGGCCAATTCCGGCACGTCGCTCTCCAACCTGGCGCAGGTGACCGCCCAGCTAGGCGGTGCCGCCCGATTCCGGTCGCCGCTGGCGGACAAGGACGCGCGCCACGTCGCGCTCCACGCCGCCCAGAAGAAGGCGATGGGCCTTCAGGGGGCCAAGTTCGCGTCCGCGCTCCAGAAGGCGAGGAGCCTCGCCGCCGGCCAGAGGGCTTCGGTCGGCCCCATCAGCGCGAACTGCTCGGACGGCGGCTCGTTCAGCTTCGCGGGAGACATCAACGATAGCAGCGGCGCCTTCTCCCTGACGCTGACCTACGATGCGTGCCGCGAGAGCGACGAGGAGCTGACCGGCACGACTGTCGCCAGCGGCTTGTACTCCCCGACGGGAGGTTTCACCTTCAGCATCACGGCGGGTGACGCGGACGGAATGGTCGAGGAGAGCGAGGACTTGACGGCGCTGCTGTTCACGCCGGGCTACGTGGACGTGTACGCCAAGTACACTACCGCGGTGACCCTCGATGGCAGTGGGAGCTGCGCCAACCTGGAGTGCAGTACGTTCAACACGACGCTCGAAGCAAGCGGCGTGGAGCAGTACAGCGACTTCATCACCGTGTACACCATCACCTACAACCAGTTCAGCCTCGACGGTTCCGATACCGCCAGCGCGACGGGGTACACCAACTCCTTCACGATGAACGGCGGGGTCTCGGAGTCCTGGTCGGACGGCAGCGCGACTATTGGCGTCGCCCTCACGTTCGACGACCTGGTGCTCGGCTCCACCGAGACGGGCTCATACTACGAGGAGACGGCGGACGGCGCTGTGACCATCGACTTCACGCCGAACGACTACTGCTTGTTCGAGGGAACGTTGGTGATCGATACCCAGACCCCGATCCGGTGGACGTACGCCGTCGGCCACACCACCGCCGGCGAGGTGGTGATCAACGAAAACGTGACCATCGTCTACAACGCGGACGGCACCGTGACCGTCACCGTCAGCGGCCAGGAAGCCGGGAGCTACGACAGCATCGACGAGCTCGAAGGCGTGTGCGAAATCGAGGACCAGGGATCCTCCACGGTCGACACCGTCGACACCGACGACGGCAGCACGACCACCACGGGCTCCACGCTGCTCGCGACGCTGACCTGGACTGGCGGCGAGACGAGCGACATGGACATGCACCTCGTGCACTACGAGGCGACGACGCCAAACTCCTCATCGTCCCCGGACTGGCACGTGTACTACGGGAACATGACTGACGGCGGCTACGCCGTCCTCGACATGGACGACGTCGAGGGTTACGGCCCCGAGCACATCACCATGGATACCCTGCCGGTGGGCTACTACGGCCTGTTCATCAACCCCTACTCCCTGGACAGCGACACGAGCGCGACGGTGACCGTGACGCTCAAGATCGGGAGCGACACCTTCCAGTTCCCGACCCACCCGTTCACGTCCTCCAGCGAGGCGGACTACCGCGTGTGCGACCTCGTGGTGGAGTCGAGCGGGGTGGTGACGATCGTGGCTGCCGACACCTCGCTGTACATGGCGCCGGCGGTTCGCGCGCCGAAGATGCGATAGCACCTGACTGGGAAACGGGGGCGCCCCCGGGCGCCCCCGTTTCCGTTTTCCCTCCGTCGTTCCTTTCACGGGGATGGGATCGATGTCGAGCGCCTCGAACAGACCAGCTCTCTCGGTGTGGCATGCGCTCGCCTCCGTGGTCCTCCTCGCCTCCGCCGCGCACGCGTCCGCCGCTCCTCACCTGACGGGAGCGAAGCCGGAGCCGCCGGCCCACCTCAGGACGGGAAGTCGCCTGCGATCGGCGCCGGCGCGGGCGGGCGCATCTTCCGCGCTCACCTCGCGTGACGCGTCCGTCCGGATACTGCTCCTGAAGGTGGACTTCCCTCCCGACGCGGATGCCTCGACGACCGGCACCGGCGAGTGGAGCGACCCGAGCTACGCGCACCTCGGCGATCCGGACCACTGGGTCGCCACCGACGCGAGCCGGTTCGTGTCGTACTACGACGACGTCTCCTACGGGCGCCTCGCCGTCGAGATCGTCACCATGCCTCCGGCGCCGGCGGCGTACCGGCTCCCGCTCACCATGAAGCAGTACGCGAGCGAGTCGGAGCGCGACATCCAGGACCTCATCTACGACGCCGTCACGGCGGCGACCACCGACCCGACGGATCCCGTGGCCGACTTCTCCCTCTACGACGCCGTCCTCGTCGTACATGCCGGGGCGGGCGAGGAGTCCGACGTCGCCGGCGATTCGAGCGCGGACATCTGGTCGCTCTACTACGAGACCGAGGACGGGAGCGCCATCCGGTCGAGCGCGACGGGTCTCGCGCTGACGCAGACGCTCCGCGACGGCCTGCCGATCCACGAAGCGATCATCATGCCGCAGACCAACTCGCAGGACGACTTCGTGGTCGATCCGCTGGGGGTATGGGTCCACGAGTTCGGCCACTGGCTCGGTCTGCCCGACCTCTACTGCACCTCGTTCGTCTGCATCCCGGACGGCGTCGGGAAGTGGAGCCTCATGGGCGACGGGATCTACAACCGCGTCGGCGACGCGCCGTACGGGAGCTCTCCCGCCCAGCTCGATGCCTGGAGCAAGGTGCTCCTGGGGTGGGTGACCCCGGTGGAGGCGGCGTCGCTCGACCCGGGCGCCGTCGGGCTGGGCCCCGCGGAGACCGAGCCCATCGTCTATAAGCTGCCGGTCTCGAGCGATCCCGCCGCGGCCGGCCAGTACTTCCTAATCGAGAACCGCCAGCAGACGGGATGGGACGCCGGCCTGCCGGGCCACGGGCTCCTCGTCTGGCTCGTCGACGAGAGCGTCATCGGGAGCACGGACTGCGTCCCCGGCTCGGCGAGCCGGTTCTGCCAGAACGCGGTCAACAACAACCCGCTCCGGCCAGGGGTGAGGCTGGTCGAGGCCGACGGCGACGGTGCCTTGCAGAAGTACGGCTGCAGCGGCGCCGGGATCGACTGCGGGAGCGCCTCGGATCCCTTCCCTGGGAGCTCGGCCGTGGCGAGCCTCACGCCCGAGACGGTCCCGTCCTCGAGTGGCTACCTGTCGCCGCCGTGGGTGAACCTCCGCGACATCTCGGAGGACGGGGCGACGGGCGAGATCTCGCTCTCCATCGGGTTCGGACCCCATCCGCCGCAGGACGTCGCCGTGGACGTGCAGGGGAACGTCTCCTGGACGGTCGCGGCCGCGGAGGACGATCCGGATCCAGCGGTGCTCTTCAACGTGTACCGCCAGGGCGTGATCGCGACGCCGGAGCCGGTCCCGACCGGAGGCTACCGCGATCCGGCGCCGGAGGCCGGCGTGCAGTACCAGGTCACCGCGTTCGACGCGGCGGGCAACGTGTCGGCTCCCTCCACCCCGGCCCTGTGGGTGCCCGGCGAGGAGGTCCAGTCCGGCGATGGTCGGTGCTTCATCGCGACCGCGGCGTACGGCTCGTACCTAGATCCGCACGTGAAGGCGCTCAGGACCTTCCGCGATCGGAGCTTGATGACCAGCTGGGCCGGCCGAGCCTTCGTCGGCCTGTATTACCGCTGGTCGCCGCCGGCCGCCGAGCTCATCCGCAGGCACGAGGCGGCGCGGCGCGCCACGAGGTGGGCGCTCACGCCGCTCGTCGCGGCCGTCGAGCACCCCGGCGCGTTCTGGGCCGCCATGGGCGGCGCGGGCCTGTGCGGGTTCGCCTTGCGCCGGCATCGCGGGCGTGCGCCGAGCTAGAACGCGATCCCGCCGGCGTAGGCCCGATAGGCCGGTTGGGGTGCGCTTGCGAAAACCGCCCCTTCAAGGCTCGAGAGGGACGAGCTCGAGGCCTGGCACACGTCCGAAGTGTTTCGCGTTGCCCGTGAGCAGCGGCAGCCCGTGAGCAATGCAGACGCCTGCGATGAGCGTGTCTGGGACGGCAATGGCCTGGCCACGGCGGGCGAGGTAGCGGTTCGCGCTGGCGGCGATGTCCGCCGCGCCGGGCGTCACCGGCAGCATGAGAAGGGGTCCGAGTGCTGCGTGCAGAATCTCGAGCTGGGCCACCGTAGTTCTCGGCCCGGCGGTGAGCTCGTAGAGCGTGATGGCAGTCGTGGCGAGCTCGCCGCTCTGCGCGAGCTCGAGCACGCGCCTGCGCATCGGTTCGCGCTCCTTGTCGAACGCAGCGATCAGGACGTCGGTGTCAGCGACGACCACGGGCCCATCCCTCGCGGACCTCGCGGACGTTATCGCGCAGATCCTTGACGTCCTCGGCCGAGAACGCGTCGAACGCGGCCAGGGCTCGCTTGATTCGCTCCTCGCTCTCGGCCGGCGGCGCGCGGGTCGTCACGGCAAGGCGCCGCAGGTACGTGGAGAGCGGAACGCCCTCGGCCTTCGCGCGGGAACGCGCGATGGCGAGCTCGTCAGACGTGAAGCGGACGCGGATCATCTCCTCGCGGAGCTTCGTCTTGGGCATGCGCAAATGTAGCCCTAAAAGGCCGACGCGGCAAGCGCATGTCCAAGCGTCATGAAGCGTGTTGTGCGCGTACGGCCGCCACGAAGTCCTGCAGGTCGACGAGGTGGTGCGCCAGCACGTCGCGCACGACCGCCAGGTCGACCTCTGCGTAGCCGTGCACCAGTACGTTGCGGAAACCGGCCATGTCGCACAGGCGTGCGGCCAACGGTGCAGGCAAGCGACCGTGTCGCGCCAGGAGCGCGAACAGCTCCCGGTTCGTGGTCGGCTCGCCGAGGCGGTCGTCGGAGACGATGTGTGAGGCCACGTCGAGCGCTGCCTGGATGGCGAGCTGCAGCGTGTGCTCGACGAAACGGCGCTCCCGCAGGTCCTCGGCGAGGAACTCGGCGTGCGCCGACGCCAGGTCGTGAAGGCAGGTCTCGATGAAGGCCAGTCGCTTCGCGACGAGCGCGGGGTCGGTCATGGGCTCGTCCCGTCGACCTGGCGCGGCCGCCGGTAGCGCTCCAGGGCGGGCAGCACGTCGAAGTAGGCGTTGCGGGCGGAGACCTCGAAGCGCACGCGGGCGGCCTTGTCCGACTCGAGGACGAGCCTGCCGTCGCGCAGGACGCGGTGGACGAGATCGGGCGGGGCGTCGTTCAGGATGACCACCTGCACGGGTCGTCGGAGGCGCTCCTCGAGCCGGCTCTCGAGCCCGAAGCGCTCATGGAGAGTGCGCGGGGCGCCAGCCAGCAGGACTGCGATATCGATATCGCTCTGCCGTCGCGCGGCGCCGCGGGCGAAGCTGCCGAACAGGTAGGCGGCGATGACGGATTCCCCCTCGCGCGAGAGCGCCTCGTGCAACAGCCGCTCGAGTTCGCCGAGATCGGGGCCCTTGTGCTCCGGCACAGTAAGCAGACTCTAACACCAAGCCACGAACACGACCCCTCCGGCGTGGGCCCTTGAGGCTGTACCCCCCGGGATGTTCAGGAATCCTGCCGTCACGTGCGCGCTTGGGTTGCGCTTGCGTTGGCCTCCCGTTCTCGGCGACGAAGGTGCACTGATGGCCGTCGCGCCTGGCCACCTCTCGCTTGACGTGATTGGGGATGTGCCTCGTCTGGGAGTCCTGCGTCGCCTTCGAGAGCTTGAAGGCGGCGCTCGACCTGCTCCTCGACGGGGAAGGGCCGAACTTCTCGCACCGGCACGTCACCGTCTCCACCTCCGGGCTCGCGCCCCAGATCCGCCGGCTGGGAGAGGAGACCCAGGTGAAGCTCGCCGTGTCCCTCAACGCGACGACGGACCAGCAGCGCGACCGGCTCATGCCGGTGAACCGGCGCTATCCGCTCGCACAGCTCATCGCCGCGTGCCGCGCCTTCCCCATGAAGCAAGGGCGGCGGATCACGTTCGAGTACGTCCTGCTCGCCGGCGTGAACGACGGCCTCGACGACGCCGAGCGGCTGGCGCGGCTCATCGACGGCATCCCGGCCAAGGTGAACCTCATCCCCTACAACGAGAACCCCGGCCTCGGCTTCGCCGCCCCTGCCGCGGAGAGGGTCGAGGCGTTCCACGAGGCGCTCGTCCGGCGGTGCGTCACCACGGTCGTCCGCAGGGACCGGGGGCGCGACATCGCCGCCGCCTGCGGGCAGCTGGCCGCCGAGGGAGGGCCGGGCGACCCGCGGCGGCGGCGTGTTGCGAGGCCCAGCGATCCGATGCTTGCGTCAGGGAAAGCAGCGGGCGCGTAACCAACTCGAGCGGCGGTCGCTCGTTCGGGGTGCGGTTCCGAGGCACCGGCTCCGGCGATGGCGCGTGCTCCGGCCGCTGATGCTACGCGGCGCACCGCGATGGGCGCGGCCGCGGCGCGCCACGCGGGGGTCCGTGGGCGCGCGACGAAGACTCGCTCGCTTCTGGCCCGCGGTGTTCACTCGGAGAGCCCGCTCTCTCAGACAGTTCGTCGCGCGCGCGAGGTCGGCGGAGCGCGCCGCGGCACCCACTATTCGTCGTGTGCGCCGCTTCGCAAGGCGTCCTCCGCCCGCGCCACGCCTGCGCCGGTGCTCCGGGCGATCGAGGTGATCGGGGCGGTTAGCGGGCGCGAAGACCCGCGGAGCGCTCCCGGGAAATCGGAGGAGACGAGATGTCGAGGGCGGAGCGCCCGGGGTTGACATGATAAAGATGCACGATAAATTGCGATTATGAATGTCAAGACGGACACGACGGTCGTGACCGAGAGGGGCCAGACCTCCATCCCCGCGCACCTCCGCAAGGAGATGGGGCTCGGGAAGGGCAAGCGGCTCTTGTGGGAGAAGTTCTCCGACGATGAGATCCGGATCCGGGTCCGTCCACCGACCGAGCCGGACCCCGTCGCCATGCTCGGATTCGCGAGGCGCTTCCGCCGCACGCGTCGCACCGCCGATTGGATGTCCGAGCTGCGCGCTGGAGAGGAGTGATGGCCTGGGCCGTCGACACGTGCGTGCTCATCGACGTGCTCGAGGCTGACCCGGATCACGGGCGCCGCTCGGCCGCGCTGCTCTCCAGGAAGCTCAGGGAGGGCCTCGTCATCTGCCCGGTGACGTACGTCGAGCTTGCCCCGGCCTTCAACGGCTCGTCCGCGCTGGAGGAGGAGTTCCTCGCCGGGGTGGGCGTGGACTGGCGACAGCCGTGGACCTGGCAGGACACGATCGCAGCCCATCGTGCCTGGGAAGCGCACGTCACCGGCCGTCGAGCGCGCAGTGCGCCAAGACGTCCGATCGCCGATGTCCTCATAGGCGCATTCGCCGGCCGCTTCGACGGGCTCGTCACTCGAAACGCGAAGGACTTCCGCCGGGTCTTTCCCTCCCTTCCGATCGCAGAGCCCGGTCGCCCGTGAGCGGGCCAGGTTGGGCTCCTGCCCGCTTGAGATCGTCCTCGACCAAGGCGCCGAGGATGGCCCACGCTGCACGGGAGCGCGGTGCGCCGCGCAGCAGCAGCGGCCGGAGCACGCACCCACGCCGGAGCCGGCCCTCGGAACGGCTCCGCCAACTCTGACGCTCGAGTTGATCCCGCGCCCGAGCCGCGGGCTAGGAGCTCCTCGCCACGAAGCGCCGCATGAGCCCCGACGCCCGCCGGCCGCGCTCCTCGATGTGGAACCCCGCCGCCGCTACCGCATGCTCGGTGTCGCGGTTGGGATGGCATCCGCCCGTGAGGCGGATCCACGCCGGCTCTGCGAGGTCCTGCAAGCGCGCCAGCCAGCCCCGGCGGGCCCGGACGTGCTCCATCGCGCGCAGCTCACCGCCGGGCGCGAGCACGCGCCGGATCTCGGCCAGGGCCCGGGACGGGTCGTCCACGCTGCAGAGCACGAGCGAGGAGACGACCACCTCGAACGCGCCGTCGCGGAACGGAAGCGCCTCGGCCCGCGCCTGGACGAGCGGCCGCGAGGGTGCCCGCCGCCGGGCGCGGGCGACGTTCTGGGGGTGCGGGTCGACGCCCACGAGCCGGCCGCGAGGCGGGTAGAGGGGCAGGTTCCGGCCCGTGCCGCAGCCCACCTCGAGCACGCGCCCGCCCGCGTCCCTCGCGAGCCAGCCGCGCCAGCGACCGAGCTGCCCGCGCTCGGCGAGCGTCATGACGAGATCGTACAGCCACGGGATCTGCTCCACGCCGCGCATGGGTCTCACCCCTCGCTCACCGGTGCGGCCGCCCTCGGCCTCTCCTCGAGGGGCGGATCGGGGAGGTACCCCTCGGCCTGGAGGCGGAAGAGGTGCGCGTAGCGCCCGTTCCGCTCCAGGAGATGGCGGTGGCTCCCCAGCTCCTCGAGCCGGCCCTCCCGCAGGACGGCGATGCGATCCGCCATCGTACGAATGGTGGAGAAGCGGTGCGAGATGACGATGGCGGTGCGATCGGCGGCCAGCGCGCGGAAGCGCTCGAAGAGCTCGTGCTCCGCCTCGGCGTCGATGGAGGCGGTCGGCTCGTCGAGGACGAGCACCTCCGCGCCGTCGCGCATGAAGGCGCGCGCCACTGCGAGCTTCTGCCACTGGCCGGCCGAGAGCTCGTGCCCCGCCTCGAACCAGCCCCCGAGGACGGTGTCGTAGCGCTGCGGGAGCGCCTCGACCAAGCTCGCGGCGCCGCCGCGCCGGGCGGCCTCCTCGATGCGCGGGCGGTCGCCGATGTGACCAGGGCTCCCGAGCCCGATGTTCTCCGCGGCCGTGAACTGGTAGCGCACGAAGTCCTGGAAGACGGCGCCGATGCGCGAGCGGAGATCGGGGACGTCCATGTCCCGGAGGTCGACGCCGCCGTAGGTGATGGTACCCTCCGTCGGATCGTAGAGCCGCATGAGCAGCTTCACGAGCGTGCTCTTCCCGGCCCCGTTCTCGCCCACGAGCCCCAGCTTCTCCCCGGGCTCGAGGACGAGCGAGACGTCGCGGAGCGCCCAGGCATCCTTCCCCGGGTAGCGGAACGAGACCTGGTCGAGGACGATCCGCCCCGGCCGCCCGCACGGCGGCGCCAGGGCGGCCCGCCCGCGCGGCCGCTCGCCGCCGGTGGGGATGGCGAGGTACGCGAAGAGGTTGGACATGTAGAGCGCGTCCTCGTACATCGCCCCCACCGCCGAGAGGATGGACTGGACCGCCCCTTGCCCCTGGCGGAAGACGGTGAGGTACAGGGTGAGGTCACCGAGCGTGATCTCGGCCCGCGCCGCGCGGCCCGCCACCACCACGTAGGTGGCGTAGAGGGCGGCGAGCGCCAGGAGCCCGAAGAGGACGCCGGAGAGCATCCGCCGCACCGCCATCCGCCGGTCCTCGCGGTAGAACTTCTCGAAGAGCGCCCGGTAGCGCCCGAGGATGAGCGGGCCGAACCCGAACAGCTTCACCTCCTTGACGTGCGTGTCGCGGGTCAGGATCCACTCGAGGTAGTTGAGGCGGCGCCCCTCGGGCGCGCGCCAGGAGTTGAGGCGGAACGACTCGGCGGCGAGGCGGGCCTCGGCGACGAAGGCCGGGATCGACGAGGCGACCACCACGAGCACGGCCCAGGCCGAGAGCCGGACGAGGAGGACGGAGAGCGCCGCCAGCGTGATGGCGTTCTGGGCGATGGCGAACGCCTGCATCACCAGCGAGAGCGGCCGCGCCGACGCCTCCCGGCGCGCGTTCTGCATCTTGTCGTAGACATCGGCGTCCTCGAAGTGGCGGAGCTCGAGCTCCAGGGCCTTTTCCAGGATGCGCTCGTTCACCACGTTGCCGAGCCGCGCCCGGAGCAGCTCGCGCTGCAGGCCGAGGAGGCGAGTCGTCGCCATCGAGGCGGCCATGAGCGCGAGCTCGACCAGCACGAGCCCGGTGACGCGCCCGGGATCGGCCCCGCCGCGCGACGCGGCGACCACGGCGTCCACGATGAGCTTGCCCACCCAGGCGATGCCGGCGGGGAGCACCGCGGCCACCGCCGTCAGCGCCGCGAGGGTCATCGCGCCGCCGCGGTCGGACCGCCACACGAGCCCGAACGTCCCGGGGACCTGGCGGAAGACGGAGCGCAGCTCGCCGAGGCGCGCGCGCAGCGTGGCGGGGGGCTGAGTAGG
>Ga0209342_10006305_pt1 | contig 12072 bp, 13 predicted proteins | sample RifCSP16_2_FD_184023 | JGI IMG/M metagenome (GOLD analysis project Ga0209342, IMG submission 184023) | Soil microbial communities from Rifle, Colorado - Rifle CSP2_sed 16_2 (SPAdes) (version 2) | ecosystem: Environmental > Terrestrial > Deep subsurface > Rock core/Sediment | place: Rifle... | reverse complement strand
CCGACCCCAAACTTGCCCGCTTCTCGCCACGGCGCGAGTGACTGTCAAGACCAAAGTCTGACAGAAACGTCCAGAGGTTGGGCGAACGAGCAATTTAAATGAGATCTTCTTCAGACAATAGAGTCACCGCCGCGACCGCGCAGCCGATCCGCTCCACCCGGTGCTCAGCCACGACGACCCTCAGCTCGCGGATCCGCTCGCCCCGCACGGTGAACGCCTCTTCCAGCATCTGCCGGATCATCCGATCGGCTTCGGCTCTGTGGGTCTTCTCGTGGTACTCCATGATCACGCCGGCTTTCGCCCGGTCTTCAGGGAGGGCATAGCCGACCGCGGCGGAGATCACCTCCCCCGGCGTGGAGCTGTCGATGGCCGAGTAGGCGGTCGCCACGATGGCTCCGGGCTTGATCAGAGGAAGGGAGACGATGTCCACGTCGGGAGGGACGATGCTGGAGACCTTCACGAGGTTGACGTTGCCGATTCCCGCGGCCAGCAGCGCGTTGTCGAACGCGTTCAGCGGGGTCAATCCCTCCGCGTGTCCCACCGCTACCGCGACTTTGGTGACTTTCCTCCAGAGCATTCTTTCCCTCCTCTTTTCTCGGAGGGGGGCACGCCCCCCTTCCGAACCTCCCCCTGAGCTTGCGCAGGCGAAGCCCGCGCTCGGAAGAACGAAGAGCACCCCACGCCCGCGCCTGCTCGTGCTCTCGACCCGGAGTTTTTTCCTTTCGCCGACACCGCACGGCGAATTTGAGCGATTATGATATCGGCTCAACCGAAAAAAGCAAGGATTTTTTTGTCCGGGAAAACAAAAAACGGCGATTTTTTTCTTGCAAATTCCTGAGCGCGACTCTATCATGCAACCAAAAATTTCTGATGGTGAATTTTCTGAGGGGAGGCGAAAGGAGGGGCGAATGACGATACACGCGCTCGGGCGACACATGCTCCTCGAATTGTACGAGTGCAATTCAGAGGTGCTCAACAGCCTCCAGGCTGTGAAGAACGCGTTGGTGGAGGCTGCGCAACGCGCGCAGGCCACCATCGTGGATGTGGTCTTCCACGAGTTCAGCCCATTCGGGATCAGTGGCGTCGTTGTCATTGCCGAATCCCACCTGGCAGTCCACACCTGGCCGGAGCACCGCTACGCGGCGATCGATATCTTCTCGTGCGGTGACACGCTGAAGCCCGCCGACGCCGCCGAGTTTCTCATGGAACAATTCAGCGCCGAGCATTCGTCGGTGGTGGAGGTTCAGCGCGGTGTCTTTCTCCCGGCCCCTTCCGCCCTGCCCTCGGCGGCCGAGAGCAAATCCCATGCTTAACGCCAAGCGCTACACCTGGTTTCTCGAAACGACCACCCCCGTTGAGGGGCACATGCACGCCGTGCTCCGCACCATTCATGCCGAGGAGACCAAGTTCCAGCAGATGGAGATCATGGAGACGGCCTCTTACGGGAAGTGCCTGATCCTCGACGGCAGGATCCAGTCGAGCGAGACCGACGAGTTCATCTACCACGAGGCGCTGGTGCACCCGGCAATGCTGGTGCATCCCAAGCCCGAGCGGACCATGGTGATCGGCGGCGGTGAAGGCGCCACCCTCAGGGAGATCCTCCGGTACCGGACGGTCCGCCGGGCATTGATGGTGGACATTGATGACGCGGTCGTCGAGTGGTGCCGGCGGCTCCTGCCAGAGATGCACCGGGGGGCGTTCGACGATCCGCGCACCGAGCTCCGCCACGAGGACGCGCGCGCATATTTGGAGCAAACCAACGAACGCTTTGACCTGATCGTGATCGATCTCACAGAACCCCTTGAGGAGGGACCGGCCTGCCTGCTTTTCACGAAAGAGTTCTATCGGTTAATCAGCGACCGGCTCACCCCCCAAGGGGTGATGACAATGCAAGCCGGGATGACCAAGGTGAACGAGCTCGACTTTTTCACCTCTGTCGCGCGCACCCTCTCGACCGTGTTTCCGGTCGTGGCCCCGTACCAGACCTTTGTCCCGGCGTTCGGGACACCCTGGGGGTTCATCGTGGCGTCAAAGGGGGAGGATCCTCGGAGCGTGGCCCCCGAAGAGGTGGACCATCGAATTAGGGAGCGTGTGGCTGGTGAACTCCTCTACTGGGACGGCCAAACGCACCGTCACGTCTTCTCCCTCCCCAAATTTCTGCGCCGCGCTCTGGAGCGGCAAGACCGAGTGATCACCGACGAACGCCCGCTCACCATCCTCTGAGAGGCGACTCCGGGTGGCGCCCCGGTTTCGGCGAGAGGGGTCCAGTGGAGGCGGAAGGAGGCGCGGCGTGGGGATCATTCTCTTGGTTGTCCTGCTTGGGATGGTGTTCGGGGCCTTTCTCGGCGAGCTGGTTGGCTCGGCGTTCCCCGGGAGCTGGCTTCAAACGTTTCTCACCAAAGGGCCCCAGATCGGCCTCACCAGCCCTGCCACATTTGACCTGAAATTCCTCACCTTCACGCTCGGACTCGCCATCAGAGTGAACATCGCCGCGCTTCTTGGCGTGATCGCCGCCGCCGTCCTCGTTAAGAAACTGTGAAGCGTGAAAAGTGAAGCGCAGAGGAAACTGAGTCCGATATAGCTCGCGGATTGGTCAACCCAGGTGGGGGAGGTCCAGGAGGGGGAGTGGTTGGGACTCACCCCTCCTGCAAATAATGTGAAGCGTGAAGCGGATCTGAGATCACGGATCTCAGATGCCGGTTGGCCGATTCCGAGATCCGAAATCTGACATCTGAGATCCAAACCCCCACGAATCGAGAAGCCGTCGAGTGGTTGTCATCGGAAGTCCCACGACGTTCGTATAGCAGCCGTCCACCCCATCGACGAGGGCTCCGCCGCGCCCCTGGACCGCATAGGCGCCAGCCTTATCGAACGGCTCTCCTGAAGCGATGTACGCCGCGATCTCCGCGTCGTCATACTGCCGCATCGTCACACGAGTCACGACAGACGCCACCGCCTCGCGCAGGGTCTCAGCGTCGACCAACGCTACCCCGGTGATCACCTCGTGAACTCGGCCCCGAAGCGCCTGAAGCATCCGCCGAGCGTCATCACGGTCCCTGGGCTTTCCGAAGACCTCATCCCCCAGGATCACGGCGGTATCAGCGCCCAACACGACTCCAATAGAAAGACGGCGCGCCACGTTCTGGGCCTTGGCCAGGGCCAGCGACTCTACTGCGTTCTTGGGTGGGCCATCGGGCCAGGCCTCAGGGAGGTCGCTCGGGCGCACTTCGAACTCCACTCCGAGATCAGCCAAGAGCGCCTCGCGCCGCGGCGACCCCGACGCCAGAATCAATTTCCTCTGCTTCACGTTTTTCGCGTCGCTCTCACGTTCGGATCTCAGATGTCAGTCCAGTTTTGATGTCGGATGTCAGTTGGTTCGAACTTCCGACATCTGACATCTGCGATCCGAGATCACTTCTCTTCACCCTTCACGCTTTTCAGGGCTTGACGAAGAGGATCCAGAAAGAGAAGCTCTGAAGTAACGCGTTCGCGGGAATCGGGAGTCGGGAACCGGGAAATGCCAATCCCGAATCCCCAATCCCGAATCCCGTGCGAGGGCAACGGTGGCGCTCCGGCTAAAAGCTCGAGGCTCTGCTTGATCGCCTCCTCCGAGGCAACCCCGTCGGAGAGGAGCACACCTTTGAGCGCCGCGAGCTTCGGCAGGAACTCTTCGCGGGGATGCGCGACGCTGGGCAGTCGAGCTGCCCGCTCTTCGGGGCTTCGCTCTGCAATGGACTGCCCAGATCGAAGAAGCGCCCTCAGGAGGGGCACGAGGCGCGCGCGCTCAGAGGCCGCTCGATCGTGGCGGATGAAGAGCGCGGCGTGAACAGTGGGGCCTCCGAGCTCTGCCTGGGCCGCGCGTCTCTCGCGAAGGTCGATAAGGAGAGCGAAGCGGCCCGTAGCGAGCAGCCGGCTGGCCCATGGCTCAGCCAGGACGCCAGCCTGGATCTCGCCACGCTCGAGCGACTGAGCCAGACCGCGATCGCCGAGACTGATCACTCTCACCTGAGCGGGAGAGAGATGATGGCGCGCGAGGAGGCCAAACAGCAGATGAGCCTCAGCGCTTCCCACGGCGGGAACGCCGACAGTCTTTCCGGCAAGCTCCTCAATGCGGCGGATCAGTGGTCGAGACTGATTTGCGATGACAAGCGCCACGGGCGGGACGGCGGTGAAGGCGAAGACGAGCTTTGGAGGCTTCCCCTGGAAGGCTCCATGGCGGAGCGCGGCTTCGAGCGTTGTCGCCGCGAGATCGACGTTGCCTTTCGCCAGCGCCTCGGCGGCGCTCACCTCACCTCTCTCGCGGCGAAGCGTGATGGAGAGCTCTTTTCCGGCAAAGCGCTCTTCGGCGTGGGCAAGAGTCAACGGGAGGTATTCTATCGCAGTGGGTGCTCCACCGACGGCAATCGTCAGGGCTGTCTGAAGCAAGAGCATCGATAACATGCGGTATCGGCCTCTAAAAACTCGGCGTGATCCGATCCGCGGGCGGCTGATCCAGGTCTATCTCGAGCTTGCTCGCCATTTCAGCCCACAGAAGTGGTGGCCCGCTGAGAGCGCGATCGAGGTCGCCGTGGGAGCCATTCTCACTCAGAACACGGCCTGGACCAATGTGGAGCGCGCGCTCGATCGTCTCAAGGCGCACGGCCTCCTCTCCGCAAAGAGACTTCATCAGCTCTCGGAGTCCCGTCTGGCGACCCTCATCCGCCCGTCCGGGACGTTCAGGGTGAAGGCACGCCGCCTGAAAGCCTTTCTCCGGTTCCTGCAAGAGCGATACGCGGGCGAGCTTTCTCGCACGGCTCGTGTGCCGTTGGAGCAGCTCAGGGGCGAGCTTCTTTCCGTACATGGCATTGGCCCGGAGACCGCTGACTCGATGCTTCTCTACGCGATCGGCCGGCCGGTCTTTGTCGTCGATCAATACACCCGCCGCGTGCTCTCCCGCCATCGGTTGGTCAGGCGTGATATCGGCTATGATGACCTCCAGCAATTTTTCGCGTCCCGGCTGCCGAGCGATCCGGCCCTTTTCAACGACTATCACGCGCTCCTGGTGAAGGTAGGGAAAGAGTACTGCCGCCGGGTGCCACGCTGTGACCGCTGCCCGCTACGCTTCGACCTTCACGGACGGCTGCCACGGCTATAGCAAAAGGCGAAATGGGCGTGGGCGTGCCCTTGACACCGACGGCGTCAAGGGCCGAGTGCCCACGCCGCAATGATCCGGGCGCCCGGGTTCACACCCGCCCGCGCTCATTTCGCACTTTCCGCGACGACTTCTAAAATCAGGCTTGCGATGCGCTCTTGGGCGTCGGGAATCGCGAGAGTTTTCCCTTTCTCGCCCATCGCTTTGAGACCGGCCGGGTCTGAGAGAAGCCCGCGGACCTCATCCAGCAGTCGCTCGGGTGTGAGATGAGCGTCCTGAATCACTCGGGCGGCTCCGGCCTCGGCCATCAAGCGGGCGTTCTCAGCCTGCTCGTCACCACTCGATCCGGGGAGAGGGATCAGGAGCGCGGGCTTCCCGAGATGAGCGCACTCGTTCACGGTTCCTGCTCCGGCCCGCCCCACCACAAGGTCTGCTGCTGCATAGACCTCTCGAAGCTCAGCGCCCACATACGGACGGAGCTGATACCGCGCTCGTCGGTCTTGGGGAAGCTCGCGCCCCAGCGCCTCAAGCCATGGTCGGTCTCCAGTGGTGGGCTGGTTCCCGCACTGGTGAATCACTTGGGTGAGGCCGAGAAGCGGGGTGAGGACGGCTCCAACAGCTCGGTTGATTCGATGAGAGCCCTGAGCGCCACCGGTAATGTAGAGGGTCGGGAGCCCGGGATCCAGGCCGAGCGCGGCAATCGCGCGGTCGCGCTCTCCGCCCGCAAGCTCGGGCCTGAGAGGGTTTCCTGTGACCACGCACTTCTCCTTCGGGAACCGTCGAATCGAGATCGAATAGCTCACCGCGACTTTCTCGGCGACGCGGGCCGCGATCCGATTCGCGAGCCCTGGCGCGGCCACCTGCTCATGAATCACCACCGGAATCTTGAGGCTCCAGGCTGCGAGCACGGGCGGGAGCGCCACAAAGCCGCCGGTGGCGAAGAGCAGGTGAGGCCGAAGCTCGCGAAGGAGTTTCCAGGACTCCACAGCGCCTCGAGGCACGCGAACGAAGAGATCAGACAGGTTCCGGCGGTCCCAGTAGCGCCTGAGCTTTCCCGTGCTGATCGGGCGGTAGGCGATTCCGGCCGCTGGGACAGTCTGGGCCTCGACTCCGGTCCGGCTTCCGATCCAGGTCAATTCGACGGCGTGACCGAGTTTGGCTCTGAGAGCGTGAGCGACCGCGAGGCCAGCGCTCGTGTGCCCCCCCGTCCCACCGCCAGTGATGACGAGCCGCAAGTCTTTAGAATGCGGAATGCCCTTGACCGGCCGGTCAAGGGCGGAATGCGAAACGGGAGATCTCGCTCTCTCCATCTCTCACTCCGAATTTTCCCGAACTCCGAACTCCGAACTCCGAACCCCGAACCCCGAACCCCGCTTCTCAGCGTGGCGTTCGAGGGCAAGCTGGATCAGGCGGTGGATCAGCTCTGGGTAGGGAATTCCTGAGGCTGCCATGAGCTTCGGGTACGCCGACGTCTGCGTGAAGCCCGGAATCGTGTTGATCTCATTTACCAAGACCCTGCCATCCTCGAGGAAAAAATCCACGCGCGCCATCCCCGCGCAATCGATGGCGCGAAACGCCTCGCGTGCAAGCTCCTGGAGACGCGCGGTCTCTTGAGGGGTGAGCGGCGCGGGAATGACAAAGCGTGTCAGACCCTCGGTGTACTTGGCTTCGTAGTCGTACCACTCCTTCAGCGGCATCACCTCGCCCGGGAGCGACACCAGAGGGTCGTCGTTTCCAAGGACGGCAACCTCAAGCTCCCGCCCGACCACCGCGCGCTCGATCATGATCTTCCTGTCAAAGCGCCCCGCGTCATTCAGGGCCTGTGGGAGAGCCGGTGGCTCTGCCACCTTGGAGATCCCCACGCTCGATCCCTGGTTCGCCGGCTTGACAAAGCAGGGGAACCCGATCTCATTCGCCACGCGATCCTCGATTGCGAGCGGCGCATCTTCCCACGCGCGACGAAGGACCAGCAGCCACTCCACCACGGGAAGTCCATGGGCGCGAAAGAGGATCTTCATCATCGCCTTGTCCATCCCCGCCGCGGAAGCGAGGACCCCGGCCCCAACGTAGGGGAGATTCGCCAGCTCCAGCAGCCCCTGAAGCGTGCCGTCCTCGCCGAACTGGCCGTGGATCAGTGGAAAGACCACATCGATCCGGCTCGCCAGCCCTGGCGGCAACCCGCCGGGCTCAGCCACGCGAGGCGCAGTATCATCGGGCGGGTCGCCCGAAACCGAGAGCTTCACACTCGAGGCGTCAGCGAGCGTCTCCAACGGGTCCCCGCCCGCAAGCCAGCGGCCATCCTTGGCAATTCCGATTGGGACCGGCGCGTAACGGCTGCGATCAATCGCGGTAAACACTGATGCGGCCGAGGCCAGCGAGACCTCGTGCTCTCCGGAGCGGCCTCCAAAGATGATGCCGACGCGGACCCGCCTCATCACTGATGGTCTTGCGGTTGCCGCACGCTTCGCCATCGAGCGAGGCGCTGGCGAATCTCCGCCTCGAGGCCGCGATCTGTCGGGCGATAGTAAATCCGCCCTCTCAGCGAGTCAGGAAGGTGTTCCTGATCGACACACGCGTCAGGCGCGTCGTGAGCGTACTGATAGTCCTTGCCATAACCGAGGCTGGCCATCAGACCGGTCGGCGCATTTCGGAGATGAAGGGGCACAGGCTCAGCAGGTTTGTCGATCACGTCTGTTTGGGCTTCGGTGAAGGCCTCGTAGACCGCGTTGGATTTGGGAGCGCAGGCAAGATAGAGCGTGGCCTGTGCCAGCGCCAGCTCTCCCTCTGGAGAGCCGAGGAAGTGATAGGAGTCTTTCGCCGCGATCGCGACCTGGAGCGCGAGCGGGTCCGCGTTGCCAACGTCTTCAGACGCGAAGCGGACCAGCCGGCGGGCGATGAAGAGCGGATCTTCGCCGCCTCCAAGCATCCGAGCCAGCCAGTAGAGCGCGCCGTCCGGGTCGGAGTCTCGCAAGGATTTGTGAAACGCGCTGATCAGGTTATAGTGCTCCTCGCCGCTCTTATCGTAGAGAAGAGACTTTCGTTGCGCCGCATCTCGGATCAGCTCCTCTGTGATGGTTCGGCCTCCGGCGCTATCTGGCGAGGCCAGCAGGACAGACAGCTCCAGGATGTTCAGCGCCGAGCGGGCGTCCCCGCTGGCAAGAGCCGCGATCCGCTTGATCGCGTCAGGAGAGGCCGCGACCCGATAGCGACCGACCCCCCGTTCGGCATCTCCCAACGCCCGCTGAAGGAGGCTGACGAGGTCTGAATCGGAGAGCCGGTGAAGCGTGTAGACGCGGCATCGGGAGAGGAGGGCCGAATTGATCTCAAACGACGGATTCTCGGTGGTGGCCCCCACGAGGAGAATGGTCCCCTTCTCCGCGTGCGGGAGGAAGGCGTCCTGCTGCGATTTGTTGAATCGATGGATCTCGTCGACGAAGACGATCGTGCGTCTCCGGTAGAGGGAGAGCTCCTCCTTGGCCGCCGCCGTCACCTGGCGGATCTCTTTGACCCCTGAGAGCACAGCCGAGAACGCCACGAAGCGCGCGCCTGTCAGATTGGCGAAAAGGAACGCCAGGGTGGTCTTCCCCGAGCCCGGCGGCCCCCAGAGGATCATCGAATGAAGCTCACCGGCCTCGATCGCCCGCCTTAAAATTGCTCCCGGGCCCACAAGATGCTGTTGCCCGACCATCTCGTCGAGACTTCTCGGGCGCATCCGGTCGGCGAGCGGCGCCACGCCCTGCCGGTAGTTCTCCGCCACTTCCGAAAAGAGATCCATCATTGCAGCACGGCCCTTGACACTGTTCGTGTCAAGGGGGCTATCGCCCGCCCGTGCTCGCGTGCATTCAGAAACTTGCGCTTCCTCGCCCGGGCTGCGCCCGCCCGCGCCCGAACCCTGAGATTGCGCGGGCAAAGCCCGCGCTCGCGTGCAAATCGAGGTCGAGATTGTGCGCCGCCGCCGATCATGCACCCATTATAGCGAATCAAGATCGCAGATGTCGGATCTCGGATCTTCCAGCAGGAGGGGCGAGTCCCAACCACTCCCCCTCCTGGATCTCCCCCACCTGGGTTTATCAGCACGCGAGCTATTTTGGACTCAAGTTTCTATTCGCTTCACGCTTCACGTTCTTGACCGGCGCTCGGTCCGCGTGGTATCTCTGGATCAATCATGATGGAGTCGGCGAGATCGCTGATCGTTTTCTCGTGGTTGATCTTCCCGCTCATCTCATTTTCATCTCCACCTTCTGCGCTCGCGCTGCCTGAGGCCGAGCGGCTCTGGCTGGTCGGCGAGCAGGCATTTCAGGACAAGCTCTACTCACTGGCCAACAAGAACCTCGAGCGGTTTGTCCTCCGCTATCCTCAGGATTCGCGCTTTCCGGATGCGGTGCTCCTGCTCGGGAAGGCTCGCCTCGCGACCGGTCAGGCGGAACCAGCCCTGGAGAGCTTCCGTCAGGCCCAGCGGTTCCCCGCGCCGCCGGGGAAAGATGGCGAAGCCAAGTTTTGGGAGGCGGAAGCGCTCTTCCGCCTCAAACGATACGGTGAGGCAGCGTCGGCGTATGAGCGCGTCATCAGCGCCGGCTCGTCGTTTGCGCCTGATGCCTCCTACGGGCTCGCGTGGTGTCAGCTCCAAGAGAAACACACCGAGAAAGCCGTCCGCACCTTCCAGACCCTCCTCGATCGGTGGCCGACCCACGCCGTCGCCGCCGGCGCGACGTATCATCTGGCTCGGCTCCACGCCGAAGCCAAGCACCACGCTGAAGCGGTCGCGCTCCTCGGCGGTTACGCCACCAGATTTCCCGATAGCCCGTTTCTCCCTGAAGCCGCATATCTCCTGGGGTGGAGTGCGATGGCTGGGGGGGAGAGCGAAGCGGCCGCCTCAACGCTGAAAGAGTTCGTCGCTCGCTACCCCACGCACGAGTTGGCCCGGCGGGCGCGCAGTGACCTCGTGGAGCTCCTGCTCCGTCAGGGAAAGAAGGCTGAAGTCGAACAGGAGGTTCAGACACTCCTCGCGGCCAAGTCGCCGACTCCGGAAGGGCTCTCGGACGCCGCGCTGTTCGCCCAGAAGATCGGAAGGCAGAAAGACACTGAGAGCGCGTGGCGGAAGCTGAGGCAGGAGTTTCCCCAGCACCCCTTGGCCCAGCAGGCGAGCCTCGAGCTGGCCCGCCTCGCGTTTGATCGTCGGGACTTCAAGGAGTCAGCCAGCTCCGCTGAGCGCGCGGCGCAAAGCGAGGACGCCGCGGTCAGACTCGAGGCGCTCACCTTGTTGGGAGAGAGCGAGCTGAAGCAGAAACGGCAGAAACCGGCGCTCAAAGCCTTCCAGTCAGCCGTGGATCTCGGGCTTACGGATTCGCCGCTTCACTATCGCGCGGTCGCCGGCGCTGGCCTGGCTCACGAAGCGCTCAAGGAGTGGGCCTTGGCGTCGAAGGCGTACGAACTGGTGGCGCGCGCGAGCCCGGACCGCGCGCTCAAGGAGTGGGCCGGAAAGCGTCTGGCGCAGGTGAGAGATCACCTCAAGCCACCCTCGAAAGCCACTCCGCAAAAGAGCAGCTCCCCGAAATCGACGGGTCGATGAGAAGACGGCTGCTGATTCCGCTGCTGTGTGGCCTCTGGCCGCTCCTCGCCGCGGCCGCGCCGGAGCCTCTCCCGTTTGAGCCACCCCTTCCCGACCTGACAGTGTTTCTCAGCGTGCGCTTCCCCACGCTCGAGAAGCCGGAGATCGCCCTCCCCGACGTCGAGCCCTTGCTTCCGCCCATCAGCGCTCCAGCGCTGCCTTCACCCACGCTGGCTCCTGACCTCTCGTGGAAGCCTCACGCGAGCTTGCCTCAGCCCGGACTGCTGCCGTGCAACCCGCTCGGCACTGTGCTCGGCGTGCCGATTCAGCTCCTCGATTGCGGGCGCTTCCGGTACTCGAGGGGCGAATTCGAAGAGGCCCGAGACGCGCTGGAGGGCGCGGTTCGAGGGAGTCAGGATCAGCTCCTCGTCACCGAGGCGCGTTACTGGCTCGGCGAGGCGCTCTTGCGCCTTGGGCGACTCGACATTGCCGAGCAGCAGTTCAGCCTTGTGCTCCAGGTGGACCCCAAGAGCGAGGCGGGAGACTATGCGCGATACTCGTTGGGATGGATCGGGTTGCGCCTTGCCACTCCTTCGGCTGCGTTGACCCACTTCGACACTCTTCTGAAAGGCCGTCTGGTCGCTGACCTCATCCCCCACGCCCGGCACGGCCGAGCGCTCGCACTCTATGGCACGGATCGCTTGGCGGACGCGCGTCAGGAGTGGCAGGCGCTCTCGGAGCGCCCCCTTCCCTCTCAGCTTCAGCACGAAGTGATCTTCTGGCTCGGCGAAGCGGTCGGCCGGTCAGGAGAGCCCGTAAAGGCCGTCGAGATCCTGAATCGCTTTACGTCGGTCGCGCTCCAGAGCCTGCGATTGGAGAGCGGGATCTTCCGGATGGGGTGGTGGGCGATCGAGGCCGGGCAGCCACTTGAGGCGATGAAGAGCTTTCGGTGGCTCCTCTCGGCCTTCCCCAGAACTCAGGAGATGGCCTGGGCGAGATACGGGATCGTTAAGGCGTCGCTCCTGCTCAATGATCTGGGAGGCGCGCGGCGCGAAGCTCAAGAGCTTCGTTCCGCCTTTCCGTCTCATTCGCTGGTGCTCGTGAGCCTGCTCGATCTCACTCATGCGCTCCTTGCGCGAGGGACGTTCGCTGAAGCCGGGAGTCTTCTCCAAGAGCTCCAGGGCCTGCCGCCTCTGCAATCCGCCAGAGAGCAGGCCCAGTTCACCGAGTATGTGAGTTTTCTCAAGGCCGAGGCCTTGCGCCGTCAAGGCGCGCTCAGCGAGGCCAAGGCGCAATACGACGCGGCCAGGGCGGTGAATCCTTCGGGAGAGCTGGCGGCCCAAGCCGGTTATCGAGCAGGGCAGGTGGCGTTCTTTCAACGGGACTAGGCCCG
>Ga0209342_10006304_pt1 | contig 12072 bp, 9 predicted proteins | sample RifCSP16_2_FD_184023 | JGI IMG/M metagenome (GOLD analysis project Ga0209342, IMG submission 184023) | Soil microbial communities from Rifle, Colorado - Rifle CSP2_sed 16_2 (SPAdes) (version 2) | ecosystem: Environmental > Terrestrial > Deep subsurface > Rock core/Sediment | place: Rifle... | reverse complement strand
CTTTTGAAATGCGAATAAAATCACCCGGCCCCAGTTTGTGCTTCTGCCTGAAGTCGCCCGTATTTACCCCCAGTGAAAAATACCCGCTGCCCAAACCGGCGCGGCTGTCGAGATAGGCGAGATCAGCGCCTGAAGGGACATTCCCGAACGTATGTACCCATTTCAATTTTAATTTTGTCTTTGATTTGATTATAGTTATCATGAGTTCATCTCCTTCGCTCAATCCTATTTTTTTAAGATCAGACGGTTTTACCTGGGTCCAAACATTTCCGTACGGCTCATCAATCGCCACAACTTTAGCCATGATTGCATCACGGAAAAGTTTCACCCTGTCTTCAGTTTTGATTTTAATAAAACCAGATTCATCCATTTTTTTGGTGATATAGCTGATGGCGGCGCCTCTGCTCAGCGCAACCATCGCAGCCGCGGGAGAATACAGGTCACGCCCGTCAAAGGTCCAGCCGGACCAGTTGGGATTGACTTTTTTCGGAATGATTTCATTGACGGAATCGATCCCAAAAATATCCGCCACATCGGTAAAAACGCCATTATTCGGACCGATGAAGTACAATCCCTTTTTCTTTGTTTTCAGTATAATAGGACGGCGATGCGTGCCGACACCCGGATCAACCACTGCCATGAAAACGCTACCGTTGACAAAATCCCGGCTGCGCTCCAGGAGAATTGAGCCATGGTCTACATTGAAAGTATTTACATTGTGATTGAAATCGATGATTTCAAGAGCACTGTCAATCCGCTTCATCATTTGATGGCAGATGGCAACCGCTTCCGTGTCGCCAAAATCACTCATGAAAACAACCGTAGGGATCATTCTGACCGTGTCATCGTTGACACGTTGCGCAAGTTTCATTATGTCTTTTTCGCTTGAAGGAATACCGCCGGAATCCTTGCATCCGGCAAACGACACGCTTACTATTGCTAGGCAGAGCACGATCGAATATACATTTATTTTTACCATTGCCATTCTCCTCGGAATTTAATGATAAACGCGGTTTCCTTATCATTGCTTCATGAATTTAATCGTATAGGAAGCGCCCTTAATTCCTTCATATTGCAAAGTGGCGTCAATTTGTCTGGTAAGCAGATCTATTAAAGACAGTCCGAGTGTCTTGGCGTTATGAAAGTTGTGCTCATTCGAAAAACCAATGCCATTATCGCTTATTTGTAATGTTATTGTGTTATCAGTATCCTGATGCAGGAGAATGGTAATTTTTGCAGATCCTTTCCAGGTGGGCGGGAATGCGTATTTAATAGAATTTGTTATAACTTCATTAATAATTAATCCGCACGGTATGGCCTGATTAATTGTAAGGTCGACTTTTTCGAGATGCAAATCATGGGACACGGGAGTTCCCGTTACAGTAAAATTGCTGATCAGTTCGTCCGCCAAAGTGGTAATGTAGTCGGAAAAATCAATATTTGAATAATTTTCGCTCTGGTACAGCTTTTCATGAATCATGGCCATAGTATTGACGCGGTTCCGATAATCATGAAATTCTTGGAGTAAATGTTCATCATTGATCCTTTCGATTTGCAGGCTGAGAAGGCTGGATATAATTTGCAAATTGTTCTTAACCCGGTGGTGTATTTCTTTCAATAAAATTTCTTTTTCGTTAAGTGACGACTTCAGTGCCTCCTCCGCACGCTTGCGTTCGGTAATGTCCTTGACCGCTCCAACAATCATGTACGGCCTGCGCGTTTTTTCATCGATTTTCGGCTTGACGAATATCTGTATCCATCGCTCCCTGCCTGATTTTACAAAGCTTCTGCATTCAATCTCGCCGGGCTGATCTGACTCCATGTGTTCTTTAAAAAATTGCATAAAGCAGTCCCGGTCGTCCGGATGTATGATGGACTTCCATTCGGCGGGTGTAATCATCTCATCGATGGTGCGTCCGGTTATATTGCCGTAATTGTCGCTCACATATGAGAGAACAACGTTACCTTCATTTCCGATAGTAACAATAAACATATAATCAGAAGTCATTGAAGTGACGATCTTATAACGCTCCTCACTTTCGAGAAGGGCGTCATTTAGTCGCTTTCGGTGAGTGATATCCCGTGATATGCCGAGTATGCCGCTTATGTTGCCGGTTGTATCCCGTAACGGCACCAGGCGATTTTCAATCCACATTTTATTTGAGGGGAAAATAATTTCTGTTTCAGATGAAAATATTTCACCGCTTCTGAAAACATTTTTTATGCTGTCACGATGTTGTTCGGCAATTTGAGGGGGAAAGAGCTCCAGCTGATTTTTGCCTATCAAATTATCCGGCTGACGATTGAATGCCCGGGCGCCGCTTTTATTCACATAACGTATGATACCCTCATGATCCGTAATGAATATCATGTCAGGAGACGTTTCAGCCAGCATGCGATATCGCTCTTCGCTTTCGCGGAGAGCTTCCGCAATCTGATCCCGTTTTTTTATTGCCCTTACAAAAAAAAGTGAACCTATGAAAAGCCCGGCAATGCCGAGGAATAAAAAAATCCCGTGCATCGATAAACTGGACAATATATTGGACATTTCAAGGGATCGATAGTGCAACAGGGGGACGGATACGCTGATACCTCCACGAACATCCCCTATTTTATAACCCTGTTTCAAATGACATTTCAGACATGATTCATCGGTAATCAGTTTTTTCAAATAGCGCAGGTAAGGCTTTCCATTGATATAGTCAGTTGAAAAAACCTCATCCCCTTCCTTCATGAGCTTTTGCAACGATTCAGCTTCCCACCGGTCGGGAGAGTTTCCGGGCCGGATTGGATTGAGGCTGAACAGGTGTCCACGGGTCCCATAGTTGCTGGAGCCGATGCCGTGGATCTGCCGCAACATATATGCCGAGTTCATGAGGGTAAGCACCCGGCCCGAGGGAGTGACAATGTCCCGCTCCGGTATATGAACCAGATACGGGTTCGGAGGCGTATCTTTTGTAACGGGAACGTATACGCCACCATGTTTAACAGCCCAGAGACGATAGGTGTTGTCTTTATTGAATGTTGCTTTTGCTTCCATACTGGCAAGCCGCAAGGTCATTTCTTTATAAATATATATAGTGTATGCGGTCGAAATTGCGATTGCAATGGTCCATCCGGCCATGAGTATTCCCGTGAATATTTTTACAATTGTAACATTACTTGCTGCTATCCTATTTGACATAGATTTACCATATTAATCTTCGAGGATAAAAAACGTTGCTTTCGCAATGCGGTCATTCCATGCTGCTGACCAGAACCCAAGCCGCGCCATATCCGATATTGTTGCATCCGTATTTCACCCATATATATCCTTTATCGCCCCAGCCGGTTCCCCAGGAGTTTTTTATCAGATAGGACTCCTTGCTGTCGTCCCACCCTACGATGGTGATTGCATGGTTGATGTCCCTCTCGCCGTTGCAATCCGCGAATTCGTCGAAAACGCCGCTGCTGTACGCCTGGAATGCCGGAGTCACCTTGATGCAGGCCGCGATGGGCCCGTACTTGCACAGCGCTTCCTTCATCTGACTGACAGAAGGAATCCCCGCATCAGGCTTGACATAACCCCATGCCACGATCTTATACATGTTCGTCCCGGCTCCGATGCATCCTGATTCCTCCGACTTATACGGTATTTTCGTCTCAAGCGCTGCGCTGTTGGTTTTCAAATATTCGAAAACCGGACCGTACCATCCGCCCTGACAGGAACCGGCGCGCTGTTTTACGGTAATCACCTGCCCGCCGCGATAGATCGGTTGATCCGATTCCGCGCAATCGAGAAATTGCTGTTCCGATAGGTCAAGGTTCATGTTCTTTCTGATAAAGTAGTTGGATTCAACGACGGCAGCCGAGGTGAAGGCCCAGCAGCTGCCGCATTGTCCCTGGTATTTTATCGGGGTTACTTTACCGGCGGTCATCCAGTTAAACGCGGGAGCATCAGGGGAAGGTGCGTTTTCGATATCCGTACTGATTGTATCTGTCTTTTCATCTTTTTTGCCGATTATATCTTCCCCGCGTTTTCCATCATCCTTTTTTTCCCGCAATGATTCTTCGTCGGGTTTTTTTTCTTCAGATCCCCGTTTTTTGCTTCGAAACTCACGGTATTTGCGCATGAATTCCTTCCACAGGTCCTCTCCCTGCGATGATTGGACTTTGGCCTGCTTGTCGATGTTCTGCGGCACCTGGCAACCGGTTATATCTTCGATTTGGTATTTCATCATCTCGTTCAGTGCGATGACGAATTTCAGATTTTTTTTATTGATATGCTTCTGGATACCCTCCATCATCTCTCTTATTTCCTTGGCCGAGCGGAGGAGTCTTTTTCTTTCTTTATTCAACCTCTGGTCCAGGTATTCCCTTTCTTTTTTGAGCGATTTCGCCGCAAGAGAGCCGTGCGAACATATTGGCGAAACTGCGACCCACGAGGTATTGCTCAGGATCAGCGATAAAATGAAAGTTAGAATAATAGGAACGGCGAATCGAAATTGTTTAGAGTGCCTTCGTATCATAATCCATCACCTCCGTTGTAATATTTTAAATTCAATCATACGATATCTCAAATAAAATATCAATACACAGTGTAACTCCTGGTCAGCCCTTCATACCTGCTCATTTTGCCTGTGTACCCCGACTTCCAGTATCCGATATGTCTGATACGGTATTCACCCGGCTCTACAGAATTGGTTGTAAGCCATTCTACGGTGACATGAGAATATGCCAGTCCGTTTCTTTTCCATTTATATCTGGTTGATGGATCCCAGTCATAGGCCACCGGCTTCCATACGTTCATTGTTTTCTGTTCAATGACAAGATAGCTTTCGCTTGAGCCGGCCGTCAGGTTATTATTCGGGTAGGCACCCCAGAACACCGCGCTGACCTGGGCTCCGCGCGTGTAGTTCGCGTCCGGCTGACGTATCACATCACCGAACTTTTTGTCCAGAGGTTTGTCATCGAAGACCGCGTTACCCAGGATTTGAACGATGGAAAGCTTTTCAAGGCCGGCTTCGACCGTATCTATATCAACCGCATATGTTGGAGCGCCGATACCGGGGAAAAACGTTTCAGCCAATTCGTGTACAATCTGTCTCACCGCATTAAGAGAATACGGGCCTAAAAGAGTCGCTCCTCCTTCATATTGCTGGGAGGCGTATTCTTCACGTGTCGTAAGATATCTGAGGTCGTCATTTGATGTCGAGTTTATCACGACTTCATGGACGTCGGTCAGAACTTTTTTTATTTCAGCTTTCAGGCGCCTTCCCGACATGGTGGTCACTTCAAAGGGTACAGCCAGAATCGCGAAGCCTCCGATTTTAACGATCTGGAACGGCTGGTTCATGTTCCATGCCTTGCCTGACGGTATCAGATTGTCGAGCTCATCAAAGCTGAGGGTCATTCGCTTTTCGAGCTGACAATCCATCTCCCTGTAGGCTTCAGGTTTCGGCACGATGGTTCTGAGGAGTATGTCAGCGATAGCAGGCACCGGATCGTTTATAAGGTCTTCAAGGTTTGATATACTGTAATCGGTCACGTCCCGAGGATTCCCCTCCCCGGCGTTTACCATACCGCTGTCCCCGTCTTCCGTCGAGCCGGCAAAAAAACCCACTCCGGCAGCTCCATTGCAAAGTCTGCAGTCGGCTCTGTCTTCTCCTAAGCTGCCGGCATAGTAAATATCCTTTTCTTCAATATATTCCGGTTTTATCGTCATTCCCTGGGCGGCTGCGAATAATTGACGAGAATCGATGTTTCCGGAAAGCTCAACGCCGTCGCTTTTGTACAGCTCATCGGCGAGGTTATATATGGTAGTCGCGCGCAGTTCCATCCTTTCATAATCCGACGTACCATCGGCAATCCAATCTATTATAGTGCCGTTCGAATCCTTCGTAAGCGTCTTTTCTCTGCCGGAAAATTGCGGGAGCAAGGCATCTTCGGGGAGATTGCTCGACGTATCCGCCGCATCATTATATGCGAAGGCAGCGACGAAGTTGGTATTGTCAAGATAATTTGTGCCGTGCTTGCTTTCAAACTTATACGAGCTGAGGCCATTGACATCGCCATTTATCAATTTCAGGTGGCTGCCTGAAACATTGGGGTGAATCGGAGTCCAGTTATACATGCCGATTTCACCGCCGTCTTCCTTGATGAACTTTAACTGGGTAATAGTCAGGTTGGTGTCTTCGGGCATGCCGTCCGGCCTGAGGAAATCGTCAACGTCTCCGTTCAGATAATACGCCTCTTCAGATCTCTGCCTGTTAACACGCTGGAATTTTTCCGGCGAAAATTTACCAGAGTTTACGATGACCTTTCCGGGCGCGAGCCTGTTATGCGCCATGACTATTGAATTGAATATGCCATTCACTATTTTATTGAAATTTCCCTCATGGAAAGTCATGCCTGCGAAAATATTGAGGGCATACGTCTTGAAATAACCGCCCGGACCGCTGTGCGTATGCGTCGCGCTGATGACGACATTTTTCTCATTATAAAGATTATTAAACTTTTCTTTCAGCATTTTAATAACTTTGACATACACACCGCCTGACATGAGCGGAATATCAGCAGTGACGAGGACAACGCAGTTATTGCTCAATTTGTCCCTGATAATAAAAGCCCGCGCCCACTGCCGCATAAAAATCCCCCCGCCGAGCTGCTCAAAGTCACAGTAACCGGCAAACTGGACTTCAGCGGGTGGGCCGGTTATATCGCTGATTCCGGCACCTATCAGATACGGATAAACGCCCAAAGAATTCTTTTCCGACGAATCGGTTGATGCTACGCCTGACGGTGAAGAGTCATGCGGACTGAAAAGGGATAATGCCAGCGGATTTTGTGATTTGCTGCAGGATGTTGCAAGAACGATGAGGAACAAACAGGAAATTACTTTTTTTAGTTTCATAATGGCCCTCCCCCATTTATCAGGTTATAAAAAAGAACGATTGGTACGCCATACTCATACAAATAGCATTTTTATGGCCCGGCTACATTAATTATCTGTATTTCAATTCGCCGTCGTCGTTTTGAATGCACATAATAATTCTGTTCCGTTTCTTTTTCGCCTTATACAAGGCTGCATCCGCTCTATTGATGATATAATGGATATTCCTGTCGAATTTATTTATCTGCGTTACCCCTGCGGACACAGTGACAGTGCGTTTTTTACCGTGCCAGGTTACTGTCAATTTATGCTCGCTATCAAGACGAATGTTTTCAAGTACATCGAAAATACGCGAATAATTGCTCGACCTGGGAAATATTATGATAAATTCCTCGCCGCCATATCGCACCGGTATGTCGGTTAATCGTATATTTTTCTTTATTATCTCGGCAAAGTCCCTCAAGATTCTATCACCGACGGCATGGCCGCCCCAGTTGTCATTAACGTCTTTGAAGTGGTCAAGATCGAGAATAGCCAGATACAATTCATAGCTCATTTTTGAGTTTTCGAAAAAATAGCAATCGTGCCATTCTCCAGCATGTTTTACACTGTCGGTTGATATGACATTTGATGTTTTAAGTTTATGGAGGGCTTTATTGAAAATGCCTTCGTCTCTTGTCTTATATTTTGAAAAATATTGTTGCTTTACGATTAATTCAGGTACGCCTTCTGATTTCATTATTATCTTCAATAAATTATTTTCAACGGCCGAAAGTTTTAAAAAAAGGTCCATGCTTTTAAATTCTTCCGTAAGGCGTTCAATCAGGAATTTTCGGGAATGGAGTCCCGTCAATGCGTCCTTGATCGCCAGTTCTTTATTTTGAATCTCAAGAATGCATTTTTCCAGAAGCCTTTTGGTCATGAGAATTTCAGATTTGATCCGTTTGTCATAACTATTTTCTTTTTCCAAGGATTTATACGGATATCTGCCGATTACTATCCGTCCCAGCTTTCTCTCCGGAAGATCGATATCTTCAAGATCAAAATAGTAAGCCTTGCTCTGATTGAATTCAAAACTTGCCGAATCTTTTTGTTTTCTCCTGATATTGATGTGGAGCAGATTTTGCAGGTCTTCAGTTATTCCATTGCAGTGAATATTAACATATGTGCAATGCATATCATCAAGAAAAAAGCCTTTTATATTTTTTCCATATTCCTTGAGTTTGTCAATGCTCGGAGGATATTCAATATCAATATCGACAAAGCGGGACTTGAATATATTATATTCGAGATCCGAAAGAAGATCAACCGATGCTTCGGCTGAAATCTGATAATTCCTCTGGATCCCTTCAAGCATATCGTTGAGAATTCCAATCTGCTCTTGAAGAATCGTTATTATTTTTTTAGAATTCCTGTTTTCACTTTGAACTTTTCTCAATTGTTCATGAGCTTTCGTTGCACCGCCTTTATTCTTGTCAAATTTATTTTTTAACCTCTCATATTTTGATTCCTCGTGCTCCAATATGCGAAGCAAAGTTTCAATTTTTTTTACAACGGCTTCATTAATCGGATCTACGGGATCCGCGCTTGCTGTTCTGCTGGGTTCAATATTATACTGAATTTTCAATAGGAGGTTTCTCCATTTTTATATGCATGACAGTATAGTGTGGAAACATTTAAAATATGAGACTTGTTGCGTAGATCATTTATTCATCGGATTTAAAAGGCGAAGCCCCGTAAAAAGCCTTCCGCAGAGTCTTTGCAAAATGCGAAACGACAGTTTCGCAACAAGCCCATGTGCATGGAATCATAGAGGTCATATATTGCATTTTATGTCAAATAATATGCTATTTTTAGCAGCGCCGGATTATCCGGTAACCTGAAAATCGTATAATTGAATTCCAGTCATAGCAACTCTAACCTATAAACTCGCTTGGTAATCAAAATTTTTTGTTTTTTGCGCTTATTTTATATTCAAATTTGTATATATGTTAAATATTTGAATATTTTTAACTCTGCGACCATCTCATTCGTATTACTCGATATAGAAATAACAGACGGGACAGGGGCAGAACTATGGAAACCACACTTAATATTCGAGCTGATATTTCAGAAAAGATCTTTCTGGCGGCCCGATCAAGAGGCATCTCCCGTTCTGAGATGATCGTCGTTCTGATTAAAAAAGTTATGGATGATATTTCAAATCCCGTTCGTATGGGGAGGATGGGGAAATTTATTTGGGATTTCCCTCCCAACTTGGAAAAACTCTATCAATTTGCTTGATATTTATAAATATAAATTACAATAGTGTGATTCACATTACCTTAAAAATATATTGACATTAACGAGTTACTAACGTAGGTATTAAATAACGATGTATTAAAATTCCTTATAATGATATTAATGATATGACAGATAAAAAGAAAAATGGCCAGATAAACGCCTTCTGGGGCAATATCTTCACTCGGATTCAATCAAAAAAGCATATAACAAATGTTGAAGTGTTGGAATTATGTCCGCTCTTTCAGCATTTGACAAACCGGGAACTAAAGAAAGTTTCCAGCCTTATTTATGAGCGAAGATATCAAGTAGGTGAATATCTCTTTGAGAAAGACCAGCCGGGCACGGCTATGTTTATCATTAAAAGCGGATTGGTGAACATAGTAGTTCCTGGTCGCGATGGTGAAGAAACCGTGCTGGCAGCACTTAATCAGGAAGAGATTCTGGGAGAACTCGCCCTTCTTGACGATACACCTCGATCAGCATCGGCAAAAGCAGTTGAAAAAACTGAAACACTTGCTTTTTTCCGTGAGGACCTTACCGAGTTGCAAGCTACCTATCCGACTATCGCAAGCAAAATATTCAAGGATCTTTCGATTATGATAGGCCGCCGCCTTAAAGCAGCTAACGAGCAGTTGTATTCCAGGGGCGAATAACATGGGTAACGGCACTTCCTCGCGAAAACAGGGCAATACCATTATACTGCCTACCGATACGCGTAAACAGACCCGAAGAATCGTCTTCATCATTACGTCCATAGTTGTAATATTGACAGCGGGATTTCTTCTCTGGTCGCTGAGACCGATAATCCTGCCATTCATAGTAGGCACTTTTGCGGCATATATGTGCTTCCCGCTGCTGAAGTTCATAACAAGAATCGGAGTACCAAGACCCGCGGGTATTCTGATTCTATTCGGCGCATTTTTCCTCGCTATTGTGGTTATGGTAAATCTGATCGGGAGGATAATTCCTGATGAAAAAGAACAGCTTGTGCTTCGAACACGATTCCAGTATAAGCTTAATGAGAGATATCAACATTTTATGGGACTTGAGAAACCTGAAGATACCGGCAACATGGTGTATAAATATTTTGGCACTGATTTTGATCGCTTCATGAACAACATCAATAATGTCATGCGTCTTAACAAAGAAGAGCGGCGCCTGTTCATAAAATACCACGAAGGCTACCAGAATGAACCGCCCATTAAGGATCTTTACTATGAATATTTTCTTAAGAATATTGAACCGGTGAAAAACGAGGATGAAGACCGCGTGCAATCGACCAAAGAAACTAAAAATGGGAAGAAAGCCGATCTGCAGCAGAAATCGCATTTCACTTCAGTGATGGAGGCCGTTAAGCTCTGGATTATCATGCCCCTGGTTTTTCTTTTTCTTCTTATCGACGATGGGGAGATTAAAAGGTTTTTTATTGGCCTGGTGCCAAATCGATATTTTGAAGTGTCTCTCGCAGTATTTGATAAGGTGAACAAGGCGATCGGTAATTACCTCAGGGGCATACTTATCGAATGCTCACTCGTTGGAATATCCTATGCCGTTCTCCTCATGCTTATCGGATTCGAAATAAAAATGGCATTGATGATAGGTCTCGTGGCCGGCATAGCCAACGCGATTCCCTTGTTGGGACCTGCCATCGCATTCGGAATAGGAGCTTCGTATGCTCTTATTGCGGAGGATGTCAGCTCTATCATGCCGTTCATCACGACGAACAACCTGTTCATAGCGGTTGCCGCGTGTGTACTCATCGTTATGATTCTTGATAATGCGGTATTCCAGCCATTTGTCGTGGGCGGCGCCGTGCAGATTCACCCATTAGCTGTGTTTGTAGGTATAATAGGCGGCTCAATGCTTTTCGGTTTCGCAGGACTTATTCTGGCAATACCGATCATCGTGGTCTTAAAAGAATTAACCATTACGCTTTTCAGGGAACTTAAGGATTACTATATTATTTGATCCGCATGTTCAGGAGGTCGGTTCCGATTCATCGCCGCCTTTGCGAAACTTCCCCTTCGCCTCCTCGACGACGCCTTTTGCCCGTACGCCCATGTCCTTGGCCTTCGCGCTCATTTTCACGTATTCGGCCTTGGCGTCATCTGCGAGCTTATCCGAAAATTCTCTGAGATCTTCACGAAGCTCCTTTCCCGGTTTTGGGGCGTACAGGATTCCGAATAGTGCGCCTATAGCGGCTCCCGTTAAGAAACTCATGAACACTTTAAACCCACCGTTACTGTCGCTCATTTTTCCTCCTTTTTAACTTGCTGATTGCCTTCCATCCCCACAGAATAGCCGGGACAAGTGCCAGCCATTCTGCTTTTTTAAATACTGTACTATTAAATATCTTCAAGGCGCTGCTGACATTTGTTGCGATTTTCTGAGAATTCGACAGCATGCTGTTAAAGCCCACCAGTTTGCCTTCCACGTCGGAACTGATTTTCCTCATCTCCTCTGCCAGGCCGCGCACCTCCGCAGACGTCTTTTGAAGATCAATGAGAAGTTCTTTTAATTCCCGAATGGCCGGAACAAGCACGATTACCAGCGTAAGAAATCCAGCTGAAACTAACAGCGCAACGATAAATATTATTATTTGAGTTGCAATATCCATGGCAGTGATTGGTAACTTTCAGGATTTTCCCGTTAAAAGTCAAAACTTTTTTATGCGCACATCCAAAAACTGCTTTTTTCATTATAACAAAATAAAAAAAAGCAGTTTTTACAAGCCAACTTTATCATTGACAAAAAAGTCCATCATTTTATTCTGATTTTCATAATGCCCGGTGGTGTAATTGGCAACACATCTGACTCTGGATCAGAGAAGTCCAGGTTCGACCCCTGGCCGGGCAGCATTTTTAGTATCGTTTTAAATACCCTGCCTGGCGGGACCGAAATCACCGACGCAATAGTCG
>Ga0209342_10006303_pt1 | contig 12072 bp, 14 predicted proteins | sample RifCSP16_2_FD_184023 | JGI IMG/M metagenome (GOLD analysis project Ga0209342, IMG submission 184023) | Soil microbial communities from Rifle, Colorado - Rifle CSP2_sed 16_2 (SPAdes) (version 2) | ecosystem: Environmental > Terrestrial > Deep subsurface > Rock core/Sediment | place: Rifle... | reverse complement strand
CGACGCCAAGCGCCTCAAGCTCGGCTGGATCGGCACTGGCCGCATGGGCTACGAGATGGCCGCGCGCCTCGCCAAGGGCGGGGCGGACGTGCTGGTGTGGAACCGCACCCGTGCGAAAGCCGAGCCCCTCGAAAAATACGGCGCGAAGATCGCGAGCGCGCTCCCCGAGCTCGCCGCCCGCGACATCGTGTTCTGCATGGTGTCCACCTGGGACGACGTGAAGCAGGTGATCGCCGGTCCCGCGGGTCTGCTCTCCGCCGCCGTGAAGCCGCGCATGGTGATCGAGTGCTCGTCGATCTCGCTCGAGGGGTCGGCGGAGCTCCGCGCGATCCTCGCCGCGCGCGGGATCGAGTACCTCGCCGCGCCGGTGAGCGGGAACGCCAAGGTCATCAAGGCGGGCAAGCTCACGTTCGTCGTTTCCGGCCCGAAAGCCGCGTATGAGACCGCGCGCCCGCTCCTCGACCTGATGGGGCAGGGCTCGAGCTACGTCGGCGAGGGCGAGCTGGCGCGGATCGCCAAGATCTGCCACAACGTGCTGCTCGGCGTCGTCACCCAGTCGCTCGCCGAGATCACGATCCTCGCGCAGAAGGCGGGCATGTCCCGGCACGGCTTCCTCGACTTCCTGAACAAGAGCGTGATGGGCTCGACCTTCACGCGGTACAAGACGCCGGCGTTCGTCAACCTCGACTTCAAGGTGACGTTCACGCCGCACCTCCTGCGCAAGGACATGGACCTGGGGCTCGACGCGGGCCGCCGGTTCGAAGTGCCGATGCCGCTCGCCGCGTTGACGCGCGACCTGATCCAACAGATGATCGGCCACGGCCTGACCGAGCAGGACTTCGCCACGCTGCTCGTGATGGAGGCGAAGGCGTCGGGAATCGAACTTCAACCAGAGAAAGTGGAGGTCGGAGATGGGCTGTCTTAGGCTGCTCGCCGCGGGATGCGCGGCGTTTCTCGCCGCCGGTGCGGCGTTCGCGCAAAGCGCGTATCCGACGAAGCCGGTGCGGCTGATCATCGCGTTCACGCCGGGCAGCTCGACCGACATCGTGGGCCGAGCGGTGGCGGCGAAGCTCCAGGAGTTCTGGGGCCAGCCGGTGATCGCGGAGAACCGCGTCGGCGCGGGCGGGAGCATCGGCTCGGCGGTGGTGGTGAAGTCGGCGCCCGACGGCTACACGCTGCTCGCCAACTCTTCGGCGCACGTGGCGAACCCGGGCATCTACGCGAACCTGCCGTACGACACGCTCAAGGACTTCACCAACCTCGCGCCGCTCGCCGGGGGGCCCAATGTGCTCATCGTGGGGCAGGAGTCCGGCTGGAAGACGTTCGCGGATTTCATTGCCGCGGCCAAGGCGAAGCCGGGACAGCTGAACTTCTCCTCCGCGGGCATCGGCAGCGGCACGCACTTCAACCTGGAGAAGCTGAAGCTGATGGCCGGCATCACCGTGACGCACGTGCCCTACAAGGGCACGCCGGAGGCGATCGCCGACACCATCGCCGGGCGGGTCTGCTGCTACTTCGCGCCGATCAACGCCGCCCTGCCGCACGTCAAGGGCGGCCGGGCCGTGGCGCTCGCCGTGTCGAGCGCGAAGCGCTCGAGCCTGCTGCCGAACGTGCCCACGATCGCGGAGTCCGGGGTCCCGAAGTTCGACTACACGCTCTGGATCGGCCTGTGGGGCCCGCCCGGCATGCCCGCCGACGTCGCCGACAGGATCAACAAGGACGTGAACCGCGCGCTCGCGAGCTCCGACCTCAACGACCGGCTGGTCAGCCTCGGCACCCTGCCGATGAACATGTCGTCGGCGGAGTTCACGCAGTTCGTTCGCGCCGAGGTCGAGGACACCGCACGCGTCCTCAAGGCGGCCGGCATCAAGCCGCAGTGACGCGCCGAGGAAACGCGGCGCGTCATCCGCGCGAAGCTAGTCCCCGCGAAAGCGGGGAGCGGGGATCCAGTCGTTTGAAGGGAGCACTGCCATGGCCAAACAGCGCATCAGCTACGTCGACCCGGGACGCCTGGACCCGGAGATGCAGAAAGAGCTGGACCGGTGCCGTCGCGAGGGCACGCCGCGGCCGGAGAGCTCCGCGGTCCGGGCACACGTGCCCGCGGCTTTCTGGGCGTTCGCCAACTCCTGGCGCGATATCTTCAAGAACGGCGCCTGCGACCACGCGATCAAGGAGCTCTGCCGGCTGTATGTTTCGCGCTCGGTCCAGTGCGACTACTGCGGGAACCAGCGCTCGATAAAGGCGGCCGACGCCGGCGTGATCGAGGAGGATGTCAAGGACCTCCTCAACTTCGAGAAATCGACCCGCTACACCGACCGGCAGAAGGCCGCCCTCGCGTACGCCGAGGCGATCACCTGGCGGCTCGACACGGATGACGCGTTCTGGGAGCGGCTCTACCGGCACTTCACCGAGCCGGAGCTCGTCGAGATGGGTTGCTTCATCGCGCTCACCATGGGGCAGCAGAGCTGGCTAAGGCTCCTCAACATCGACCACCATCAGGTGCTTGCCGGAACGTCCGCGTCGATGGCGCCGGGGTACGAGACAGCGCAGGCGCTCGCGGCGTCGAAGGCGGCGGCCGACTACTGGGCGCGCAAGGCGACGGAGTCCAAGAAGAGCACGGCATAGCGAGCGTGGTTCAACCAAAGGAGGAAGATCAGTCATGAAACCGATCAAAGTGGTACTCGCCGCGGCCGCGGCCGCGGCGCTTTGCGCAGTCGCGCCCGCCGCGCTCGCGCAGGCCGCCAGCTATCCGGCGAAGCCGATCCGCATGATCGTGGGGTTCACCCCGGGCAGCGCGACCGACATCATGGGGCGGCTCGTGGGCGAGCGGTTCACCGCCGCATGGGGTCAGCCGGTCATCGTTGAGAACAAGCCCGGGGCGGGGGGCACCATCGGCCTCCGGGAGACCGCGCGGGCCGAGCCGGACGGGTACACGCTCGCGATCATCGCCTCCGGGCATGCGGTGAACCATGTGCTCTACAAGGACCTGGGGTACGACACGCTAAAGGACTTCGCGGGCGTCGCGTTGCTCGGGACCCAGCCGAGCGTCCTCATCGTCCCGCCGACGCTCGGCGTGAAGTCGGCCCAGGAGCTGGTCGCGATGCTGAAGGCGAAGCCGGGCGAGCTCAACTACGCGACCGCGGGCGTCGGCAGCGGCTCGCACGTCAGCACCGAGAAGTTCAACGTCGCCGCCGGCGTCAAGGCGGTTCACATGCCGCTCAAGGGGGCACCGCCGATCCTCACCGAGACAATGTCCGGGCGCGCCCAGTACGCCTGGATACCGGTCGCGACCGCGATGGGCGTGATCAAGGACGGGAAAGTGGTGCCGCTCGCGGTGAGCACGGGCAAGCGCATCGACGCGCTGCCCAACGTCCCGACGATCGCGGAGGCCGGCTTCCCCGGTGCCGAGTCCACGTTCTGGGTCGTGATGCTCGCCTCCGCCAAGACCCCGCGCGACATCGTCGCCAAGCTCAACGCTGAGGCGAACCGGGCGCTGGAATCGCCCGAGATGAAGGAGCGCCTGGCGAAGCTCGGCACCCAGCCGCTGTCGATGACCCCCGAGCAGCTCGACCGGTTCATCGCAACCGAGTACCGGGAGCTCGGCGACGTGATGGTGAAGGCGGGCCTGAAGCCGCAGTGAGTGCATAGCTTCACCTACACCCAGCTCCCCGGCCGCGTCGTCTTCGGCGTCGGCGCGCTGGAGGAGCTGCCGCGCGAGATCGAACGGCTCGGCGCGAAGCGCGCGCTCGTGCTTTCGACGCCGGAGCAGCGCGCCCAGGCCGAGGACATCGCGCGCCGGCTGGGCAGCCGTGCCGCCGGGATCTTCGCGCGGGCGGTGATGCACGTTCCGATCGAGACGGCGCGCGAAGCCCGGGACGAGGCGAAGCGCGTCGGTGCCGACTGCGCCGTGACGATCGGTGGCGGGTCGACCACCGGGCTCGGCAAGGCGATCGCGCTCGAGTCGGAGCTCCCGATCCTCGCCGTCCCGACCACCTACGCCGGCTCGGAGATGACGCCGATCTTCGGCATCACCGAGGGCGGGATGAAGAAGACCGGCCGCGACCCGCGCGTGCTGCCCAAGACGGTGATCTACGACCCGGCGCTCACGCTCGCGCTCCCGGTCGGGCTGTCGGTCACGAGCGGCATGAACGCGGTCGCGCACGCCGCCGAAGGGCTGTATGCGCAGGACGCGAACCCGATCATGTCGATGCTGGCCGAGGAGGGCATCCGCGCGCTCGCCCGCGGGCTGCCGCGGGTCGTGAAGAGCCCGCAGGACCTCGACGCGCGGTCCGATTGCCTCTACGGCGCATGGCTGTGCGGGGCGGTGCTCGGGGCCGTCGGCATGGCGCTCCACCACAAGCTCTGCCACGTGCTCGGCGGGACCTGGAACCTTCCGCACGCCGAGACGCACACCATCGTCTTGCCGCACGCCATCGCGTACAACGCGCTCGCCGCGGCCGAGGCGATGAAGCGCATTGCCCGCGCAATCGAGGCGCCGAACGCTGCGCAAGGCCTTTACGACCTCGAACAGTCGCTGGGCGCGCCGCTCGCGCTGAAGGACATCGGCATGCCCGCGGGCGAGCTCGACCGCGCAGCCGACCTCGCCTGCGCCGCGCCGTACTGGAACCCCCGGCCGATCGAACGCGCCGCGATCCGGAAGCTCCTCGACGACGCCTACTTCGGGCGGAGACCGGCGTGAGCGAAGCGACGACGGCCGCGACCGATGCGCGGGTCGCCTCAGCGATCGCGCATTGGGCGCCGCGCTTCGTCGCGAACGGCGTGCTGCTGGCGGACTTCCAGGAAGTCACCGGGAGCATCACGCGCTGGGAGGACTGGTGCCGGGCCTGGTGCGACCGCGCGGCCCGCCACGAACGCCTCGGCCGCGAGGCGCTCGAGCAGGGCTGGAATCTCACGGCCGGCGAGCACCTTGCGCGCGCAGCGGTGTACTACCACTTCGCGAAGTTCGTGTTCGTCATCGACCCCGACCAGCTCCGCGCCGCGCACGCGAAGGCGGTGGAGTGCAAGCGGCTCGCGCTGCCGTTCCTGCGGCCCCCGGGCGAGCGCGTCGCGATTCCGTTCGCGGGGAGCGAGCTCGCGGGCGTGCTGCGCAGGCCTCCGGGAGACGGCCGCCCCCCGGTCGTGATCATGATCTCCGGCCTCGACTCCACGAAGGAGGAGATGGACGCCTACGAGGCGCCGTTCCACGCGCGCGGGATGGCGACGCTCGCGTTCGACGGGCCGGGGCAGGGCGAGGCGGAGTTCGAGCTGCCGATCCGGGGCGATTTCGAGGCGCCGGTGAACGCGGTCGTCGACTGGCTGCAGACGCGCACGGACATCGACCACGAGCGGATCGGCGCCTGGGGCGTGAGCCTCGGGGGGTACTACGCGCCGCGCGCGGCGGCGTACGAGCCGCGCATCAAGGCCTGCATCTCGCTCTCCGGCCCGTACGACTGGGCCGAGATCTGGGGACAGCTCCCACTCCTCACGCGCGAGGCGTTCCGGTTCCGGAGCCACAAGCGGACCCCGGAGGAAGCGCTCGAGCACGGGCGGAGCCTGACCCTGAAGGACGCGGCGCGGCGGATTGCCTGCCCGCTGTTCGTCGTGGGGGCGAAGCTCGACCGGCTGATCCCCTACCAGCACGCCGAGCGGATCGCGGCCGAGGCCCGCGGCCCGGTCGAGTTGCTGGTGGTCGAAGACGGCGGGCATAATGCCAACAACCGCCCCTACCGCTACCGGAGCCGCAGCGCGGACTGGATGGCCGAGCAACTCGGGCTTCCGCGGCGGTGACCCATTGGAGGAGACCCCATGCGCCAATTCACCGAAGACACGCTGACCGACGCCGTGATCGCGCGGCTGAAGGACGTCCAGGATCCGCGCTTCAAGCAAATCATGACGAGCCTCGTGAAGCACCTGCACGCGTTCGCGCGCGATGCGCAGCTGACCGAGGAGGAGTGGTTCGAGGGCATCAAGTTCCTCACCGCCACCGGCCAGAAGTGCGACGACAAGCGCCAGGAGTTCATCCTGCTCTCGGACGTGCTCGGCCTGTCGATGATGGTGGTGGCGATGAACCACCGGGTGCCGGCCGGGGCCACCGAGGCCACGGTGCTGGGGCCGTTCTTCGTGCACGGCGCCCCGGAGTTCGAGTACGGCGCGGACCTCACCAAGAACGCGAAGATCGACGGCGAGCCGACCTGGGTCACGGGGCAGGTGCTCTCGGTCGACGGCAAGCCGATCGCCGGTGCGACGGTCGACGTCTGGCAGGCGCGGGCGAACGGGGTCTACGACATCCAGGAGCCGGAAAGCGAGTTCGAGCTGCGCGGACGGGTCAAGAGCGACGCTCAAGGGCGCTACGCGTTCCGGACGTACAAGCCCAAGTTCTACGGCGTGCCGATCGACGGTCCGGTCGGTGATCTCCTCCGCAGCATGGGACGCCATCCGATGCGTCCGGCGCACATGCATCTGATCGTTTCGGCGCCCGGATATCAGCAGGTGATCACGCATGCGTTCGTCAAGGGCGATCCCTACCTCGACTCGGACGCGGTGTTCGCGGTGAAGGACTCCCTCATCGCCGAGTGGACGAAGGTCGATTCGCCGGAGGAGGCGAAGAAGCTCGGGATGCCGTCGCCCTTCCTGCGGCTCGACTTCGACGTCCGGCTCGCGCCGGAGTCGGGCGCCAAGGCGCGGCAGAAGATCTCCGCCGCCGACGCGGTGGCGTAACGCCGAAGGGAAGACCCGTGTCGGCCAGCCTGAAATCCGTTGCGACGCCCACCGCCCGCGGCCGGGTGAGCAAGGAGGAGTGGGACGCCCGCGTCGATCTCGCCGCCGCCTACCAGCTCGCCGCGATCTTCAAGTGGACCGACCTCATCTACACTCACTTCTCGGCGCGCGTGCCCGGGACCGGTGACATCCTCATCAACCCTTACGGGCTGATGTTCGACGAGATCACGGCGTCGAGCCTGGTGAAGATCGACATGGACGGGAACGTGCTCGACGATCAGACCGGCATGGGGATCAACCACGCCGGCTTCGTCATCCACGGCTGCGTGCACCAGGCCCGGCCCGAGATCAACTGCGTCCTGCACACGCACACCCGCGCCGGCGTGGCCGTCTCGGCACAAAAGTGCGGGCTGCTGCCGCTCAGCCAGCACGCCATGCGGGTCCAGGCGGAGGTCACCTATCACGAGTACGAGGGGGTGGCGCTGGAGATGGACGAGCGCGAGCGCATGGTGAGCGACCTCGGCAAGACATCGAAGGCGATGATCCTGCGCAACCACGGCCTGCTGACGCTGGGCGAAACGGTGCGCGAAGCCTTCGAGCTGATGTGGTACCTCGATTGCGCCTGCCAGATCCAGGTGGATGCGCTCGCTGGTGGCATGGAGAACGCGTTGCTGATGTCGGAGCGTGCGGCGCAGAGCGCGGCCGCGCAGCTCCAGCGCCCGAACCGCCCGGCGCAGACCAAGGACTGGCCGGCGCTGCTGCGCCTGCTCGACCGCAAGGGAAGCAATTACCGGGACTAGCTTCGGCGGGCGCGCGGGCCTTCCGCCCGCAGGCGATCGCGTTGTCGCACACCTTCTCACCTACGAGAACAAGGGCAAGCAGTACGTCGCGGTCGCGTCCGGCAACAGCGGCGGCTCGATTCCGTTGCAGGGCGCGAGCACAATCGTGATCTTCGGGCTCTAGCCGGGGTCGCCCACGGGAGGGGCGAGGGCAAGAGCCGCCCCTCAACCGCTGCGGGTGCGGGTCGGAGCGGCGGCTCGGACCGAGCGGCGCCGACCCGAGCCTCCGCGCTGGGCGTCTCCTTCGGCGTCCTGGCGCGCTTCGTCGTGCAGCCACGCGACGAACTCCTTGACGACCGGGCGTTCGGCGGAGCGCGGCGCGACGAGGATGAAGTAAGTCCCCCAGCTGATCACCGCTTCACGGCCAAGCGGGGCGACCAGCAGGCCGTCGCGCAGATGGCGGGCATTGTGCGGATTGCGTCCGATCGCGACGCCGCTGCCGTCGATCGCCGCCTGGACCACCTGGTCGTAATGCGAGAAGCGCAGCGTACCGGCCGGTTTCAGGTCGCCGAGCTTCATCGCGTCGAGCCAGGGTCCCCAGTCGGACCACGGCCCGCGCGTCGTGATGGTCTCCAGATCCAGCAGTACGTGGTGTGCGAGATCGGCGGGACTCCGGAGCGGCCGCGACTTATCGTGCGCGAGCGCCGGGGAGCAGACCGGAAAGATTTCCACTTTGACCAACGGCTCGCCGCCGGGCCCGCTCTCTCCGGGAGGGGCCCAGCGGATCGCCAGGTCGAGGCGCTCGCGCTCGAGATCGAGCTTCTGGTCGGCCGCGACGCTGCGCACGTCGATCTCTGGACGCAGGCGGATGAACCGCGGGAGCTTCGGTACCAACCACAGCGAGGCGAGCGGCACGCTCGTTGTGACCGTGAGCGTCTGCCCGCCTCCCGACACGGCGAGACGGTCGGTCGCCTCGTCGATCACCTTTAGCGCCTCGCCGACTGCGCGATAGAGACTCTGCCCTGCATCGGTAAGGCGCAGCCCCCGATTGATCCGGGTGAACAACGGTCCTCCGAGCTGCTCCTCGAGCGTCTTGATCCCGCGGCTGACCGCCGATTGCGTGACGGACAGCTCCTGGGCGGCGCGCGTGAAGCTTAGGTGGCGCGCCGCGGCCTCGAAGCCTTTCAGCAGGTCGAGCGACAACCGCGGGCGGCGGCGCTTATCCATTCCCCCAACTCATGCGGGTCGTGAGTAAAGGTCGTTTGAGGATCACCCGGCCGCTGCTCAGAATCGGCACCATGTTAATAGGTTCCGGATCGTCCGGGCCCGGAGGAAATCGCGATGGGATGGCTCCGGCTGGTGCTCGATGCAGTGTTCGCCTTGGGGGGTGTGGCCGCTTTCGGCATCCTCGCCTTCGGCGCGTGGCTGGTCTTCAAGCACTCGACCGGGTTCGTTGCCGAGGGACAGGGCCGGTTCGATAACCGGCATCGCCGACGCGCACGGCGGGAGCCCCGCGTCATCGTTGACAAGGGAAAGCTGGTCTAGTTAAGCGCAACTGCAGCGTAGGCGATGCCGACCAAAGGAGGCAGCCATGATCGTCGGCATGAAACGGGTGGTCATCGAGCTCGAATATCGGGGGATCGTCCCGGTGGAGGACGCCGTTGGTACCCGAATCGACTGTCTGCGCGGGCGGATCTGGATCACTCAACACGGTTGCACGGACGACATCGTGCTGGCGGCGGGCGAGTCGCATGAGATCTCGCGCGCCGGCGTTGCCGTGGTGCAAGCTCTGCGCGAGGCGCTCGTCGCGCTCCGGGCGTCAGCAGTGCCCCACGCCGGAGCGGGGCTCGCGACACGGCTCGAGCGGCTCTGGACCCGATGGACTGCGCCCGCAGCTGGCGCGCATCCAGCCGTTGCGCAGCCGGGCGCGGGCTGACGTAGGATGACCGCCCAACATCTAGGAGAGAGGCGGTCAATGACCGAGGCGTTTCGCGACTTCGAGCACGCTGGATGGGCGGACGATGCCGTCTGCGCGAGCTACCACGATCACTTCTCGAGCCTCACGACGCAATCGATCGGCGCGCTGCTCGACGCGGCCGGCGTGAGCGCGGGGAGGCAGGTCCTCGACGTCGCAACCGGGGCCGGTTACGTAGCGGGTGCCGTCCTGGAGCGCGGCGCCGACGTTATCGGCGCCGATTTCTCGGCCGAGCAGGTGCGACGGGCGAGGCAGCAGTACCCGGCCGCGAGCTTTCGCGAGTGCGATGCTGGCGCCCTCCCGTTCGAGCCCGGGACCTTCGACGCGGTCGTATCCAACTACGGGGTGCTCCACTTTCCGGACCCCGACGCGTTCTTTCGCGAGGCCTTCCGCGTGCTGCGGAGCGGCGGGCGGTTGGCGTTCACGGTCTGGGATGTCCCGCGGGAGGCGAAGCTCTTCGGCGCCGTCCTCGGGGCGATCGAGCGCCACGGGTCGCTCGACGTCGGTCTGCCCGACGGCCCGAACATGTTTCTGTTCAGCGATCCGGCGGCGTGCGAGAGTGCCGTGACCGCGGCCGGCTTCAAGGGATGCGCCGTCACCAAGGTCCCGCAGACCTGGCGACCCGCTTCAGGCCAGGAGATCCTCGACTTTGTGATGACTGGAACCGTCCGCACCCGCGGGGCCCTCGCGAGGCAGCGGCCCGCGGCGCGGGGCGTCATCGGTGACGCGATCCTGACCGCGCTTGCCCCCTTCAGGGCGGGGGCAGGCTATGCGGTGCCGATGCCGGCGGTACTCGCGGCCGCGACGAGACCCTGAACTGCGCGGTCGCTGCATGCTCAAGGTTGTTGGCGACAGGCTCGAGGACGGCCGCTGGTTCACTCCTTCCGCTGATCGGAACAAGGGTCCGATCCTCGCGGTCCTCGAGCGCGTTCTCCCGCGAACGGGGCTCGTTCTGGAGATCGGGAGCGGGACCGGACAGCACGTCGCGCATTTTGCAAGAGCGCTCCCGCAGCCGACGTGGCAACCGAGCGACCCGGACGTCGAGTTTCGCAGGTCGGTCCAGGAATGGACCACTCGGGAGCAGCTCGGCAACGTACGCGCGCCGGTCGATCTCGACGTCCGCAGCCTCCCCTGGCCCGTGACTCATGCCGATGCCGTGTTATGCGTCAACATGATCCACGTCGCCCCCTGGGCGGCGACCGCGGCGCTGCTCACCGGCGCGGCGAGCGTGCTGCCCGACGGCGGCCTGCTGTTCCTCTACGGGCCCTACCGTCGCTCCGGCCGCCACACCGCGCCGAGCAACGAGGCGTTTGACGCCCAGCTCCGCGCGCACGATTCCGAATGGGGCCTGCGCGATCTCGAAGCCGTCGTCGAGCTGGCCAGAGAGGTAGAGCTGGTGCTGGCCGAAGTCGTCGATATGCCGGCCAACAACTTCAGCGTCGTCTTCCGGAGGTCGGCTCGACCGACTGCTTGAGCTCACGCTCAGGGCTTCGACCAGTTCTGGACCGAAAGCCCCGGAGCGCGCTTGAACTCCGACTCGTTGTTGGTGACGAGCGTGGCATTGATGTGGCGAGCGTGGGCGGCGATGAGGAGGTCGTAGCCCCCGATCCGCCTGCCCGCGCGCTCGAGCGCCACGCGGATCGCGGCATAGTCCTCGGCCGCGGACGCGGGAAAATCGTCGATCTGGAACAGCGCCAGGAAATCCTCGAGGGCGTCGTGCCGCTCCACGCTCACGTCGCCGGCGGCGAAGCCATATCGGATCTCGACCAGCGTGATCGCCGAGAGCCGCACCTCGCCTGCCGACCGCCCCGAGAGCCGGCGCTTGATGCGGTCGGCACCGGGTCCGCGGTTGATGAGGTAGCCGACCGTATCGGTGTCGAGCATCCAGATCATCGCCAGCGGCGCTTCTGCGGCGGCGGCTGCCGGCGCACGAACCGCCCGCGGAACTGTCCGAGGACGGCATTGAGCTGCTCCATGGTGATCTTCTTGGGCATCAGCAGCACGCCCGAGGCGGTGCGCTTCACCACGACCTCGTCGGCATCGAAACGGAACTCCTTGGGCAGCCTGACCGCCTGGCTGTTGCCGTGCTTGAACACTTTCGCGAGCTTCACGGGAGCCTCCGGAATAGATACTGGAAGTATATACCCATTAGGCGCGCCAAGCCCGTGATTTCTCGGCATTCGCGAGCGTGTTCGCCGCGCGGGAACTGCAGCGGCCCGCAACCTCTACGCCACCTGTCGACCAGCAACTTCAGTATCATCTTCCTCCGCAAGCACCCTTTTGCCGAGGAGGACGAATCATGGGTCAGATGATCAGCTTCAAGCGGCCGGACGGAAAGAGCGTGCAGGGTTACCTCGCGGAGCCCGCGGCGGGCGCCGAGGCGCCGGGCATCGTGGTCATCCAGGAATGGTGGGGGCTCAACGCCCAGATCAAGGGTGTCGCGGACAAGCTCGCGGCGGCCGGATACCGGGCACTGGTGCCCGACCTTTACCGGGGCAAGGTCGCCGTCGAGGCGAAAGAGGCCGAGCACCTGATGACCAACCTCAACTTCGGCGACGCGGCGGGCCAGGACGTGCGCGGCGCGGTCCAGCACCTGAAGAG
>Ga0209342_10006302_pt1 | contig 12073 bp, 10 predicted proteins | sample RifCSP16_2_FD_184023 | JGI IMG/M metagenome (GOLD analysis project Ga0209342, IMG submission 184023) | Soil microbial communities from Rifle, Colorado - Rifle CSP2_sed 16_2 (SPAdes) (version 2) | ecosystem: Environmental > Terrestrial > Deep subsurface > Rock core/Sediment | place: Rifle... | reverse complement strand
GCAGTCCGCGGGAGGTACTACAAGCGCTACAGGTCGAGCACCAACATCATGGTGCTCGACCCCGACGTGTCGGATGTGTTCCCAAACGCCGACTCCGTCAACGAGCCGCTTCGTGCCCTGGCCGCGGTCGTCAGGGTCAGGGTCCCTGTCCCGAAACGCAGCTCCAGCACGAAGAACACCAAGCCAGGTAGGCGTCCGCGTTCACCAGATGCGGGGACAACGGGGTGATTGCGAACTGGCAGTCGACAGCATGGGATCTGCGGCCAACGCGCCCGGTCCACTGAAAAGCCCGCCCACGAGGATCCGGCGCGTCGTCCCCTACGCCAGCTTCCGCAGCACCAAACACTTGAGGTAGTAGGTCTCGGGAACGCCCAGGACCACGGGATGGTCCCGCGCCTGTCGCCGCTTCTCCACCACCGACACCGTGGCCCCGGCGTCGGCCGCGGCCGCGGCCAGGATGTCCTCGAAGTCGGCCTCGTGGATGTGGTAGGAGCAGGAGCAGGTGATGAGGCAGCCGCCAGGCCTCAGGATCTTGAGGGCCCGCAGGTTGATCTCCTTGTAGCCCCGCCAGGCCTTCTCCACCGCGTCCTTGCTCTTGGCAAAGGCGGGTGGATCCAGGATCACGGTGTCGAACCGCTCGCCCTTGTCGTCCATCTCCCTGAGCAGATCGAAGACGTTGCGGTCGATGGCGGTGATGTTGGTTATGTGATTGCGCTCGGCGTTGGCCCGAATGCGAGCCACGGCCCCTTCGGACACGTCGACCGCCAGCACCTCGTCGGCCCCGCCGGCCACGTGAAGGGCGAAGCCCCCACCGTAGGAGAAGCCGTCGAACACGCGACCGCGGGCGTAGCTCCGCGCCATCAGGTGGTTCTCACGCTGATCCAGGAAGAGGCCGGTCTTCTGGCCCGCCCAGGGGTCGACCTCGAAGACGATGCCGTTCTCCTGGACCTCGATGCGCTCGGGGACCTCGCCCCAGAGCAGGCTCACCCTCTGCTCCAGCCCCTCCAGTAGGCGCACGCGGGGGTCGTTGCGCTCGAGGATGCCCCGCGGGCTGAGCAGGTCGCGCAGCAAGGAGACGATCTCGTCCCTGCGGGTGTCGGTGCCCTGGGAGAGGGTCTGGATCACCAGGTAGTCGCCGTAGCGATCGACCACCAGGGACGGCAGAAGATCGCCTTCCCCGTGAACCAGGCGCAAGGCCCCGACCCCAGGAGCGACGGTCTCGCGCCAGCGAATGGCCGCTTCCAGGCGCCGGCGGAGGAAGTCGTCGGCCAGGGCTTCGCGACCCACCATGCGCAGGCGGATCTCGGACCGCGAGGAGTAGAAGGCGAATCCGAGGGGTCGGCCGCCAGGTCCAAGGACACGGACCACGGCGCCGGGGGCCACGTCCCGGGCTTGCGCGATATCGGACCGGAAGATCCAGGGATGGCCGCCAAGGACGCGGCCTTCCCCCTTCTTGCTGACAACGACCTCGGGATTCACCCGAGGATTCTACATGTGGCGCCGGCGCCGATGCCGCCTGTGGGCGTGCGGCTGCCAGCTCGGTGTGGCCAGCAAGCCGGTGGCGGCGTAGGTCACCGAGGCGGATTCGGGCGAGGCGAGGGCCATATAGGGAAAGCCGCCGGCCGGAGCCTCGGAGGAATCCTCATCGGTCGTCACAGCTTCGGCCACTGTCCCGGTTTCGGACATGGCCGGCGTGGGAGTTTCTGCCACTTTGACAGCACTTGTTGCCGCTTCTGCAACGTCCGGCACGACCTCGGGCTCGACGACCGCCTCGGTCTTCGGCGCCGGAGGCTGATTCACCGAGCCCTCGACGATCGCCCCGTCCTGGATCATGAGGCGGTCGGACAGAAACACACCCTGGGCCCGGGCGCTGGCCCCGAAGAAGAGCCGGCTGGTACGGATCTCCCCCTCGAAAGCGCCCTCCACCTCCACGGCGCCCGCTTCAATCGTGGCCTTCACCGTCGCCTGGCGCCCGATCTTCACCACCCCGTTCGCCTTCAGATCCCCATCGAAGTGGCCCAGGACCGTGAGGTCCTGACCCACGAAGCGACCACTGAGACTCGACTCCTCGCCGAGCACGGCCACGAGGCTGCTTCCTGTCGCCATCGCATCCTCCCCCGCCAGCGTTGATCCCACGTGACCTCGGAGACAACCAGCGCCTGCCGAGACGTGCACGGAGCGTGCCGGGCAGAAACCCCCGCTTTCGAGGGGGCGGACCGCGTCATGCGGCACGTTTCCGGACAGAGGGCGAGGACAGCGCCGGCAAGGTCTGCTAGATTCCCCGGGTGCTCCTCGTTGCCTCCGACCACGCGGGCTTCGACCTTAAGGAAAAGCTGAAGACCACGCTTGATCGACTCGGCGTGGCCTATGACGACCTCGGCACCCACAGCACCGACTCGGTCGACTACCCCGACTTCGCACGGCGGGTGGCCGAGGCGGTGAGCCGCGGCCAGGCCGAGCGGGGGCTTCTGGTCTGCGGCAGCGGCCAGGGCATGGCGATGACCGCCAACCGCTACCGCGGGGTGCGCGCGGCCCTGGCCTTCGACGAGGAGACGGCGCGGCTCTCCCGCGAGCACAACGACGCCAACGTGTTGGCCCTGGGGAGTCGCGTGCTCGATCACGAGCTGGCTGCCCGCATCCTCGCGGTCTGGCTCGCCACCCCCTTCGCCGGCGGACGCCATCAGGCGCGCGTCGCCAAGATCGAACCGCCCGAGGAGCGCTAGGCGCTCCGGGCCTTGCCCCTGAGGACTGCCATGGAGAACCTGGCCAGGATCGACCCCGAGATCGCCGACGCCATCCGCAGCGAGACCCGCCGGCAAGGCTCGCAGCTCGAGCTGATCGCCTCCGAGAACTTCGTCTCCGAGGCCGTGCTCGAAGCGCTGGGCACCGTGCTCACCAACAAGTACGCCGAGGGCTATCCCGGCAAGCGCTACTATGGCGGCTGCGAGTTCGTGGACGTGGCGGAGAGCTTGGCCATCGCCCGCGCCAAGGAGCTGTTCGGCGCCGAGCACGCGAACGTTCAGGCCCACTCCGGCGCTCAGGCCAACACCACCGTCTACATGACCACCTGCAAGCCCGGGGACACCATCCTGGGCATGAACCTCTCCCACGGCGGGCACCTCACGCATGGCCATCCGCTCAACTTCTCCGGCCGCTACTTCAAGGTGGTCGCCTACGGCGTGCGCAAGGAGGACGAGCGCATCGACTACGACGAGCTGGCGCGTCTGGCGCAGGAGCACTCGCCCAAGGTGATCGTGGTGGGGGCTTCTGCCTATCCCCGCCTCATCGACTTCCAGGCGGTGCGCAAGGCGGCTGACGCTTGCGGCGCCGTGGTGATGGCCGACATGGCTCACATCGCGGGCCTGGTCGCCACCGGTCTGCACCCGAGCCCGGTGCCCCACGCCGAGTTCGTGACCACCACCACCCACAAGACGCTGCGCGGTCCCCGCGGCGGCATGATCCTGTGCCAGGCCAAGTGGGCGAAGGAGCTGGACAAGCTGCTCTTCCCCGGCGTCCAGGGTGGCCCGCTGATGCACGTGATCGCGGCCAAGGCGGTGGCCCTCAAAGAGGCTCTGGCTCCGGACTTCACGGCCTATCAGCAACAGGTGACGTCGAACGCCAAGGCTCTCGCCGCCACCCTCATCGCCGAGGGCTGGCGACTGGTCTCCGGCGGCACCGACAACCACCTGATGCTGGTGGACGTCTTCGCCCGCGGCATCACCGGCAAGGTCGCCGAGGCGGCGCTCGACAAGGCCGGCATCACCGTCAACAAGAACACCATTCCCTTCGACACCAACTCGCCGATGGTTGCGTCCGGGGTTCGTATTGGCACCCCCGCCCTCACCACCCGCGGGATGAAGGAGGGGGAGATGGATGAGATCGGCCTGCTCATCTCCCGCGCCCTCAAGAGCGTCGATAACGAGACCGAGCTGGGCGAGGTCAAGAAGGCGGTCCGGAAGATCTGCGATCGCTTCCCCCTCTACGCCTCACGGCTCGAGGCCTACGACCGAGCGCTGGCCCGCGTCTAACGAAGCTGTCGAGGGAGTGGTCACCCAGAGCAAGCGGAGGCCGAGCTAGACGCTGTCAGATCCTTGCGGAACCGGCCGCTGCCCCAGATATCCGCCCTGCCCGCCGGCCCCATCGGCGTCCCGCCAGACCAGGCGGGCATACGCCCGTGCTTGAAACTGAATCCCATGTTCCATTGACACCCGTGCCGGCGGCCGCGTATCATGCCGATCGAAGATGAAAACGGTTTTCATCTTGAGCCCCAGGCCGGCGCCAAGTCCCGGCCTCGGCACGATGGAAGGAAGGGAACGATGGCGCACGAGGTTCGTCGCTCCGCGCGACGCGGTTGGCATCTTCAATGGCTGTGGACGCTCCTGTTCCTGCCGCTCTCCTCTGTCATCGTCTCGGCGGAGCCGCCGTCCGACGCGTCGGGACCCGGCGCGCAGGGCTTGCCCGCGAGCGGGTCGGTCGTGGGTACGGTGGTCGATGCGAGCGGGGGCGTTATCCAGGGCGCGCGGGCCACGCTCCGGACCTCGCCGGCGCGAGCCGCCCTCACCGACCGGGCCGGCCGGTTCGAGTTTGCGCACGTGCCCCCCGGCGTCCACCCGCTGACCGTGGAGGCAGCCGGGTTTTCGGCCGCGCTGGCCCAGGTCCGCCCCGGCGTCCCGCAGGAGCTGCTGCTTCACCCGGCCCCCGTGAGCGAGACGGTCGAGGTCAACACCGGTACGCTCGACCAGATCCGCCTCGACGAGCCCTCGCCGACGAGCGGCCTGACGCGCGACGACATTGCGACCCGCAACAACCGGCGTCTGAGCGACGTCGTCGCCCGCATGCCCGGCGCCTTCCTCACCGGTCCCCCGGGCGGTGACAAGGATCTCAGGCTCCGCGGCCTCGACAAGGAGTTCAGCCGCGCCCAGATCGACGGGCTGACGGTTCCTGACGGGGGCGAGAAGCGCGAGCTGCAGCTGAACCGCATCCCGTCCTCCGCGATCGACACCGTGCGCATCATTCGCAACCCGACCGCCGAGTACGAGAGCGACGGCCTGGCCGGCCGCGTCGACGTGATCACGCGCGGCGTGCCCGACGCGTTCTCGCTCGATGGCCGGGTCGGCACGGGCGCGCGCAACTCCATGGAGAACGGCATCACCCAGGGGCAGCTGGCGGCCGGCCGGCGCTGGAGCCGGGGGCTCGGCCTCTTCGGCGTCCTCGACTACCTCGACGACACCCTCCCGATCGGGCGCCAGAAGGCGCTCAGCAGCGGCAACCTCGAGACAGAGGACCAGCAGCAGCGCCAGCGCTCGCTGAGCTTCTTCGGCGATCTCGCCTGGTTCAGCCGCAGGATGGGCGAGTTCCACGTCCGGCCCACGCTGCTCCGCTTCGACACCGACATGGCGAAGCTCAAGGGCAGCCGCAGCGGTGAGGGGCGCGGGCTCACCCGCGAGGAGGAGAGCGAGGACAAGCTGCAGGACGGCCGCGGGGTCCGCCTCAGCCACCGCTTCACCGGCGCCTCGGGGCTCGCGCTCGACAGCCAGGCAGCGTGGTTCCGCAGCAGCGAGGACAAGGACAAGACGAAGCTCGCCTACAGGGTTGAGAAGGACACCTTCGCGCCGGACAAGCGCACGCTCGAGGCCGAGAGCAAGGCGGACAGCACCTGGTCGCTCGCCACGACGGCGTCGCTGCCGATGCGCTGGCCGATCTGGAGCGACGTCAAGGTCGGCGCCAGCCTGCGTCTCCGTGACCGCCACCGCGACAAGGACCGTGTGGAGGTGAGCGCCGCCGGCGCATCGAGGGACACGAGTGAGCCGAAGGACCGGTACGGCATTGGCGAGGACCATGTCGCCTTCTTCGTGCAGGACCGGCTCCGTTTCACCGAGCGGCTGTCCCTCACGGTGGGGGTGCGCCACGAGCGGGTCCGGCTCGAATCATGGACGCCGGCCGCGACGGCGGAGCCGAGGACCTTCGTGGACGTGAACCCCTCGGCTCACCTCCTGTACAGGGCGACGGAGAAGCTGACGCTCCGGGCCGCCGCGTCTCGCGGCCTCTCCCGGCCGAAGTTCGACGAACTCTCGCCGTACGAGAACATCTCGTCCACGAAGATCGTGATGGGCAATCCGGACCTCGAGCCGTCGCGCGCCTGGAGCTTCGACGCGGGGTTCGACTTCGCGACTCGCTCAACGACCTTCTCCGTGAACGCGTTCCACAAGACGCTCACGGGCGTGATCGAGGAGGTTGACACCGGTGCGGACCGTGACGGCCGCGACGTCTACCAGGTCCTGAACGTCGGGGACGGCTGGATCCGGGGCCTGGAGCTCGAGCAGCGGTACAGGGTCCCGTCCTCGGCACCGCGCTGGGCGCGAGCGTTCTCCTTCTGGGCGAACGAGACGCTGCTGTCCTCGGAGCTGCGGCAGGCGAGCGGCCTGCGGCGGCCGTTCAAGGAGCAGCCGAAGTGGATTGCCAACGTCGGCCTCGACCTGAACGACGACAGGCTCGGCACTTCGCTGTCGGTAATGACCAACCTGCTGTCGCGGCGGCACGAGTACAAGCCGAACGGAGATGTGAAGACCTGGGGCGCCTCGACGGTGGTGGACGTGGCTCTCTACCAGCGCCTGCGCGGCCAGTGGAGGCTCTTCGTCGAGGCCAACAATCTCACCAATCGGGCTCGCGTCATCGACGAGGGATTCGTCAGCGGGGCGTCGAGCCGCCAGCTCGAGAGCTACGGCCGCACGCTGCTGTTGGGAATCCAGGTCGGCGTGGGCGGCGCCGCCCGACGCCGGGTGTCGTAGCGTGTCGACGCCTGCGCCGAAGAACCGCAACTGGCTCATCGTCCAGAGCCGCAAGTGGCACACGTGGCTGGGTCTTGCGGCCTCGCTCGTCGTCGTGACGATCAGCGCCACGGGCTTCTACCTCAACCACCCGGACCTGTTCCACGGGCGAGAGGCGCCACCGAGGCAGGGCGCCACCGGGAGACTCCGCACCACCACTCCGCTGGCGGAAGTACCGGTCAGTTTCGCCTTCGCCCTCGCGGCCGCTCGCCGACACTGGGGCGACGTCCCGATCGAGCACGTCCAGCTCAAGGACGAGCGTGGGCGCCTCATCTACAAGGTCAAAGCGAGCGAAGGCCGCGACCTCGAGGTCGACGCCCGCAGCGGCAACGTGACCCTCAAGACGGGCTACAAGAGCGACCGACACACCGCCGCCGGGGTCGCATCGGGCTACGACTGGCCGCGCGTCCTGAAGGACGTCCACACCGGCAGGATCCTCGGCGGCCCCGGCCGCCTCGCCGCGGACCTCGCGAGCGTCTTCCTGATCGTCCTCACAGGCACCGGGCTCTATCTGTGGGGCATCGCCAAGGTCCGTAAGCGGGCCGCGGAGAGACGGACTCGATCTGCGATGAGCCCCGCAGTGGCTGCAGCCCCGGTCCGGGAGAGCGCCCTGGAGACAGCCGGCGTGAGGTCGCACTGATTGGGCTCGTTGGCGACTCCTCGTCGGTGCGTTCAGCGCTGTCCGCAGACCGGGTACAGCGGGCGCCCAGAATCGTCGGCGAGGGCAACTGCGGTCTGAACGGAGCGGAGCGCCTCGGGTGAGAACTCGAGGTCCGAAGGCGAGTACTCCAGGTATCGGATGGGATCGACCGCCTGGCCGTTCAGGAACAGGCTGCCGATCGGTGACCGCGCGAACAGGTCGAGGCTGACCGGCACGACACGCTGGCCGCCAGGCTTGATGAAGTCCCGGCCTTCTATGGGTGCGCTGCCAAGGGGTGGCACGTCCTTCGGTGCGACCGGACTGAGCACCAGCTCGACGCGCGTTCGGCCGCCAGGGACCCGCCGGACGCCGCCGTACCAGTCGAGGTGCCAGTAGTGATCGTCGGACGGTAGGGCTGGCCGCCCGTTCGGCTTCCGCCGCCTGCGCATGACAGCCACCAGTATCCCGCCGGTCGTGGTCGCATCAACCGAGGGAGATTCGCAACAACTCTGAGAAAGTCGAACTGTGGGAACTGACACCCACCGTTCCTGGCCGGGAATCCTGGCTCTCCCATCGCCTCCGCCATCAGCTCTTCCTCGCCCACCAGCGCCAGAGGCACGAAGAACGGATGGGCTTGGTGCCGGGCGTCACCAAGACCATCTCGGGAGTGGCGCCGTCCCGCGCCTCTGGGTCGACTCCTCGGCGAGTGAGTGGACCTTCCGCCTGGCGAACCGCGCATCGGCCAGGGGTTAGAGCCGGCGCATCGTCGCAACAGAGCGCGATGCGCTCAGACGAGCGCGGCCAGGAACCGGCTGGCGGGGAGGACGCGCACGCCGCGCTCCACGAAGTCGCGCGTGCCCTCCAGCGTCACCTGGTAGGCGAATGGAATGGCGAGGCGCTCGCGAAAGTGCAGCAGCGCGGGATCGACGCGGGTCTCGGACAGCTTGACCTCGACCGCCAGCCAGGGCTTGCGGTCCAGCGCGACCAGGAAATCTACCTCGCGCCCCTCCCGGTCGCGCAGGTAGTGGAGCGAGACGGCGTAGCCCTCCGCGTCTTCCAGGAAGTGACAGAGCTTGAGCAGGTGGAGCCCGACGAGGTTTTCAAAGCGGGCCGCTGGTTCGGGCACCAGGCTCGCATCCCACAGGTACGCCTTGGGCATCTTCTTCAGCACGCGCGCGCGGGGGCCGGCGAAGGGCCGCACCCGGAACACGTGGTACAGACGCTCCAGGATCTCCATCCAGTGGGTGAGGGCGCGATGGCTCACCTCGAGGTCCTCGCGCAGCGCGTTGAGGGAGAGCGGCGAGCCCACGCGCTCCGGCAGCATGTCGGCCAGGAGTTGGAACGACGAGAGGTCCCGAATGGCTTCGAGGTCGCGAACATCCTCGCGGAAGAAGCGGTCCAGACGTTCCTTCTGCCAGCGCCGCAGGGCGCGCCCCGACTGCGCGAGGAAGGGCTCCGGAAAGCCGCCGAAGGCCAGCAGCGCGGCGACCAGATCGTTCTGCCCGCGGTCCGGTATGGCTAGCTCCTTGCCTGGCTCCGGTGCCTGCGGTGGACGCTGCGACGCGGCCTCGGCGTAGGAGAAGGGGTGCAGTCGGTAGTGGTGGTAGCGCCCCTGCAGCGAATCGCCGCCCTTGCGGTAGACGTCGAGCCGGGCGCTGCCGGTGACCAGGAAACGGAGACGGGCGCGGTGCTTGTCGAACTCGCCCTTGAGCCAGCCTTTCCAGCCGCGCCACTTGTGAAGCTCGTCGAGTACCACCAGGGCCTTGCCGCCCGGCCAGCGAGCAGCGCGGATGTCGCGCCAGTCGTCACGGTTGTCCCAGCTCAGGTAGGCACCCCCGGGATGGCCCCGGAGGACCCGCCGGGCCAGCGTCGTCTTGCCAACCTGCCGCGGCCCGGCCACGAACACCATCTTCTCTGGGAGGTCGGTGGCGATGGCGGCTTCGAGATAGCGCCCGCGGTCCATTGGCGAATTGTGCCTAAAAGCACAAATTGTCGCAGCCTTTTCTGCTCGTGAGCAAACTCGGTAGGACCAGATCGAGGGGGTGCGCCTTGGTCCTCGCGGGCGAGGGGGCCGGCCTGCCCGTCCTGCGCCCGCGACAGCATGGGGCGCGTGGTCCAGCGCTCCAGTCCCGGATTGAGCCAGGGCTTCTTCGGACCTCAGGGCCTCTTGGCCCGCAGCCTGCCCGGTTACGAGGAGCGGCCCACTCAAGAGCGGCTGGCGGAGGCGGTGGGCCGGGTCCTGAGGGATGGCGGTCTACTGCTGGCCGAGGCGGGAACCGGCACCGGCAAGACGCTGGCCGAGATGGCCTCGGTCCGCCATCGCGCCGAACGATCCTTCAAGCTGCTGATCGGGATTCCCGGCCGGCGCCTGACGCCGGGTCGGATGAGCCACGCGAGGCGCAGGAGTCGCGGGCCCTGATCTCCCGCATGGAAGGACTGAAGACCGCCATCTTGGTGCTGGGCCAGCGGCGCAGGCCGGAGGCCTGAGCCTGCCCGGGGGCTATCGCTATCGGCCGGGTGCGGTCCAAGGACCGCGTCCCTCTACTCCTCTTCGGCCCGTGCGCGCGCAACCGCGGCGTCCAACTCCAGGACGAACGCCGGCGCGTGGGCTGTGAGATACGCTCGGCAGGCGTCGACATCGATGCCGCCCTTGACCAGCTCGATCACGTCGGTGCGGTCCTTGTGGCGCGGGGACTTGAGCTTCATGTACACGAGCGCGGGCCCTTCGATGAAAGAGCCCGGCTCGGCATCGAGAGCAGCCGCCAGGAAACCCTCGGCTGGCTCGGCGGCGATGAAGGCCACGGCCACGCCGCGCACCTGGAATGGCACGCCGGCTCGGAGCGTCACCAGACCGCCCGCGTGATGTTCGAACGCCTCGTCGCCGACGAGGAAGTCGACGCCTCTAGCCGCACGGGGAAAGCCGTTGGCGCCGACGGCCAGGCCTCCCACGACCACGTGCCTTATCCCCGCGGCCTTCAACGCGGACGATGCGGCGTCCATGGCATCCAGCACCTCGCTCGACACCACGCCTTGCAGCAACGCTGGATCAGGTCTTCTCACACGCCTCCTCGGCGCTCCTGATATCGAGAGCTGCGGGCGGGTCAGCACGCCTCAGTATCCCACTCCTCTCGGATTCGCCCCGGCACACGCCCGCGAGGATACCAGAAGCCTCGGTCGGGACCCGCCTCAGCGGCGACCCGCCATCATGCGCATCGGACCGCAACAGCGAGGCCAGAGCAGGGGATCGACGTCGTGCAGGCGGCGGATCATCTATGCCCATCGGCGCCCGGACGCCTTGGTCCTCGCGGGCCAGGGGCCCGGCCTGCCCGTCCTGCGCCCGCGATAACATGGGGCGCGTGGTACATCGCTCCAGTCCCGGATTGAGTCAGGCCTTCTTCGGGCCCCAGGGCCTCTTGGCCCGCAGCCTGCCCGGATACGAGGAGCGGCCCACTCAAGAGCGGTTGGCGGAGGCGGTGGGCCGGGTGCTGAGGGATGGCGGTCTGCTGCTGGCCGAGGCGGGAACCGGCACCGGCAAGACGCTGGCCTACTTGCAGCCTGCGGTCGAGTTAGGCCGACGGGTTGTGGTCTCGACGGGGACCAAGGCCCTCCAGGAGCAGCTCCTGAACAAGGACATCCCCCTGCTGGCCCAGGCCCTGGGCCGCGATCTGAACGTGGCGGTGATGAAGGGGCGGGCCAACTACCTGTGCCTGCTCCGCTTCGCCTCCTTCGCTCGCGCCGGCACCTTCCGCCGCTTGGACGAGGTCCCGCTCTTCCGTTCGGTGGAGGCCTGGGCGCAGAAGACCACGAGCGGAGACCGCGTGGAGATCGAGGACCTGCCGGACAGCGTCGACTTCTGGCGGGAGATCTCGGCGACCAGCGAGACCTGCATTGGTCAGGCCTGCCAGGACTTCGACGCTTGCTTCGTGACCCGCATGCGGCAGCAGGCGCTGGAAGCGGACCTGGTGGTGGTGAACCACCACCTGCTGTGCGCCGACCTGGCGGTGAAGGACGGCAGCTACGGCGGTGTGATCCCGCCTTACGACACGGTGATTCTGGACGAGGCCCACCTGATCGAGGACGTGGCCACCCAGTACTTCGGCTCCCACGTTTCGTCGCTCAGGGTCGAGGACCTGTGCCGGGACGTGGAGCGGGAGCTCAAGGCGGCCAGGCTGGACGCGCGCGAGGTGCTGGCGGAGGTGGCCTCGACTCGCCATCGCGCCGAACGCTTCTTCAAGCTGCTGGTCCGCAGCCCGGGCCGGCGCCTGACACCGGGTTGGATGAACCCCCTGGAGGTGGAGGAATCGCGAGCCCTGATCACGCGCCTGGAGGGGCTGAAGACCGCCGTCCTGGCGCTCAAGCAGCGGCCCGAACCGCTCACCGCCCTGGCCGGCAGAGCCGCCTCCCTGCGCGACGAGCTGCTTTTCGTGCTCTCGGCCGAGGAGGACAACCACGTCTATTTCGTCGAGAGCCGGGGACGCAACGTGCTCCTCCGCGCCACCCCCATCGACGTGGCCGGGACCTTGCGCGAGCTGCTGTTCGACCAGGTGCGGGCCGCCGTCCTCACCTCGGCCACGCTGGCGGTTGACGGCGGGTTCGACTACTTGGA
>Ga0209342_10006300_pt1 | contig 12077 bp, 14 predicted proteins | sample RifCSP16_2_FD_184023 | JGI IMG/M metagenome (GOLD analysis project Ga0209342, IMG submission 184023) | Soil microbial communities from Rifle, Colorado - Rifle CSP2_sed 16_2 (SPAdes) (version 2) | ecosystem: Environmental > Terrestrial > Deep subsurface > Rock core/Sediment | place: Rifle... | reverse complement strand
CCCAACAAGTTCGAACGTCCGTCGTCATGAGTTCTGATATTTTCATGATGCTCTCCTTGCTCCTATCGTTACGCAAGGCACGTGCCAGTTGAAACTAACACCTTCTGCGGGCCGCCAAGTCCAGGTCTTTCTTGTGATTGGCTCAGCTTTCCCGGACTCGGCCGGAGCACCCACCGCCCGCTGACCTGGGTCATCTTGCTCAGCTCCCCGCACCGAGCCTAAAGCTTCGATCTCTCAAGGGGAACTCGGCAAAACCCCGAGTCGCCGCCAAAAGATCCCCAGGGAACCGGGGGACACCCACTCCAAAATCACCTTTCGTGGTCTCGAGCCCACCGAAGCCCTCCACCAGGCGGTGGAGGAGCGAGCGAGCTCGAGCAGTTCTTCGACAAGATCGAGTCCTGTCCAATCATCGTGGAAGCTCCCCACCACCATCATCACAAAGGGAACCTCTACCACGTTCGCGTTCGGCTGGCAGTGCCCGGTGAAGAGATCGTAGTCTCGCGCGATCCTCCGGAGCATGCCCAGCACGAGGATCTCTACCTGGCCATCAACGACGCCTTGAAGGAAACCACGGAGCTCCAGAAGCGGCGCGACGGTACTGGTCGAATCCCGAGTATCGCCGAGAAAGACCCCCAGGCAAGGATATGTGGAACGGATTTTGCTTTCCATCGATTTGAGTTAGGAGGGAGGGATGCCAGTCTACGAGTTCCGTTGTAACGCCTGCAGAAAACAATTCCAGATCGTCGAATCCATCAAGGATTACGATCCCAAGAAGGTGAAGTGTACGAAGTGCGGCAGCTCGCGGGTGGAGCGGGTTTGGAGCGAAGTCCATGTGGTTACCTCGAAGAAGAGCTGAGCCTCGATCGTCATGACCGCGGCGTCGTGGGAGCATTTCTCCCATGGGGCGGACATGGGAGTCCGTGGCGTTGGCCCTTCCCGGGAGGAGGCGTTCGAGCAGGCGGCGATGGCGCTTTGCGCTCTGACCACGGATCTCGACGCGGTGCAGGCGCGGGAAAAGATTGACGTTCACTGCGAGGCCCCGGACGATGAGGTCCTGTTCGTGGACTGGCTCAACGCCATCGTCTTCGAGATGGCCTGTCGCCACATGGTGTTCTCCCGCTTCCGGGTGGTGGTCGAAGGTCTCCGCCTCAATGGCTCCGCCTGGGGAGAGAGAGTCGACCCGCAGAGACATCCGCCAGGCGTCGAAGTGAAGGGAGCGACTTTCACCGAGCTCGCGGTCCGGCGGGAGGAAGACGGGACATGGATCGCTCAGTGCGTCGTCGACGTTTGACCGGTCTCCGGTAGGGGAGTAGCAGCGATGGATATGAGTCTTTTGGCGCGGCGGGGGGAAAACGAGTGGGTGATTGCCCCGCGCGGAAAGATGCGGGTTCCGGCCGTCATCTACGCCACGGAAGCGCTTATCCGGGAGATGGACGACAAAGTCTACGAGCAGGTGACGAACGTCGCGACGCTGCCGGGAATCGAGAGGGCCTCGTATGCGATGCCGGACGCGCATTGGGGCTACGGCTTTCCCATCGGCGGTGTCGCCGCCTTCGACCCCAAACGAGGTGGCGTCATCTCCGCGGGCGGAGTCGGTTTCGATATTTCCTGCGGGGTACGTACGCTCCACACCGGTTTGACTCCAAAGGACCTGGAACCGGTGAAGGAGGCGCTGGCCGACGCTCTCTACCGCCGTATCCCCGCGGGTGTGGGAAGCCGCGGCCGGATCCGTCTGAGCCGGGAAGAAATGAACGCCATGCTCGAAGGCGGTGCTCGCTGGGCCGTGGAGCGGGGCTACGGCCTTCCGGAAGACCTCGAGCGGATCGAGGAGCGAGGCCGCACCTCGGGCGCTAGGCCAGAATGCGTTTCCGACCATGCCAAGAAGCGGCAGGAAGAGGAAATGGGAACGCTCGGCTCCGGCAACCATTACCTGGAAGTTCAACTCGTCGACGAAGTCTACGACGTCGAGACGGCGGGGCGATTCGAGCTTGAGAAGGGGAGGCTTGTGGTGAGCGTCCACTGCGGATCCCGCGGCCTCGGCCATCAGATCGGCACCGACTACTTGCGAAAGATGGTCCTGGCGGCCGCGTCCTTCGGAATCGAGCTTCCCGACCGGGAGCTCGCCTGCGTCCCCATCGAATCCCCGCTCGGCCAGGATTACCTGGGAGCCATGCGCGCGGGGATTCACTGCGCCCTGGCCAACCGGCAGATCATCACCCACTTGGTGAGGCAGGTCTTCGCCGAGCTTCTTCCGGCCGCGCGACTCAGCCTTCTCTACGACGTTTCCCACAACACCTGCAAGGAGGAGGAGCACCTCATCGATGGACAGAAAAAGCGACTCTTCGTGCATCGGAAGGGCGCAACCCGCGCCTTTCCCCCACAGCACGTCGCTCTTCCCGAGGAGCTTCGCGACTTCGGGCAACCGGTTCTCATCGGTGGAACCATGGGAACGGCGTCCTATGTGCTGGTAGGGACCCGGGAAAGCATGGACCTCGCCTTTGGCTCTGCCTGCCACGGCGCCGGGCGGGCCATGAGCCGCCACGCCGCCCTCCGGCGCTGGCGGGCTCGCGAGGTCATCGATGAGCTGGCTGGCCGCGGGATCCTGGTTCGAGGCCACTCCTTCCGGGACGTGGCCGAGGAGGCGCCGGGCGCCTACAAGGACGTCTCGGCGGTGGTGGAAGCGGCCGACAGGGCGCGGCTGGCGAGGAAAGTGGCGAAGGTCGTGCCTTTGATTTGTATCAAGGGATAGCTCGGCACGAGCGGAAGGTCCGTCGGAATCCGCGAACGTTCCGCCCGAAGGGGATTCAGGGTCGTCGCGGCAAAAGCCCCGCCCGCGCGTTGAATCCCCCACCGGGCGGACGGGTCGATCACATCCGAGGGCGGCGCTGGCAGAAACTCCCTGAAATGCCGCAGTCGTCTGGAACGAGCGCTCATTGTCGTGTGGCACGTTCCTTGAAAGTCGATTCAGGAGGGTAATGGTATGGGAATACGAGAGGTCTCGGTTGGAGCAACGACGGTCGTTCTCACCATGTTTCTGTTCGGATTGGAGGCGCGTTCCCAAGTAGGGGCACAGACATCGACTCGCGAGATCATGCGTCAGAAGCTCGAGCACGCAGAGCATCTCTTGCAAGCGCTGGTTCTTGCGGAATTCGAGGAGATCGTAAAGTACGGCACGGAGTTGGACCGTCTCGCCGAGCTGCAGAGCTGGTACGTCCTGCCCACTCCGGAGTATGCAGAGCACAGCAAGGAGTTCCGGGCGTCGGCCCAGGCCGCTGCCCTCGCCGGGAAGAACCGGAATCTCGAAGCCGCTGCCGACGCTTACGCTTCCATGATCCGGAGATGCGTCGGGTGTCACGAGTATATGCGGCGCGTCCGCGAAGTCCGGCAGCCGAAGGCCAGCTCCGATTCGGGAAAGTAAGCAGAGTGGGGATTTGTGTAGGAAGGAGGGAATAGATCCAATGGCAGCGACGAAGCAGATTCCTCGTAACCAGTGTAAGGATTACTTCGACCGATTCACGAAGCGATACTTGCGGGACGATCGACCAGAGGCCGCGACCATCGAGCTGCTTTCTCCCGAGCTGGGCGCCCAGGTCCAGGCAGACGCGGCCCACCTGCTCGGGATCTCCTACGATCCGAAAAGCGAAGCCCTGGAAGTTCTTCTCGAGAACATAGACCATCTCGTCTTCCATCCGAAGGAGATCTGGGTCTGGGAAGATGAGGATGGTTTTGTGCCCAGCATCGAGATCGTCCGCGACGACGGCACGAAGGAGATCCTGACCGTCCGCCGTGGTGGATGAAGACTGCGTTCGATTCCTAGAGTGGGCTCTTCCACGCCTGCGCATGCGGTGGCCGGGTTTCGCAAGGTCCGCCGTCAAGTCTGCCGGCGCATCGCCCGGCGGATGGAGGAGGTGGGTGTGCCGATTTGGAGGCGTACCGCGCTCACCTCGTGCGACACGAGGAAGAATGGCGGGTCCTGGACGGGTTCTGCCGCATCACGATCTCGCGCTTCTATCGTGACCGGCACGTAGGAGCGCCACTAGCCGACTGCGAGCCGAATCGCCCAGAGCAGCGCGAGCCCGGCGGCAAAGGAGGAGAAATTCACGAGGTTGACCGAGACGCGGTGATGTTTGTTGACCTCGGGAACCAGGTCCGAGGCGCCGATGTAGATGAAGTTCCCCGCGGCGAAGGGAACGAGCGCGGTGACGTCAATGGTGGCGGAGGCCGCGTAGGCCACCAGGTTTCCGACGAGAAACGTCAGACCGGAGAGGAGATTGAACAACAGAGCCTGGCCCTTCTTCCAACCGCCGTGGACCAGGACGCCGAAGTCTCCGAGCTCCTGCGGCACTTCGTGCGCGGCGGCCGCAAGCCAGGCTCCCACGCCCAGCCGCACGTCGAGCAGGAACACTCCCGCGACGCCGAGACCACCGAGAAAGTTGTGGAGGCCGTCCCCGACCAGAATGAGATAGGTGAGCGGCTTCTTGCACTCCGCCGAGGCTCGGTCGCAATGGTGCCAGTGCAGGAATTGTTCCAGCGCGAGGAACAGCGTGAATCCCACCATCATCCACAGGGAGGCGTCCGCCGTCGATAGACCTCCTTCCGTGGCCGCCGGAAGCATATGGAAGAAGGCACCGCCGAGAAGGGAGCCCGCGGCGAAGGCAACCAGCGGTTTCACAATCCGCTCGAGCGTCTCCGGACGAAGCAGCAGCGTCGCGCTGCCGACGAGCGCGAGCAGGCTCATGAGGATTCCGCTCGCGACGATGAAGCCCAGTGTCGACAATTACACCTTCCGTCGCTTCGCGGAGTCCGCAGTCATTTACGAGGTCCGTCTCAGCGGGCGATCGCTCAGGATGGGATTGTACAGCATGTCGAACGTGCCTCCCCTGGTGACGTGGCCCGCCGGCCGCTCCGGGTGCCGGCTCAAAGGTCGGCGAGCGGGACCAAGGTTCGGTGCGGATGGCACGCAATTTGAAGGCGCGTTACACGGAGGATTGAACAAATGAATCGAAGAATCGACTTTCCGAAAGCTGTGCCCTTTCTCGAAGAGTTCACCGAGAAACATCGGGGCGAGCCCGTCGATCTCCAGGTGCTGGAAGGCATAACGCCCATGACCGAGGAGGAAGGGCTTCGCCTTGTCGGGCTCGATCTCGACCGCAAGGGTCGGGGGGCGCTCAGCGTCCAGATCATGCTGGGTGACGAGGCTTCGGGAATCACACGGCATCTCACGCATACGGTCCCGCAGCTGAGTGGGCTCGTCCTCGAAGTTGGGGCCGACGGCCAGGATGAGCGTCTCACCATCGAGAGCGAGACGGGCACCAAAGTCATTCTGATCCTGGGGTGACACAGACGACGTCCTCGGGCTATTGCGAGAAGGGCTTCGTCAGGACACGCCGCCGCGGACCCGATGCAAAGCCCCAGTGCGCCTGATTCCGAAGTTCGAAGCGATAGAGAAACGAGTTCGTCGTGGACAGTTCACTCCGGGCGAACGTCGGGGTACGGGAATAAGGTCTGCCGCAATCAGAACGGATGAAAGAGTGGAGCCACGAGAGAAGCTGGACGGCGCTCGAGCGGAGCGTCGCGTTCTCGAAACGCTCGCCGGCCTTCTCGACGAGCTGGGCGCCGAGCGGGCTCTCGCCGGTCTGCGGCCGGACGCCCTGCTCGACCGCGACCTGGGATTGGGGAGCCTCGAGCGCGTCGAGCTCCTGGCCCGACTCGAGTCCGAGGTCGGAGTAACGTTTCCTGAAAGCGTGCTGGGGGAAGCGAGAACGCCCAAGGATATCGCCCGCGCTCTCGCCGGCCAGGAGGCTTCTCTTCCGCTCGAAAAGTACCGCGTGCGGCCGGTGGGTGCAGTAACGCGCCTTTCGCCTCCGTCCCAAGCGGGAACGCTCGTCGAGGTGTTGCGGCTTCGCGCGGAGCACGAGCCGCAGCGGGCGCACATCTATCTGCGCGAGCCAGGTCGCGAGGTTGCCGATTCCTCCGAGCTGGTCATCCGCTATGGGGAGCTGTACCGCGATGCCACCGCATTGGCCGGAGGGCTTGCCGCCGCGGGAATAGCTCCAGGCGAGACGGTCGCCATCATGCTCCCCACCAGCCGGGAGTTCTTCACCGCCTTCGCCGGCGCTCTGCTGGCCGGCGCCATCCCGGTTCCGCTCTATCCTCCCTTCAGCTTCGACCGCATCGAAGACTATGCCGCACGGCAAGTCAACATCCTGTTGAACGCCGCCGTCCGCATCTTCGTGAGCGTCCGGTCGGGTCTGTCCGTGGCGCGAGTGCTGCGCCCGAGAGTGCCTTCGCTCCGACAGGTGACGACCGTGGAGGATCTCGTGTCGAAAGCGGCTCGCGCGCCGGACATCGAGCCGGAACCGGACTCTCCCGCCCTGATTCAGTACACCTCGGGAAGCACCGGTGCTCCCAAAGGCGTTCTTCTCGCTCACCGCCACTTGCTCGCGAACATACGAGCCATTGGCCGCGCCCTGGAAATCGAGCCGACGGACGTGGCGGTGAGCTGGCTTCCTCTCTACCATGACATGGGATTGATCGGCTGCTGGCTTGCGCCTCTTTACTTCGGGGTGCCCGTCGCCATCATGTCCCCGCTCTCCTTCCTGAGCCGGCCCGAGCGCTGGTTGTGGGCCATCCATGCCAAGAGGGCAACGGTCTCGGCGGCGCCCAACTTCGGCTACGAGCTTTGCGTGAGAAGGATTCCCGACAAGTCCCTGGAAGGACTCGATCTGGGGAGCTGGCGCGCCGCTCTCAACGGAGCGGAGCAAGTCTCCGCCGCCACCATCGAGCGCTTCACCCGTCGGTTCCGACCTCATGGATTCCGGGCCGAGGCGATGTTGCCCGTCTATGGGCTCGCGGAATCGTCACTGGCCGTTGCCATGCCACCTCTCGGCCGCGGACCGCGCATTCAGTCCCTCTCACGGCTCTTGCTCGAGGCGGAAGGCAGAGCGGTGACGGCGAAACCCGACGAGAAGATGCCGCTCCGCCTGGTGTCATGCGGCCGCCCGTTGTCGGGGCATGAGGTTCGGGTCACGGACGCCGAGGGCAAGCCCTTGCCGGAAAGAAGGGAAGGGGACCTCGAGTTTCGGGGCCCTTCGACCATGCTGAGCTATTACCGAAACCCGGAGGCAACTGGGGCGGTGACCAGGGCGGATGGCTGGGTGGCGAGCGGGGACCGGGGATATCTCGCAGAGGGGGAGGTCTTCGTCACCGGCCGCAGCAAAGACATGATCATTCGCGCCGGCCGCAACCTTTATCCGCAAGAGATCGAGGAGCTGGTCTCCGACGTGCACGGGGTTCGGCGCGGCTGTGTCGCGGCGTTCGGAGTCAGCGATCCCGATCTGGGTACCGAAAAGCTCGTGGTCGTGGCCGAGACCAGGCAGGAGGCCGAGGAAGAGAGGCAACGGATTGCTCACCAGATCCAGACGCGGCTCGCCGAGGTCTTCGAAGCCCCTGCGGATGAGGTTCTTCTCGTTTCACCTCGCACCGTGCCAAAGACCTCGAGTGGGAAGCTCCGCCGATCGGATTGCCGCGCGCTCTACTCGAAAGGAGAGCTCCGTGGCGTGAGAACGGGGCGGGCCATGCTTCTGAAGATCGCAGGTGCCGAAGCAGCCGTGGCACTGGGCCGAACGCTCGCCGTCGCGGGAAGGTGGGGCTACGGCCTCTATGCGCTCGCGACCGCCGCGCTGGGCGTCCTGCCCCTCTGGTCGATGGCGGTCATCGTTCCCTCGAGGCGCGCGATGACGGCGGCAACGCGTCTCGCCGTTCGCGTCTGGCTCCTGGCCACCGGCTGCCGTTTGCGTGTGCGCGGCCTCGAGCATCTCCAGGAGGTCTCACCGGGTCCTCTCGTTTTCGTAGCCAACCACGCGAGCTATCTCGATCCGTTGCTGGTGATTGCCGCATTACCCCGCGATTATGCCTTCGTGGTGAAGCGCGAGGCGATGGGCTGGCCGGTCCTGGGCCCCATCATCCGGCGCCTGGAACCTGTGCCGGTCGAGCGGCTCGATCCCAAAGAGAGCGCGGCGAGCGCGGAGCGGCTCCGCCAGGTGTTGGAGCGGCAGCGGTCGCTCTTCTTCTTTCCGGAGGGTACGTTTGCTCAAACCGCCGGACTGTTGCCTTTCCGGCTCGGGGCGTTCAAGCTCGCCGCGGAGACGGGACGCCCGATCGTGCCGGTGGCGCTCGTCGGCACGCGCCGCTGGCTTCCGAACGGAGTGTTGCTGCGCAGGACCGATCTCGAGCTGGTGGTGGAGGCTCCGCTCGTTGCTCCCACGAGCGCCCTACCCGATCTCGTGCGATTGAGAGAAGAATCGGCCGAGCGGATCGCCCGTTTGGTGGGCGAGCCCCGTCTCGACCAAGTCACCGCTGGCCCGCTGGCGGCGGAGAAGTAGTGGCCTCGGCCGCGACCGATTCGAGATTGAGGAAGATCTGGATCCACCAACTAGGCCGGTATACGACGCGAACCGGAACCCCACGCCATGGCCCGGAAGTTCCCACGAGCAGTGTGAAGGAGGTCTTCTCACCGGTCTCATGGTTCAAAACTTGAAAGCGCGCCTGGACGAGGTCGCGATAGGTTCGTTCGATCCTCTCTCCGCCTTCCCGCTCTATGCGGACCACATGCCGAGCGACGGGCGAAAGGTTCGTCGCGGAGATCGTGTACAGGCGAGCGTTGTAGACGTAACAGCGCTGGATTGACGGTGCTTTCTCGAGGACGATCTCGTCGATCATCTCCTTGACGGTGACCAGAAAGCCAGGGACTCTCGCGCAAATCTTTCTTTCCTCTGCCGTGAGCTGCCGGTCCTGCCCCTCCACCTCGGCGATGCGGGAGATGACCATCCGTTCGACTTCCTCGAGCTCGCCCAGGTCGAAGTCCCGCTCGGTGGAGAAACGAGTGGTGCGAGCGAAGGCGCTCTCGGAATCGATGTGGTTGAGCGAAGCTCCGAAAAAGCCGCGAGCTCCCTCCTTGTCCGTCTCTTCGGATGGGCGGAGCGCGTTCGCGCCCTCCGGTATCTCGTCCTCGCGTCGCTTCCGAAAGCCGAGAAAAGCGCTGGCGCGAGGAGAGCCATCGCTTCGATCCCGTTGTACGACCTCCGTCGCCACTCCCCAGAGGTTGATTTGTCGGGGAGCTTTCTCCGGCGCCGAGCCGAAAACGAGCTTGACCGCCTCGAGGCTCGGGTCCTCGGATCCCTGACCCAGGAGGATGTATCCGCCTCCGACGTCGTCCTTCCCCACCCAGAACAAGAGCAAACGGACTTTGCCGCCCATGACGTACTGGTATCGACTCTTCCAAAGGAGCCCGCGGCTCACGAGGTCGAGGGCCCGGTCCTTGGGAGTCTGCGCGGGCGTCCCCGCGCCGAGGGTCGCGGCAGCCATCATCGTGAGCGCCGCAAGGAGAAGCTTCCCGCCTGGCATTTTCCAAGAATAGCAGGGGTTGGGATCGCGGGAGGGGCCTGCGGACCCCTGGGCATCTCATGAGGGGTACGCGCGTCGTGGTCCAGGGGCCTTCGACAACCGAGGGCACGCTCTTGGAAAGAAACGCGAAAGCCGAGAGCCAAGGACCGCGGTGACGGGCGTGACCGTTTCCAATTCGCTGACGAAACATTCCCGGTCGGGGGTCGGCCCCAGTGCTTTCCGTAGTCGAGACTCCTCCCCTTGCGCTGGGAATAGATGTACGCCTCCCGGGCGCGGATTCGCGCATCGTCGGGCTCCAATCGCGTGACGCGCACGGGCTGCTCGATACACCAGTTGAGGCGACGAAAATGCTTTCCCAGAACGACGGGCAACCGAAGACCACCGCCAGGTCTTTTTCCGCGCTGCGCAAGGGATTTCCCGAGTTCCCGAGGATCCATCTTTAGGTCAGCATGACTTTGTCGGTTTCGAAGGAGCGTTCATGTGACCAAGAGAGAAGCCTATCAGCAGAAGATGGAAGCCCAGCTCAAGGAATGGCAGGCCGAGCTTTCGAAGTTGCAGGCCTGGGCGGAGAAGGCGAGCGCCGACGTGAACAAGGAGATGCACGAGCACATCGAGGAATTGCGCCACAAGCGCGAAGCGACGGCGAAGAAGCTGGACCAACTCAAGGCTGCGTCCGACACCGCGTGGGACGATGTGAAGTCGGGCCTCGAGGCGAGCTGGAACGATTTGAAGGCGTCTCTGGAGCGCGCGTCGTCCCGCTTCAAATCTCCCACGCCTTGACGATCGCCCGTCGCTCCAGAGTCGCGGTCTTCCATCCGCGTGAGTGGACACGACATTTTCGACCGCCGTTCCCTGCCCGACGCCGTTCAGAATCCAACATTACTTTCGAGTTTCGAAGGCGGCAACGCCGCCATCTCGGCCGAGAAAAGTGGTACCGCTCGGCGTCGCCTTGTTGGCCATCGGCTCGACTTCACCTTTGGCGTAGCGCCTCTTCAGCCTACGGAGGCCCCTCGACGTCGTCTCCAGCGAAGCCGCGAATGGCATGCCAGCAGTCCAGAAAGTCATGGTTACGAAGTGAGTCACCTTGCCATCGGTCCGTTTCCGGGAATCTCTCTGCACAAAACTGGGGATTCACCCAGTTCTCGAACGAGTGTCCGTAGCCCGACTATGGAATGGGAGTATGGCGTCATGGCGACCGACCGCGAAGAGGCCGAGCGAGAGCATCGAAGCGTGCTCATCCGAGACTATCTCATCGAAACGTTCCCCGAGTACCGGCTCGCTCCCGACTGGTGGGATATGACCCACGGCGACGGCGAGCAATGCTTCCGGCTGGACAGCGAGAAAGAGTCACTGCACGTGAGAGTCACGCGGGCCCTCATGATGGAGCCGGGGCGCACGGTTGAAGAGATCAAACAGCGCCTCGAGTCCTGGAACCCGAGAATCCACAAACGTGTTCGTGTCACGGAAAAAGGATATCAACCCTTCTAGTTGCGCGTCCGCCAAGAGCCGTTCCTCTTCACGACGAGCTCGCTCCTTTCGCAGAGAAGCTCACAGCTGCGGCGGAACCTGCGCCGTCGCCACTACGTTCCAGTCCCGCACGACTGGATGGCCTCACTCCGGTTATTCTTCCTGCTCGAAGAAACCTTCGACATCTTGGAGCGGCTCCGGCCGCCGCTCGAAACCCTTTTCCTGCAGCTTCTCGCGCTCCTCGTAGGCCTCCCCGGCCAACTTCCACTCGTTCGCTCGAAGCCTTTCGTGGGCAGGCGAGGCCTCGAGCTCTTCCTGGCATCGGTTGCACCGGGCCGCTTCGGGTAGAGCTCTTAGTCGCTCCTCCAAGATACGATTCCCACAGGCCACGCAAACGCCGTAAGTGCCCTCGTCGATCCGATGGAGGGCCTCGTCGAGCGCCGCCGCCCGGTCCAGGAGGCGCCCCAGTCGGTCGCTTCGAAGCTCCTCGATCTCCGTGTAGGAAATGGCGTCGAACTCCTCGGTGACCGAAGACGTGTCGCCGAGCCCTTCGAGCTCCTCGGGACGGGGCTCTGTCTTGAGAGCGACCACTTCCCGATTCACTCGTTCGAGCTCACTCTCGATTCTCTTTCGCACTCCGTCGTCAAACATCGTCATCCTCACTCCTGGACCCGCCATGAAGGGCCCAGCTCTTTGCCGAGGCGCACCTCCAGGCTCTCCTCGATCTGCTCTCGGTAGAGCGTCTCTTCCCTCAGCGCAGGCGGTGCAGCGGACTTTAGCCCCCGGAATGTGCTTCATAGAAGCGCGCCCTCTCACAGGTGAACTCCTGATACCCGACTTCGACTCTCACGATCCAAACACTAGCGCCCCCGACCCGGGACGCAAACTAGGCAAATCCCCAGGTGCACGAGCCGGACCAAGGCTTGGTGCGGATGGCACGCGATTTGAAGGCGCGTTACACGGAGGATTGAAGAAATGAATCGAAGAATCGACTTTCCGAATGCTGTGCCGTTCCTCGAAGAGTTCACCGAGAAACATCGGGGCGAGCCCGTCAAACTCCAAGTGCTGGAAGGGACGACGCCCATGACCCAGGAGGAAGGGCTTCGCCTTGTCGGGCTCGATCTCGACCGCAAGGGTCGGGGGGCGCTCAGCGTCCAGATCATGCTGGGTGACGAGGCTTCGCAAATCACACGGCATCTAACGCA
>Ga0209342_10006299_pt1 | contig 12078 bp, 10 predicted proteins | sample RifCSP16_2_FD_184023 | JGI IMG/M metagenome (GOLD analysis project Ga0209342, IMG submission 184023) | Soil microbial communities from Rifle, Colorado - Rifle CSP2_sed 16_2 (SPAdes) (version 2) | ecosystem: Environmental > Terrestrial > Deep subsurface > Rock core/Sediment | place: Rifle... | reverse complement strand
AGGTTCAGCGCGTCTACGACGATCGACTTGCCCGCGCCGGTCTCGCCGGTAAACACATTCAGCCCCGGCGCGAACTCCACCCGGAGATTGTCGATGATGGCGAAGTTCTTGATGTTCAGTTCCTTGAGCATGGTATCACGACAGGGTCAAGGGGCATGGGTCAAGGACGTGTCTTCAGGTTCTCCCTGACCCATGCCCCTTATTTCATCTTCACCTTCTCCGCCCTCTTGAGGGCGACCCGCCCCTGAGCGGAGCGCCCGTTCCCTCCCGCTTTTTTGTAGTATTCAGCGGCGCTGTCTTTATTGCCCGACCTCTCACTCGCCCAGCCTGCCCAGTAGTACGCCGTGGGAACCCACATGCCCGATTCGGGATAGAATTCGGGTATCTTCAGCAGCTCGGCCACGGCTTCGCTGTCCCTGCCAAGGAGCAAGCAACAAAACCCGATCCAGTATTGTGTCTGTGGCCGCGCCGAGCGCTTCTGGTCCCTGAGCGCGCTCCGGTACGAGTCAAGGGCGTTCTGGAAAAAACCGAGACGAAAATAGCTGTCTCCTATTTTGGTATGGATATCGCCGAGGACCGCATCTTCGGGCGGCGAGGCGAGGACCTGCTGATACAGAGGGATCGCTTCCTTGTATTTCGCGGCGGCGAACAGTTTGTTCGCCTTGCGGTATTCCTTGACCGCGGGTTGAGTCCCCGATGCGTGCGACAGTCCGCCGGGGAGCAACAGGATGAGGAACGACATGATGAAAAACGAAACGAGCGGGCTTTTTCTCATACCATCCTCCGCAAAAAAGCTGTAGCAAATTTACCACAAACAGCGTGTGTTATTCAAGGATAATCGTACCAACTCGGGTCAGGGTAAAAAAAGGACCTCCTTGTAACACACTTTCTCCAAGGAGGTCCATATTACTTATAGTCGCATATAATTGCAGAAGCCGCCTACCAACTCCGTACGAACCCCTTCACGGCACGGTAAAATGCCTCCGGTTTTTCAACCTGCGGAATGTGCCCGGTATTGTCGATCACGACCAATTTTGATCCCGGGATTCCTTTTGCGAACCGCTCGGCATATGCAAACGGGGTCAGCGTATCTTCCCTGCCCCAGATGATGAGCGTGGGGACCTTTATGTTCTTGAGCCGGTCGTCCAGAAGCGGCTGTTTGGACTTAAAAGATTCGAGCGTCGCCTTCACGGTGTACCGTATGTCCTTCCGGTATTCCCACTGGTCGTTGACCAGCTTCTCGGTGACGAAGGATTTATCCGCAAAGAGCGAGAGAAGAAGCGTCCGCATCTCTTCCTTCGTGGCAGGATTGAGATTTATCGTAGAAGCGGCGGCGTCACGGCGGAGCCCTGCGCTGTCCACGAGGATCAAATGACTGACCTTTTCCGGATGGTTGAGCGCGGTGATCGCGGAGACCCAGCCGCCCATGGAATTCCCGACAAGGGCGACCTTGCCTGCTCCCAGAGCGTCGATAAAATCATTGAGCACGGCTGCCTGGTATTCTATGGAATAATCCGACCGCGGCTTGTCGGACTTGCCATAGCCCGGGAGGTCAAGCGCGACGACCCGGTACCCTCGTGCCAGGCGGCGCATCGAATCCCGCCAGACCTCGGCAGAACTGCCGAGACCGTGGACAAGGACGAGCACGGGACCCTGCCCCGCTTCAAGATAGTGCACGACGATGTTGTCCTTGAGCACAACCCCCTTGCTTTGCATCTCGACCTTCGCCGGACTGCAGGCGGTGGTCGCGGCTACCAAAAACAGCAATACAATAAGCTTTTTCATATTACACCCTCCCTGTCATATATTTTGAAGGACGATGGACGACCGCTCGCCTTGCTCGCTAAGACGAGGGGCGATTTTAAAAAAACTCATTAGTTACAAAAAGCGTCTGCCTTGCGTTCCGTCATGGCCACCAGATATACATAAACTTCACCCCCGGTTCCACGACATCGCTCATATCGATGTTGATGAGGTTCTGGGAGTAGATCGTCGGCCGGTACTCTCCCGGCCGGGAGTACGTCACGACCCGTGCCTGCGTGAGGTTCGCCTGTTTCTTTGCCATCACGATCGCGTCCTCAAGATACCCGATGCCGTCAATGAGGCCGGAGGTCTTTGCCTCCTCGCTCGTGTAGATGCGGCCGTCGGCAAGCTGCCTGACCTTGTCGACCGGCAGTTTTCTTTCAGCCGCGACGATGCTGAGGAATCGTCCGTAGATGCTGTCGATCATCCCCTGAAATATCTTTCTCTCCTGGGGCGTCATCGTCCGGAACGGTGAACCCATGCCCTTCAGGTCTCCCGACACGATCTGTTCGGCATGGATCCCTATCTTCTGCATCAGCCCGGTGGCGTCGATACGGAGCATGATCACGCCGATGCTGCCCGTTACGGTCGTCGGCTGCGCTGATATCCTGTCGGCCGCAAGCGCCGTGTAATATGCCCCTGAAGTGCCCATGTCCATAAAGTGCGCCACAACCGCTGCTCCGGTGTCCTGCTTGTATTTCTTGATCTCGTGGTAGAGGGTATCGGAGGCGGTCACCCCTCCGCCGGGGCTGTCGATCCTGAGCACAACGGCCTTGACATTGCCGTCCATCCTTGCGCGGTCAAGCTCTTCGCGCACTGTTGCGATCATGCCGGGTTTCTCTTTGCCGCTGAAGCCCGATCCTTTCGGACCGCTGGTAATGATCCCGGAGAGATCGACGATGAGTATCTTGTCTTTTCCCTCACCCGAAATAACCTGCTCCTGGAACGGTTGAATTTCCTCCTGCAAATATACCTTCACGAGAGTGCATCCTGACAGCAGCATGAAGGTGATCGCCGTTACCAAAAACTTTTTCATGATACCCTCCCTCGTCCCCGTTTCATACTATATCGGATTGATCCGTATGTCCGCTTTGCTCCGGAGTTCCGCGAGGTAGCGCGTGATCTGCTGTCCGGTCTTCTCTTCAGAGAGCAGGGCGACGATCGCTTTAGAGACCTCCGCGAAGCGTTTTCCCTTGAACTCTTCCGGATGGTCGTCGAAATATTTCCGGGCCTCATCGCGGCCCACGCGCACGAACAGGCCGACCTTCTTTTCCACGAACCGCTCCACGAGGAGGCGCTCGCCGAGCATGCGGCCTAACTGCTCCGGCGTCATGTCCATCCTCTGAAGAAAATCCCGGAACGCCTTGTCGGACCCGAGCCTCGACCGCACCTTGCCGACCTCGGCGTTGACATCCTGTTCCGTCACCTCCGCGAGCGAGAGCCGCCGCGCCTCGTGGAGGAGCAACCGTTTGTTGATGAGGCCCTCGAGGGTCTCGGCTTCAATGTTCTTCCTGTCCCGGGAAGCGCCGCCCATCTCCTCGTTAAACCGGACCGCCTGCCGGAGATCGCTCAACGTTATCACCTCGTTGTTCACTGCCGCAACAACGCGGTCGATGCGTTCGGCGGGGGCCGTCGCCGGAAGAACGATACCGACAGACAACAACACCATGCCGTGAAACCAGCGGCGTGCCATGCTCGTCATTTCCCCTTATCGCCAAAAAAAATTTCGCGCATTGGCCACAGGCCACACCGAGCCGCAAAGACGCCAGGAAGAGCGAGGCGTTGGTTTGGGTTTAAACCCGCAATAAAGATTTGACTTTCTTTGCGACTTTGCGCCTCTGCGCGAGACGCCTTTGATTTCGTTCCTCTGTTTTTTGATTTTATTGGTCTGAGGCAAAGCCTCGTTAATAGATCCATAGAAAATGCTGATCTCATCATCTTGTCGGATCAGCAAAGCTATTAAATTATTTCACAATGCCGTCAGGATTTCAAGGATTTTGTTGCCCGGGGGCGAAGAACCGAAATCCGTTCTTTCCGCCTTCCTTGGCGCGGTACATGGCCGTGTCGGCATACTTGAACAAGGTCTCGCCGTCGCTGCTGTCCGACGGGTAGAGGCTGATCCCGATGCTGGCGGTGACGGAACAATCATACCCCTTCAGGTGGAATGGATTTGACATGCATGCAATGACCTTTCCTGCGACGATCTTCGCGTCGCCTGCCATCTCGAGCCTCGTCAGGATAACGGTAAATTCATCGCCTCCCATGCGCGCCACGGTGTCTGATTTGCGCAGGCAATCCGTCAGTCTCCGGGCGGTCTCCTTCAGCAGCATATCTCCGATGTCATGCCCCATCGAGTCATTGACCTGCTTAAACCCGTCAAGGTCCAGGAACATCAGGGCGAAGGTATACGAATTCCGCTTCGCCAGGGCAATGGCCTGGTTCAGGCGATCGAAGAACAGCGTCCGGTTGGGGAGGTCCGTGAGGGGATCGTAGAGGGCCATGTATTCGAGCTTTTTTTCCGCGAGTTTGCGTTCCCTGATATCACGGAATATCACCTGGACGGCCGGCTTGCCGCGAAAAGAAAAGGGGACCGCGGAGACCTCTATGTCTATCTCCTTCCCGTCGAGGCGGACCAGTTTTTCTTCGATCCACGGCAGGCTGAGCTCCCCCTGGTCAAGAAGGGAGAGCCGGTTATTCTCCACGTCTCTGAAATCCGGGTGGACGACATCGAAAATCGACCTCCCGTTGAGCTCCTCGGGTTTCGACGCGCCGAGAAGCCGGGCGCCCGCCGGATTGACAAAAACAAATCTTTTGTCGATGTGCAGGGCTATTCCGTCGGGCGTCAGTTCCACGAGTTTGCGGTACCGCTCTTCGCTTTCCGTGACCTCCTCGAACATCTGCTGCCGCTCCCTGATGAGCCGTTGCTTAAGCATCACCTTGTCAATGACGGCGGGGAGCAGTTCGAGATACTTCATCCCGGCGTCTTTCACGATATAGTCCGCTGCCCCGAGTTTGAGCGCTTCCACCGCCACCTCTTCGTTGCCTTCACCGGTGACCATGACGGCGGGAGGGTGCGCTCCCTTCGACGAGAGCCTGCGGATAACTTCCATGCCTCCGCAGTTCGGCATGCTGTAATCTATGAGGAGGAGGTCGTAAGCGGATGTCTCCAGCATCGCAAGCCCTTCTTCTCCGTTCGCCGCGATCTCGACGGTGAACCCCCTGCGCTGAAGGCTTTTCTGGAACAGGCGCGCGAGGCCGAGATCATCTTCCATGCAGAGGATACGGATCGAGACGGATTCGGCCATTTCCCTCACTCCTCCTCGCGTGCCGGAAGCACGGAACAGCGGCATTCGCGCGATCAAGAACGATCTTGAATTATTATAGCAAAAAATCGCAACTGCTCAGGTCAAAACCGGTTAATGCATTTTTTCCGATATCATCCTAAGTATTTACAAAAAATCCGCGCGAAAAAAGGTGGCGTTTACAGGAGAGCGTGCCGCGCTGAAGGCGGTGGAAAGGACAGGCCTTGATCGGGCACTGTTACGGCGACCAGGAGGGCGACGTGTAATTTGCGTCGTTCGGCGTGATGCGCTCCAGGTCCGTGCCGTCCGCATTCATAATATAGAGGTTAAACCTGCCCTCGCGGTTCGAACTGAACACGATCTGCCTGCCGCTCGGGGACCAGCAGGGATTTTCATCGCTTCCCGGCCCTGTCGTAAGCTGCCGGTAATCCGATCCGTCCGGCCGGATCGTCGCTATCTTGAACGAACCGTTGACCTGCGAGGCGAAAACGATCCGGTCCCCCCTCGGCGACCAGTGGGGAGAGGCATTGTACGGGCCTTCGAAGGTGATCCTGCGCACATCGGCGCCGTCGATGTTCATGACGTATAACTGCGGCGAACCGGCCCTGCCCGAGTTGAAAACGATCTCTCTCCCGTTCGGCGACCATGACGGGGACACATTATCGTACGCGCCGTAGGTCAGCCTCTCGAGGTCTTTCCCGTTCCTGTCCATGGTATAGATCTCGGCGCTCCCGTCCTTGCTCAGCGCCGCCGCGAGATACTTTCCGTTCGGCGACCAGGCAGGCGAGATGTTCAGCCCCTCGAACGCCGATATCTTCCAGCGTTTTCCGATCTCCATGTCCAGACCGTAGAGCTCCGGGTTCCTGTCCCGGTACGACACGTACGCCAGCAGCTTGCCGTCCGGGCTCCAGGCCGGGGACATGCAGATCGATCGGTCCGTCGTTATCCTCATCGCGTTGTAGCCGTCGTAGTCCATGACATACAGTTCCTTGTTCCTCGTCTTGTCGGACACGAATGCAATGCGCGTTCTGGCAATGCCTCTCTCTCCCGTGTATTGAACGCCGATATCGTCGGCGAACGCGTGGAGCATGCGGCGCAGGGTATCAAGATTGCCGAAATAGTCTTTCGTCATGAGCCGCGAGCCGCTTGCGGCATCGTACAGGTTGCCGGAGAGTATGAGGTCCTTTCCTTTACTGCGCAGCCGGGCCCAGACAACGCCGCTGAGGCCGAAGGTCCCTCCCCTTTTGATAACATCGGCCGAAGGCTCCTTTATGGAGATATACGCGAGATCAAGCTTCTTCGGGTCCATGACATCGAATATCTGGGACCGGCGAAGGTCGCTCTGCAGGATCTCGAGGGCGCGGGCGCGGATTGCCGGCGAATCAGCGTCATCGAAGATATCGAGCACGGTGATGGGTATTTTTTTGGCCGCCCCCCGGACCACGCCGAGGTAGTACTGGGAGTGGACGGCAGTGGCCGACAGGAGAAACAGAATCAACAGGACTATGGATAAAATGGTCTTGCGCATAATTAACGATGAGAAGTCAAAATGCAAATTGCAGAATGCAAAATTGCGGTATGGCCTGCGGCCATAATGTTTTCTTTCAACATTATTTTGCACTTTGACTTTTGCCTTTTTCATTTTGCCTTCCGTGTTACCCGCCCCCTATTCCTCCGGCATCAGGTCCACGCTGACCTCTATAGACTCTTTAAAAAACTCTTCCGGCAGCGGGGGGAAAGGGCTCGACGTCGAGATCGCCCGCATTGCCGCCTGGTCGAAATAAAAATTCCCGCTGGCAACTTCAAGCCGGGGATTGCCTGCCACCTGGCCGGAGCGCAGGACCGAGAACGTTACCTTTGCCTTCATCTCCCGGGCGCCCGGCGGCGGGTTCCAGTGCCTTTCTATCTTGTCCCGAATGATCGTCAGATACCACGGAAACTTGAATTCCTGCCCCAATGCCACGGTCACGGCCACGGGCTGTCCGGCCGGAGCTGTCGCCCTGGGCGCCTTTCCCTCCCGCTCATCGGGTTCTTCCCGCGCGGACTTCTGCTCTTTGAGCCCGGGCATGGCGCCTTGCTTTGACGCCGCCGGCGCCTTGTGGCCCTTGAGCGTCGTCTCCTGTTTCTTCTCCGGCGGCGCCTGAGAAGGAACTGTCGGGAGGTCCGTGGGCTGCGCAACAAGCGCCACGTCGTAAAAGGGAGGGACAGAGATCTTCGGGGTGGTCCTCATGTAAAAAAAGATCGCGGCAAAAAGAAAAATGACATGGATGATGAATGAAAAAAAAACCGCTATGAAGAGTTCCTGCCCGGACTGTCCTATCATCTTTCCGGTGAGCAGCCTCATTTGCCGGCCCCGCCCTCCTGCGCCGGCTCGGTAACCATGCCCAGCCTGTCGATGCCCGACCGCTTCACGATGTCCATGACCTGGACCACCGCGCCGTACGGAGCGTCTTTGTCGGCCCGGAGGTAGACGTTGACCTGCGGTTTTTGCTTCCGTATGTTCTCGAGGATGCCTTTGAGTCTCGACATGTCCACCCGTTCTTTTTCCAGGAACAGCTCCTGGGACCGGGTAACGGTGAGCACCACGCGTTCATCGGGCTTTGTCGTGCTCGCCGCGGACTTCGGCAGGTTCACATCAAGCCCCCTGCTCATCATCGGCGAGATGATCATGTAGAAAAACAGCACCACAAGCAGCACGTCTATGAGCGGCACCAGGTTGATCTCGCGGATGATATGGCTGCTCCTCCGCTCACTGCTCATGGCTGCCTCCTGAGGATGGTCCTTCCCATGAAGCTCAGGAACTCCATCGAGAACGAATCCATCCGTGACGCAATGTCCCTGATCTTCTCCGAAAAATAGTTATACGCGATCACCGAGGGGATGGCCACGAACAATCCCATGGAAGTATTGATGAGCGCCTCGGCAAGTCCCGGGGCAAGGGCCGCGATATCGCCCGAACCCTTCAGGCCGATGCTGTAGAACGCGTCCATGATGCCCCAGACGGTCCCGAACAGGCCGAGGAGAGGCCCGACCGTTCCCGCGGTGCCGAGGAAGGCGAGATACCGTTCAAGATAGGTTATCTCGTCCTGGGAGGTGATCTTGAGCGCGCGCTCGATCTCCTGCGCGATCACCGGTTTGTCTTCCTCCGTCACCTTGGAGTCTGGCAGGGATTTGACTATGGTGACCGCCTCTTTGTAGCCCTCGACGAAGAGCGCGGCAACAGGGCTGTTCTTTTTTGTTGCAGCATGTTTATGAAGCTCCTGGATGTTCTTCGTCTTGCGAAACTCCGCGAGAAATGCGTGGGACTCCGCCTCCGCCCTTCTCAAAAACTGATACTTGAGCAGGATCATTGCCCAGGTGACGATCGAGACCCCGAGGAGAATGATCACGATCGCCTTGCCCACCCATCCGGACTCCAGGAACAATCCTATAATACCGGTGCTCATTCCGGGCGTTACTGTCAGTGCGTACATTCTTTCCTCCGTGTTTTTGTCTAAGGTATAAAAAAGTATGAAACGGTGAACCGGAGAATGGGTGCATCGGCGAACTTTTTACCCGCTCCGTTTCTCCATTTCCTATTTTCGGCTCATCGCGAACCATGGCGCATCGGATGAGAAGGCTGCCCTGAGCGAAGGCCGCGCTCAGGAGCGCCGGTACTTTGAACCGAAAAACACCCCGATTACGTCTGCTCTTGCCTTCGGCAGCCTGTCCGGCAACTGCCCTTCGTCAGCGCGATTGCGCGGCCAAGCGATGGGGCTGCCTTCTCATCACCCCATTCCGTGACGAGTTATATTTTTCTTATGTCAGAGTGCAACGATGACCCTTCCCATCTCGCTCACGTCATAGCCTCCCATGCCGGCGATCTGGTCCCGGAACGCCCTGTCGTCGCGGATGATGCCGAGCAGTGCCCGCATCAGGGGCGCATCAGAGAACTCGGCGGGGATTGCAAGGTCATACCGTTCCCGCGCCACGGGGATAAAATCCAGACCGAGCGCCTGCGCCGCGGAAAGAACTGCGAGTCCCGTGTCCGCAGCGCCCGAAAGGACCGCCGCGGCCACCGCCATGTGCGTATATTCCTCGCGATCATACCCTTTTACATCCGCCGGGTCAATCCCCAATCGCCTGAGGTGCATGTCCGTGAGCAGGCGCGTTCCCGCACCGGCCTGCCGGTTGACAAAGACAATGTCTTTCCTGCCGAGGTCTTCGAATCCCCCGATCCCTTTGGGGTTCCCCTTCGGCGCGAGCAGCCCCTGTTCGCGGTACACGAGGTTCACGAGCATGATGTGTTTCTCCGGGAGGAGTTTATTGATGTAGCTCACGTTATACTCTCCTGTCTCTTCATCGAGCAGGTGCGTGCCCGCAAGGTGCGCCTCGCCGCGCTTGAGCGCAAGGAGCCCGCCCATGCTGCCCACATGCGCGGACGAGAGCGAAAGGTGCGGGTGTCTTTTTTTGAGGAAGTTCGCGAGGACGTCGAGGGCGTTATCGTGGGACCCGATGCAGACAATGGTGTTCTCGATGTCCCTTGCCGGCCGGAAAAGCTCGACCGCTGCTTCCTGTCCCGCGCCGATGCCTTCGCTCTCCGCGGGAATGCGTATGACGCCGTCGGCCCGCACAAGCGACATGAGCGCGCCCGCCCCTCGCACGACCGGCGTCGCGACCAGTGCGCCAGACACCCTCCCGACCTTGACGCGCAGGAACTCTTCCTGTCCCAGGCCGGACGCAACATGTCTGCTGAGCTTCGCCGTGACCGTTTCGAAGGGAACGGCCGTGCGGCCCTGCATGGCATACAGCAGCGGTTTCACGAACAGATTGAAGGTGAGCGCGGCGGAAACAGGATACCCCGGTATCCCGGCGATCGGCCTTCCCTGCGCGATGCCGAGGATCACCGGCTTGCCCGGCTTGATGTTCACGCCGTGGACGAACACTTTGCCGAGCTCGGAGATCACCGCGGCGGTAAAATCTTCCCTGCCTGCGGATGAGCCCGCATTGATCACCACGAGATCGGAGTCCGCCAGCGCATCAAGAACGGTCTGCCGGAGGAGGGCAATGTCATCCCGTACGATATTCCTTCGAACCGCAAGGGCCCCGCACTCGGTCGCCATGGCCGCGAGCATGGTGGAGTTGAAATCGATGATATCCCCTTTTTTAAGATCCGTGCCCGGCGCTACAAGCTCCGAGCCTGTGGGAATAATAGACACAACGGGTCTCCGGCGTGCCATGACCGAGGTATGGCCGCTCGCGATCATCGCGGCCATATCAACAGGCCGTATCACGTGGTTCTCCGGGATGATGAGCTCCGTTGCGACGATGTCTTCGCCTACGGTGCGCACGTGCTGCCATGGCGAGGCCGGCTTCAGGATCTCGATCTCGCTTTCGGAGAGCTCTTCCACGTCCTCGATCATGATCACGGCGTTCATCTCACCGGGCATAGGGTCGCCCGTGTCCACATAGACGACCTGGTCCGGAACTCGCAGCCTCTTCGGCCTTGTCTCCGAAGCGCCGAAGGTGTCCATGAACCTGACGGCAACACCGTCCATGGCAGCCGAATGATAGAAGGGCGATGATATCTTCGCGATGACCGCTTCGGACGTAACGCGGCCCAGGGCATCGTTGATGGGAATACGCTCACCCGGCAGCGGCCCGTTGATGCCCGCGTTCTTCAGCGCTTCCTCGTAGACCCGGACCGCCTCAACGAGGGGCTGGTTGTCCAGATATTTTTTTTGTTTATATGCTGTCTTCATTAAATACGTCCTACGGTAACTACTGCGCTGTTCAGGGCAGCCATGAAACGAAGGCGCTGTAAGCGTGCCTTGCGGCTGTCTGTACGGCCAACCCGCTCCAAACATCGCGTGCGAAGCGAAAGCGATGCTGGATCCTTTTCGGGCGTAATAAAACCGCCAAACACTCTGGCACGCTAAGCGACCGGGCGAATGGCTGACCTGAATAGTTATGTCACGAAAATTCGAGCCACGGATTACCCCTTTCCACCGTTCCTCAAAACAACCTCACGTCCACATCCTCGCCCGCCTCGATGCCGATCTTGTTGACCGGCACGACCACGGTGCCCACGGCTTTTACCAGCGTGCTGATGAGCCCGGACGGGCCGAACACGGGCCTTGCCCAGAGCCCGTCGTCTTTTTTTTCAAGCATCACTCTCACATGGTCTTCCCGTCCCGGCGTGGATGAAACACTTCTCGCCATTCGCGCCTTGAGCATGCGACCGGGAGATATCCCTTCGAGCGCCGGATCAAGGACCAGGCCGGTGAGCCTTGCAAGCACCGGCTTCACGAACAATTCAAAGCAGATGGATACCGCGGCCGGATGACCGGGCAGACCGAACACGGGTATCTGACCGCCCGGACGACCGCTTCCGATAATCCCGACAATGAGGGGCTTGCCGGGCTTTATGGAGACGCCATGTACGAGCACTCCCGGCGGGCCCAGGTCGTCGACCACCTTTGCCGTCAGGTCCGCGGTCCCGACGGAACTTCCGCCGGTCATGAGGATAAGGCGACAGTCCTTCAATGCGTCTTCGAGCGATTTCCGCAAACGGTTGTAATCGTCGGGGATGATCCCTCCCTTCACCGCCGTGCCGCCTGCCTGCGCGATCAGTCCTTCCAAATTATAGGAATTGCTGTCCCGTATCCGGCCGGGCGCGGGCACACTGTCCGCGGGGACGATCTCGTTGCCTGTGGAAATGATCGCCACTCTCGGCCTCTCAAAAACCTTCACGCGGGTGATGCCCACGCCGGCGAGCGCGGCCATGTCCTGGGGCCGGACCGCATGCCCCTTGGAAAGGATGACCTCGCCCTTTTTAATATCGTCGCCTGTCTGGATCACGTTCTCGAGCGGTGCAACAGGTTTCACCACCTCGATGCTCCCCGCGTCAACAGGCTGCGTGTGCTCGAACATCACGACCGAGTCCGCGCCTCGCGGGAGAGCGCCGCCGGTGGCGATCTTCATGAGCTCCCCT
>Ga0209342_10006298_pt1 | contig 12078 bp, 10 predicted proteins | sample RifCSP16_2_FD_184023 | JGI IMG/M metagenome (GOLD analysis project Ga0209342, IMG submission 184023) | Soil microbial communities from Rifle, Colorado - Rifle CSP2_sed 16_2 (SPAdes) (version 2) | ecosystem: Environmental > Terrestrial > Deep subsurface > Rock core/Sediment | place: Rifle... | reverse complement strand
CGCCTTCGCCTACGGCCAGCTGGGCTACGCCTCGGCGCTCGCGCTCGCGCTCGTCGCCGGGCTGGTGGCCCTGACGGCCCTCCTGTTCCGGCTCGCGGGGCGGCGGGTCGCCTACGTGGGTGCGGACGTGGGAGCGGACGGGTGAGCGAGGGGATCCTGCCCGTCGGCAAGCGCTTCGCGACGGGCGACCCGGCCACCCGCGAGGGCATCGATGCCGCGACGGACGAGCCGCTCCACCGCGGCGGTCGCCTCGGCGTAATCCGGACGGCGCTGGCCGTGGTTGCCGTGCTGCCGTTCGCCGTCCCGTTCCTGTGGCTCGTCGCGAGCGCCCTCAAGCCGGTCAGCCAGTTCTACGCGTTCCCGCCGACGATCCTGCCCGACCCGCCCTCGCTGGAGAACCTGTCCGGGGCCGTGGCGCTCGTGGATGTCCCGCGCCTGCTCGCGAACTCGACCCTGATCGCCGTCCTGAGCGTCGCCGCGACGGTCGTCTCCGCCTCGCTCGTCGGGTTCGCCTTCGCGACCCTCCCGGCCCGGGGCCGGCGGCCCCTCTTCGCCGTCCTCATCGTCACGATCCTCGTCCCGCCCTCGGCGACGCTCGTGCCCCAGTTCATCCTCTTCAGCCGCCTCGGCTGGGTCGGCAGCTACCTGCCCCTCATCGTCCCCCACCTGTGCGGGAGCGCCTTCTACGTCTTCCTCTTCCGGCAGTGGTTCCGGAACCAGCCGGCGAACCTCTTCGAGACGGCCGAGCTCGACGGGGCGAACCCGCTCCAGGCCTGGTGGCACGTGGCCCTGCCGCTCGCCAAGCCGGCGATTGCCGCGGTTGCGGTCTTCGCCTTCGTCGGCTCGTGGAACGACTTCCTCGGCCCGCTCCTCTACCTCCGCTCGCCGGACTCGTTCACGATCAGCCTGGGCCTCGCGGCGTTCCAGGGGACGTACGCGAGCCAGCTCCACTTCAGCCTGGCCCTGTCGCTGGCGGCGCTCGTCCCGGTCGTCGTGGTCTTCGCGGTCGCCCAGCGCTGGATCGTCCAGGGCGTCGCCACGGGCGGCTGGCGAGGATGAGGCGAGGATGAGCCGATGAGCCATCGCATCCGGCGGGTGCAGCAGCTCCCGGTGGTGCCCGCCCCGCTCGTCGGGCGGTTTGGGCTGTTCGCCGAGCACCTCGAGGTCCGCACCAACGACGCTCGGATCCTCGCCGCGGCCGAGGCGTCCTTCGGGCGGTTCGCCGAGCCGGCCGCAGCCGGGGCGGCGCTTGCGGTCGCGTCCTCGAGCGGCCCCCTCGTCGTCCGGCTCGTCGTCGCCGAGAGGGGCCGCCAGGCGGGCCGCGACGAGCCGGCGCCCGACGCCCGCGACCTCGTCCACGAGACGGCCGGGCACCTGCTGGCCATCGGGCTCGGGACGACGAGCCGGGCCGTCGTCGACATCGCCGGTGGCATCGCCACCGGGTGGGTCGCCGAATCGGTGGCCGCGGAGGCGGGCCTCCTCCGGTACGCCTTCGTCGAGGCGATGGCCCTGGCGATGCTGACCGGCGGGCGCGGGTATGTCCCGATCCACGCCTCGTGCGTGGTCCGCGACGGGGTCGGCGTGATCCTCCAGGCCCCCGCCGGGGTCGGCAAGTCGACGCTCGCCCTCGCCTGCGCTCGGCGAGGCTGGGGCCTCCTCGCCGAGGACGTCGTCTTCGCCCGCCCGATCGACGGGCACGGCGCCGAGGCGACGCTGGAGCTGTGGGGCATGCCCTGGACCCAGCGCCTCCTGCCCGACGCGCCCCGCTTCTTCCCGGAGCTGGCCTCGTCGGCGGCGCGCCTTCAGGCCAACGGCGAGCACAAGCTGGAGATCGATCTCGACGCGTACGCCCCGGGAACGGCGACCCCGAGGGCCGCCGCCGGCCCGATCGTCCTGCTCGTCCGGGACACCGGCGGCTCGACCCGCGCCGAGTGGCTGGCGCCGAGCGACGACCCTGCCGAGGTCGAGGTCCTCTGGCCGTGGGAGGCCGGCTGGACCGCCGCCCACGAGCGGGTCGCGTCACGCCTCCTCGAGCTCGGCGTGCTCCGGCTTCACCTCAACGGCACGCCCGATGAGGCGGTCGATGCCCTCGACCGCGCCCTTGGGGCGCCGCTCAGCGCCGCGGGAACCGCAAGCCCAGCCGCCGCGTCCCATCCTCGCTGAGACGCCGCACGGGGCCCTCGATGCGCACGCCATTCGCGCTGCTCTCCGGACTCGCGATCGTCGCCCTCGTCGCCGCGGCATGCGGCGCCGGTAGCCCGGCGACATCTAGCCCGCCGTCGCCATCGCCGACGCCACCGGACGGCTCCACAGAACCGGCTGCCGGGTTCCGACTCCGGCTGACGACGGTCCAGGCCCTGCCGCCGCTCGAGGTCTTCACCTGGACCCCGCAGATCGTCATCACCGACGACCTCGTCGCGATCCAGGCGGGCGCGATCCCGCTCATCTTCCCGGGACCGCTCACGACGCCCCTCATCGGCACGCAGCTGACCGAGGAGGCGTGGGCGAAGCTGGTCTCCGAGGCGAAGGCCGCCGGACTCCTGTCGGGCAAGACCGACTTCACCGGCGGCGCGCTGCCTCCGGGGGCCGCGGCCGGCCGCCTCCAGCTCGTCATCGAGGGCCGCACTCACGACCTCTCCGGCGATCCCAGCCGCGTCGCCTTCTGCGGCGAGACGCTGTGCCGCGCCGAGCCGGCCACGCCCGAGGCGTTCGCGACCTTCGTGAGCCTCCTCGGCGACCTGCCTCGATGGCTCGGGGCCGGCGTGGGCGCCCAGGCACCCCGGACACCGAGCGGCTACGCCGTCCTCGTCGGGCCGCCGCCACCTGACGAGCAGGGCCTGGCGGTCGCACCGCGGCCGTGGCCCTTCGAGACCCGGGCGGTCGACTTCGGGCGACCCTTGACCGGCCAGCCCGAGCGCCGCTGCGGAATCGTCGCCGGGGCCGAGGCCGCAGCCTTTACGGTGACCCTCCGGAACGCCACCCAGCTCACGACCTGGCAGGACCCGGCCCTGGCGGATCCCGTCGGCCTGACGGTTCGTCCGCTCCTGCCCGGTGACGACGATCCCTGCGTCCCGCTCGTCGGCGGCTGAGATCCGCCGACGTCAGGCCTCGGCGGGTGTCTCTGGCTGAGTGACGTCTACGACCTCGGCGCCGAGGGCGGCGACGAGGCTGGCCGGCGCAAGGTGGAGGTTCACGCCGTGGGCACCGCCGCCGACGCTCACGAGGGCAAGGTCCCGGATCGAGGCGTCGGCGATGACCGGCCAGGGGCGGGTCGAGCCGAACGGCGTGATCGTGTAGCGGACATAACCCGTGACGTCGCGGGCCTCGTCGGCGTCGGGCAGCGACAGCCGGGAGACCCCAAGGTGGGCTCGCAGCTTCGGCCAGTCGAAGCGCCGGCCGGCCGGCACGAGCACGAACAGGTAGTCGTCGTCGCCGCGCCGGACGACGATCGTCCGGAGAAGGGCGCCGAGCGGAATGCCCTGGCGCTCGGCGGCCTCCTCGGCGCTCCGGGCCGGCTCGATCCGGACCTCGCGATAGGGAACGCCGGCCGCAGCGACGGCCAGCGTCGCCGGCGTGTCGCCGGGCGGGGGCGCCGGCTCCGAGGGTCGATCGGCGGGCATCGCGGCAGCCTAGCAGGGATCGGCGGGCCGCCGGATCGAGCTGCAGGTCGAGGCTCCGCCGAGCGGCTTGTTCTGAGCCGGGATCGCTCCTGCGGAAGCCTGCAGGCGCCTGCGACCCGGCCGGAGCCTTCGCGGCCCCGGCCGGTGGGCACCTCTCAAAGGTCGAGGGCGTCGGCGAAGGCGCGCGCGATCGCACCGTAGCCGGCCGCGTTGGCGTGGTTGTCGGGCCCCAACGGTGCCGGAGCACAGACCCAGGTCCACATGCAGATCCGGGCAACATTGATCGGGATTTGCCCGAACCCGATGTCGACGAGCGTCGTGAAGTCGTTCGACGAGAACGCCGTCTCGATGTCGGCCACGCCGACGCCGGACGCGACGTAGATGCCACTCAGCAGCGCGTTGACCGGTCCCAGCAGGTGGGTCGCGCTGTACTGGGCGTAGGCCTGGCCGTCCGGACCGAGGAGCCACGCCGCGAGGAACGGGTTGTAGATGGTCATGCCGATGATCGGGACGTCCGGTCCGGCGGCCTCGCGCAGGGCGGCGAGGATCCTCGGCAGGTTTGTCTGGATGGCGGCGACACCGGCCGGGATGCACTCCGCGTCATAGCACGGGAAGTCGTTGGCGCCGATGTCGATCGTGACGAACGCCACGAAGTCACGGTGCGCGTGGAGGAACGCCACAGCCTCGTCGAGCTGCGACCCATGCGGGTATGAGCAGATCCCGCCCTCGATCAGCGTCGTCGTCGTCTCGCCCGGGCAGCCAAGCTTGACCAGCGAGAGCTTCGGCGATTCGGTCTGGGCGATCGCGAGCAGCTGCTCTGCGTAGCCCTCGTCGGTTCGATACGCATCGGCGGGGTCGCCGATCGGCTGGACGCCGGCGGCGAGCGAATCGCCGACGGACACGTAGTAAACCCTGGCGTGCTCAGCACTTGATCCCCCCGCGGCGAGGACCGTGCCCGCCGTTGTGAGCACGAGCAGCGTGCCGGCCAGGATTGCCGAGAACCGTCTCATCGGAGCATTCCTCCCGAACAGACCCGCGACCGAATGCCGCGGTGTGTCACGTTCGTTTGGGAGGGGACGCGAGCCGGTCACCGTCGTTACGGGCGGCGGCGCGCCCCGGCCGGCGGCGGTGCAACACGCCGGCGCCCGGCGCGTCTCCCTGTTGCCCCCACCGGGCCCGATTGCTCAAGGAGGTCGCGTCATGTACCACCTGCGCCCCGGGCTGGCGACCCTAGCCGTCGCCGCCCTGGTCATCGCCGGCTGCTCTTCGGGCACCACGCCCCAGCCGACACTCGAACCCCGCGACGAGGTCGTCGCCGCACTCCAGTCGACGGCCGAGTTACAGACGGTCCATGCGCTCATCCGGATCGAGCTTCGCGACAGCAACGGCCAGGACTATCTCGTGACGATCGAAGGCGACGTCGATGTCGCGGCTCGTGAGCTCGACGTCAACGCGATGATCGACCCGGAGACTCTCGGCATCCGCGAGGCTCAGCTCGTGGTGGTCGACGGCTCGGTCTACAGCCGGCTGGGCAACGAATCCTGGTCGGTATCCGGCGGGACTGGGCAGGATCCACTCGAATCCGTACCGACGACCGCCCGGATCGCCGCTGCGGTCGAGGAGGCGCTGCGCGATCCCGCCACGACGATCCGCCTGGAGGGCGCCGAGGACTGCGGTGATGCCCGATGCGACCGGATCCGGGCCGAGGTCCCGGCCGAGGTCGCCTGGCGCGCGGTCAACCGGATGGTCCAGCCGGTCGATCAGCCGGCGGCCTCCCTCCAGCCGCTGCCGTCGGGGTTCCCGGGTTTCGCGATCGATCTCTGGATCGAGCAGGGGACCCATCGGCTCCGGCAGGCGACGAACACGACGGTGGTCGACGGGAATAGGCTTTCGATCATCGTCGCCCTCTCCGCCCACGACGCGCCGGTCACCATCCGCCCGCCCGTTCAGCCATCGCCGAACGGATGACGCCGCGCCGGGTCTCAGAACCCGGGAGGAACGCCGCCTAGGAGCCGCTGGCGGCGTCCTCGACGGCGATCCGGATGCGCTTATTGATCCGACCCTTCGACTCGTAGCCGGTGACCCGGATCCGGCCGACCTCGGCCGTGTTCGCGACGTGGGTCCCGCCGTCGGCCTGGAGGTCGAGGCCCCTGATCTCGATCGTCCGAATCTCCTCGATCCCCTCCGGCAGGAGGTTGACCTTCGTCCGGATCAGGTCGGGGATGGCGAACGCCGCCGCCCGCGGCAGGACGGCGACGCGGACCTCGCGGGCCCTCGCCAGTTCGGCGTTGACCGTGGCCTCGATCTCGTCGACGAGATCGCCGCTCATCCGTTCGAACTCGAAGTCCATCCGGCCGGTGCCGGGCTCCATGTTGCCGCCGGTGACGAGGGCCCCGTAGTCGCGCCAGACGACGCCGCACAGGGCGTGGAGGGCGGTGTGGGTCCGCATGAGGGCATGCCGTCGAGCCCAGTCGAGATCGACCCGGAGGCGGTCGCCGACGCGCGGCGATTCCATGTCGACCTCGAGCTCGTGGACGATCTCGCCGCCCGACCTCCGTGCCGCCCGGACGGTCCAGGTTCGCCCGTCCGACGATCGAAGGAGCGTTCCCCGATCCGACGGCTGGCCGCCGCCGCCGGGATAGAAGACGGTCGAATCGAGGACGACGAGCGGCGGCTCGCCCGCCTCGACGGCGACGACCCGGGCCTCGACCTCGCGGGCGTAGGCGTCCGAGTAGCAGAGCTGGAGGTTCATGGCTCGACCAGCGTACTTCGCACCTGCGGAGCCGTTTGGATCACGAAAGGGGGCCCGAATCGGTGCGGCGTGACACCACATAAGCCGCAGCTAAGCGCCGCCGGCTACCGTTCGCGGCGTCGACATGGGCTCGGGGCGGGGGGTGTCGGGTGGGCTGCGGTGCAGACCGGGACGCACGCGACCATCCGATGGTCCTGCCTCCACCCAGTACTACTGCCGGATTGAGGGCACGCCTCGGGGTTCTCAGGATGGGGTCCCCGGTGGAAAGACCGGACGGAATCATCCACACCCCCAGGAGTGCCCTCACATGAAGCTCAGGATCCAGCGGGCCTGGCAGCTTGTCCTGGCCGTTTCCCCGCTTGCGGCGATCGCGCTCGTCGAAGCGGCGATGAAGCGCTGGTAATCCCAGCGCCCCAAGCAGTCGCCTGATCCGGCGCCCTCCAGCCGGACGGTCACCAAGAACGAGACCCGGACCCTCCTCCGGGTCTCGTTTCATGATTCCCGGGGATCCAATCCGTCCCGTAACGCGGGCTACGCGCCGCGGCTCGGGAGGAGCTCGAGGCGGACCGCGACCATCGCGGCTTCGACCCTGCCCGACACGCCGAGCTTCGAGAGGATGTTCCCGACGTGGACGCCGACGGTCTTCTGGCTGATGAAGAGGCGCTCCCCGATCTCCCGGTTCGTCCGTCCCTGGACGATGAGCCCGAGCACCTCGCGCTCGCGGTTCGACAGGCCGAAGGCGGCCTCGGTGCGAGCCGCGGGCGGCCCGACGAAGGCCTCGGCGATGCCGCCGGCTGGCATGGCCGCAATCCTGGACGCTTCTGGCGAGCCGGCCCGTGCCCGGTGCTCTGGGACGCCTGACGCCGCGGCGACCGCGGTGCCCGCGGATGGGATCCCCGGGCCCGTCGCGACGAGGCGGCCTCCCTCCACCGTCCTCGCCCCAGCCGCCGCTCCTGCACCCGCAGCTGCCACCGTCCCTGATCCCTCGGCGAACGCGACCGCGCCCGGCTCCGCGTCACGAGCCGGGGTCTCGGGCTCCACGGCGGGGACCGGCGGCAACGTGATGAGCGCCCGGCCCGCGAGCTCCTCGAGCTGTCGGACGAGCGGCGCGGCACCGAGGTCGCGGGCGATCCGGACGGCCTCGAGAAGCGGCCCTCTCGCGGCCGCGCGGCCCTCCCTGGCATCATCGCGCCGGGAGCGCTGCCTCGGCCTGGCGCCAGCGCGCTCGGGCTACCTGGTACGGGTCGCCGACCGCCTCCCAGGCGCGGGCGATCGAATCCCAGACCACGGGCGCATCGCGCCCGTCGAGCCGGGCCGCGTAGGCCCGGGCGGTCGCGATCTGGGCCTCGGCTTCGCGCCGGCTCGAGGCGTCCGTCGGGACGCCGCTCGAACCCAGGATCCGCTCCGCCTCGGCCAGCGTTCGCTGGGCCCGCTCGCGGGCAGCGGCCAGTTCGGGCAGGGCCCGCCGGTCGTGGGCGTCGGCGACGATCGTCGCCTGGACCTCGAGATAGGTCGCCGCCATCCGGGCGGCGAGGACCCAGTCTTCCGACTCGCGGACCATCGACCAGCCCAGTTCGGCGGCCCGGCCAGCGTCGCCGAGATCGCCGCGCCACAGGGCGAACGACGCCGCCGCGCGGCTGGCCGGCACGACCGACTGCGGGTCCGGCGCATTGCGGAGCTCCAGCAGTCGACGACCCAGGATCCGGGCGGCCTGCTCGCCCGAGGCCGATTCGACCTCGAGGACGGCCGACGTGACGGCGGCGTCGGCGAATGCGTCTGCCGCCGGGCTCCACTCGAGCGCCTTGCGAATGGCCTCCCGGGCCTCGGACCAGCGGCCGGTCAGGAAGAGGGCCTCGGCGACGTTGCCGCGCAGGGCGTTGCCGTAGACGGCCTCGACGCCGTCCCGTCGAGCCTGCTCGATCGCGTCCATCGTCACCGCGATCGCCTCCTCGCCCCGGTGGAGGAGGGTCAACGCGGTCGTCAGGTTGAGCGTCGCCCGGAACCAGTCGTCGGCGTCGCCGACCTCCGCGGCGATCTCGCGGGCCCGCTCGAGGAGGGCAATCGCCTCGGCCGGCGCCGCGCTCCAGGCGCGCGCGATCCCGAGCGTGCAGGTTGCATGGCCCTCGGCCGCGCGCGCCTCGGCTCCCACCGCGGTCGCGGCGGCGATCGCCTGGGATGCCACCGTCTCGGCCTCCGCGAAGCGCCCGAGGAGCATGAGCGTCTGGGCCAGCGACCCGAGGACCCGGGCCCGGAGGACGCTCGGGCCGGGTGGCGCCAGCGAGGCCGCCCGTCGATGGTCGGCGAGCGCCCGGTCGTGGTCGCCCAGCAGGCGCGCGACCCGCCCCAGCCGGTCGTGCAGGCCTGCGAGCCGGGCGCGATCCTCGCGCTCGCCGAACCGGGCCGCCGCCGATTCGAGGTAGGCCAGGGCGCGGTCCGTGCGGCCGGCCGCGAGGGCCACGTCGGCCGTCTCGAGAAGGAGGAGGCCGGTCATCCCGCGATCGCCGACCTCGGCCGCGCCCAGCTCCATCGCCAGCTCGAGCATCGCCAGCTGGTCGCCCGCGGCGCCCCGCTCGGCGGCCTCGCCGGCGGCCTCGAGGAGCGCGTCGCGTGCAGCGTCAGTCTCGTGGGCGGCGAGCCAGTTCCGGGCCCGGGTCGCGGGACGATCCGGGAACGCTCCGGCGAGGGCCGCGTGGTAGCGCCGCCGCTGCATCGGCAGGAGATCCGTGGCGATGGCCCTGGCCACGAGCTCGTGGCGAACCTCGACCTCGCCGCCGGGATGCTCCGTCACGAAGCCCGATTCGACGCCCTCCTCGAGCCCGGCTCGCAGGTCGGCATCGAGGCCCGCGGCGGCGCGCCTCGGTCGGCCGGTGGAGCGGGGTGGCAGGCCGTCGGCGTCGACCTCGAAGGCCGTGGCGACCCGCTGCAGGTCGTCGCGTCGGAGCGGCTCTTCGGCGAGGGCAAGGAGGCGGAGTGCCCGGCGGCACTCCGGGCTGCGGAGGGCGAGGCGGCCGGCGACGAGCTCGTCGAGCGAGGACCCGAGCGAGACGCCGGAGAGCTCGCGCCGGGCGGCCAGGACCTCCTCGGCGAGGAGCGGGTTGCCGGCCGAGCGCTCGGCCGCCAGGAGCAGCAGGGACGCCGTGGGCCGCTCGCCCTCGATGCCGGCGACGAGGTCGGCCAGCTCGTCGCGGCTGAGCGGACCGAGCTCCAGGCGATCCGGAGGATCGGCGGTGTCGGCCATCGCCGCCAGGTCGACGAGGAGGGGATCGCCCCGAACGAGGCGGTCGCTGCCGTAGGTCGCGATGATGCACAGGCGGGAGGGCCGCGAGACGCGGGCCAGGAAGACGGCGAGAGCCCGGGTCCCGGCATCGGCGACATGGAGGTCCTCGAGGGCAAGGAATACCGGGCGCCGCTCGCCGGCCCGCTCGAGCATCCCCAGGACCGCCTCGGCGAGCCGGGCGGCACGCCGGTCCGGGCCCACGCGCAGGGCTCGAGTCCCCTCGGGATGGCCATCGTCGCGGGGGCGGTCTCCAACGCCCGGGAAGAGGGCCGCGAGGGCATCGGCACCGGGACCCAGGAGCCGCCGCCGCTCGGTATCGGGCAGCTCGCCCAGGAATGGCCCGAGGCCGTCGATCACCGGCGCGTAGGGTTCCCAGGAACGACCGGCAACCGCCCGCCAGCGCAGGATCGCAAACGGCTCGGTGAGCCGCCCGACGCGCCGGATGCTCTCGTCGACGAGGCGACTCACGCCCGTCCCACCCGGGCCCGAGATGACGACGCGCTGGCTGTGACCCTCGGCGGCCGCTTCGAGGGCGACGGCGATCCGGGCGATCTCCCGCTCTCGCCCCACGAAGCGTTCGCTGCGCAGCGTCGCCAGCATGACTGCCATCGTGCCACACGCCGGGAGCCGCTGATCCGATCTGATCCGGCCTGCGCAGGAACGTCTGTCGCCCGCACGCACCGCCCAGCCCCGCCGCGGACCCCGGGGTCGTCCTCCTCCCCGGGGTTCGTGGTGTCCGGCGGCCGACGTTCCCGGGGCGCGGTCGCGTAGGCTGCATCGGTGGCCGAACCCCGTCGAGCTCCCCATCCGCGGAACCAGCTCAACGAGCTGACCGGCGAGGAGTGGCTCTACTTCACGAAGTCCGTCTGGACCACGGCCTACCCCTCGGAGCTCGGCCATGCCCTCCGGCGTGCCCACGGGGCCAACAAGCCACCGCGTCTCATGGCCCGCCTCATCGAATTCTTCACGAAGCCCGGCGAGCTGGTGCTCGATCCGTTCGCCGGGGTCGGCGGAACCCTCCTCGGGGCGGCCATCGCCCGCGGCCCCCGCCGCGCCCTGGGCTTCGAGCTGGCCCCCCGCTGGGCCGAGGTCTACGCCGAGGTCGCGACCGCGGCGGCCGCCGAAGCCCGCGTCGGCGCCGAGCTGGCCGACCTGGGCCCGCAGGACCCGGGCGGTCCGCGGACGTTCGACGCCTCGGGCTGCGAGCTTCGAGTCGGCGACGCGCGCGAGCTCCTCCGCCGGCTCGCCGATCGCACCGTGGACTTCGTGGCCACCGACCCGCCCTACAACGTCCAGCTGCCGATGACGATGTCCGGCGGGGCGCTGTCCGAGGCCTTCGCCAATCGGCGGACCGACTACGCGATGGTCACCGACGACCCGGCCGACCTCGCCAACGCTGCCGACTACCCAGCCTTCCTCGACGCCATGACCGACGTCCTCGCCGAGCTGCGCCGCGTCCTCCGCCCCGGCCGCTACGTCGTCCTCATCGTCCGCGATGCCTACCAGGGCGGCCGCTACCTCTTCACCGGGGCGGACCTCGCCGCCCGCGGCGCGGCGGTGGGCCTGATCCCGAAGGGCGACGTGATCTGGTACCAGGCGGGGACTCGCCTCCGGCCGTACGGCTACCCGAACGTCTTCGTGCCGAACATCACCCACCAGCACCTCCTCGTCCTGCGGCGGGATCCCGAGCCGCGGAGGGCGACGGTGTCGCGCCGGGGCGGGCGACGGGCCGGGGCGGGACAACCGGCCGAGGCCGGTCCCGACGAGGTGTCTTTCGGCTAGCGGAGGCCGCGCGCCGCGAGCATCGCGGCGAGGGCGTTATCGGCCTCGGGCTCCGGATCGGCCGCGCGCGAGTGACCCTTGGTGGGCTCCGCGATGACGTCGCCGAGCGTCGTCCGGTGGACCCAGCCCTGGCGGCCATCGGGGCACAGGACGTGGCAATAGGCGCCGGAGCGCTGCTCGACCTGGACCTCGTCCCCGGCGACGAGCTCCCCGATTCGCTGGGCGAGGATCTCGTCGGGGCGATCCAGGAGCGGGATGACCGCATAGCGGATCGCTCGGCGCTCGGCGCCCGGGTTGGCATCCGAGGCCCCGATCGCGAAGGTCAGGCGCGGGCGCACGGGGGCCGGCGAGCGGACCGGGTCCGTCTTGCGGGCCTCCAGCAGGGAGGGCCGCCGCCAGCGGGGCATGAGGGCCTCCGGATCCGGTGGGGCCACCGGGGCGGGCGCGAAGACCATGCCCATCCCGATCCCCGTGGCCGCGGCGGCCTGGAGGATGCCGTCTGGTGCGGGCGGATCTCCGTCGCGGCGCCGCTTGTTGAAGAGCATGAAGGCCATCCAGGTCGTCACGAGGATGGTCGACCCGACGACCGCCGGCAGGGTCGGCAGCTGGTCGGATCCGGAGCCGGTCAGCCCGAGGGCGGCGAACCC
>Ga0209342_10006297_pt1 | contig 12081 bp, 11 predicted proteins | sample RifCSP16_2_FD_184023 | JGI IMG/M metagenome (GOLD analysis project Ga0209342, IMG submission 184023) | Soil microbial communities from Rifle, Colorado - Rifle CSP2_sed 16_2 (SPAdes) (version 2) | ecosystem: Environmental > Terrestrial > Deep subsurface > Rock core/Sediment | place: Rifle... | reverse complement strand
CAGACCGCCGGGGCAAGGCGCGGCCAGTCGGCCTCGAACTGGCGGCCGTCCACCAGGACGAAGTCGTTGCCGGTGCCTTGGAGCTTCGCGAACTGCATCAGGACCTGCTCATAGCGGCTAGCGGGGTCGAGTATACCATACCGGCGTCTTCGATTGAGTGTGCGCCCTTTCCCATTGACCGTGCACCCAGGAACCCGGTAATCGCCGCTCCCAACGCCTCTTTCGATGCAGCCTGGTCTTCCACATCGAGCCAGCGTGTACCAAAGTCGGGGCGGCGGAACCAGGCATACTGCTGTCGGATGAAGCGGTGCGTCTCGAACTTGGCCCGCTGCACCGACTCGGCGAGCGAGGCCTCCCCGGCCAGATGGGTCACCAACTGGCGGTAACCCAGGGCGGCGAAAGCCGGCAGCCGGCGCGGGTCGCCGTGCCGCGAGAGCAGATCGCGCACCTCTTCGACCCAGCCCGCGGCGAGCATCGACTCAATGCGGGCGTCGGCGCGAGCGTAGAGGTGCTCACGAGGCAGCGTGAGGCCGAGCACGAGCGCTTCCTCAAGGTCATCAGCGCTTGGCCATGCTTCGACAGGCTCAGCATGAGCGGGAGCGAGAGGCGCAAGCCCTTGGACCCCTTCGTGCTTAGAGCGAGCCATTGCAACCTCTATAGCCCGGATGAGGCGGCGCGGGTTGAGCCGGTCGGTCCGCCCCGCTAGCAGGGGATCAAGCTGCGCCAATTCGGCATACAGCGCTTCCGTCCCCTCAGAGTGCGCCAGCGCCTCCAGCCTTTGCCTCAGATCGGGATCTGCCACCACAGCGGGAGGACGATGTCCACGCAGCAGCGCCCAGAGGTATTGGCCCGTGCCGCCAACGACGAAGGGCACACGTCCGCGGGCCGCGACATCGGCGATGGCAGCGCGCACCAGCGGCAGATAGCGGGCCAGGGTGAAGGGCTCGTCGGGCTCGGCCACGTCGATGAGGTGATGCGGGATGCGGGCGCGCTGAGCGCGAGTCGGCTTGGCCGTGCCAATGTCGAAGCCGCGATAGACCTGGCGGCTGTCGGCGCTGATGATCTCGCCGGCGAAGGCCTCGGCCAAGTCGATGGCCAGGTCCGTCTTGCCGACCGCCGTGGGACCTATGAGGAAGACGACCTTCGTCATCGTCGTCGCTTCGCCTCCGCCGCGGCCCGCACGATGCGGGCGAACTCCTCGGCGCGCAGGCTCGCCCCACCCACAAGGGCGCCGTCGATGTCGGGCTGGGCCATCAATTCCGCCGCATTGTCGCCGGTGACGCTGCCTCCGTACTGGATGCGCACCGCCTCGGACCGCTCGCGGCTGTAGAGCGCGGCGAACTCGTGCCGCAGGAGAGCGATGGCCTCCTGCGCCTGCTCGGTGGTCGCTGCCTGACCGGTGCCGATGGCCCAGACAGGCTCGTACGCGATGACGAGGCCTTGCGGGTCGGCGAGATCGGCCAAGGCGCCGCGTAGCTGGCGGACCAGCACGGCCTCGGTCTGGCCTGCCTGCCGCTCCTCCAGCCGTTCGCCGACGCAAAGGATTGGCGTCAGGCCTGCCTTGAGGGCCGCAGCCACCTTCCTCTGCACGATCTCGTCCGTCTCAGCGAAGTCGCGCCTGCGCTCCGAATGGCCGAGGATGACGTAGCGACAGAGCCCCTCCAGCATCACAGGCGACACCTCACCGGTGTAGGCGCCCGATTCCAGGTAGTGAGCGTTCTGCGCCCCGAGACCAATCGTCGAGCCTGCGACCACCTCGCGGAGCGCCATGAGCGAGACGAACGGCGGGCACAGGACCACCTCGACCTCCGTACTGCCACTTACAGCGTTGCGGACCGAGCGGGCGAGGTCCACGGCCTGATCGATGGTCGTGTTCATCTTCCAGTTGCCGGCGATGATAGGCGTGCGAGGCATTCAGCGCTCCTTGGCGTGCCTAGGATAGGTGGCTTTCAACGCGCAGGGACGAGTACGCGGCTATGATGTCGAAATGTCGGTCCCGATGTAAGAGGACGGCGCCTGACTCCATTGCGACCGTGGCGATGACGAGGTCAGGCAGGGGAACTGGCCGACCTTCTCTGCGCAAACGATGCGAGAGGAGTGAGGCCTGGTCCCACGCACGTTCTTCTGTGGGCAGCGATACAAGTGCGTCAAGTGCCTCGACGAGAGGCAGGTACTCCGCGTCGTTTCTCGCGCCTCCTAAGAGTTCAAGCCGGATCATGCCTGTGGCAGCAGCCCGATTCTTCGATATTAGGTCAGCGACCCGCTGTGTCAATGCCGGAGAAGCCGCCGCCCGTCGCGGCGGAAGAACGTCGATCCACACCGAGGTATCTATAAGATAAAGGTCGTCCCTCACTGGGGCGGCTCTCCGCCCCTCTAGGGTAGCGCCCGGGGCCTAATCATCCCGTTAGGGCTGACCTGTAAAGTGTTCGTTCTCACTGCGCCACCGCTCGAGCTCTTCCGGCGTCAAGCTAAGCTCAAAGTTTCCCAACAGCGCCAAGAGCTCCTGCCGCCGGTGCACACGCACCGCCTCCTCCAAGGCCCGCTCCACGGTCTCGCGGATCGTCTCCGTGCCCAACGCCTCTCGCGCTTTCTTTAGAAGCGCCTCATCAATGACTACGGTGGTCCTCATGGTGTGCCTCTCCAATGTGCCTGACTAAAGCATACTCCCACTGCGGCGACCGGCGCAATCAGACGGACGAAGCCAAGAGCGCGAGTGCCCTACGCCCCGTACTTGGCCAGCTTGCCGGCGTGGGCGAGGGCCAGCGGCATGGCGGCGGTGGCGGGGATGCGGCCAAGCGCGCCCTGGGCGCAGGCGTTCTCGTGGAAGGCAGTGGACTCGTCGGCGCGGCCCCAGCGGGAGTAGAGGAGAAAGGGCACGGGGTGCCAGGAGTGAGCGGCCATCGTTGCCGGCGTGGAGTGGTCGCCCGTGACGACGAGGACATCTGGATGGAGCGCGCGTATCTCTGGGACCACCTCGTCCACGGCCTCGATAGCGGCGACTTTGGCATCGAAGTTGCCGTCCTCGCCGGCGGTGTCGGTCGCCTTCACATGCAGGAAGAAGAAGTCGAAGGCCTCCCAGTTCTCCCGCAAGGTCGCGACCTGGTCGGCGAGGGTGGTGCCGGTGGCGAGCACGGTCATGCCCAAGAGCCGCGCCAGGCCGCGGTACATGGGATAGACGGCGATGGCCGCGGGCGTGAGGCGGTACAGCTCGCTCATCGGGGGCAGGGTGGGCCGGTGGGAATAGCCGCGCAGCAGCACCATGTTGGCGGGCGACTGCTCGACCAGCAGGTCGCGCGCGGCCTCGGCCCAGCACCGCACCAGTGTCGCGGTTGCCTCGGCTTGCGGCGCAAGCGCTTTCAGCGGCAGCAGCGGCGCCGGCTCGCGCTCTGGGTCGTTGGTGGCGATCGCCTCCTCCAGGCCAGGAGCCCGGAGCACCAGCACGAAGCGGTGGTCGCGCACCGGCTCGACGAAGGCCCGGACGCCGTCCAGCTCGATCTGCTGGAGCAGGCGACAGAGGGCGGCGCAGTGCTCTGTGTCAATGCGACCGGCGCGCCGGTCGGTAACGCGGCCGTCGCCATCGATGGTGCAGAAGTTGCCGCGGATGGCGAGGTCGTCGGGGCCCAGCTCGAACTCGATGCCCGTCGCCTCGAGGGCGCCGCGACCGATGAGGTAGCGGAACGGGTCATAGCCGAACAGCGCCAGATGAGACGGCCCGCTGCCCGGGGTGATGCCAGGAGCCACGGGGTCAGTGAGGCCGAGGTTGCCCTCCGTCGCGAGGCGGTCGAAGTTGGGGACGTTGGCCGACTCGAGCTCGGTGCGGCGGGTGCGAGGGTGGGGCAGCCCACCGAGGCCGTCCATCACGAGAAAGACGATCTTGCTGGGCGTCTGGACCGCCAGGTCACGCACTGTCTCAAAGCCTACCATGTTAGACCACCTTCGCGCAGCGAGCTCAGGCGATATGATACCGCAGAGCAGCCGGCCAGGGGAGCGCGGGGTTGAGGGGATTACGCCCGCAGCAGGCCTCGATGCCGCAGCGCTCGCTCCAGGGACGGCTGCATCTTCATCTCGCGGAACTCGCTGATGGCGAAGTCGAGGTGCTCGAGGGCGTCGGCGCGGAGGGCAGCCGCGAGCGCTGCACCTCGTAGGGGCGAGGTTTCCTCGCCCTCGGCGGCTCCATCCCCAACCACCCCAGGGCGCGGGGACCGCGCCCCTACGTCGTTGTTGGGTTGAGGCGGAGAGGTTCGTAGGTCGAGAGGGTTGGGTTTGGCGGATTCGTCGAGCAGCAGCTCGGCGAGCTGGAGGCGGGTGAGGGCGATCTCGGGGCGGAACCGGATCTTGGCGCAGAGTTCCAAGGCTTGGTCATAGTGGGCGCGCGCCTCCTCCGGTTTGCCGAGGAGGGCGGCTGCAGCACCAAGATGGCGGGCTGGACAGGTTAGACCATTCGCGGCGCCTGAGGCCAGCGACATCCCGGTCGAGCAGCGTGTCGTGGGCGAGGTAGACGCGCTTCTTGACGCCTTCACCGAGAAAGCGGCGCACGTTGTAGCGTCCGTTGGCGAAGGAGGTGGGCCCTTCGACAGGCTCAGGGTGAGCGGATGGCGTTTGGGGCGCGGAAGGCGCAGAGGTTTCTGAAAGGGCGTTCAGTTGAACGCCCCTACCCGCGGTCTCTGCGACGCCGGCAGCTGTGGAAGTACCAAGTCGCTGGTCGGCGGCGGCGAGGAAGGCCTTGGCGTCGGCGTTGTCGGGATCGAGGGCCAACGCGTCGAGAGCGCTCTCGCGGACTCTGGTCCAATCCTGGCCGTGGCGCGCTCCGCCTCGTCGAGGAGGCGGTCGATCTGGCGCTGAACGCGCTCGCTGAGCATGAGGGCGTCCTTTCTACCCCGACGGTGGGACGACGCTATGGGTTTGGAGAATAATCCCCTAGGGACCGAAGACTGTCAACGGCACGTCGAAGGCCGAGGTGGAGGGCGTTCACTTGAACGCCCCTACGGGTGGTAGGCGTGCCCGAGTGGGATGTCGGGGCTAGGTCGTCGCCTGCATGAGCGCCGCGACGCCCGGCAACGTGCGCCCCTCGAGAAACTCCAGCGAGGCGCCACCCCCTGTCGACACATGGGTGAAGCGCCAGGCCAGCCCTGCCTGTTCCACCGCCGCGACGGTCTCGCCGCCGCCGACCATCGTCACAGCATCGAGGCCGGCCATGGCCTCGGCAACGAGGCGCGTGCCCTGGTCGAATGGGGGCATCTCGAAGACGCCAAGGGGGCCGTTCCAGAACACGGTGCGGGAGCGCTGGAGCATCTCCCTGAACTGACGCACAGTGTCTGGGCCGATGTCCACCATCATCTGGTCGGACGCCACCTCGGCGATACCGACCGTCTCATGGGGCGCGTGAGCCTTCAACTCCCTGACGACCACCGCGTCGCTCGGCAACAGCAGGCTCACGCCGCGCTGGCGGGCAGCATTGATGAAGTCGCGGGCCGTCGGCAGGACCTCCTTCTCCACGAGCGAGCGACCCATCTCGTAGCCTTCGGCGGCGAGGAAGGTGCAGGCCATGCCTCCGCCCACGAGCAGGGCATCGACCCGCTGTAACAGGTGCTCCAGGACGGTCGCCTTGGTGCTCACCTTGGCACCGCCTATGATCGTGGCGAACGGGCGCGCCGGCTCCTGGAGGAGACGGCTCAGTGAGCTCACCTCCTTCTCCATGAGGAAGCCGGCGGCGGAGGGCAGGAGGTGCGCCACGCCCTCGGTGGAGGCGTGGGCGCGGTGGGCGGCGGCGAAGGCGTCGTTCACGTAGAGGTCGGCCAGCGCCGCGAGCTCGCGGGCGAAGACCGGGTCGTTGCGCTCCTCCTCCGGATGGAAACGTAGGTTTTCCAAGAGCAGGGCCTGGCCCGGTCGCAGCGCGGCGACCGCCGCCTCCACCTCGGGGCCGATGCAATCGGACACGGTGGCGACCGGTCGATCGAGCATCTGGCTCAGGCGTCTGGCGATGGGCGCCAGCCGCAGAGTCTCCACAACCTTGCCGTCGGGACGGCCCAGGTGGCTGCAGATGACGACGGCGGCACGGCGGTTCAGGAGGTGCTGCAGGGTGGGCAACGTCGCGCGCAGGCGCGAATCGTCGCTCATGGCGCCGTCGTTCATCGGGACGTTGTAGTCGACGCGCACCAAGACCCGCTTGCCGCTGGCGTCCAGCTCGTTCAGGGTGCGCAGTCGCGACGGCAAGCCCTACGCTCCCGCCAGCCTAGGCACCTTCGCCAGGGCCTCCAACACCTGCTCGCGGGGATAGGCGTAGTCCTCAAGGCGACCGCTGAAGTAGGCGTCGTACGCCGCCATGTCGAAGTGGCCGTGGCCGCTGAGGTTGAAGAGAATAGTCTTACGCTCGCCGGCCTCTCGGCAGCGCAGGGCCTCGTCAATAGCGACGCGGATGGCGTGCGCGCTCTCGGGCGCGGGGATGATCCCTTCTGCCCGCGCGAACTGCACCGCCGCGGCGAAAGTCGGCACCTGGTGCACCGCCACCGCTTCGATGACGCCCTGGTTGCACAAGAGGCTCACCAAGGGAGCCATGCCATGGTAGCGCAAGCCGCCGGCGTGGATGGCGGGCGGCATGAATGTGTGGCCCAGCGTATACATCTTGAGCAGCGGCGTCATCTGGGCCGTGTCCCCGAAATCGTAGGTGTACTCCCCGCGGGTGACGCTGGGCGAGGCCTCCGGCTCGACGGCAATGAAGCGCGTATTGCGCCCGGCGGTAAGCCGCTCTCGGACGAACGGGAAGGCGAGGCCCGAGAAGTTCGAGCCGCCGCCGATGCAGCCGATGACGATGTCGGGGTACTCCCCGGCCTTCGCCATCTGGGCCAGCGCCTCCTCGCCGACAACCGTCTGGTGCAGCAGCACGTGGTTCAACACGCTGCCAAGCGAGTACTTCGTGTCCTCCCGGCCCGCCGCATCCTCCATAGCCTCGCTGATGGCCATGCCCAGGCTGCCCGGGTTCTCCGGGTCCTCGGCAAGGAACTTGCGGCCGGCGCTCGTGTCCTGGCTTGGGCTGGCGACGATACTTGCCCCGTAGGTCTCCATGAGGAAGCGCCGGTAGGGCTTCTGCTGGTAGGAGACACGCACCATGTAGACCTTGCACTCCAGGCCGAAGAGGTTGCAGGCGAAGGCGAGGGCGCTGCCCCACTGGCCCGCTCCCGTCTCGGTAGCCAGCCGTCGCACGCCCTCCTGCTTGTTGTAGTAGGCCTGGGCGACCGCCGTGTTCGGCTTATGGCTGCCGACCGGGCTCACGCCCTCGTACTTGTAGTAGATGTGAGCCGGCGTATCGAGGGCTCTCTCCAAGCGCTTGGCACGATAGAGCGGCGTGGGACGCCACAGCTTGTAGATCTCGCGCACCTCTTCGGGGATCGGGATGTAGCGCTCCTGGCTGACCTCTTGCAGGATCAGACCCATCGGAAACAGCGGCGCCAGCATCTCGGGGCCGATGGGCTGGCCGGTGCCTGGATGCAGCGGCGGCGACAACGGCGCCGGCAAGTCGGGCGCGATGTTGTACCAGCGCTCAGGCAGCTCCGCCTCGGTCAAGAGGATCTTCGTGTCATCAGCCATTGGCCCCTCCTAATTGCGAACCGTCTTTTCTGTTTGTTATGAACCTCTGGCGCAAGAACCGTGGAGCGCGGTTCTGCCACCCGCCCGCCCATGATAGCAGGTATGCCCCTCACCCTAACCCTCCTCCAAAGGCGGACCTCGATCTCCCGCAAGGGTAGAGGGGATATAAGGGGCTTCGCCCCCTCGGCGCGCCCCCCTTGTGGTTGGCATCAGCGATTCATCAGTTACCATGAACCGGGCAGCTACCCCTCACGCGAGAATGCAGCGGGTTTCGAGTCACAGGCTAGAGGCTACATGTCGCGGCGAGCGAGGGCCTGTGTGAGCGTGGCGAGCTCCGCGGCTGGACCGGTCAGCAATGAGAGGCCCTCGAGCGCCTCGATGGCCTGACGCGAGTAGGTCAGAACCAACTCTTCCGTCGCCTTCCGCGCGCCGGCCTCTTCGAGCAACTCGAGCACCTCGTGCACGTCAGCTTCGCTGAAACCGGCGCGTCCGTAGAGATCGCGCAAGCGTTTGACCGGGCGAGACGGCCCGTGTGTCATAGCCCAGACGACGGGGAGCGATTTCTTGCGCTGGCGGATGTCGCTCTCGGCGGACTTGCCGGTCACCGCTTCATCTCCCCAAAGGCCGAGGAGGTCATCGCGCATCTGAAAAGCAACACCGAGGGCGAGGCCAAACCGGCGCAGCGGCGCGCGGGCGCCTTCGTTGCCCGCCATAAGCGCGCCAAGCTCGGCGGCAGCGCCCATCAGGACACCGGCCTTGCGCTCGATCATAGCCAAGTACTCCGGCAGCGAGACGTCCACGCGACCCTCGAAGTCCATGTCCATGTACTGCCCCTCACAGACGAGTATGACAGCGTCGTTGAGAATGCCGGCTGCTGCCAGGGCGACTTCGGCAGAGGTCGTCTGCCGCAGGCGCAAGAGGGTGCGCTCGGCTAGTGCGAACAGGCCGTCGCCGACGTTGATGCCCTGGGCTGCTCCCCAGAGGGACCAGACCGTCGGCCGGTGCCGGCGCCGGTCGCTCTGGTCCTGGATGTCGTCATGGACGAGCGTAAAATTGTGGAGCAGCTCGAGGGCTGCCGCCGCGGGCAGGGCCCGCTGCCAGTCGCCGCCAGCGGCCTCGCAGCCGAGGAGACAGAGCAGCGGCCGAAGGCCCTTCCCTCCCACCTCGGCAGGACGCCCATCGACATCCTCCCAGCCCAGGTGGTAGCGCATCATGGCGTAGAGCGGCAGTGAGCTATCGCCAAACGCCGACCGCAGCTCGCGTAGGACAGCCGCGCTGTAGCGGGCCGAAGGGGCGACGAGTTCTTTCGGGCCCACGCTCATGGATCCCTCGTCGGGGCTGAACCCTTCGCCAGGCTCAGGGCAGGCTCTTCGCCAGGCTCAGGGCAGGCTTTATGGCGGGATGGTGCCATGCCCGCCGAGGGGTGTCAAGGCTGGGCGAGGAGGGGGAAATAGCCTTCGAGGGAGGCGAGGGTATCCTCAGTTGAGCGGTGCTCGATGGAGGTTATACCGAGGTTTCGGGCCACCCACACGTTCTCCGGGTTGTCGTCGATGAACACGGTCTCGGCGGGCAGGACATCTAGACGCTGCAGCGCCAGACGGAAGGCGTCCTCGCTGGACTTGGCGACCTTCACCTCCGCGGAGATCACGATATCATCGAAGAGAGTCGTGATGCCCCGCTGCGCCAACTCCTGCCGCATCTCGCGGTGGTGATTGCTCAGAATGCCCAGGCGGCAGCGCGGCCGGAGCGCGGCAAAGGCCGCGAGCAACGCTCGGTCGAGGCCCCAGTCGTCGCCGAAGAGCAGCGCCTCGAGCCCTTCGTGGGTCGTGGCGGCAAGCGACGGTGCCTGGAGCACGACCCGCCGCCAGTACTCGCACAGGTCGATGTTGCCGACCTCCAACTGGCGCCAGGCGAGGCTGCTGTAGAGGACCTGGTATAGGTCGTGGCGGGTTAGGTTGAAGCGGGCGGCCGTGGTCCGGAACCGCTCCTCAGGGATGACGTGCAGGACGCCGCCGAGGTCGGAGAGGAGGGCGCGGTAGGGCATTTACCCCTCCAGGTTACGGCTCTTCAAACCAATACTCATAGAATGTCCCATCGATCGCCTTGGTCCGCTTGCCGTACGTCTGCTCGAAGTGCTTGCCCCAATTCGGCTGTCGTCCGTCGGCGTCGGTGAAATCATACTCCTCTGCGAGGCTCCAGGAGCTGAAGACCCTCCCCGATTTCCTTGATACCTGCGGGTCACCGGCGAGCGCCGCAACGGCGCGACCTACAAAGAACGGCGTCTCGGAGGCGATGAAGTTGGCATCTTTCTTTGCGCCTTCGCGCCAGTTCAGTTCGGTGACGCCGAAGTAATCGAGCATGGCTTCCGAGCGCAGAAACCCAGGAGTGAGCGCGAGCGATGTGATGTTGTGCTCGTGCAGTTCCCTATCGATAGCGAAGGCAAGGCGAATGACCGCCGTCTTCACGAGATCGTAGAAGAGGTCGCCCCGATACCCGAAGGAATCTCCATCAGTGATTTCCACGATGAGCCCTTGTCCGGCCTCGATCATGAGAGGAGCAGCATAACGGCTGGTGATGATGTGCGAAAGGACAGCTCTTTCCAGCATGAGCCGCGCCTTCTCCAGCGAGAGTTCCCAGAACGATTTGCCCCATGTGAACAGCTCATCACCGCCCCATATGTCGTTAACCAGGATATCTAGACGACCTTGGTCTCGCTTTACCAAATCGAACAGCGTTTTGACCTGGTCTTCGATGGTGTGGTCCACCTGAACGGGAACACCGATACCGCCGCGGGCGGTTACCATCTCGGCGGTCTCTTCAATCGTCTCGGGACGCTTTGATAAGTCCCAAGGGGAGTCCGTCGCGCTTGATCCTTGGCTGCGTGTTCCCCGCGTGCTGCGCCCCGTGCAGTAGACAATCGCTCCTGCTTCACCCAGGGCACAAGCGATACCGCGTCCGGCGCCACGGGTCGCTCCGGCGACAACCGCGACCTTGCCCTTCAGACTAGTCATGCCGAGCCGGAATGAGCGGGCGACCCAATGCTGCCTCAATCGCCTCGACGGGCACAGCCCCGGCGCGCAGCAGGCGGGGCTCGTGGCCGCTGAGGTCGACGATGGTGGACTCTTGCGCCGCTGGACAGCAGCCGCCGTCGAGGACAAAGTCGACAAGGTCTCCCAGCGCCGCACGCGCCTCATCAGCGTCCGCTGGAGCGGGCTCGCCGGAGCGGTTGGCACTGGTAGCAGCGAGGGGTGCACCGACCGCGTCAATGAGACGCTGGAGGAGTAGCAAGTCCGGCACGCGCACCGCCACGGTGTCGCCACCCGCAGTCACGATATCCGGTACGACGGGCTGGCGACGCAGGACCAGGGTGAGGCCACCAGGGAGGAAGCGCGCCGCAAGAAGGCGCGCTTCAGGTGTGAGCTCGGCGACCGACTCGATGTCCTGAACCCGCGCCAGGAGCAGCTGCAGCGGCTTGTCCGCGGGCCTGCCTTTGACGGCGTAGATGCGCCGCACGGCCGCCTCGATGAAGGCGTGCGCGCCGACGCCGTACACAGTGTCCGTGGGGAAGACACCAACGCCGCCAGCCCGAAGGATGGCAGCGGCGGCGGCAATGTCTTTCGCCACAACCGTGTCGCTCATATAGTGGTGTGAGTCCGTCGTGGGCGCTAGATATTGTGGACAAGAGCCGGTTTAGGCATAAGAATACCTTGACGCCAGTATAGCACCGGTGCTAGTCTGCCTTACAGCCTCCCGAGAGGCGGCGCCTGCCCCGTGGCAGGCAGACCGCGAGGTGACACGATGGACAGATCTTCTCTCCCTGCTGGTCAGGCAAGTCCTGGCCGCCGCACTGCAGTCAGCGACCACGTCGAGCAAACAGCCTACCTCGGCGAGGCGCAGGCACGCACCGGTCGCACGGTCAGCGGAAGCCAATTCACGCCCGCGGGCGTTGAGCCAGGTGAGATAGTGGTCGTTCTGGACTTCGGCTCCCAATACAGCCTGCTCATCGCCCGGCGCGTGCGCGAGCTGAACGTCTACTGCGACGTCCTACCTTGGAACACCTCCGCGGAGCGGATCGCCAGCCTGCGGCCGAAGGGCATCATCCTCTCCGGCGGCCCCGCCAGCGTCTACGATCCCGGGGCGCCCCTGATCCCGCCCCACGTGTTGGCAGGGAAGACGCCCGTCCTTGGCATCTGCTACGGAATGCAGGCCCTGGCATACCAGCTAGGCGGCAAGGTTGCCCCGGCGCAGCGTCGCGAGTACGGCCATGCCGTGCTTCACCAGCAGGGCGACGCACCCCTCTGGAACGAATTGCCCACCGACCTTTCGGTCTGGATGAGCCACGGCGACCAGGTCTTAGAGCTGCCCCCGGGCTTCCACACCCTCGCGTTCAGCGACAACTCTCCCATCGCCGCGATGGCCAACGACGCAGGCGTGTATGGCATCCAGTTCCACCCAGAGGTTGTCCACACGCCACAGGGCAAGGAGATCCAGAGGGGT
>Ga0209342_10006296_pt1 | contig 12083 bp, 9 predicted proteins | sample RifCSP16_2_FD_184023 | JGI IMG/M metagenome (GOLD analysis project Ga0209342, IMG submission 184023) | Soil microbial communities from Rifle, Colorado - Rifle CSP2_sed 16_2 (SPAdes) (version 2) | ecosystem: Environmental > Terrestrial > Deep subsurface > Rock core/Sediment | place: Rifle... | reverse complement strand
CCTGGCGCAACTGGGAGGCGTCCCGCCCTTCCTGAGCCCGAAAGCCGCGTGATGCCCGAAGAAAAACGAGTTGGCGAAAGGGGTGAGACACCCTTAACGTTTGTGGATGGCGCCTGAATCAAGTTGTATGTTGCTGAGGGGGGACGAAAAGTGACGGACCGACTGCGGTGGGTGAAAGTGCTGTTGTTGCTGATTGCCTTCGTTGCCACGGCGACTCCTCTTACCACTCAGGGCGGTGCGACCAAGCTAAAGGTGGCTGCGGCCTACCCGGGATTCATCAACGACAAGGCCTGGAACCAATCAGGATTCGAGGCTTTGAAGTTGATTGAAAAAGAGCTTGGCGCTCAAATCGCTTACACGGAGAAAGTAGCCCAGCCGGACCAAGTTGAAGTCTTGAGTGATTATGCGAGGCGCGGCTTCGACCTCGTTTTCGCGCATGGTGGGGAGTTCGACGAGGCCACCAAGCGTGTAGCGGCACAGTTTCCCAAAGTGAAATTCGCGACCACCAATGGGCGGGTTGTGGGCCCGAATTTGGCGACGGTGGAGATCAATCACTGGCAGGTGGGTTACCTCGTGGGGGTCGTGGCTGGAATGATGACCAAGACCAACAAGATCGCCATAGTTGCTGCGCAGAAGCTCCAGTTCGTCGAGGACTGGAAGGGTGGGATCACACAGGGTGCGCAAGCGGTCAACCCCAAAGCTCGGGTTGTCATCTCGTACACTGGCAACTGGGACGACGCGTCGAAGGGCAAGGAGGCCGCCTTGGCGCAGATTGCGAATGGGGCGGATGTTCTTTTCCCGATCCTCGACCAAGCAATCCGCGGCATTATGAGCGCGGCCGTCGAGAAGAACGTATATGCGGTCGGCCAGATCGGCGATCAACTCGACTTTGCGCCAAAGAACGTGCTCACCAGCGGGATCGAGAACATGTCCGTTGCATGGCTAAAATTGGCCAAACTGACGGTTGAGCGCAAGTTTCAAGGGAAACACTACGTAGTCGGCGTAGAGACCCCAGGTGCCGCTGGGCTGGGCCGGTTTGGCCCGATGGTCCCCCAGAATGTAAAGGACAGGGCAGAGGCTGCTCGGAAGGCACTGCTCGCTGGCACCATTAAGCGCCAGTGATGGAGCGGGTGGGCGGGAGCCACGCATCCCGCTCACCCTTCCCGTTAGAGAGATTCATCCATATTGCACGACCGTGGCTGCGCGGGGGTTCGATAGCCCAATGCCGAGGAACGCCGACCTGAGCGCGTGGGCGTGGCGCACTCGCCATCGGTCCACCTGCGTGGGCACGTGTCGATGCTCCGCGCCGAAGCGGGCCCACCTACGTTGTCCAGACCGCGGTGGCGCGGCGAATGACGGAGATGCGCTGTAACCTGTCGCGGGGCCGGCGCTAGTACGGACATCGCGTGCGCGGAGATGCCAACGCTGACGCTTGTCTGAGGCGGTCCTCTCGGGGAGATCGAGCGGGACGGTAGCGGGGGACGATTGGCGGCCCACCATCAGTCAAGAGGAGGTAGGGCTGGTGCAATTCGCTGACCTTGTCATCCGCGGCGGCGAGGTGGCAACGACGGCTGGCCTCGTGCGGGCCGGTGTGGTTATCCGCGAGGGCCGCATTGCGGGGCTGGTAGACGAACAGATTTCCGTGCATGCCGCCGCTGAAATAGATGCCCGCGGCCGCCTCATCCTTCCCGGGCTGATCGACCCACATACGCACATGCGCGAACCCGGGACCGAAGAGCGGGAGGATTGGGAAACCGGAACTGCGGCCGCTGCTGCGGGTGGCGTTACGACAATCCTGGAAATGCCGGTGTCCACGCCCCCGACGAGCTCCTTGAGCGGATTTCACACGAAGCGAGCAATCGCAGAGAGAAAGGCGATCGTGGACTTTGCTTTGTACGGCGGAGCAGGGTTCTCTAATCTCGAGCAGATTCCTGCGCTGGCGGAGGCCGGCGCCATTGGCTTCAAGACGTTCCTGCATGAGCCTTACGCCGATCGGCTGGCGGAGTTTGAAGGGATGTTCGCGACGGACGACGGTGTGCTACTCGACATCTTTAGGGCTGTCGCCCGTACGGGTCTGCCACAGTGTGTGCATGCCGAGAACAATGCGATCATTCAGCGGCGGGTCGCGGAACTCCGGCGCACCGGCAACGTCGGCGCGGGCGCGCACGCAGAATCTCGGCCTGTCATCGCCGAGGTCGAGGCGGTTCAGCGCACGTTGCTGCTTGCGGCGGAGGCTGGCGCTCGCTTGCACTTGTGCCACATTAGCTCGGCGTCGGCAGTGCGGTTAGCCCATGACGGGCGTACGAGGATGCGGACGCCGGTGACGATCGAAACCTGCCCTCAGTACCTCTTTCTTAATCGGGAAGATGCTCTGAAACTTGGTCCCTACGCGAAAATCAGTCCGCCCATCCGGGCCGAAGAAGAAAGAGCCGCATTATGGGATCTCTTCGCGAACGGGATCGTTGACGTCATCGGCACCGACCACAGTCCGCACACGCAGTTAGCCAAGGAACGAGGATGGGTCGACATCTTTGATGCGCCGGCCGGCGCTCCAGGACTAGAAACCATGCTCCCGCTCCTTCTCACGCGCATAAATGACGGCACCTTGTCTATCGCCCGCTTGGTTGCGGCGACAGCGGAGAACGTCGCGCGCATCTTCGGACTCTATCCTCAGAAGGGGACCGTTCAGGTCGGCTCCGACGCAGATCTCGTCATCGTCGACATGCAACAGGAGGCAACGATTGACGTTCAGCGGATGTATACGAAACAGCGCGCGACGGCGCGACTTTTTGATGGGTGGCGCGTCCGTGGTGTCCCAGTGTTGACGCTCGTGCGGGGACGCGTCGTAATGCGCGACGGGGTGGTGGTTGGGCAGCCTGGATACGGAAGACTGATCCGGCCAGTGCGGCGTTTCACGTCGGCCGCTTCAACCAATCCTACGCCTGGCGGCGGTTGGAGAATCTGAGGTCCTACCAATGAACCTGGGAACCGGGTCGCCGAAACGAGTGGGTCTGGCCCTTGGCTATGATGGTCGGATGAATGTCAAAGAAATGGCCGAATGCATGCGCGAGGCTGAGGCAAGGGGTTTTGAAATGGGTTTCTTCTCCGAGACGATCGAGCTCATGCGGGATTCTGTTACCGCACTCGCCGCGTTTGGCCTTGCTACCCGGACGATGCGCCTCGGCGCCACTCAAGTCGTCCGCCTCCGCACTCCCGTGATCATGGCGCAGACTCTTGCGTCTTTGGATGAGCTGGCAGCCGGGCGTGTCGTGCTGGTCGTCGGCGCCTGTACGGAGACGCATGCCATGCGTCACGGCCTGGAACCGCTGGATCCCACCCAGACGCTGGCTGAGTACATCGAGGTCATCCGGCGGCTGGTAGCGGGGGATTCGGTAACACACGCGGGACAGTTTGTGCGACTGGACAATGTGCGTCTCTCTTGGAAACCGATCCGCGCCGCGCCGCCTATATGGGTCGCGGCTACAAGCCCAAGAGGGCTTCGATTGGCGGGCCGAGTCGCTGACGGAGTCTTGCTCAACTCCGTCGCATCACCGGAATATGCGGCCAACGCCATCCGGATCCTTCGGTCTGCCGTGGAAAAGGCAGGGCGGAACTGGGAAGCTTTCGAGGTCGCGCAGCTTGTCAACTGCTCTGTTGAGAACAACCGGGCCAGCGCCCTTGAGGCGATCCGCTGGGAGGTTGCCACGAAGTTCAGTCCGAGCCAGCTGCCCTTCAATGCGCGCTCCCGGCTGGCGGTGGGTGAGCCGCATATAAAGCCTGAAGACCTTCCCATGTTCGTCGAGGCGTACCAGGCGGGAGGCAAGGAGGCGCTGGCGGCGAGCATACCCATCTCCTATCTGGAGGGTCTCACCGCAAGCGGCACGCCGGAGCAAGTTCTCGAAAGGGTCGACCGCTATCGCCGCGCCGGTGTCAACCTTCCCCTGCTCCGACCGGCTGCCCGCCACCAGTTGGAGACGCTCTTGACGCTGTTTGCTCCTTCTTAGGGAGTCACGCATGCCGAGACCCGGACGACTTCGTATCGTGGGTGGCCTTGTCATCACGCTCGATCGTGAGCTCGGGACCATCGACGACGGTGAGGTGACGATAGAGGGGGATCGCATCGTCCACGTTGGGCGGCGGATGCCTAGTCAAGACGATGACAAGGCCGCTGAAGCCATCGACGCTCGAGGTGCCATCGTACTGCCGGGACTGGTAAATGCGCATACCCACTCCTACGGCGTGTACGGTAAGGGCAGTGTTGACAAGATACCGCTTGATCTCTTTATTCCGCGAGTGACCGCGCTCGGCGATGCGTTTGAGGACGAGGATATTTATCTCGCGGCTGCGCTGACTGCGGTGGAATCGCTCAAAGCGGGAACGACGTGTCTCTTCGATCATCTGCGTTTCCCACACGGCCGGCCGCTGCAGTCCGTGGCTGCTGCTATCCAGGCATACCTCGAGGTCGGTATTCGGGCCACCGTGGCGCCTATGTTTGGGGATCGTTCACTGGTTGATAGTCTCCCGGAGACTCTGGGCCAGACTCCCCCAAGATTGGCTCCCTCGTCGGTCGCTGATGTCGACGCGTATTTCGGCGCGTGCGCGGAGGCGGTTTCTCGTTGGCACGGTGCCGAGGACCGCATCCAGGTGTTCCTCGGGACCGACGGTCCGCAGCGGTGCTCAATGACATTGCTTGAGCGCTCCCGCGCGTTCCTCGACGCGTATCCCGTGGGGATGCAGAGTCACGTTCTTGAGACTCTCACCCAACACGTGAGGGGGATGCAGCTGTATGGCCGCAGCCTCGTTGCTGTTCTGGAAGAGCTGGGGCTGCTCGGCCCGCGGCTTTCGCTGGTGCACTTCGTCTGGTCAGACGACAACGATCATGCCCGTGTTGCTTCAGCAGGGGCCGCTGTCGTCCACTGCCCGGGAGTCAACCTGCAGCTCGGAAGCGGCATTGCGCCCGTTCTTGAGATGCTGGCGAAGGGCATCCCGGTCGCTCTGGGGACGGACGGGGCGAACTCGCTTGACCTCGGTATGTTCACGCAGATCAAGTTAGCTCTGCTTATCCACCGTGTTACGCATCCTTGGTACCATAAGTGGATTGGCGCCGAGGAAGTGTTTCGCATGGCGACGGAGGGAGGAGCCGAGGTCCACGGGATGCGGGGGGAGATTGGTGTACTCAGGCCTGGAGCGAGAGCGGACGTAACTCTCCTGGACAGGTACACCGACGCTTTTAGCCCTACCGATGAGCCGTTGCTCGCTCTTGCCACTCGCGAGACGGGCAGTTCTGTGCGTACGGTCATCGTTGGAGGTCAGGTAGTTTTGCGTGACCGTCGCTGTACGCGCGTAGATGAGGATGCCCTACTGGAGCGCCTCGTCAAACGTCGGCGGGCGCTCGAGCCTGTGATCGCAGGGAGGCAGAGCGAAATTCTTGCGACCCACAGGGCGTACCTGGAAGCCATGTACCAACACGTGATGCGGACGGCAACGGGAGATACGCGCCTCGCCAGGCCCCCTGCCGCATGGCCACAACCGGATTGAAGGTACCGCCCTGTCATTTCGCCTCCCGCGCTGCCTCAGGCGGCCGCGCTGCATGCTGCGTGCCGTCCGCTGCGGGGATGGCCGGAAAGATGTGCTCTGGCGTTCTGGGGGGCTGTGCTCCGCTTCGAGCTTCTTCCAAGGAGACCATATGAAGGTCACAGGCGGCCGCGCAGTGCCTGCGCACGGCCGCGACCCCATTCTCCGAATGGAGAAAATTACCAAGCGGTTTGGACCCGTCCTTGCGAACGACCAGATTGATCTAGTCGTTCGGGAGGGAAGTGTGCACGGACTGCTGGGGGAGAACGGAGCCGGCAAGACTACTCTGGTGAACATCCTCTACGGCTTGTACCAGCCCGATGCCGGACGGATGCTGTTGCGCGGGCGTCAAGTTCGCTTCACGTCGCCGCGGTCCGCGATTCGCCAGGGGATCGGGATGATTCACCAGCAGTTCATGCTGGTGCCGCCGTTGACCGTCGCCGAAAACATCATCCTTGGACTCCCGCCGCGCCGGAGTGCCTTTCTTGATCTGCGGAGAGTAGAAGCAGAAATCCGGACTCTCTCCAAAACGTATCGACTGGATGTGGATCCACGCGCACCCATTTGGCAACTCCCGGTTGGCATCCAGCAGAGGGTCGAGATCCTCAAGGCTCTCTACCGCCAGGCCGATCTGTTTATCTTGGATGAACCCACGTCTGTCTTAACGCCCGCTGAAAGCGAGGCTCTATTCGAAATCGTCAAGCGCTTGGTTTCCGAAGGGCGCTCTGTGATCTTCATCACGCACAAACTCGACGAGGTCATGCACGTTTGTAACGAGGTCACGGTCCTGCGGCAGGGGCGGGTTGTGGCCACCCTACCTACTACAGAAACCACGCCCGCGGCCCTCGCACGGATGATGGTCGGTCGTGATGTTGTCCTCCGGCTCGAGAAGGGCCCTGCCCGTCGGAACGGCGTCGTCCTGCAAATCGACGGCCTGCGCGCCTCCAATGATCGCAGCCTGCCGGCGCTCAAGGGCGTCAGTTTCGCCGTTCAGCAGGGGGAAGTTTTCGGCATCGCGGGCGTCGACGGAAACGGGCAGACAGAACTTGCAGAAGTAGTCAGCGGATTGCGCCGGGCGACCGCAGGGCGAATCATGCTGCGAGGCGTGGACGTCACCAACGCACCGGTCCGACGCCGAATCTCGCAGGGTCTGGCCTACATTCCCTCCGACCGTCATCGGTTTGGTGTGATCCCGGACTTGACTGTTGCCGACAACTTGGTGCTCAAGGACTTCTATCACCCACCCTTTGCATATCGTGCCATTCTTCAACCGGGCACCATTCGTCAGCATGCGGCAGCGCTGGCGAAGCGGTTCGATATCCGCATGGCTGGGATCGAGCAGGAGGTGCGCCAACTCTCCGGTGGCAACCAGCAGAAAGTGGTACTTGCGCGCGAGGTCTCAGGGGATCCCCACCTGATCGTGGCGATGCAGCCAACTCGGGGGCTCGACGTGGGAGCGTCCGAGTTCGTTCTGCGCACGATCCTGGCGCAGAGGGACCGAGGCGCTGCCGTCCTCTATACATCGGCGGAGCTAGACGAGGTCCTGGCGGTGAGTGATCGAGTGGCCGTCATGTTTGACGGCGAGATTATGGGGATTGTGCGGCCCAACGAGGTGTCGCTGGAGGAAGTCAGCCTAATGATGGGCGGTGCCCTCCGGAAGCTCCTTCTTCCCCCCACCGAGGTCAACGAATGACCCTTCGGCTAGCAGCCACTCGGCTGATTCCAGTTTGGGCCGTGCTGGCGGCTCTCATGCTGGGGATGTTACTGGTGCGCCTGGCCGGCGCCAATCCATTTGTCGCCTACAGTGAATTACTCCGGGGCGCCTTTGCCGATCTGTTTGGATTCTCGACAACGCTCGTCAAGACCACGCCTTTGCTGTTTGCGGGCCTCGGGGTAGCCGTTGCCCTCCGGGCAGGGTTGTTTAACATCGGTGCAGAGGGACAGATCTATCTCGGTGGACTGGGGGCGACCCTTGTTGGTGTTTACCTCCATGGTCTTCCGCCGGTTGTTCACATTCCGCTGACTCTCTTCGCCGGGGCGCTAGCGGGGGGTCTATGGGCGCTGCTGCCAATCGTGCTGCGCGTAACCCGCGGCGTTAATGAGGTCATTACCACGCTCTTGATGAACTACATTGGATTCTTCCTGGTCAGTTGGGTGGTGAGCGGTCCTCTGATGGAGCCGGGGGCGCCCTACCCGTACAGCCGGGCGCTGGATCCTGCGACCAACCTTCCCGTCCTCATCCCGGCCACGGATGCCCATGCCGGCATTCTGATCGCGCTTTTCCTGGCGTTGCTGCTGCATCTGCTGTTCGCTCGGACGGCCTATGGTTTCCAGCTCCGGGCCGTGGGCGCTAACCCCATGGCATCCGCATACGCTGGGATGAATGTCAGAGTGACCCTTGTGGCGGCCATGGTGCTCGGGGGAGCATTGGCGGGCGTCGCAGGGGCAGTAGAGGTTACCGGCCTCAAGCACCGGCTCTTCGAGGGTTTCAGTCCCGGGTATGGCTACGACGCCATCGTGGTGGCGTTCCTGAGTAATGGTCAGCCACTGGGTGTTGTCGCCATGTCCTTTTTCTTCGGGGCGCTCCGCAGTGGAGCCAACATCATGCAGCGGAGTCTCGGTGTCCCGGTCGCCATCGTCTTCGCCATCCAGGGTCTGGCGGTGATCTTCCTGGCCGCTGGTTTGGCGATCCAGCGTCGATCTTTGGTCCTGGAGCTCCTCCGCGCTCGCTTGAAGGGTGGCGCGACGACCGACGCGCATGTGGAGGCAGCGAGACATGATGCTTTTTGAGAGCACCTTGTTACTCACCTACCTGACAGCCGCAGTGAGGCTCGCCACTCCGATCGGGCTTGCGGCTCTCGGGGGCGTGCTGTCTGAGCGATCGGGCGTCTTCAACATTGCGCTAGAAGGCATGATGCTCTCCGGTGCACTGGCAGGTGTCCTCGGGTCTCACTATCTAGGGGGACCTTGGGCTGGCCTACTCGTCGCGATGATTTCTGGAGCGCTTGTCGGCGTTCTTCTCGCCTATCTGAGTGTGTCGTTGGGTGCCAATCAAATTGTATCTGGCGTGGCAATAAACTTGTTTGCGCTCGGCATCACCACTTTCCTCGCACGGATTCTCCTCCGGCCCGCCGGGATCGAACAGGTTCCTGCCTTTCAGCCCGTCGCCCTCCCGCTCCTCCACCGAATACCCGTACTGGGCCCAGTCGTCTTTGGCCAAGGTCCGCTGGTGTACCTAATGCTCTTGGCCGCGCCGGTCCTTACAGTGTTCGTCTTTCGGACCCCCTGGGGATTGGCGCTTCGAGCTATCGGTGAGCACCCGCGAGCGGCGGACACTGCGGGCATTAACGTCAACTTAGTGCGCTACGCTGCGGTGACCGCGAGTGGTCTGCTGGCGGGTGCCGCTGGGGCGTTCCTCTCGCTGAGCCACCTCAACCTTTTCACCGAGAACATGAGCGCAGGTCGCGGGTTCATTGCTCTGGCGGCCGTGATTTTCGGGAAGTGGCATCCGCTGGGCGCCATCGGCGCGGCTTTTCTGTTCGGAGCCGCCGATGCGTTTCAACTCCTGGTCCAGACCTTTGATCTTGGCATTCCCTACCAACTCCCCGTGATGTTGCCATACGTGCTCGCGCTTCTCGCGATGGGTGGCCTCGTCGGTCGGTCAGCCGCGCCCGCAGCTGCGGGGACTCCCTATCGCGCGGAGGAAGCGTGATTGACCCTAGGTCGCATGGCGCGAATCGTGGGAGCAAAGGTGTCTTGGAGCTCGAGTAATCGCGATCCGGCGCGGCGTTGCTTCTCAGGCTGAGTAGATTGCGCAACAGGGGCATGGTGTTGTTTCCGCGGCCGGTCCGGGCGTCGAGAGTCATTTTTGGGGTAAGGAGCGGATGAGATGACATCGCTTCAGGGTAAAGATATCCTGCGGGCCAGCGACTTGACGATGGACGAGGTTGAACTGATCATGCGCACGGCGTTTCAGTTCGAGCGGATGATGGGGACTGGTCAGCGAATCGCAAGTCTTAGTGGGAGCGTACTTGCGACCTTGTTCTATGAGCCTTCCACTCGAACGCGCTTGTCCTTCGAAAGCGCGATGCTGCGGATGGGGGGCCAGGTGATCTCAGTCGCGGAGGCGAGGTTATCGAGTTCAGCCGCGAAAGGCGAGACGTTATTTGACACCGGCAAGATGATCGAGAACTATGCGGACGTTGTCGTGATCCGGCACCCAACTGTCGGCAGTGCGGCGGAACTGGCCGACGGCGCAGCGATTCCGGTCATCAATGGTGGAGACGGCGCTGGAGAGCATCCAACTCAAGCGCTGCTTGACCTTTTCACCATTCGCAAAGAAAAGGGTAGGGTCGAGGGCTTGACGGTTGCCCTGGTAGGCGACCTCAGGAACGGACGAACCGTGCACTCCCTCTGCTCACTACTTGCGAATTTCGGCACGCGGTTCTATTTCGTCGCACCGCCGGGATTGACTATGCCAACGGCCATCACAGGTCCGCTCCGTAATCTGGGGGTTGAGGTGATTGAGACAGACAGTGTCCGGTCTGCTGCGGTTGACAGTGACATACTGTACGTAATACGACTTCAGAAGGAACGGTTTGAGGATCAGCTTGAGTACGAGAGACTAAAGGGGTCCTACGTAGTCGATGCGGATTTGGTAAAAGCCTCGAAGCCGGGCGTGACGATACTGCATCCACTTCCTCGCGTTGACGAGATAAAGAGCGAGGTAGACGCTTATGAGGGGGCAGCGTACTTCCGGCAGGCGGCCAATGGCGTGGTTGTCCGGATGGCACTTCTGGCCTTAGTGCTGGGACGAATCTGATGGGCCAACACGCTACGGCCAAGCTTATCTATTGGTCGCCAGGCAGGTCATCAATCGCACACCTGCGCCCAGAGCTAGGGTTGTGGGCGTGAGGGAGAGAGCAGTCTACCTGACCGCTTGGCACGCCCCCACCTCGAAGGTGCCTCAACCCGTTCGGGATAGGGTGGCGAAGGTTACTGAAATGGTGCGAACGGGACAGATTGACGTCGATGCTTTGGCCGGCAAAGAAAGCAAATGACTTCCGACTACTAGATGGCCTTTGGCTGCGGTTCTCACTGTATAGATCGGCGGTGGGAGACAGAAGCCCGACGGGTTAACAAACGCGCTGGCATCCGCAAGACAAGGCGGGAGGAAAGCTCAGCAACCTAACCTACCGGTCCAGGAAACGCGGAAGGTTTGAGGTTTAGCCCGTCGCCCAATTGCTCTTTCGGGTGAGGCCGAGCAGGAGTAATTGGAGAAGCACTCCAGCCCCTTCGATCAATTCCGTCGCAGGACACTGCGCGGAAACGAGGTAGAGCCTATCGTCCCCGAGTGTGCTTAATGAGAGGGCGATCGGGCCCAGGCGCCCAAGGGAATAAGATTCTATGGTCTTGCGGGGAGGGCCTGCGGGCGGCGAGGCGAACCGGTCGGCAGGCAGCAAGCCATTACGAATCGCTTTTGAGGAGGACGGTGCAAACTTGAAGACCAGGCTTGCCGTTGTCGCGATTGGGGGAAACTCGCTGATTAAGGATAAGAACCATCAAACGATTCCCGACCAATATGCTGCGGCGCGGGAGACCTGCGCCCACATAGCCGGGATGATTGAACAGGGATGGGACGTCGTGATTGGCCACGGCAATGGACCGCAGGTAGGGTTCATTCTTCGTCGTTCCGAACTGGCTCGGCACGAGCTCCACGAGGTCCCCTTGGACATTTGCGGCGCGGACACGCAAGGCGCCATCGGATATATGATTCAGCAGAACCTGCAGAATGAATTCCTCCGTCGCGGCATTAAGAAGCAGGCGGTTAGCGTGGTGACCCAGGTCCTCGTTGACAAGAATGACCCGGCATTTCGCAATCCTACCAAACCCATCGGCTCATTCATGGATGAAGCTACGGCTAAGGAAAGGGCAAGTCGCGAGGGATGGCACGTGCTCGAGGATGCAGGTCGAGGCTGGCGGCGTGTCGTCCCTTCGCCGTTGCCGCTGAAGGTTATCGAGCGGGATGCGGTGCTGAACCTCATCGCCGCTGGATTTGTGGTTGTTAGTGTCGGCGGGGGAGGAATCCCCGTGGTCGAAGACGGGCAAGGCAATCTCATCGGTGTGGAAGCCGTTATCGACAAGGATTATGCATCGTCACTATTGGCTCGGAGCATCGAGGCTGACCTGTTTCTTATCTCGACGGCCGTCGAGAAAGTAGCTCTCAACTACGGGAAGCCTGCCCAACAGTTGCTGAATCGGATGACCCTGTCCGAGGCAAAGCGGTACCTGCAAGAAGGTCACTTTGCTCCCGGAAGTATGAGGCCGAAGATCGTGGCCATAATCCAGTTTCTGGAAGCAGGCGGCAAAGAGGCGATCATCACCAACCCGGAGAACATCGAGCGTGCGCTTGCCACGGAGACCGGCACCCATATTGCACCGTGACGGACTCGTCTTGGAGAGAAAGATTGCGAAACGCCACATCGCCCGGACTGGTCGCCCGCTTCCAA
>Ga0209342_10006291_pt1 | contig 12088 bp, 16 predicted proteins | sample RifCSP16_2_FD_184023 | JGI IMG/M metagenome (GOLD analysis project Ga0209342, IMG submission 184023) | Soil microbial communities from Rifle, Colorado - Rifle CSP2_sed 16_2 (SPAdes) (version 2) | ecosystem: Environmental > Terrestrial > Deep subsurface > Rock core/Sediment | place: Rifle... | reverse complement strand
GGGAATATCGCGCCGCACATGGGCTTACGCAAGCGGAGCTGGGGTTGTTCGTCGGCGTCTCCCGGAACACCATTGAGCGCTGGGAGCGCGGCGTCCATCCCATCCCGCAGTGGGCCAGAATCTTACTGCACCGATTTGTGCCGGCGGAAGCCGGACGGCGGTAGGCTCGCCCCGTGGGCCCGGTGGCTTCCCTGCTGCCGGGCCTTTGTGCTAGACTGGGTGTATGTCCCGTCTCCTCTATGCGTGTGTCGTTCTCGCCGTGCTCGGCTGTCCCCCCATGCCTGCGCGGGTCACGGAGACCGATCGTCAGGCCTTCTTCGCCAGTCGCACGGATGCTGCGGGTTGTCTCCCCTATCGGCGCGTGCTCGACGATCTCGGCCTGCCGACCGCCTTTCACGCATTCCCCGATGGCTCGCAGGTGGTGGAATGGGATCAGCGCCGCACCAGCGGAGCACTCCTGCTGCCCGGACTCCCTGGCCCGCTGCTGCTGCCGACGCTGGCCGTCCCCGTCCAGTCCGGCCAGCTTATCCGCCTCTGGTTCGATCCGACCGGGTGCTTGCAGATCCGGTAAGTCCTGCGGTAGTCTCTCCCTATGACCGGCACCGAGCTCCGCGCCTATCGGGAATCCGTCCCTATGAGCATCCACCGGCTCGCCCACCAGCTGGGGGTGCATTTCACCGCCGTCTCGCATTGGGAACACGGACGACGGCCTATTCCCTCCTGGGTGCACCAACTCCTGACCGATCCGCCCCCTCCGGCCTATTGGGTCACTACTCCCCCCATCTTGCATCTGTTGTAGGTTCAAACTACTCCGCCTCACGCACGTTTTCTACGTAGTTCCCCGATGTGGATAAGTTTATTTTTCAACCCTCACACCCTACATGAATCAGGCGTTTCGCTGTTCCGTAGGTGCACATACGTATTGACAGCGTTTTGACAACCCCCTTAAGAATCCCCCCCGGAATTACAGACGCATTGCCCTTGCACTACACGCATACGGACATTATACTTCCGATGCGTCCGAACATGTCCGATGGTCTTTATAGTCCGAAATATCTGAGTAGGTAGTATTTGGAATGAGCCTTTCTTGGATTCAGAGCAAGAGGAAGAGAGGGAAGGGGAAATCAGAGGGGGGAGGAATGGGTGCATCTGCCCTTCCTCCCTCGCGTTCCAAAACTTTTTCTCCGAACACATTCAAAAAGAATACTTTCTCAAAAAAAGACCTCATTCGTTTACGGAACGAAACGCAGTGAAGTGGAGATCTTCGAATGAGGGGGGTCCCTAGGGAGCGAGTTGAGTCATCAACTCGCGGAACAGGGGTCTTGATGAAGAGTCTTAATTAAGAGTGGGACGATCGGATTAAATCCAGAGCCTCGTCCGAAGGGGAAAAGTGAAGTATGCCGACGATCTTTAAATCGAAAAAAGGCCATCGCCGGCTCCGAGGGACGGAGCAGCTAAAGCTGCAGAAAGAGATTCTCCAGCTGCAGAAGGACGGCATGGGGATTCCTGAGATTACGGCGACCTTGCAGCTGGCGAAAGGGGTGGCCATCCGGCATTTATACGGGAGCGGAGAGCGCCGGCTGATTAATCAAATTATAGAAGAGGCGACGATTGACGCGCTGATCACCTTCGGGGAGATGCTAGAGACGGTGAAGATCGAAGCGACCAACAATAAGGTGCTGGCCGCGATCGGGAAATTGAATTGGACACCGGAGCAGACCGGCACGATGGCGCGGGCGATTGAGAAACTCGCGGAGATTATTAAACTCACCAGCGGGCGCGGCGTGGCGATGTTTCAGGAGGTGGAACGGGAAGCGAAAGATCCCCGCCTGCTGCTGGCGCAACAGACGCTCGAGCGGTTGAAGCACACGGCACTGAACGGCCAGCCGATAGCGGAGCCGATTGAGGAGGCGGACGAAGTCGATGCCGAGTCCACCGCTCTATAACGCACGAAAGGCGTCCGGGCTGTGCGTGCGCTGCGGGATCAAGGCGGTCAACGGGTTTGTGCTCTGTCGGAGTCATCGGCGGATGGGTCAGCAGTATGACCAACGGCGGAAGCTGATCGACGCAGACGATCTACTGAGCACCCTCCCCTCACCGCGTCAACCAGATGATCGAGAACCGTACAACGGGAAACCCGTGCGTCCCCTCCCGCCGTTGCCGACGTCGTGCCCGAAGTGTACAGCGCAGTTGATGCCGGCCACCATCGAACTGTATTTGCAGTCCGTCCAGGCCGTGCGCTGCCCGATCTGTGGGTATCTAACGGATGCCCAGATGTTGCAGAACCGACGGGAGATGGAACAGGTCCGAGCCCAAGGAGGAGCATGAGCAAGCAGACGGCGCCACAGGAGAATACACCGATTGTGACCGATCGCCGTCGCCTCATCGGCCCGGGTGAGATCGTGACCGCCCATCCTATCGACAAACGCTGGCTCCGGGTCGGCGAATTCTACGAAATCCACGGCGTCTGCTGGTATGTCAGAAAAGTGACCAAACACGACGTCATCCTACGCCGCTTTACCGGGACGATGATCGTGAACAAGGCGGATGCCACGCCCCAACAGATTAAGGGCGCCAGACGAGCATGAATGAATGGGAGACGTTGCTGAAGGACTATCGGCACCGGATGCCGGCCCTCATTCTCGACACCAAATGGTTTGTGACGCGCGATGAGGACGATCCCGACGGCCGCGAGCTGCCGCTCCCCGATAAAGCCTACCTCCGCTATCTGATCGGCCAGTACGAATTGCATCCCAGGATCCTCATTCCCAAAAGCCGACAATTGTTGCTCACCTGGAGTTGGGCCGCGTATGGCTTGGCCTTCTGCCTCACGCGCAAGCATGTGCTGGTGATCTATCAAACGAAGCGCGAAGAGGATTCGATCGGCTTTATGAACCGCGTTCACTTTCTGTATCGGCATTTGCCGCCGGAGATTCAACGCTGCCGGCCGGCGAACCTCGAGAACAGCTCGAAACTCGAGTTGCCGAAGCAGGACGCGCGGTTTTGGGGCATTCCGCAGGGCCCTGACATCATCCGCTCCAACACCGTATCGCTGTTCTTTTCGGATGAAGTGAATTTTCAGCCGAACGCCCGCGCCTCGGTCAGGGCGGCAATGCCGTCATTGGGGAAGAACGGAAGAGGAATTTGGGGCTCGAGCGCAAATGCAGGAGGTTTGATGATCGACCTCATAGAAGCCAACTGGTAGCCATGCACGAAGGCGAGCGCAAAGGGAAACCGGGTGATTCCCTCCATCATGTGTATGAAACGCTGGGCGGCGCGCGCTACGTGATTCGGTACTGCCAGGAGTGCATGGTGCTGCACAAGGAAAATCTCGGTGATGATGAAATCGAACCGAATATGCCGCGCTTTCTGGCGCCGCTGAGAGCGTACTGAACATGGACACGCTTTCGATAACAGACCTTGCGCGCAACCATCGAGACCGCTGCCTTCTGTTGTATCAGCCGCCGGTCGACGTGTTATTTTTCCCCTCTGTGCCACCAGTGTTTCAACCACCGAAACCCACGTCGCCATGGGACACACCGATGGGATGGGATTTATGACCCAGACCGTTCCAGGCTTCCTGGAGGACCGGAGCGATGAACCGCTCGCCCCCGACAAGTTCTGTCCGGCCTGCCGGCGCACCCTCTTCTATGAGGACTTTGATCGGAACGAGTTTTCCGGTGATGGGTACTATACCTACTGCAAATCTTGCCGCGCCGCCAAGGTCAAAGACAAACAGGATCCGCCGCCTCAACTCGACACGATGGACGTCGCGCCGATCGCACCGGATATTCCTAAAGGCGCGGTCCCATCCGGCATTCTGACCGGGATCCCCATTCCTGAAAACGTCGAGATCCCGATGCCAGGCGTGTATGCCTGGTTTACGCCGAAGAACTGGCGCGTCGTGGCGATTCATCACTCGGCGGATCCCGAGAAACGTGCCGGCACCATCAAGGGCGATCTGTGGCTTGAGAAAAAACATAAGGATATGTCCGACCGCGATTTCAAGCGGGAAATGGACCTGGACCATACGATCGCTGAAGGGGATCCGTTTTACGCGACATTTAATCGAAGCCTCCATCAACGCCGCTGCACCTATGATCCAACCAGGCCGCTCTGTCGGTGCTGGGACTTTGGCCGCGCGCATCCCGCCATCGTGTGTTTCCAACTCGATGAGAAACTTAAAGTTCGCGTGCTGTGGTCGACCATCTATTCAAACCTCACGATCTATCAATTGGTCCCGATGGTGATTGCTGAAACGAATGCCCGGTTCCCCGAGGCGACGGTGCGGGATTACGGGGATCCCGCCGGCGCACAAGAGACGGACAAGGGCGCGACCACGAACATTCTACTCGATACCTTCAAGATCAAGCTGATCTATCGGTTCAGTTTTATTGAGGAAGGCACCAAGATGATCGATCAGAAGCTCATGGTCCAGAACGATGGGATCCCCGGCTTGTTGATCGATCATTGCAACACCGATCTCCTGGACGGCTTTGAAAGCGGCTACGTCATCGACGTCGGCGCGAGCGGGAAGGATACGGAAGGCCGGGCGAAGAACTCGCCGAAGAAAGACGGCTGGTACGAGCATGTGATGGACGCGCTCCGGTACGGGATCATCAATGTGTTTTCGATCTTCCCGGAGCAGGACGGCGAAGCGCAGAAGGCGTGGGAGAAAATAGGCCTATGGAGAACCAATGCTCAGCATGCCCAACGGGAAGCCGCACAGGATCCGATGGAGGAATTCAATGCTTAATGAATTGCCTGAGCGAGTGCAAGTCCGTGGGTGATCCGGTAACACCGGCCTTTTAACCTGGAGGTTCATCATGGGCGAGAACGGCAAAGGCATCGGCTGGGCGATTCACGCGATGCAGGGCGGCGGCAAGGTGCGGCGTCCGGGCTGGCATCCCACGCTCTTTATCAAGGTCATCGGGGAGCCACAATCCACCGCGCCGACGATTGCAATAGGAGACAGTGCGGAGAAGTGGGGGGCCACCCACGCCGATCTGTTGGCGCGGGACTGGGAGGTGGTGGTATGAAGATTGGAAAGTATGTGGGGGAAGGTTGTACTATCCCTCGTGGGTACGAGGTGGCCTATCGAGACTGGTGCATGCTCGGCGCGTGGTGCTATCCGATTCCATTAAACTGGCTTGTTCGCTTCGCACGGTGGTTCAAGTTGGTGAATCGTCCGAACGTGGGACAGGTCGATGAGATCGGTCTAAAAGCCTACCAACGAGGACGCGAGGACGCGCGGCGACAATACTATCTCGGGGTGACAGACGGACAGGATAATCTCATCAGAAGGCTGGCCATTATGAAAGGAGAAGGAAGGCATGTTCCAGTGGTGGAAATCGAAGCCGTGTGCGGTGTGTGCCGAGAAAGATGGGCGGATGAGCGACTTGACGAACCAAATCCTTCTCCTGAAAGGCCAGCTCGCCCATAGCCGCGAACGCGAAGAAAAGGCGGTGGACGCCCTACTCGACAAGCAGGGCGTCCCGTCCGTCACACCACAGCCACGCCTGACGATGAAGGACTCCGAGGAGGCCATGAAGCAGGCGATGGGGATCTTTATTGACGAGGATGATGACGGCAGCGGGAACATTTTGGAGGCCGATAAATTGAACGTGGAGAAGTCACCGCTGCTGTAGTGCGGGTGTCGTGCGTTTGACATGCACGAATGGTGTGTGGTAGGTCCCCTACCCATCTGGCATCGTTCAGGGAGATGATCCGATGGGTTGGTGAAAAAGTTTACCGATAAAGAGTTAATATCGGAGATACAGGACGAACTCAAACGCGCCCGGTATCTCCGTTTTGCATTTGAAAGAGACTGGTATGGGAATCTTCTGTTCCGCCAGGGCCACCAGTGGGTGGTTTGGGATGAGACGGGACGCCGTTTCCGCCAAAAGAAACTCAAGCCGTGGATCCCGCAGCCCGTCACCAATAAATTCGCCTCCGTATTAGAAGCCCTGGTCGCCCTCGTCCTCCGCGTCGAACCTGCCATGCAGTGGCGCTCTGCCGATCCCAATAATGAATCGCTCAAATCCGTCGCCGAAACCTCCACGCAACTCCTCTCGCGGATCAAAGAGATGACCTACTTCCCGCTGTGGCGGCAGCAACTTGCCGGCTGGTTGACCTACACCGGGAACGCCTATATCGCGAATTATTACGATCATGACGGCGGCATACCGATCGACGTCCCGATCTATAAATGTAAGCAGTGTGGCGCGAAGGATCTGCCGACCGGCTTTGAAGATGGGTGCAAGCAGTGCGGATCACGCGAGTATGAATTTGATATCGGACAGGACGGTACGCCGCAGAATGTGCAGTTCACTGGAGGCTCCATCCGGAGCGAAATCGCCAGCCCCTTCGAAATCTTCTACGACTTTAGCTGTATTGAATGGTATCGCCAACCGCAAGTGACCCGCGTAAAAGATCGCACGCTCGACTATTTCAAGCTCCGCTACGGAAAGCGCGGGGAGCTCGTCCAAGCGGGTGGGGCCTCGACGTTGGGCGAATTCTACTCCAGTAGTTTGGCGTACATGGCGAGCGGACCAGGAATCAATCCCGCAGCGGGTCAGGTGGTGCGCCGACCAGGGAATGCGGAAGTCTGCTACTACCGGCAAGCTGACGAGCGGTACCCGAATGGCTTAACGGCCACGGTAGCCGGCGACACGCTCCTTGAGAAAGTCGAAAGTCTCCCGAAAGATCACGCCGGCAATCGCTTCATCCCCGTCACTCAATTCCTCTTTGATCCGATCCCTGGCTCGGCCGTGGGCAAGACTGTCGCTAGCGATCTCCGACCCAAACAGAAACAACGGAACGAACTGGAGTCGTTGATCCAACTCATTACGATGCGGATGGCCAACCCGGTGTGGATCATCCCGTATGGGACCGACGTAGAAGGATTCAGCGGACAACCCGGTGCCGTCCTCAAAGCCATTCAACTCTCCCCAAACGCGAACAGCAATCCCCAACGGCTTCCCGGTGAAAATGTCCCCTCCTCCGTGATGGCCTGGCTTGAGAAAATTGACCAGGACCTAGAGGAAATGGCGAGCGTGTTCGATGTGTTGAAGGGTCAGGCTCCGACGGGTGTGACAGCCGGGTACGCGCTACAACTCTTGATTGAGCGCGGGCAGTCTCGTTGGGGCCCCCTGTTTCAGCGATGGGAAAACGGCTTTGTCATGTGGGCCAAGCAAGTCACGGCCTTTGCGAAAGAATACATGCCGGCGGAACAGGTGTTGTCGATCTTGGGCGAGCACGCCGATTGGGAAGTGACGAAGTTCAAAGAAGAGTCGATGGCTGGGCTCAATCTGACGGTTGAGGCGGGCTCCGCGAAACCGCAGTCAGCGCTGTCGGAGCAAGCGCTCGTCGACCAACTCATTAGCCAAGGCATGATCGATCCGTCGGATCCATCGATCAAAGCGGAAATTCTTCGCTCGGTCGGCATGAGCAAGTACGACCATTTGAGCGATTGGGATATGAAGGATGCCGCGCGCGAAGAAGAAGCGTTCTACAAAATCGCCCTGCAGTACGACCTGTCCGGCATGGTCCGGAAGATCGAGCAACAGGTCCAGATGAATCCTGAGGCGCCCGAGTTACAGCAGCAGGTCCAGCAAGTCCAACAGCTCGCGCAGTCTGGGACGCGCTTCCGGGAACAGATCGACAATCACCAAATCCATTTGTGGGCGCACAAGCGTTTTGCCAAGACTGATCGCTTCATGAAGTTGTCGCCTGAGTGGCAAGCCGCCTGGCTGCAGCATCTCACCTTGCACGCGCAACGGCTCATGCAGGAGTCGATGCAGATGGCGAGTGGGCCACAACAGACCGATCAGCCAAACGGAGACGGCAAGACGCCGCCAAAGACGAAGCCCCAGCCGGAACAGCCTGGCGCAATGGTGCCCGGTCAAGGCCCTGGACAGATGGCCGCGACACCACGCGGCGGGCATGTCCAGAATCCGGTTGCGATGGCGGCGGGGTAGCCGATGCCGTATGCGTCTAAGGCCCAAGTTGGGTGGATGCACGCGAATGAGCCAAAAATAGCGGCTCGCTGGGACAAAACATATGGCGTACCGACGAATCTTCCCGCTAAGAAAAGTCCGATTCGTCGCCGCATGGAAGCAGGACACGCGGGGCGATGATCGGCCCGATCGCCAAACGGATTCTCGAGTTTGCGCGGATGAAACAGCGCACGATCAAGGACGAGGCCGTACTGTATGAACAGGATCCAATTAACCGTGTGCCCACGATCACGGATGAAGACCAAAACTTTGCTGGCGCTCCTTCGCTGCGCTTTCGGTTACGTCAGCGGATGCCAAACCCAAAACGTGAACTCTAATCGAGCCTCCCACCCTCGTACTGGTGGGCATCGGACGCCGGCCGAATCCGGCGCATGCGGTCGTTGGCCGTAATCCAACGGAGAGGGAGTCAGTATGGAACCGAACCAAATCGCAGACCCAGCGCCTCAGCCTCCGGCAGATCCGAACACGCCGCCAGCGGATCCGGCTTCACCGCCGGCACAGCCGCAAACGGTGCCCGTGGCCGTGTTGGTCCAAGAGCGTCGGCAAGCGAAAGGGAAAATCGATTCCCTGACGGCGCGTATTCAAGAGCTGGAGGGCGCGCAAGCGCCGAAGGCTCCGGTGAATCAGACCGACGAGGATAAACAGCGGGATCTCTGGCTTGAACGCTTGGGGATCAAAACCCATGCCTCAGAGCTGGCGGAACTGAAGAAGGAACTGAAGGATCTGAAGGACACGGCTGCGATGGGAGTGCAGGCCCATACCACGCTGATGGCGCAAACCACGCGGGCGATGGATAAAGCCGAGAAGATCGCGGAAGAATCCTGTGACAAGGAGTTGACCGGGATCGGCTTTACGAAAGAGACGTGGAACGGATTTGTCGCGTCCCAGTTGACCGATGATGATGTCGCGGAACTCTTTTCCAATCCGAAGTATATGAGCGAAGTGGTGAAACGCTGTAAGGCGATCGTCCAACCGAAAATCAATATGAACAAGTCAAACGCCGCCTCCATTGTGAACAATTTGCCGCGCACGCCGGGCGTGGGGGGTACCCCGCCAGCGCCGCCGGCGAATGAACCACTGAAGGTCGGCAAGAAGCTCCACGCTCGCGCGTTTGAACGCTTACAGGGAGTCGTGAGGGCTGAAGGGAGTTAATCATGGCCGCTCTCGATGCACAGTCAACCGCAGTCAACGCCTTCAACGAAGTGCTGAAGATCGACTACGAGAAAGGCATCATCGATTCGCTGAACGATGAACAGCCGTTGCTCTCGCAGATCGAGAAGGACAGCGAGTCGTGGACGGGACAAAAAGTGGTGTTCCCGACCCGGCTGAAGAGAAACTTCTCCGCGTCGGCCACGACGGAAGGATACAAGTACCACACCCCAGGCAAGCAACAGTACAAGGACTGGGAAATTCCGTGCAAGTACGCGCACGGATCCATCCGGCTGACGGCGCAAGTCATCAACGCCTCGCTCAAGAGCAAGGGATCATTCGCTCGTGCGCTCGGGTCGGAAATCGACGGGCTTGTGGAAGATATGTCGAACTACCGAGGCCGGGCGGTCTGGGGATGGGGCAAGGGTGTCCTGTGTCTGGTGAACGGCGATCCCGGTACCGGCGTCACTATTACCGTCGATGCGCCGCATGGCGTAGCCGGGGCCGATAACGGGACGCGGTTCATTCAGGAAGGCATGTACATCGCCTTCATCGATCCGGCCACTGGAGCGATTCGGGCCGGTAGCGCACGCACGGTCGATGCCGTAGCGTCAACGGGGCTCACCTTCACGATCACAGCGGCCTGTGATACCGCCGTCGCCGACAACGACTACATCGTGATTGCGATGGAAGCCGCGACCTCGGACGTGAATGAGACGACCTACGATCGGGAAATCATGGGCATGCTTGGCTTGGTCGATACCACGACCTTTGTGAGTACGCTGCATGGCATCGATCGCTCGGTCTCACCGGGGAACTATCTGCAGTCCACCAAGCTGACGTCGGTGGGCGCGTTGAGCGCCGATGCGATGCAGCGAGCGCTGGATACCGTGTACCAGAAGGCACGCGGCAAGACAGACGCCATTTGGTGCGAGCACGCGGTACGCCGGGCGTATCAGGTGATGCTCGAGAACGATCGTCGGTACATGGGCGCCTCGCTGATGCAGCCCGATGGTGGAACGAAAGCCGCGAAGGGCAAAGAACTCGACTTCGGAAGCATTCCGATCAAGACGGACAAGGATGCGCCCTATGGGCAGATGGCCGGCTTGCAGTACGACACATTCACGCGCTGGACCTTGACCGAAGGCCAGTGGGCGGACGATCACGGGTCCATTCTCCGATTCGTCACCGGGTACGATGCGTATGAGGCGATCTATCGCGTGTTCGATAATATCGGATGCGAAGCGCCGCAGCGGAACTGGGTGATGACCGGAATCAGCTCAACCGTTGTCGTGGTCCATTTGCCGTGATAAGTTCCTAGGTAGTTTCTAGTGTACAACGGTGGGGGATCACATGATCCCCCACTGATTATCAACCGAGCGAGGTCGTTATGTCAGATCCATTTCAGTCTGTTACCGTCGTCAACCGGCGTGCCATTCGGTACGAAGGCATGTTCGGTGGTATCTGCATCGTGTTCGGGCCGTTGGAAAAAAAGTCGTACCCGCCGAACGTCGCCTTTGCCGTCGTCACGGATTCCGCCTTACGCACGAATCTGGCGACCGGCGTGAAAGAAGTGTTCGCGCTCGGGATTGAAGGGGACGTCGCCTATCCCACCACGCCGTTAGACGGAGATCTGGCACGTAAGAACCCGGTGGAACAACTCGATCGTCGGGACGTGCCTCGGTTGACGGAAACCGAACCGAAGGCGCTCGGCGCCAAGGGCACGGAAGATTTAGGCATCGGGAAGGTCGACAAAACGGTACAGCCGGTGCCTGGTGGTACGGAAGAATCGCCATTCGAAGGCGAAACAAGTGTCGGTGGTGAATTATTGGGTGGTGGGCTGCCGGCTGCATCAGCCGAAGAAGTGAAACCGTTGACGTTCAAAAACGCCGACATTCAACGAGGCTCGCAACGCCCGGGCCGTGCAGAGCATCGCGTTAGTACGAAATCTGCCGAGTAACCAACCAAGTGGTGGAAGGGACCACGGCCGTCAGGCCAAACGCCGAAGGGAGCATGCACCATGATAGACAATAAGAATATCGATCAGAGTTCCACGTTTCTGCTCATTCCCATCGTCTTAGGCAACGACTCGATCGGGGCCTCCGTGACCGACATCGAGCAAGATTCGTTTCGTGCGCCGTTCTCGGGAGAGATTGTCTCGGTGCATGCCTACGCCGTCGCCATTACCGACTCCGATGATGGAGCCCGAATTGATGTAAAGAAGGACACGACGAGTGTGCTGTCCGCAACGATCAATCCTACGGCCGCGACTCTCGTAGCCGGCACACTCAAGACCAATGGAACTGAGGAGTTTGTTGCTGGCGATAAAATCGGCGTCTTTGTCACGACGGGAGCGGGAGACTCGATCACTGATCTCTCCGTGACCGTTGTGATTCGGCCGTACACCGCCGATCGTGCCGTCAGGCCCAGCATCTAAGCGAACGACACTTTAACGAGGAGCACGGAGGATCCTATGTACAACGATATCGAGCGCGCGCACGGCCTGCTGATGGATGGGGGGGTCCCAACAGGCTTTGATAATGTGTTGTGGACGCCCCCGCAAATGAACGCAGTCCGCCATCCCTGCGCGCTGGATATTGCCTGGGCCATGATTCAGATTCGCGCGGCCGGGAGTCCCGAGGTAGGGATCGGTGGACGGCTTGATCGAAACTCGTGGCGCGCGTTTACGCTGACCGGAGCGGGTGTCTTGGCCGACGATACGGTAGACGCGCAGGATGTCGGCGTGAATGATTATCCGCTTGAGATTGCCGCCGATGCCGGTAGCGGCTTCATGGTGGCGAGCCCGTACCGGATTAACTTGATTGATCTCTTGATCGGCACGGCCAGCACCGGCACGAATCCGACACGAGTACTCGAGTATTCCGGTCCTGCCGGCTGGGTGGCGATCAAGAGATCAATCA
>Ga0209342_10006290_pt1 | contig 12088 bp, 11 predicted proteins | sample RifCSP16_2_FD_184023 | JGI IMG/M metagenome (GOLD analysis project Ga0209342, IMG submission 184023) | Soil microbial communities from Rifle, Colorado - Rifle CSP2_sed 16_2 (SPAdes) (version 2) | ecosystem: Environmental > Terrestrial > Deep subsurface > Rock core/Sediment | place: Rifle... | reverse complement strand
GAAGCCGAGCGCGTGCAACGCGAACAAGCCGAGACGCTGCGCGAGGTGGCCGCCATTTTGGGAAGCGCCACGGATAGGTCCAACATACTCGACCTCATCCTGGACCAATTGAAACGCGTAGTGCACTTCGACAGCGCCTCGATCCAAATCACCAAGGGAGAGAACCTAAGCGTGCGGGCCATTGCCGGGGCGCTGCAGAGCGAAGTTATCGGTTTGGAACTTCCCATCCAGGCAGCCAAGCTGGCGCACCCTCCACTCTTCGAGCATCGCACCGTGATCCATGAAGACGTTAGCCAGAACCCAGGCTGGATAAAAACAGCCGCGTCCCCGCTGATCAAGTCATGGATAGGCGCCCCTCTGATCGTGCGCGGCGAATCCATCGGGATCCTTTCGGTGGACGGCTATCGCATAAACCAATTCAGCTCAGCGGATGCGCAGCTCGTTTCCACCTTCGCTAATCATGCGGGCATTGCCCTGGAAAACGCCCGGCTGTTCGAGGAGGCGCAGGAAGCCTACGTTCAAACCGTGGGCGCTTTGGCCAGCGCCATTGACGTGCGCGACAGCTATACCAGCGGCCACAGCCAGCGCCTGGCTGACCTGGCGGTGAAGACGGGCGAATTAATGGGATGCACTGAAGATGAACTGATGGACATTCGTTGGGGGGCTCTGTTGCACGACATCGGCAAGATCGGCGTGCCTGACGATATCCTGAGAAAACCGGGCTTACTGGAAGCGGACGAGGAACAGATCATGCACCAACATCCCGAGATCGGGGCGCGCATCGTGGAAAGGGTGAAGTCGCTTTCCGGCGTGGCGCCCATCATCCGCGCCCACCAGGAACGTTATGACGGGTTAGGTTATCCGGACGGTTTGCGCGCAACGGCCATTCCCAAGGTGGCGCGTATCGTTAGCGTGGCGGATGCCTATGTGGCCATGACGGATGAGCGCGTCTATCGCAAAGCTCGCAACAACACGGAAGCTATCCAGGAACTCAAACGCTGCAGCGGGAGCCAATTCGATCCCGAAGTGGTCCAGGCCTTCCTGAGGGCGCTCGACCAAACCGCCTAATCCCCAGCTAGACGATCAACATGGCGTCGCCGAAGGAGTAAAAGCGATAGCCTTCGGCAACAGCCGCGCGGTAAGTTTCCAGGATCAATTCGCGGCCAGCAAAGGCGCTGACGAGCATTAATAATGTCGAGCGGGGTAAGTGAAAATTAGTCAGCATGGCATCCACGACGCGGAATTTGTAGCCCGGAAGAATAAACAAATCAGTGCGCCCTTCAAAAGGAAGGATACCGCCCTGCGGGGCAAGGGCGGCGGCGCTCTCCAACACGCGCACAGAGGTGGTGCCCACGGCGATCACGCGGGCGCCGGCTGCACGGGTTTCATTCACCAGCCGGGCGGTCTCTGCGGAAAGCTGGCACCATTCTGTGTGGATCAGGTGCTTCTGCGGATCCGCCTCCGTTACTGGGGCAAAAGTATCCAGTCCGATATGCAGGGTCAGGTCTGCAAAACGGACGCCTTTGGCTTTGATTGCCTCCATTAACCGCAGGGTGAAATGCAGCCCAGCCGTCGGCGCGGCTGCTGAACCGGCTTCGCGCGCATAAACGGTCTGATAACGCTCCGGGTCAGCCAATTGGGAGTGTATGTACGGGGGCAGCGGAACCGCGCCCAGGCTCCCCAGTTGGGCTTCAACAGGCGGCTCAAAGGCAAGCAAGCGCTGAGCGCCGCCCAGATCTTGCTCAATAGCGGCTCTCGTGCCGTTTTCCAGCTCAAGTTGCTTTCCTACACCCAGACCCTTGCCGCCCACCAACGCCTTCCACTGCCGGTCATTCAGCCTTTCCAGCAAAAGCAACTCGACCTTGCCGCGACCAGGGATCTTATACGCCGCCAGACGGGCCAGAATAACCCGGCTGCGATTAATCACCAGGAGATCGCCGGGGTTCAGGAAATCCACGAACTTGCGAAAGGTGGTATGTGTCTGCGAACCCCTGGCGCGGTCTAAGACCAACAAGCGCGAAGCATCCCGCGGTTCCAACGGCGTCTGGGCGATCTGCCCAGGCGGGAGAAGGTAATCAAAATCGGAAGTTCTCAAATCCAGATGCTAGAACAAGGTGGGGGAATTGGGCTGGCCGGTGTAAGCCAGGCCCAAATGGGAGCAGGCTTGCGCCGTGGCCAGACGGCCCTGGGAGCGGCGTTCCAGGAACCCCAATTGCATTAGGTATGGTTCCACCACGTCCATAATAGTGTCGGCCTCTTCGCTCACCGAGGCGGCGATGGTATTCAGGCCGACGGGACCACAGGCATATTTCTCAATGATGGTGCGCAGCACGCGACGGTCGAGTTCGTCCAACCCGAGCTCGTCCACTTCCAGCAGCTCCAGCGCTTCGCGAGCCACCTGGTCGGTGACCACACCCTGGGCGCGCACTTCAGCAAAATCACGCACGCGGCGCAGCAAGCGCAAGGCCACGCGCGGCGTGCCCCGCGAACGCAAGGCGATCAACTCCAAGCCACCATTGGCGGCCTCTACGCCCAATTGTCCAGCGGCGCGCTCCAGGATGGCGCCGATCGAGGCCGAGTTGTAATAGTCCAAACGGAATGTAGCGCCGAAACGGGCGCGGAGTGGTGCGGTGAGTAAAGCCAGCCGGGTAGTGGCTCCCACTACCGTGAAGCGCGGCAACTTAAGGCGGATGGCCCTGGCCGCGGGCCCTTTGCCGATTACGATATCGAGAGAAAAATCCTCCATGGCGGGATAAAGCACTTCTTCGATGGCCTTACCCAGGCGGTGAATCTCATCTAAGAACAAGACATCGCCTTGATTCATGTTGCTCAGTATCGCCGCCAGGTCGCCCTGGCGTTCGATGGCCGGGCCGGAACTGACCTTGATATTCACGCCCATCTCATTGGCCAGAATATGGGCCAGGGTAGTTTTCCCTAAGCCTGGCGGGCCGTAGAAAAGCACATGGTCCAATGACTCAGCCCGCTGCCGCGCCGCGGCGATGAGAATGGCCAGGTTTTCGCGGACATTATCCTGGCCGATGAGTTCGTCGAGGGTGCGCGGGCGCAACGAGGGATCGATCTTGTCGTCTGTGTGGCGCAGCGGATCGACGAGGCGCGGCCGGTTGCTGCTCATCGAACGATTATACATGGCGAGCACGACAGGTCTTGAACCCAGCAAAAGATCATTTTGCAACGGCAGGCCAATAGTCTAAAAGGAACATATTCAGCAGATTTATATGTAAGGATTTCTCGCCTTGTTGATTCTCTATCTGGATGGGACTCCGCTATGCCGCTCGAAATGGACACGGGTAAAAATGCATGAACTATAATGCCCCCAACCGAGGGAGCCTATGTCCAAAGTCCATGCCTCGACGCACCCATTAGTGCAGCACAAGCTAACTATTTTGCGAGATAAAAACACGGGGCCGCGCAAATTCCGCGAGCTGGTGCGCGAGATCAGCGCCTTGCTTACTTATGAAGCCACCGCCGACCTGGAAACCGAGACCAGGAATGTGGAAACCCCTATGGGGAAAGCGAAGGGCAGCGCCACCAAAGACAACATCGGCCTGGTACCCATCTTGCGGGCCGGCCTGGGTATGGTGGATGGCGTTTGGGACCTGCTGCCGGATGCCCAGGTGTGGCACATCGGCCTGTACCGGGATGAGAAGACCTTGCAGCCCGTGCAGTACTACAACAAGCTGCCCACCCTGCCGACCGTTGGCGCCTGCCTGGTGCTTGATCCGATGCTGGCAACCGGGGGCTCAGCGACTGCCACGGTGAGTCTGCTCAAAGAATGGGGAGTGAAGAATATTCGATATGTGGGCATCATCGGCGCCCCTGAAGGAATTGAACTACTGAGTAAGACCCACCCAGATGTGCCGATATACCTCGGGGCGGTGGACAGCCATCTTAACGAGATCGGCTACATCGTGCCCGGCCTGGGGGATGCTGGCGACCGCCAGTTTGGCACCGGGTAAGGCAATCCTTATTTTGCAGCTGCCTGAATAATTCCCAGAAATTCAGCGGCCTTGAGGCTGGCGCCGCCCACTAGCGCGCCATCGATCTCCGGCATGGCGAAAAAATCCGCCGCGTTGGCCGCGTTCACCGAACCACCATACAGGACACGCACTGCCCGAGCCACATCCTCGCCGAACAAGCCGGCCAGGGTCGGGCGCACCACGTTGCGCAGCAAGGTGTCTGTGGGCTGCGGCGTGGCCGCCTTGCCGCTGCCAATGGCCCACACGGGCTCATAGGCGATCACGAGATTCTCGGCCGAGGAAATGTGCGCGCCTTGCAGAGCGGCGCGCAGTTGGGCGGAGACGACTTCGGCGGCGCGCCCCGCCTCATTTTGCTGCAACGTCTCGCCCACGCACAGCACCGGGCGCAACCCGGCCGCCAGGGCGGCCTGCACTTTGCGCTGCACGTCCTGGTCGCTTTCGTGGAACAGGGTACGGCGCTCAGAATGGCCGAGGATCACATACTGGCAAAACTCGGCCACCATGGCGGGAGACAGCTCGCCAGTGAAGGCGCCTTCGCTCTCCCAGTACAAGTTCTGCGCCCCGAGGGCGATGCCGGTCTTTTCCAACAACGCGGAGAGCGCCATCAGCGAGGGGGACGGAGGACATACCAAGATCTCGACCCCGGAAACGGACTGCATACCAGGTAGTAGCTCCTCCACCAGGCGCAACGCCTCGGAGGTGGTCTTGTTCATTTTCCAGTTGCCGGCGACCAAGGGGGTGCGCGCCATCTCAGTCCTTGTCCTGTAAGGCGGCTAGGCCGGGCAGCACTTTACCTTCCAGCATTTCCAGCGAAGCGCCCCCGCCGGTGGAGAGGTGCGTGATCTTGTCGGCCAGGCCGGACTGCTGCAGTGCGGAGACGGAATCGCCGCCGCCCACAATGCTGTCCGCATCCGATTCAGCGACGGCCTTGGCCAGGGCAAAGGTGCCGGCTGCGAAGGGCTTCATCTCAAATACGCCCATGGGACCGTTCCAAACCACGGTCCCGGCTTTCTTTACCAGGCTGCTGAATTCCGCCACTGTTTCGGGCCCAATGTCCAGCGCGCGCCAGCCCGCAGGGAGGTCCCCGACTTTCATGATCTTGTGATTGGCTATTTCGTCAAAGGCATCGGCGATCACCAAATCCACAGGCAAATGCAACTTAGCGGAGGCGCTGGCAAGCAGCTCTCTGGCCATGGCTACGGCTTCAGCCTCCACCAGGGAATCGGCCATGTGACGGCCTTGGGCCTTGAAGAAGGTGTTGGCCATGCCGCCTCCGATCAGCAAGTGATCCGCCTTGTCGAGCAAATTGCGGATCACGCCGATCTTGTCGCTGACCTTGGCGCCGCCCAGGATGGCGACAAAGGGCCGCTTGGGCCCGGCTAGCGCCCCCCCCAGGTAACGGATCTCCTGCTCCATGAGCAGGCCTGCAACCGCCGGCAGGTAGTGCGCAACGCCCTCCGTGGACGCATGGGCGCGGTGTGCGGAACCGAAGGCATCGTTCACGTACAGGTCCGCCAGGGCGGCCAATTGCCTGGAAAACTTCGGATCATTCTTGATTTCGCCGGGATAGAAGCGGGTGTTCTCCAGCAAGAGGGTCTCGCCTGGGTTGAGGCTCCTAGCGGCAGCTTGTGCCTTGGGTCCCACACACTCTTCGACAAACTTGACGGGGCTTTTCACCAGCCTGCCCAGAAACTCGGCCACGGGCCGCAGGGAATATTCGGGATCAGGTTTGTCTTTGGGGCGACCTAAATGGGAGCAGAGCAATACGGCCGCGCCTCGGGTCAGCAAGTTCTGGACTGTGGGCAGCGCCGCGCGAATGCGCGTGTCATCCTGGACCACGCCATTTTCGATGGGCACATTGAAATCCACGCGGACCAGGACGCGTTTGCCGCGCGGTTCTATGTCTTTGATGGTTTTCTTGTTGAACACAAAGACCTCTTAGTCTTTAGCCAGAGGGCCGGTGCGTTCCTGGAGCAGATCGATCAGGGTTTGAGCCAGAATAGTCGCCTGATGATGCCCGGGATGCTCGGGATCGGCAAGGTCGGCGCGATACAGCGCATATTGCTCGCCAAGCTCATCCTCGGTGGTCACCCATTGAGCGCCTTCAGGCAGCCGGATGCCTTCCTGGCGATTACTGAGCACGATATCAAAAAAATGCGGGCCGACGTGTGATTCCAAGGCGCGAATATGGTCGCCGCAGGCATAGCCTTCGGTCTCGCCTAACTGGGTGGCCAGGTTGCAGATAAAGATCTTCAGCGCCGGGCTATTGCGAATTGCGGCGGCCAGATCGGGCACCAGCAAATTGGGCAAGATGCTTGTATATAGGGAGCCGGGACCGATCACGATCAAGTCCGCGTTGAGCAAGGCGTTGACCGCATCCGGATAGGCCGGGGGGGAGTTTGGCTCCAGCCAAATACGGCGTACAGCGCCGGCCGCCGAGGGAATTTGGCTCTCCCCGTGGACGCGCACCTCCGCGCTGGAGAGGGGCACCGACAGATCGGCCACCAGGCGCACATCGTGCAAAGTGGCAGGCAACACGCGCCCATGCACGGAAAGCACTCGGCCGGATTCGGCCACAGCTTCCTCGAAACTCCCGGTGATCTCGCTCAGCGCGCTGATGAACAAATTTCCGAAGGAATGCCCATCCATGCCATTTTCGCCACTGGAGAAACGGTATTGGAATAATTGGGTGATCAGGGTTTCGTCATTGGAAAGCGCGGCCAGGCAATTGCGGATGTCGCCTGGAGGCAACACTCCCAGCTTACTGCGCAGACGCCCAGAGGAGCCGCCGTCATCAGCCACGGTGACAATGGCAGTCAGGTTATAGGTATGCGCTTTCAGGCCGCGCAGCAAGGTGGCCATGCCATGCCCGCCGCCGATCACCACGATACGCGGCCCGCGACCGCGTTTGCGGTGGTCGGCAAGCGTATCCACCACCCGGCGGCCCGGCTGCAGGTAGGGAGCCAGCAAATTGCGGTTCATCTTAAGCACGCCGTAGATCAGGCCGGCAATGCCCAGGCCCCCGAAGATGGCGGCCCGCAAGGTGCGATCGAGGAAACGAAGGGAGAGCCAGTCGAAAATGGGCAGCCACCAGGTGTCCGGCGCGGTGCGATACACATCCAGTACAAGCATGGCGCCGCCGATGCCGATCATGAAGGTACCGAATAGGATCAGCAGGATCCAGCGTTTGACCCCCAAGCCCGGAGTAAGCCAGCGTAAAATGCGGCCGGTTTCGAACCAGACGGCGCGCAACGCATTTACGATCCGGGATCCCATAGCGGGTGGATGATAGCAGTGTTTAGAAGCACAGTCAAACACAGCCGAAAAGTAGGGCTCGAGATCAGTTGCACGCTTAGTTCACGGTATGATTAGGCATCATTCATGGAACATATTATCGAGAAACATTGGCAGGTTTCCAGCAAGCTTACGGCCGAAGCGTCTGAGGGCCTGGCAGGTTACCCCTCGCTGCTTAAGCAGGTGCTGTTCAACCGGGGTCTGGGAACCGCACAGGAATCCAAACACTTCCTAGCAGCCCTGCCCCCTGACAACAACGATCCATTCAAGATGAAAGGTATGGAGGCGGCATTCGACCGCCTTTCGTCCGCCATAAAAAAGGGCGAACCCATAGTGGTCTATGGGGATTACGACGCAGACGGAGTTACCGCCACGGCATTGCTGCTAAACAGCCTGCAAGCCCTGGGAGGGCAGGTTCGGCCTTACATTCCCGATCGCTTCGAAGAAGGCTATGGTCTCAACATCGCCGCGCTGCAGCAGCTGAAGGAAGATGCGGCTGCGGTGGTGGTTTCCGTGGACTGCGGAATCCGCTCGGTAGCCGAGGCGGACGAAGCCAAACGCCTGGGGTTAGACCTGATCATCACCGATCACCATTCGCCCGGCCCAGAAATGCCAGACGCCTTTGCGGTGATCAATACCAAGCAAGCCGGCGATGATTATGTGGAAAAGCAATTGGCCGGCGTGGGCACCGCTTTCAAGCTGGCCTGCGCGTTGGAGCAGCGGCTCGGTTCTGGGACGGGGCCCGCCACCAATACGCTTCTGGACCTGGTGGCGTTGGGGACCGTGGCCGATATGGTGCCGTTGACCGGCGAAAACCGTTGGATGGTGCGCGAAGGGCTGGGCAGCCTGCGAAAGCCCACGCGGCAGGGGGTTTTATCGTTGATCGGCGTCTCCGGGCTCAAACCGCCATTAGTGCGATCCGGGGATATTGGCTATCTGCTCGGTCCGCGGCTGAATGCAGCGGGGCGCCTGGAAACCGCTAAGAACGCGCTCAGCCTGCTGATGACCAACGATGTCTTTGAGGCCGGCCGGCTGGCGCAATATTTGGATAGCCAAAACCGGGAACGGCAGCAGCTCACCCGCCAGATGACCGCCTCGGCAGAAGAGATCGCCGCCTCACAAACGGACGCACTGCTGATCACCGCCATCCACGAAGAGTACAACCCTGGCGTGGTTGGCCTGGTTGCCTCACGCCTGGTGGATAGGTTCTACCGGCCGGCTATCGTGGGGCAACGCGGGCCAGAATTCACGCGGGCTTCCTGCCGCAGCATCCCAGAGTTTCACATTACGAGGGCCCTGGAGACCTGTGCGGATTTGTTCCGGAACTTCGGCGGACACGCCGCGGCGGCCGGTTTCACCGTGCTCAACGAAAAGCTGCCCGAAGCGCTGGAGCGGATGCAAACGCTAGCCCAGAAACAGCTGGGCAGCCTGGACCTCCACCCGGTGTTGGTGGCGGACGCCGAACTACCTTTGGCCGAGCTCAAGGCGGACATCCTGCAGCAACTGGAACTTATCGAGCCTACCGGCTACGGCAACCCACAGGTCAATTTAGTAACCCGCGGCCTGCAAGTGCGCGATGCGCGGGCGGTAGGACAGGATGGCAAGCATCTAAAGCTCACCGTTACCGATGGACGAATTACTTACGACGCGATCGCCTTTCGGCAGGGCCACTGGGTGCAGGCCATGCCCATGGTGGTGGACCTGCTGTACCGCTTCGAGGCCAATGAATTCAACGGCCGCAGCAGGCTGCAGCTGAATGTGACAGACCTAAAACCAAGTGGTTGAAAGGAAAAGTAACAACCTTATTTTAGACCGCGTTTTGCCAGGGCCGCCTGCGTCATAGGGCGCAGATCGGAGGCAAAGTTGCTGGTGCGGCGATAAGCTTTTTGGCTAAATACGTTTCGCGCGCGGTGATAATTTGTAAGAGCGTCAACCCAGTCGAGTTTCCCCGACAGATAGGTCTCCAGATGTTCAGCAAGCAGCACTGCATGAGTCGAGGCCTGATCAATTCCTTGACCGGACCAGGGGTCCATTACCATGCCAGCATCACCCACTAGCACCCAACCTGGACCGAATGGGATGCGCATGTAACAGGGGATGCTACCGCTACCCTTTACCGGAAATTGACGTTGCGCTTTCGCGAGGCGTGGGGCCATATCGCTCATCAAGCCCAATTCCCGCATCAGGCTGCCTTCAGGATCGCGTTTGAATTCGCCAAATCTCGCAATAGGAACAGAGACGGCCAGCAGAGTAAGGTGGCCATCCGTAGGCATTAAGTATGCGATCTGATTTCCGCGATAGTGGAATTCAGCGGCGGGACCATCATGGGGCTCCACGCCGGTGAAATAAGAGTAATACATTGCGCGCTGCGCCACTTGCACATGCTCGGTTTGCGCCAGTACAGTTTTGGCCACAAAGGAGTGTACGCCATCTGCCCCCACCACCACCCGGGCACGAGCCTCATGCATTCCAGTTTCGTCTTTCCAGGCTAACCCAGCAACTCGGCCACCTTCATTCACGAGGGTGTGCACGATTGCACCCTCAATCACCTTCACAGACGACTTGCCCTTTAACCGCCTAACGAGGATATCGTCCAACGTGATTCGGCGAACATTCATGAAGAATGGAAAATCTTCGGGCCGATCCACTGGTTCGGGAAAGACGATCCCGTCAATCGCGTTGTAATTGACGATGAGGTGGGGAGCTATGGCGCTCACCTCCTCTTCAACTCCGATTGCGAGAAATGCACGCAAAGCAGGGGCTCGAAAGAAATGGGTGGAGAGTGTGTCACTAGGAAAATGAGTACGGTCTAAGGCCAGGACGGTATAACCTTTTTCACCCAGCAGGCTGCCGAGAATAGCACCACCTACGCGTGTTCCAACGATAATTACATCGTATCTGGCATTATCTGCGGTCATAAAGGCATGGCTTAGCCCTTGTGTTTATTGATGACTTGCTCCATGCTCTCGCTGTCAATCTTCTCAAGCTCGATGACTTTAGCGTTTGAGCGGAAGGCGGGCGGCAAAATCGTTTTGGCTTCTTCCTTACTATCCAATTCAACATTTATCCAGGCTTTATGTTCGCCATCCGAACAGCCCCAATCGGCATGGGTTACAAAGTGCGAGCCAGTTCGGTAGAACGCAAGTTTGGCCAGGTTACAGGCTTCCTTACTATCTTCGTGGGAGACCTCAATCAGGTATCTGGGCATATTAGTTACTCCTTAACCTCAGCCGGTGATCATTATTGTATCGAAATCGTCTGGCTATGAACTCAAGACGCTCTGGCTCAACATGAGTTGAACCTTACATCTTTAGGTGGTTGTTTTTATTTATCGTTCCCCACCTGCACTACATATTCGATGGGTACACCACGTGACACAGTATCGCCTACCGGGGAGTGTTCTACTGCCCATTCTATGATTTCATGAAGCTGTCTCGGAGAGCTTTCATCTGCGGCAACGCGGACGCTGACCTTCATGTTCAACGGACCTGCGGGCTTGGTATGGTCAGTACCAAGCATACCGCGGTCGTCAGAAACACTATCCACACGGACTTCGAGGGATTTCAATTTCACACCAAGTTGGGCAGCTCGCAGGGCAATCATCACAGCTTCGCAGTTGGCGAGGGATGCACGCGCCATCCATCCAGGAGATGGAGCCGCTGCCTGGCCACCCAATCCTTTGGGCATGTCGCAAACAAGTGTTTGGCCATTGGGGCCTGAAGCCCGAACCCTCAGCCCCTCTTCAAGGACAGTGACCGCTTCGCTATCCGCTCCAACTGCTTTTTCAGGATTTTCTGTCAAGCGTTTGATTACTCCCTCTAGAGATTCACGAATATTGATTTGAGAGTTCATATAGCAATTCTCCTAACCCAAAAGTCCGACTAGTCCACAAGCCGATATTTTAGCAGCGCCCAGAAAGCTGAGAAGGCGTCTTTCAAGCCGATTTTCTTTCCTTCTGAATAATCCCGGGGGTTGAAGGAGATAGGTACCTCATAGATGCGGGCGTGGCGCTTCAATAATTTGGCCGTAATTTCAGGTTCGAAGTCGAAATTTTCAGAGCGAATGCGAATTTCCGCCAGGATCTCGCGGCGGAATAATTTGTAGCCGGTTTCCATATCGGTGAGGATGGTGTTGTAGAGTAAGTTGGTCTGGAAGGTGAGCAGCCTATTGGCTACCATGTGCCAGAACATGGTTGGGCGGCGCGGCCCGCCCAGGAAGCGCGAACCGTAGACTACATCCGCAATTCCCTCTTCGATAGGTTTGAGCAAGGATGGGATGTCACGCGGGTCGTATTCCAGGTCGCCATCTTGGATCAGGATCAGGTCGCCGTGGGCGGCCTGTAGGCCGCTGCGCACAGCCGCCCCCTTGCCGCGGTTATGGGGGTGGGTGACCACGTGCACCCTCTCGGATTGAAGTTTCGCTAAGGCGGCCGAGGCGCCATCCGTAGAACCATCGTCGACCACAATGATCTCATCGGTCAAATTCACCGCGATCAGCCGCCTGAGGATCTCGGCGACGGTGGCCTTTTCATTGTAGATCGGCACGATAACGCTCAGCTTCATGCGGGCGATTATATGCTATCCAGCCGCCCCAACCATCGGGCGATCAAAGGTGCCTCCAGTGCTCATGCTATAATCTTCATCGCGGGCCCATCGCAACGGGGAAAGGCTCTAACCTTAAATCGGCGGTGCACAACCAGATGGTTGTTCTCTTTATCAAACTGGCGACCAAAAAACTAAGCGGCTGGCGCTCCTGGGCCCTGTTGATCCTGTTGCTGGCTGACCTGAGCCTGGGCG
>Ga0209342_10006289_pt1 | contig 12088 bp, 9 predicted proteins | sample RifCSP16_2_FD_184023 | JGI IMG/M metagenome (GOLD analysis project Ga0209342, IMG submission 184023) | Soil microbial communities from Rifle, Colorado - Rifle CSP2_sed 16_2 (SPAdes) (version 2) | ecosystem: Environmental > Terrestrial > Deep subsurface > Rock core/Sediment | place: Rifle... | reverse complement strand
TGGCTGTACAAGATCGCGACGAACGCGTCACTCGATCTGCTGCGGCGCCGGCCGCGGCGCCTCCTCCCCGAGGCCACGCTGTCACCGGGCGATCCGGGGGCCGGCCGGCCGAGCCGCCGTCGGGGGAACCCATCTGGCTGGAACCGTTCCCCGACGACCTGCTGGCCGATCCCGCGGAGATCCCCGAGGTCCGCTACGCCGCGCGGGAGAGCATCACGCTGGCGTTCATGGGCGCTGCAGGCGCTGACACCGCGGCAGCGCGCGGTGTTGATCTTGCGCGATGTTCTGGGGTTCCGCGCCCGGGAGGTGGCGTTACTCTTGGGGTTGACCCTACCGACCGTGAACAGTCTCCTGCACCGCGCGCGGGTGACGCTCTCCCGGCGCTATCGTCCCGACCCGCCCGCGGCGACGATTGCCGCCCCGACGGGTGCCATTTCAGCCGTCCTGGATCGCTATGTCCGGGCCTGGGAGAACGGAGATGTGGACGGCCTGGTCGCCCTCCTGAAGGAGGACGCCACGGTCAGCATGCCGCCGTCGCCCTCGTGGTTTGCGGGGCGGGAAGCAATTCGCGCCTTCACGGCGGAGCATATCTTTGTTCGGCCGGACACCTGGAGGCTCGTCCCGACGCGGGCCAACGCGCAACCCGCGTTCGCGCTGTATCAGCGCTCCGGTGCAGGACTCTATCGGGCATTCGGCATCCAGGTGTTGACCATTCGGGGCGGCCGGATTGCCGGGATCACGACCTTCATCAGCCCGGATCTTGTCGGCCGGTTCGGCCTGGCGCCAGAACGATAGCGGTTCCAGGAGGCCGGGGGATGATCAGACGCGCCGCTCATACAGCACGGCGCGCGTGCCCCAGGAACCTTTGATGAATCCTGCTTCGCGGGCCCACCGGACGATGCGGGGATCCCGAGGGAGGAAGGTCTGGACCGCGGCGTAACCTCGTTCGCCGGCCGCCCGCCTGGCCGCAAGTAATCCCCTTTGTCCCCCGGCGAGCACCGAGGCAAATGCGGTCCTTCGCTCTTCCTGGGTCCACAGCACCACGGCGATATCCTGACCAACCAGGAGTTCGTTGCGGGCGGCCATCTTCTTTAGCATGTTCTGCGTGAGCGGAAGGAAGTGCCATTGATAGGCGATGTGTCCCCCGCCCTGGCGACAGAAGAGACTCCGCCGCCACAGGCGGAGGGCCTCGGCGGCGCGGCGGCTGGTGCGGAGGCCGTTCGGCGCGCGCCGGGTCCTGGCGACTCGACGCGTGAAGACGGCAATGCGGCGGAAGCCTGTGGACTCGGCCAGGCGCTGCGCCGCCAGATTCCGTTCGCTCGTCCAGAGGCGAAGCGCAGGGCGGCGTTCTCGCCTGGCCCGCGCCCGGGCCGCCTCGACCAGGCGCTGCGCATAACCTTGCCGGCGAAAGTCAGGATGCGTGCGGGCCTGTCCCAGCCAGAGGGCCCGGTCCAGGCACGGCGTGACGCCCATCATGGCCACGATCAGGCCGCGTTCTTCGGCTATCAGGATTTCCCGGGCGGCGATCATCTCTCGCAGGTACGCGAGGACGTAATCGCCCGGCCCCGCCGCCGCGCGACATAGTCGAACCAGGGCCTTGATGTCCCTGGGGGTCGCAGGTCGCACACGGGGATGGTGCGCGGATGAGCGCAGCGCCGGACCTACCTGGCAGGGCCCCGTTGGAGCTGAATCGTCGTGATGCAGGTCGGATCCTTAGGGAAGGACGAGAAAGTTCCGGTCCCGCGCCGTCCCTCGTACTCGAACGTGGCGACGTACCTCTTATTCGGCGGCAGCCACCATTCCAGGAAACCGTCGGAGCCCGTCCGCACGGTTCCGGTCCGGCTGACCGCCCCATCGGTCGAGCGCAGCCAGTAGCGGAAGGTCACCGCCTTCAGTTCGGCCTGACAGGAGCCTTTCACGTGATAGGTGCAGGGATGGGTCTGGCTGATGTACGGGGCGATGGCCACGTAGAACCCCGTCTGCGCCTGCAGGCGGGGGAGCGGCGCGAGAACCGATAGCAGCGTCAGGCCGATGGCCAGCGCGCCCGCCGCCAGCCCTGCCCTGAGGAGACGATCCGACACTACCCTCACTCCCTTCGATGAGCCGGGTCGCATTCATCTAGAAACTACGTGTCGCCGTCGTCTGACGGTATCGGATAAAGACCCGATTCCCAACTTAGCCTCCTGCCGCATGCCCGGGGGTTGCCGGTCCAGGAATCTGGAGACGTGGGGATGCTCTGTTCTCGTCCCGCTAAGCGCCAGGCGCGTTCAACCGTCAGATGGCGTAGTTCAGAGCGGCGGCGACCGTTACCCAGCATCACTGTGCCGACGCTGCACAAGAACACTGAAGGACGTTGGCAAGGAGTTGCGGTCCAGTAGCGAGATCGCCCGGTAAACGCTAACCACGCCTCGTCCCGAATCGGGTTCGACGACTAACTCGCCTGGCAGGCAGGAGGATCGGACGGCATGCTCGAAATCTAGCAATAGCGGAAGCCTAACAGGGAACTTCTGGTCGCCGACATCGGTGGTAATCCGGCACTTCCGGGGCCGCTTATAACCGGCAAGTAACGTCCCGGACTTTTAATCCTCGAAGTGGCGGCGAGGAAGGCCGGCTGCGTTCCCGGAATGTGGAAGACCATGCCGTTGTGCGAGGGCGTCACTCAGCCCTACAGGTAACTGATTGCTGTCTTACCGGGTTCTACAGCCGCCGCAGATTCCACCCGCCCACAACTGAGGGATTGAGTCGGATTTGCACCCGGATGGCGGCGGTCATGTGCCTTCGACTCATCATGCGACACTTGTCGGGTCGCCCAGGCGATCGATGCGACGGCGGCCCTAGGTCAGAGCCAGCTCATCAGCATGGCCTGGAGGTGAGGGTGATGGCAGAGAAGATGGCGCGGCGAGCCACTGTACTTCCATTGATCTTCGTTTTCGTAACCGTCGCTGCCTTTCAGATCGTCCCTGCCTTAGGGCCGGTGGCTGGAGCGCAGGAGACCACCTCGAAAGGGAGCGGAGAATGGGGGGCCGCGACCACCTGGTCGTGCGGGTGCGTGCCCACAGGTGCGCACTCCGTGAAGATCCTGGCCGGGCATACGGTGACCGTCTCCGGGAACGGCACAGCGGCAAAGGTGACCGTTGAGGGTGTCCTGAAGGCCTCGCGGGCGGCCGGCTCCACGCTGACCATCGCCGGCAACTTGATCGTGCGCGCGAATGGGGTGCTGGACTACGGGACGAGCAACTCACCGATCCCGGCAGCGGTCACGGCCCGTATCCGGTGGATTCTCGATGAGACGAAATACGTCGGCGGGGCGACGATGGTCCCGCTGGATACCGACGTCGGCCTGTGGGCCATCGGGCAGGGCAAAGTCTTTACGGACGGCCCCGACCGTGGTGCGTGGACGTTGCTGACGGCAACCGCGCCTGCGGGAGCAACCCGGATTGTGGTCGACTCGCGGTACGCCGCGGGCTGGAGGGTGGGCGACGAGATCGTCGTCGGTCCAAGCAATGCCCGTTTGCAGGGTCAGCCAGCAGCCGGCGGCGCGCTGCAGGACGAACGGCGGAAGATCGTGGCGGTGGCGTCGCCGAACACGTTCGCGCTCGACAGCCCGCTGGTCTACGAGCATAAAGTCCAGGACGTGGCGTGGGCGGACACGTTCGACCACGCCTATACCGAGCGGCTTGCCCCGCCTGTGGCCAACCTAACCCGCAACATCATCTTTGAGGCGGCAGATCCCGGCCAGCACCCGCACGCCATGTTCATGGATGAGGCTACGGTGGATTTGGCGGACGCGGCATTCGTCGCCTTCGGCCCTGCGCCCAAGAACATCGGGAAATTCCCCAACGGTCAATTCAGGCCCTTCGGCAGGTACGGTCTGCACTTTCATCAGCAGAAGGAGGCCAGCCGGAGCTCGCGGCTGGACAGCGTGGTGGTCTCCGGCGGCGCGGGGCGCGGTCTGGACATCCACGACAGCTATGGCCTTACCGCATACGACGTGGTGGTGTACGATCAGGCGCACTCGGCCTTCGAGGGAGGCAATCAGGCCTTCTGGCTGGAGCCGGCCCTGAACCCTGGCGGGCAGAGCATTTCCAGGACTGGGGCGAACGACCTGTGGATGGATCGGCCGCTGGCCCTGAGGTTCGGTGCGATAGGGCAGGTGCGGGCCACGGGCATCCACTTCGGCCCGGGGATGGGTGCGCAGATCTTTGGCGCCCATGCCGCAGAAAGCATCGGCAACCTGGGCGCAGGTATGTTCTGGTCGGAGTCGACTCCTTGCGCCCACGGAGACACGGCCTGCCGGGATGACCCGAACCGGGGAGTGCGGGGCTTCAGGCTCACGGCTCACTCCAGCACCTTCGCGTTTGCCTGGTGGAACAACGCTAAGTTCCAGGACGACGTGATCGAGCTGCTTGGCTGGAACAGCCTGCAGGGTATCGACTTTGGGGCCTATCACACCAGAACGGAGCTCTTCCATATCCGCCTGATTGGCAACACCTTCGCCCAGGACGCTCATTTTGCGATGGGCTACAAGGCGACGGGGTTTCTCTTGGACGGGCAGAACCGCGGGGGCATGGGGATCCGGGTGCTCAAGCACCAACTCGCCAGTGTCGCGGACGAAGTGTATGAGAACGGCGTCATCCGCGGGAGCAGTACGGCAATCGCCTTCCATTGCGACGTGGGGCAAACCAACTGTGGAGCGGAGTCTCACATTCAGCTCGTCCGGGTGCGGTTCGAGGGCGATCCCCTCCTGAGTTTCGTCTGGCACAGCCAACCCGGGGTGTACTGGCGCATCCGCAGCCAGGAGGGTTTGCTGCGGCCGGCCAACTTCACCCTTTACCGCAGGGGTCGGGCAATCCCCGGCGGCGTATTTGACGCCGCCTATGAGGCGATCCGCGTCGATAACGATACCGCAGGCACGGTGGCGCCTCCGCCGATGGTGCGGCTGCTGCAGGGCGGCGGCTGTGTGGCCGATGAGGCGGTCGTTCCCAGCGGGACGATTTCCGTCTGCGCCGAAACCGACGCGCCCACGGTAGAGTTCTACAATGGCAAAGACCTGATCGCCCGTGTGGGCGCAGCGGGCACGGCCCAGGTGACGTTCAACATGGGCGCCTTCCCGAAGAAACGCGCCTACGTATACGCCAAGGCCATTGGCGCGAATGGGCGAGTCAACTACTCCCGGGTCCTGCGGGTGATACGGGCTGCCCCTGCCACCCCCAAGGAGTTCGTCGAGGTTCCTACCAAGACGCCGCCCGCCGCCCGTCCCACTCCAGCCCTTGTAGCGGCCCCCCCGTCTCCCGGAGGAGGCACCGCGGCACCGGGGGCTGCCCCACAGCCTACTGCGACCCCGCGCTCTTCCGGCACGCCGCCCCCCGCCACCGCGGCGCGCCGCGCAAAGACCTCGACCCCCGCGTCTAGGGGAGCCACAAGCGCCACGGCACCCCGGTTGTACATCGTGCAGGTGGCGACCGTGCGGTCCCGCGATGAGGCCTTCCGTCTGAGCGGCGTTCTCAAGCGTGCCGGATTCGCACCGTACTTCGTCCCTCTGGGTGCCAGGTTCGCGGTGCGGATCGGCGCCTTCCGCCAGCGGGAGAGCGCCCTCCAGCTGGCGCGAAAGGCGACGGCAGGGGGATTCGCCGTGGTGCTGATTATTAGTCCGTAGCCGTGCGGAACAGGGAGGTAGACGCAGGAACCGATTGCAATACACTGCGGACGCGTTAGAGAGCAGCGAACGCCTCAGCAGGTCACCGAGGCCTCCCCAGACATCATCCTTCACTTGTCGTAAGGTTCTACCGGCAGCCGTTTTGGGCTGCTAGGGTGCAGGGGATTAGGAGTCTCGGGAGCGCGCCACGGCATTCCCGCCGCCGAAGTTGAAGCCGCGTTCAGCCCTATGTCTTTCAGGGGGGAGAAATCTATCTACCGGACGGTTGACGTCGGCACGCCATCGCCCGTAGCATGAATGAACCAAACAAACGTTCAATTGAATTGTGGCTTCCTTATCTGCGCGTTTGACTCGTTCAAGGGCGGCTGAGCGCATCCGGAAGGCCGCGGTGATCCTGTTTCGGAAGCGAGGCTACCATGGCACATCTCTCAGGGACCTCGGGCGGGCCGCGCACCTCCAGGCCGGAAGCCTGTACTACTACTACCCCTCCAAACAGGAAATCCTATTCGAGGTCCTGGACGGCGCCATGAATGAGATGCTCGACGGCGTCAGTCGGGCGACATGCGGACTCTCCGATCCCGCGGATCGGCTGCGTGCCTCCGTCCGGTTTCACGTGACCTTCCACGCCTCCCGCCGGGACGAAGCGTTCCTGAGCCGCAGCGAACTGCGGTCGCTTGAACCGACCAATCTGCGGAAGATGCTTACTAAGCGTGACCAGTACGAGGCCGTCTTTCGAGAGGCAGTGGAGGCCGGGATGCGCGAGGGCATCTTTCGGGTTAGTGACGTCCCGCTGACGGCAATGGCCGTGCTCACGATGTGCAGCGGTGTGGCTGACTGGTTTTCCCCCAGGGGCCGGCTCGGTGCGGAGGCGGTCGCCGAGCGGTATGCGGAGATGGCCCTGCGGCTCGTTAGCTCGCGGTGACGGAGACGTAGTTCCAACGGGGGTGGATCCGATGCGACCGGCACACACTCCTCAGAGGCAGAGGCACTGGCTCCCGTGGCTCGCGGCGGGCTTCGCTCTGCTCCTGCTCGCGGTGGGACCGGCCTGGCAATCCGGGGCGTTCGCGCAAGAGCGCGTAGTGCGTTTCGGCGCCGCGCTGTCGCTTACTGGTCGTTTTGTGGACAACGCCAGGTTGACGAAGGACGGCTACGATTTCTACGTTCAGCAGGTCAATGAGCGCTTTGGCGGCATCGAGATCCGGGGTGTCAAGTACCGGGTCGAGATCAAATACTACGACGACCAGTCTGACCCGATTGTCGGAGCGCGGCTGGTGGAGAAGCTGATTGTGGAGGACGGGATCAAGCTGCTGCTCGGTCCGTACAGCAGTACGATGACCTTGCCGATCAGCAAGGTGGTGGAGCGATACCAGGTACCGATGGTGGTGGCCCACGCCGCGACGAACAGCATCTACGAGCAGGGGAACAAGTACATCTTCGCCACGCTCAACACGATCGATCAGTATTTCGAGGGCGTGCTGCAGGCGGCGATGGAGGCGACGCCGCGTCCGCAGACCGTTGCGGTGCTATACGAGAATCTGCTCGCGCCCCAGGCTAGTGCGGAGGCTGCGGTCAAGGTGGCGCAGCGGCTGGGGCTGCGGGTCGTTTATAACCAAAAGTACCCCTCAGGCATCAAGGATCTGTCATCAGAGCTGGCCGTGATCCGGTCCCGGAATCCCGACATCCTCCTGGGCGCAGGGTACATCGGCGACATGATTCTTCTGGCAAAGCAGGCCGACGGACTGGGCGTTCGGCCGAAGTTGTTTGCCATGCTGCTGGGGCCCACGCACCCCAGCTTTGTCCCTTCGCTGCGCAGCATCGCCAATGGAATTGTCGAGCCGGTGCAATGGGCCCCAAACATGAAATGGAAGGACGAAATTTTCGGCTGGACGGCCAGGGACTACTTCGGACTCTTTAAGGAGCAGTTTGGGTACGAGCCCGACTATCATCCTCCCCAATCGACAGCCGCCCTTGAAGTCTTCCACCGCGCCCTGCAGAACACCGGGACATTCGAACCCCAAAAGGTGCGGGATGCCATTGCCCAGATCAACATTGAGACCGCGTATGGCCCAGTCAGATTCAATGACAAAGGCGTGAACATCGGGAAGACGATGGCCGTCATTCAACTGCAGGGGAACGTTCCCGTCGTCGTCTATCCTCAGCAGGTTCGAGAGCGCAAGCTGATCTACCCAAGGCGGTACAGCAGCCTGCGCTGATTGCCGCCAGTGAACAGGCAAGCGGGATGCGCTTAGAGGAATCCGCGGTGGCCGGTCTCACGAGGCGATCCCAGACCGGGCCGGCCGCCGCGGCACGGCTGCGGCTTTCTTTCAGCCAATGCTGACACTCGAGCTCCTGATCAACGGCATGCTCCTGGGCGGCCTGTACGCTTGCGTCGCTGTCAGTTTCTCCCTAATCTGGGGCGTCATGAACCTGATCAACCTGGCACACGGAACCATGATCGTGCTCGGGGCCTACGTGAGCTTCATGCTGTTTAGAGCGTTCGGCCTGGACCCGTTCCTGTCGATCCCCGTCGCGGCAGTCACGCTGTTTCTTCTCGGCTATGCGCTGCAGCGGTTCGTCATCAATCTGGTGGTGAAAGGGTCAGTCTTCATGACCCTGATCCTGACATTCGGGTTCAACCTCCTGCTCGTCAACGCCCTGCTGGCCATCTTTACGGCCGACACTAGGGCGCTGACGCCGTCCTACGCGGGACTCGGCGTGGCATTTGGCGACATCAGAATCTCGTACGTTCGACTCGGCGTCTTCGCATTTGCCCTCGCGCTTACGTACCTCCTGAACCTCTTCCTCGGTCACACCAGGATGGGGCAGGCCATCAAGGCGACCAGTTTCGATCAGGAAGCCGCTCAGTTGGTGGGGGTGCGGATCCGCGACATCTTCTCGCTCACGTTTGCAATTGGCGCCGCTCTTGCGGGAGCTAGCGGCCCGCTGCTGGGCATGCTGCACTCGTTCTCTCCCGTCGTCGGCGGGACGTTGACCATGAAGGCGTTTGTCGTAGTCGTCCTCGGGGGCCTGGGGAGTGTTCCCGGGGCCGTACTGGGAGGCCTGACGCTGGGCGTCGTGGAGCACCTGTCCACACTGGTGCTCGGATCGGGCTATCAGGATGCGATCAGCTTCCTCAGCCTACTTGTTATTCTGATCCTGCGCCCCACCGGCTTCCTGGGGAAGAAGTTCTACGCTGAGCTCAAAGCTTAATCGCTGCCAAGATGGACGTGAAGACCGCGCGATTCGATACTCACGTCTGGGAAGAACGCCGCGCCTCGGCCAGACGAGCCGTATCGTGGGTGCTCCTCGTAGTAGCGGCCGTGTCGCTCCTGGCGGCGCCTTACGCGCTCAGCGCCTATTGGGTCCGCGTTCTCACCACCATTTTCATGTACGGCGCCCTCGCCTCTGCCATCAACATCATCGCCGGGTTTACGGGATACCCGGCATTCGGCCATGTCGTTTTCTTCGGCGTGGGTGCCTACACCGCCGCACTGGCGATCGCCCGGTGGGGATGGTCATTTTGGCCGGGGACCGTGCTGGCCGCCGCAGTCTGCGGGGGCTTTGGTGCGATCGCGGGTCTGCCTCTGCTTCGGCTCCGGGGCCACTACTTTGCCGTAGCCACTCTGGGGATGAACGAGGCCACGCGGGCACTGGTCGAGAACTTTGGCTTCACGGGTGGCGGGACAGGGGTGATTCTCCCAAGTCTCCGCGGCAGCATCCGCGAGATCAATGCACTCTTTCTTGTCTTGATGCTCGGCGTCTTGGCCGCCGTAGTCGGATTCTCGTACTGGCTGAGTCGCAGTCGTTTTGGCTACGGATGCCGCGCCATCAGGTACGATGAGGAGGCTGCCGCGCACTGCGGTATCCCGACCACGCGCTACAAAGTGGCGGCCTGGACCATCAGCGCGTCCTTTACGGGGACCATCGGTGCCATCTACGCGTACTGGTTGGGGTACATCGAGCCCTCGGTTGTTTTTGACATGAACATCGCAGTGAAGTTCTTCGTCATGATGTTGCTCGGCGGCGCCGGTACCGTGTTCGGTCCGCTTCTCGGGGCCGTCCTCGTGGAAGGGATCGGGATATTGAGCTGGAGCAGATTTCTCACGTTTCATTCGGCCGTCTTCGGCCTCATCATTGTTGCTGTGATCATCCTTTTGCCCGGTGGGCTTGCCGATCTGGCGTCGCATCGTTTCTCCCTGCGCTCGTTGTTGCGAAACGTCCAGGAGAACCGGGTGTAGTCATGGCCGGGACCTCCCTCCTTGAAGTCCGAGGCGTCAGCAAATGGTTCGGCGGCGTGCGAGCGCTCGACGACGTGAGCTTTCACCTAGCTCCGGGCGAGATCCTTGGGCTCATCGGTCCGAACGGCGCCGGGAAGACGACTCTGATCAATATCGTGAGCGGTAACCTACGAGCCTCGTCGGGTGCAATGTGGTTCCGTGGTCAAGCGATCGCGGGGCTGGCACCGCATAGGATCGCGGGACTTGGGATCGCCAGGAGCTTTCAGATCTCCAAAGCGTTCCTGGGGATGACCGTAGAGGAGAACGTACTCGTGGGCGCGCTCTTTGGCACTTCCAATGGGCGAAGCGGTGACCGTAAGCGTGACGTCTACAAGATCCTCTGCCTCCTGGGGCTGGAAGCTAGGCGACGCGACCGGGTGCATGCACTGAACGTGGCGGATCGAAAGAAGGTCGACCTCGGCCGGAGCTTGGCTATGAAGCCCCAGGTCCTCCTGCTGGACGAGTTGATGGCCGGGTTGAATCCGGTGGAGTTGGAAGCCCTCTTTGGCCTCTTGCGAGAAATCAACCACCAAGGTGTGGGGCTGATCGTCATCGAGCACGTAATGCGGGTGATTGTTAGCCTATGCCATCGCGTGATCGTGCTGCACCAAGGGCAAAAGATTGCCGACGGTCCACCCGTTCAGGTAATGCACAACCAGCGAGTGATCGAGGCGTACCTGGGCGCTAAGTACCAGCAAAGCACTGCCGGGCGAGGCGGCCTCACGTCATGAGCACGCTATTGGAAGTCTCCCAGGTATCGGCTGGCTACCGCGACGTGCAAATTCTCTGGGACGTCAGCCTGCGGGTAGGCGATGGCGAGAGCGTGGCCGTGCTCGGAGCGAACGGCGTGGGAAAGTCGACTCTCCTCAAGACGATGGCGGGCCTGTTGCGTCCCATCCGAGGGAGGATTCGGTGGAAAAATCAGGACATCACGCGCGTCGACCCAGCGGCGAGGGTCCGCCTCGGGATGTGTCTCGTGCCGGAGGGAAAACGCCTGTTCGTCGGCATGACTGTGCGGGAGAACCTGCTGATGGGCGCCTTCGCCCGCAGGAACGGAGTTGAAGTGCGTAGAGATCTGGAGCGCGTCCTCATCCTGTTTCCGGCGCTGCGGGATAAGCTTCATCGGATTGCAGGGACGTTGAGCGGCGGGGAGCAGCAGATGTGCGCGATTGGACGCGGACTGATGGCCGGCCCCCGTTTACTGTTTCTCGATGAACTGTCCTCCGGCCTAGCGCCGGCGGTAACAGAGGCACTCCTGGAGGCGGTGGCTGAGATCAACGGGCAGGGTGTGGCCGTTGTCATGGTTGAGCAGGACGTAATGGCTGTGTTGAGTCACGCGCACCGCGCCTATCTCATCGAGGGGGGACGGATCGTCATGGAGGGGAAGAGTGCCGACCTGCTGGCCAATCCATTGATCAAGAAGAACTACCTTGCCCTCTAATGGGCGTCCCGCGCGCGGGCCTTCGCCACGCAGTCGAGACGCTCCGTTATGAGGGCGCCCATATCTTGCTTTGGCGTTTCATCTGCCGCCTGCTCTCTCCTTTTGGCTGGCTCGGCTTGATGACGTTTTACGAAAGAGATTTGACCAAACCGGTGCCACAGGTTTCGGCGAAGATCCCGATCACCATCGGAACGGCCACAGAGGTGGACATGGATGAGCTCGTGCCGTTCCTCGTGATGGCCCGCGGGGCCGCGCTTGACGCGGCAACACGTCAGCGGATTCGGCAGAACTTAGTCGAGTACATGCGCAAGGGCGACCAGCTCTTCGTGGCTCGGGTGGCAGACGAGGTCGTCCACACGAACCATATCGCTTTCGAGCAGATGGAATTCTCCCCCTTGACCGGACGTGTGCGCGTGCCGCTCCTGGTCGGTGAAGCCTACATGACAAACGGTTACACGAAGGAGCGGTGGAGAGGTCGGGGCATTCACGGCGCGGTGAACGGCTGCATGCTGCGGTTCCTCCAGCAGCGCGGCTACCGCAGGGCATTCACACAGGCGCGAACCGACAACTTGCTCGCGCGCCGAGGAGTGGAGCGCCTGGGCTGGCAGGTCACAGGGAGCGTCCTGTATTTCAGGTTGCGGCTCAACCGCGCGGCCGTCGTGTGGTCTCTACGCGGATCACTGTGGCCGTTCAACGAGCGGCTGCCCAATGCCC
>Ga0209342_10006288_pt1 | contig 12088 bp, 10 predicted proteins | sample RifCSP16_2_FD_184023 | JGI IMG/M metagenome (GOLD analysis project Ga0209342, IMG submission 184023) | Soil microbial communities from Rifle, Colorado - Rifle CSP2_sed 16_2 (SPAdes) (version 2) | ecosystem: Environmental > Terrestrial > Deep subsurface > Rock core/Sediment | place: Rifle... | reverse complement strand
TGGTTCGACGCTGGCAGATTCGACACGCCGGACATCGCAATTGACTCGGTATGGATCGCAGGCGGGACCTTCGTGTTGAACGCAATCCTCATGCAGGTGAAGTCCTAGCAGGTTACCGGCTTCAAGACACAAGACGCAAGACGCAAGACGCAAGACACAAGACACAGGACACAAGACGCAAGACACAGGACACAAGACGCAAGACGCAAGACACAAGACACAGGACACAAGACGCAAGACGCAAGACGCAAGAGAAGAGCTTCAGGCTACAAGCTTCAAGCTGCTAGTCCGGAATCTCTTCTCTGTTCGCTTATTGCTTATTGCTGATTGCTTATTGCTATTCGCTGACCGCTATTCCGCCAAGTACAACCGGAACGGCGGCTCGTCATACGTCGAATGCATGCCTTCGAGCGCGGGGTGCTGTCCCGAGCATCTCTGGCACACAACTGCGCATGGCTTGAACGAGGGATTGAGCAGGCGTTCGGAGGCTGGGCTGGCGGCCATCCACTCGATGCGAACCCCTGAACGCGGCGCGCCCAGGAGCGCCCACAGGGAGTACTCCAGGCTGTCGTCGTCGAGCATCAGGCCGACATTTCCACAGCGGGTCTCGGCGATGGAGATGGCCATCTCGGTGTAGGCGATGGCATCGCTTTCTTTGGCGTATCCGAAGAGCAGCCGTTCTCGTGGGGCGGCGAGCACGCTCGGGTACCTGGCCATCTGAGGCAGCGGTACGAGAGGGCGTGAATCGACACTCAGGAGCCACGGATAGGAGAGAGCGAAGGCGAGCAGGGGGACGAGGCGGCCGACCCTGGGCTTCAGGATCTCGAGCCAGAACAGGCCCGCCACAGGCGAAAAGAGCACGAAGAATGGCAAGTGATAGCGGCTGCTGGGGAGTTGGAACTTGAACAAGAACGCGAACAGCAAGAACCCGAGAAGAACGGTGATTGAATATCCGACCAGGGGCCTGATGCTCCGGTGATATGCCAGAAGGGTGCCGATGAAAGCGGCCAGGTACAAGTACGCATGGAGTGAGTTGCCCGCCGTGCCCTCGCGCGTAGTGGGTTTCAAGATCTGCCAGGGCCCGATCGAAGTCGTCCTGGGATCGTTTGGATCAATCCCCATGAGCAGGTGAACTTTGACGATGCCCCGGTAGATCAGGTCGTTGGCGGAGTCCCAGGGAGTGCCCGCGTGCAGGCTGCTGTGACGAAGCAGGTTCGAGACGAAACCCTTCCAAGTCAGCATATTGTTGAGATGGATCTCTGCCAGTTGCGGCACGCCGAAGGGATAGTTGAACAGTGCCTGGTTTCGGGCGAATTGTGGGCCATTGATGAACAGGATAAGTATCCCCAGGACAAGAGAGCGCCTGATGAGGACGACAACCCCAGCCCCGCGGATTAGCGTGTAGGCGACCACCAGACCGAAGGGCAAGAGGAAAGGCAGGGAAGTCGGCTTGGCCAAGATCGCCAACGAAGCCGCCAGTGATAAGTAGAGGAGCGCTTCCCCGGCATACGGGCGCCTGACCACTTCGAGCGTCTCTGAAGCGACGCAGACAACCCAAAGCGTCACGACATAGTCGGTCATGGTGCTCGAGGCCTGGATGATCCCCATGGGGAGGGTCGCGGCGAACAAGGCGGCAGCAGCCTGCACCCTGGGACCGCCTCCCAGTCGGGCAGCAATCAGACTCACTCCGACCAGGCTGAAGACCATCGCAAGCCACTGGACCAGATTCGCCAGACGGTCGCCCTGAGCCAGCACGTACGACTGAAGGACAAGAAACTCCGACCCAGGCCCCATCCCATTCTGCCAATCGATTCCCGTCGCATACGACCGGACGGACTGGTTCTGTGTCCAGTGAGCCACCCGGCTCATGTGGTACGTCAAGGAGTCCCAGGTGTTGGTGGGCGCGGTGAAAGCTACCACGCCGGTGGCGCAGACCACGATGAGCGATGCCGCTATGTAGATCGCTACCCAGGGCTCCATGTTCGACCGAGGTCGATCAGATTTGGAGGAGCGAGAGTGAAGATGACGAAAGTAGGCAGCCGCAGCCAGGGCGACTGCCGGGAAGAGCCAGGCAATGATCAAAGCTACCCGGTCGATCGCCGAGAAGAGGCTGAGCAGCTCCGTTGCCAGGGAGGCGTAGACCGCAGCCAGAATAGCGGCGCGCAGGACATCGGCCCGGCGCTCTGCCGACGAGCGAAAGACCCGAAGGGTAGCGAAGAAGCTTGCGAGGGCCAACAGCGGGAGGAGCGCGAGCGACATCGCCGGGATGGGCTCCAAACCGTCATCGAAGAGTGGCGCGCGTTTGAATGGACCGATCTTCCCACAAGTATGGTTGAAGATCAATGGGTGCGCATTGGCCGGCACTTGGCGCTGGCAGGGGGCACAAGACGCAAGACACAAGACACAAGACACAGGACACAAGACACAGGACACAAGACACAAGACACAGGACACAAGACACAAGACACAAGACACAAGACACAGAAAGAGAGCTTCAAGCGGCAAGCTCTAAGCTTCAGACCGGTAACTCTCCTTCATCGGTCTGGGACTTCATCCTGAACGAGAGCGCCTCGCCAGCAATCCGCCAAGAGTGATTGGCTAATTGCTAATTGCTGATTGCTGCCTGCTGATTCCTGATGGCTGTTCGCTGACCGCTGAGTCTCAAGCCCGCTCTTCCTCCGGTGGTCGACGCCCTCGGAAGGCCCGAAACAGAAGCAGATCATAGACGATCTTCAGCCCGCCTGAAACGAGGAACGGCAATGCGAGTGACGTCGTGATCAGCAAACCACTCAGCGCGGGAGAGATGGCTGCACCCACTGTCCGCGCCGCCATTGTCACCCCGGAGGCGGCCGAGCGTTCGTCCGGGTCGACCACGGCCATCGTGTACGACTGACGTGTCGGAACGTCCATCTGCGATACGCTGTATCGCAGTAAAAGGAGCGCCACGGCCAAGCCGAGCGTCGGCATGACCGGCACGAGGCAGAGCAGAATGTTCGACGGGAGGTGGGTGAAGACCATCGTATTGACCAGCCCGATCCGGGCCGCCAGGCGCGCAGCCAGGAGTGCCGAGGCGCCGGCCAGGAGGTTCGCACCGAAGAAGATGCCACCCAAGACGCCCTCGTGGACACCGAATCGCAAGTGGAACCAATAGGCGACGAAGCTCTGGATGATAAGCCCCCCGGCAAAGGCATCGAGGGCAAATAGCCCGCTCAGTCTGGCTACCGTACCGGTTGATCGGTGAAGCCCAAGGCGTCTTGCGGTTGTCAGGGGGACGGGAGGCGGAACTACCTCGACTTCCCGCGAGAGTGCCAGGAAACACACAAGCAGCACGGCGCCAGCCAGGGCATATCCGGAGAACAGAGCACGGTATGACACCAGTGGGCTGAACCCATGATTCTGCAAGCCGCGCGCTGTGAGACCCCCCACAAGGGCTCCGAGCGCCGAAGCCAGAGAGCCGGCCAGGCTGTACCAGGCGAATGTCGCTGTCCGCCGTCGATCGGGGACTAGTTGGGTCAGGGCGGCTTGTTCCACGGCCAGAAACGGGCCTATCTCGTTGCCGGTCGGGCTGATGACACCCACGATGGCCGCAAGAACGAGGAAGACCGTCTGGCGGGTTACGGCGAACGTGGCGCCTGCCAGCGACATGAGCACCGCGCCGATGACGAGCGTGCGACGGCGCCCGAAGCGATCGGCGCGTGTGCTCAAGAGTAGACTAAGGCAGGCGTCGCCGGCCAGCGTCGCCGTCAAGAGCAGCCCGATCGTGTGTCCGTCGAACCCCAACTCCTCCAGATACAAAGCCAAGATGACGGACAACGAGCCGTAGGCGAAGAGGCGGATAGCGCGTGTCGAGAAGAGCAGGGCGGTGTCAGTCCCTGAACGCGCCATTCGGTCTACCCTGATCGATCATCTCCAGGCAGTAGGCGTACAACGCGTCGTAGACGACCCATTCGGCGGCGTTGATCTCATGATCGTCGGAGAAACCGAGGTGGCGAAAACCTTCGGCGATTGCCTTCAGCCCAGCGCCTTCCGGCTGGTTCCATAGCGTATTTTCCGTGTCGGCGCCGTTGACGATTCTTCCGAGCAGCACAAGCGCCGGGTTAGGTGTGAGATCGTATTCCTTCAAGATGGCTTCGAAGGAACACTCCAGGCCGTGGTGCCCGAGCTCGGCTCCCTCGACATCGAAGGGGAGCGCGCCGAGGCGTTCGGCTTCGGTCAGGACTTCCTCGGCAGGGACGAAGAAGAATTCGGGCACTTCATCGATGAAATGTCTGATCAGCCAGGGACAAGCGACGCGATCAACCTTCACGTTGGCACGAGTGATCCACTTCATAGGGGGCACCTCCGGAGGGTAGGGCGTGGATTCTAGTCTCCGGAGAGTGGCAAGACACAAGACACAAGACACAAGACACAAGACACAAGACACAAGACACAAGACACAAGACACAAGACACAAGACATTGAAAGAGAGCTTCAGGCTGCAAACCTCAAGCTCCGGGCAGGGAGCTCTTTTCCATTGGGCTAGGACTGCATCGGGGAAGCTATCGGAGATCTGCTCATAGCTGATAGCTGACAGCTGATAGCTAATTGCTGAGGGCTGACCGCTATCCAAGCAGGGAGTCTGCGATGAGCTGGCGCGCCTCCCAGAGACGCGAGCTTTTACGCCGGCGCGCCCCGTGCTCGGCCAGGGTCGTGAGGAGCGAGGCCTGATTAACGATGCGCACGCTCCCGACCTTGAGCATCTTCGGGACGAATGGGTTGGGGAAGATGAGCAACGGCGTGATTAGCGGTTTCTCGCCTATGACCTCGCTGATCCGGTCGCGAAGCCAGGCAGTCTTGTAGGTGCACAGATCAATGATGTGGCCCTCGCTGGGACGGCAGGTCGTCTCCAGGTCATCTTTCTCGACTTGTCCGCTCTCGGACTGTGGCTTGATCTCGATCAGGAAGACCGCCCCGGCGCGCGCGATGACAATGTTGTCGATATTCCCTTCGGGAGAATCGACGTCGTGGATGACGTGATAGGGGTCCCCCAGGCCGTCGAGCAGCAGCCTGATCTCATCTTCCGCACTCGTATGCCCACCGGGTTTAGGGTGATCGTCGCCGTGGCCATGGGTGAGATCTGAAATGAATCCGAAGCTCATCGCGAGGAGGAGCAGCTCGCCGCCGAAATCGAGTGGGCCAGCACTATGCAGTCTGAGCAGCAAGACGATGGCCAGGACAAAGGCGAGAACCCCCATCGTCAGTGGCGAGAGATCCTCGTCGCCGGTCGACCGGAGATTCGTGCCCGCGAGCGATCGCCGAAACGAGTCAACGCCCAAAGCGGCCCTCCCGGTATGGGCAGAGAAGTCTGTCGCAACCATCTTACGGCGGGGAGCCCGTGGTGGGGGGAAATGCAAGGCGCACGCAAGGCGGAGAGAGCTCCTCACATCTGTGCGGGGCGAGAACGCGCCTGCTCTCGAAATAGTGGATCGGGGTATGGATGGTGTCCGAGGAAAGGCGCGTTAGGGGATTCGGTCGGCCAGCGTGTTGGACCAAAACCGAAACCGAATATGTCTATTCGGGTTCTATTATGGGGCAAACACCGGTTTCCCCGGCCGACACAAGGGAGGCAACTCGATGAACGTTGCACCGGTCAAGAACGCCTCCGTTTGGGGGAGTCTCAGGACCCTCTTCATGGGGTCGATGGTGATCTTCCTGATCAACATCTACTTCGGTTTTGACAACTCGCTGACCATCGGCGAGATCCCGCGCTGGCAGGTGCTGATCCACCTCCACGGAGGGAGCATCGGCTGGATCACCCTGTCGGCCATCGGGATCGCCGTCTGGCTGCTCACCGGCCAGCGGGACGTCACGCCGGCCTACGAAGGTCGTGTGCGCACGCTGACCTGGGCGGCAATCGTCATCTTCGCCGGATACGTCGTTGCGTTCGGGTTGGCGTTTTCACGTCCCAGCGGCTTCCTGGTGACCTTGCATCCGATCTTCGGGGCGGGAGCGGTGCTGGTCCTGTGGTACGCGGCGATCTTCGCCCTCTCTCAGCTCCGCAACCAGCCCGTCACCACCACGGTCCACTTGCTGGCGGCCTCTGCATTGCTGGTTGCCGCCATCGGCGCCACCATCGGGATGCTGCTGGGCCTGGAGAGGGCCATCGGCCGCTTCCTGCCTCTGCCGGAGCTGGACCGGGTCGGGGCGCACGCCGGGATGATGGACACGTACCTGTTCCTGATCGCGAGCGCCGTTATCGAGTGGATCACCTTGGGGGACACGGGCAAGCGCTGGACAGTCTTCGGGCTGATCCAGGCGGTCGCCTGGGTGATCGCCGCGGCTCTGGTCCCGATCGCCTATTTCCTGAACATGCTCGACCAGATTCTGCCTGTCTTCGGCCTGCTCCTGCTCGTCGCTCTGATCGTGTTCCTGGCGAGGACGGCCTGGCGAACCATCCGCACGGGTCCTGCAGGTAGCCCGGCAAGGAGCTGGACCTTTTTCGGCACACTCTGGTTCCTCGTCTACATCGGGTTCTTCTTCTATGTCATCGGCACTGGAGCGGACTTCACTGCGCTACCAGCCTGGTTCGGAGCTGTGTTCGCCCACACCGCGTTCGTCGGGATGATGACCAATCTGATCCTGGGTGTGCTGTCAACTCGCACGCAAGACGCCCGGAGTGTGGTCGCGTGGGGCGAGACGGCCGCGCTGTGGACAATCAATGGTGGGATGGTCGTCTTCTTCGCACTGAAGATCGCCTCGGACGTCCGTCTGGGGGCGATCGTGATGGGTGTGGGTGTGGTGCTGGGTATCTTTACGATGTTCATGCGGCTGCGTGCCAGCGGCTCGATGGCCGCGGCCGGCGCCGCTTAAGGTCGCGCCCTGCGCGCCGCCCAATACGTAGAAACGGGTGGGCTGCGCGCTTGCGCGCTCATAAAGGTCCTGATCGAGCAATGAAACCAATCCTACGAGACACCAGCGTGCGGGCGGTTGGCGCGCGCCTGATCCTCCTGCTCGTCGGCTGCTTAGGCCTGGCGCTTGGCGCATGCACGACGGGGGCATCTGGAGGAGGCTCTGCCACGGACGACGCCCAGGTCCGCCGGGGACAGGCCTTGTTCAACGCCACGTGTGCGTCGTGTCACGCCACGACTCCCGACACAGTCATCGTCGGTCCGTCTCTGGCCGGGATCGGCGAACGCGCCGGTGGGCGAGTGGCCGGGCTAGACGGGCTGGCGTACATTCATCAGTCGATCCTCGACCCGCAGGCCTACACGGTGGAAGGGTTCCCGGAGAACATCATGCCGTCGACCTACAGCCAAACGTTCACAGCGGAAGACATCGAGGCCATCGTGGCTTATCTGATGACGCTTGGGAAGTAGCGGTCAGCGGCCAGCAATCAGCGATAAGCAATTGGCAATCAGCAATAAGCAATTAGCAATAAGCCTAAAGGAATACGCAATCAGCAAGAGATCAGGATCGAGCCGCATGCCTGAAGCTTGAGGCTTGAGGCTCATCCTGTGACTTGCGTCATGCGTCCGGTAGCTTGAAGGCTGCACCATCGTTCCCTTCGATCATCGAATTTCGCGGAGGAAGGCCCGGATGTCCTCCACGAGAAGTGAAGGCTCTTCGAGCGTAGGAAAATGCCCGCCCGACGGCATGTCCGTCCAGCGCATGACGTTGTAGCACCGCTCGGCCCACTCCCGCGGCACGACCAGGTCCCCCTCCCCTGGGAACATGGCAATCCCGGTCGGGGTCTCGATTCTCTCTCCGAGTTTGAGCGGGCGAGGGGAAGGGATATGCCTCGATTCGAAGTACCTTCTCATCGAAGAGTTGATTGTCTCTGACACCCAATAGATCATGATGTTTGTCAATAGCTCGTCCTTGGTGAACCGGCTTTCCAGGTCTCCATGACAATCGCTCCACGCCCAGTACTTCTCAACGATCCACGCCGCCAGCCCGACCGGTGAGTCACTCAGGCCATAGGCCCGGGTCTGGGGTCGGGTGACCTAGATCTTGTGCTCCCAGCGTCTCGCCCGTCCCAAGTAGTCGCGTTCGGCCTCGGTCAGATCCTTGTCCTCGGGAAGAGGTTGTGGCCACTCGAATTGCGCAACACTCTCGAGGGGCTGGGAGCAATGTCTCCCGGAAGAGCACCAGGATCCAGTCCAGTCAAGCTGGATGAACGATCAAGCTCATCGTCCCGACCCAGCACCCCGTCCGGGCCGCGAGCCCCGGCCCGTCGCATCCTTCGGATGTGCACGCGAGGGCGAGACGGCCTGCGGCTCTGGGCAGGTGTGTCCTTCGGGAGGACGAACGGAGCATCGCGCCCCCAATCGCATCGTTCGATGGACATGGGCGGAAATTGCCTGGGTCGCTCAAAGACGAGTGGTCGTCCCGCCTGCCACGGACGACCACCGGCTTTCAATACTATCCACCCGAGGCGGCGCCTTAGCCCTGCCAGACCCCAAGTGTGCCTCTCGACTCGATGGCGACGACGGTCTAGGGCGCGGCGGATTTGGTGAATTGGAAGTAGCCGAAACCCAAAGCGAGCAACAGATAGAGCGCAACCGAAGACCATCCGAGTGAGTTAACCACGCCACCGAGTTGACCGATGAGGGTGACAACGAAGCCTATGGCGTCTCCGATCAGGAAGGATAGGACGATCGCTCGCCGGGCTTCGGATTCGGCCACATTCCGAGCAGACCACGAAAGCACAGCCAGAGTCACGAGTGCAACCCCGAAGACCTGCCCCGTGTACTTCAAAGCGGCAGTGGCCTCTACACCATATAGCGTGACGGCTTGGCCAGGGACGAGTACGAAAGCAATGCCGAAGACGCCTGTGACCACGGCGTTGACCAACATGAGCGTACTGAGTTTCATTCCCTGCTCCTTTCGCAAGTGCGCGATGATGCCGGCAGGCGGCCGACGGCCACTATCGAAGGCCGGTCCTCTGCCCCATGCGGGGAGAGGCTGGCCGGGCGCGGCGGCACGGGCCTCTTTCATGCCTATTGTCGCGCCGATAAGCGGGTGGGAAGTATCCCATCGAGCCTCAGAGGCCGGTCATCCCTCGGATGTGCGCGGTTGAAAGCCGGGGCGACAGGGGTCCTTCTCGAATCGTTGCAGAGATGTCTACCGCGTGCCTAAACCTGGAATGTTTCGTCCCGACCCGGCGCTCACGATCGAGTCAGTGCTGATTTGAGACGAGCGTACGAATCGGCGAGCTGCCGAAGCTGGGCAGAAGCAGCCCGCATGGCTCCACTCCAGTCATCATCGAAAACGACGTCCGGGAGTTGGGTTGAAAGCGGCTGGGCCTGCATCCTTTGATCAACGATCTTCTGGAGCTCGGCGATATCTGACTCGGAGAACTTGAGACTCTGTTGAAGCGACCCCAGATTGCTCTCCCACATCTGCGCATAACCCCTCTTCAAGTCCTCGGCAGATAGTTCGGTGGCGGCGGAGCCGGCCGCGGCGAGGACCTCTCGCAAGTGTCGCCAGGCGTCATTCGCGCCTTGCCTTAGCTCGAGCAGGCTATCGGCGACCTGGGCACAAGCCGCGGCGTTGTGGGCCACAGCCTCGGCCTGGGCAACCTCATACCCTCGTTGTTTGTCCCGCGTCACCCCATCACCCTCTGGTTTCTTCATCGCGGCCTGGACACCATCATAGCGCTCCAGAGAGGTAACAAGTGCCTTCATGGCGACCGATTGCGTGGCGAGCAGCTTGGTGAGCTCCTGCCAGGTCGCCTCATCCTCGTCGACCGGAGCTTTGAAGTCGAACTGGGGCGGCTCGAACTTCGTCGCAGTCTGGAAATCGGCTCGAGGGGGATCGTTGGCGAGCTGCTGATAGTCGGCGCTCATCCACCACGCCGCCGCCGAGCCCAACCCGCAGACGACGACCCCCCCTGCTCCCACGGCGGCGCCAACCCCGGTGAGCCCGGTGGCAATGCCGACCCCTGCGAAAACGGCAGCCCCGCCGGCCAGTGCGGCGGCCATCTTGTTCATGGCGACTGAGGCCCCCGCGGCGACTTTCTTCGCTTGGTCACGCGACATCTTCGCCTGCGTCGTAGCCGCGGCTGCCGTGCCTGCTCCCTCGCCGCCGGCGGGCTCGCTCGGGATCGCCCCGCTGGGCACGGCGGCTCCTACGACGCCGTCGAGGCGGAAGAAACGCGCCGCGTCTTCCTCAGCCTGCTTCATGATGTCGCTCATCTTCTTGGTGTTCTGGCCGGCCTGTTCGAGAGACGTCAGAAGGCGGTTGAAAGCCGGGAGCACGTCGGAGGTCATCTCCCGGAAGAAGGCGGTGGCGCCTTGGCCGACCCAATCGCCCCCTTGTAAGACGTCCATCCGCTGTCTCATCTGCTGTAGGCTCTGGCGAGTGCTGGCGGCGTGTTGGGTGAAGGACTGGGCCATCCGGGTGAGAGTATCGTAATCGGCTCGAACCCGAGGTGCTGGCATCGTATCATTCCCTTCTGTGAGCAATGGACATGATTGGTCGGGAGGGCTGAGCTCACACATCGATTGACCCGGCCGGCTGCCCTCGCCCCTCCCCTGGCGAGAAGTGGTGGCGGGTCACGCGCATGGAAATAGTGTAGCGCAAGAATCCTTCAACCGATCAACGAACCTCAGCCGGTCTGTCCAGGAGCCGTGGGGGGGACGCGGCTGAATCGAATGTCCGGTAAACCCCGGATCTCGAACCTGGCGGCCCGAGCAGGAATCTGGCGGTTTCCGCCATTGGCGGTCTATGTCCACAGGGCAGAGCCAATTTGGCCTCCCGCAATGCGCCGGGATCCGTTGATTGCAATCCACGAGCACACGGAAACGTGGGTGGCCTGAAAGTGAGCCGAGCCTGGTTATTGTGCAGAGTGGGCGCGTAGGAAATCGGAGGAGGAAGGGCCTGACCGGTTCAGAAGAGATCCGTTCGGGTACTTACGGCCCCGCTGCGGCCTCGAGTTCGTCGATCTTGGCCCTGGCCTGATCGGCGAGGGCCGTCTCGGGGACCAGTTCCAGGACTCGCTCCAGGTGGGCGATCGCGGGCTGGGTCCGACCGAGCGCGGCGAGGGTGATGGCCTTCCCCCAGTGGGCGTCGGCGTTGCTTTCGTCGAGGTCTACCGCCTTCGAGTAGAGATTGAGGGAGTTCTCGAGATCGCCGGTCACACGCGCGACGGTCGCTTGCCCGATGGTCGCTTCGACCGACTCCGGGGCCAAGTGGGTGGCCTCCATGTACGCCGCCATGGCCTCGTCAAATCGCTCTTGCAGGAACAGACTTGATCCTAGGCCGACATGTGCATTCTCGTTGGAGGGCTCGATCTCGATGAGCTCGCGATAGGTGGCCTCTGCCTCTTCAGGCTGTCCCGTGGAAAGGTAGTGGCCGGCCTTGGTGAATAGGTCGGGGTGAAGGGTCCGACCGCCCGAGAAAGCGAACGGCCCAGGGACTTCTTCGATGTCGCTCTGCTCGATCGGCGCCACCGCGCCGCAGGAGGGGAGAGCCGGCGAGGCGAACAACCCCAACATGATGAGGATCAGCGAGGCGCGTGTTGTCAGCTTCGGATGGTGCATACGGTCCCCAGCGGTCCGGGTGCTCTAGCCTCCCGGATCGTCGCCCCATTCTTGTGCATTCGCGCTGATGGCACAAGGGGTACCTTGTGGCTGGGGATGTGGGTTAAACCCGCTGTCCGTTGGACTAGGCGGCATTATCGGTTGGAGGCGACATGTATGAATTGGCGTCCTCTGCTCGGGCCGCGGGGGTCAGCTCGATCGGCTGAGGGGAGGGCTGGCCGTAGGCTAGGCGAAGTCGTGGCTGAAGTCGAAGCGGTAGTCGGAGCGGCAGTCAAAGGCTGATTGCCCCTGCCTGGCGGCCACCATTTTCTGAAGGTGCCCCGTCCGCTAAGCACTGGTTGAGACCTTCCTGCTAGAGTATGATCAAGGACCAACGAGCTCCGCAAGAAGACGATCAAGAAAGCCTGTCCACAGCAAGGTCCGAGACACCATGCGCTGGTTTGAAGTCCTGGAACGCCCGATCATCAGCTTCTTCGTCATGGGCATCTTCAGCAGCGTGGCCGCCGTGATCTTCTTCCGGATCGGCGGCTCCGTGGCCAAAGTCACAGCCGAGGACAACGCCCTGG
>Ga0209342_10006286_pt1 | contig 12091 bp, 6 predicted proteins | sample RifCSP16_2_FD_184023 | JGI IMG/M metagenome (GOLD analysis project Ga0209342, IMG submission 184023) | Soil microbial communities from Rifle, Colorado - Rifle CSP2_sed 16_2 (SPAdes) (version 2) | ecosystem: Environmental > Terrestrial > Deep subsurface > Rock core/Sediment | place: Rifle... | reverse complement strand
GGTGGCCGAGATCGCTCGAGACCCCGTAGCCCGTCTCGAACGCCTCCCGCGCACCGTCGAGGTCGCCGGCGAGCATCCGGGCCCAGCCGAGCCAGGCGAGTGCCTGCGCGCGGTCGAGTCGGTCGCCAAACGAGCCGGCGATATCGACGGCCTCCTCGAGGTAGGCGGAGGCCTGGCCGTATTCGTCGCGGTAGGCCGCGTTCGTGCCGAGGGTCACCAGGCATACGCTGAGCTCCTTGCTCGGGCCGGACTCCCGCAGCGCCGCCAGGCACTCCCGCGCCGTTTTGTCCACGGCCTCCTCGTACCCCAGCGTGCTCCTGAACAGGGACCCGTAAATCAGGGCGCTCACGAGGGTGGGATCCCGGGACCCGGATGGACCACCCCCGCCTCCCCGGATGATCCCGGCCAGGTGCTCGAACGTGCCAACTCCCTCATTCCAGCCGTGCGCCCAGAAGAACACGTAGAGCGACCAGAGCACCTCTCTCGCTTCTTCGCTATTTCCGTGTGTCACCGCCCACTCGGCGGCGACCCGGAGGTTCTCGACGTCGCCGCGGAGCTCGTCGCGGGCCTCGAGCATCCGCCCGTCCTGGAGGGCGTCGCTGCGTTCTGCGAGCATCCGCAGGTAGAAACGGGCGTGCCGCTCTCGTGCACGCTCCCGGGCCTCCGGCTCACGCGCGAGTTGCTCTCCAGCGTATTGCCACAAGAGTTCGTGCAGCTCGAAGCGGCCGAGCTCGGAACGGCGCACCAGCGAGGTCCCCACCAGCTCGAGGAGCAGCGTTAGGCTCGCGTCCGCCACTGCCATGGCCGCCTCCCGGCTGAAGCTGCCGCGGAAGACCGCGAGGCGCTCGAAGGCACGCCGTTGCTCGTCGCTGAGCAGCCGCCACGACTGGTCGAACGCGGCGCGGAGGCTGCGGTGCCGCTCCGGTACGTCCCGCATTGAGGTCGCGAGGATGTCGAGGTTGCGTTGGATCTCGTCGGCGATCTCGGCGCACGAGAGTACCGCGACCCAGGCGGCCGCCAGCTCGATGCCCAGGGGCAGTCCATCCACAAGCCGGCAGATGCGCGCGGCGTGCGCGCGGTTGTTCGCTGAAAGCTCGAAGCCGGGATCGACCTGCCGGGCCCGCTCCACGAAGAGCGCGAGCGCGCCCTCTCTCTCGGCCTGCCCGTTGCCCCCGTTCGTCGGCAGCCCCCCGACGTCGAGGATCCACTCGCTCTGCAGGTTGAGACGCTGGCGGGAGGTGGTCAGAAGCTCGACCTGCGGAGCGCGCTCGATGATCTTCGTCAGCAGGCCGCAGCCATCCAAGAGGTGCTCGAAGTTGTCCAGGACCAGGAGCGTCGAGCGCTCGCTCAGGTAGTCGAGCAGCTGGTCCTCTGCGGCGATGGGGCTGTGCGCGAAGTCGACAGAGAACTGGAGAGCGTCGGCGACGGCGGGCACCAGGAACTCGGCCGAGGCGACGGGGGCGAGGGGCACGAAGTGGACGCCGTGAGGGTGCCGCTCGATCCTGCGTCGCGCGGCTTCGAGCGCGAGGCGAGTCTTGCCCACGCCGCCGGGTCCGACCAGGGTGAGCAGCCGGCAGTCGGGATCCCCGAGCAGGCGGTCGATCGCAGCCAACTCCTCCGTCCTGCCCAGGAACGACGTCCGGGGAAAGGGCAGGTTCGTGCTGGCCGCGTCGAGCGTTCGCAGCGGCGGGAACTCCGAGGACAAGCTCTCGACCTGGAGCTGGAAGAGACGCTCAGGCGCGCTCAGGTCCTTGAGACGGTGCGGGCCGAGGTCGCGGACATCGGCGTCGACGAGCGCGCGCGTCGCCTGCGACATAAGCACCTGCCCGCCATGGCCGACGGCGGCGATCCGCGCCCCTTTGTGCACATCGAGCCCAATATAGCCCTCCTCCGTCAGCCGCGGCTCGCCGGTGTGGAGACCCATCCGCACCTTGATCGGGCCCGGCGCGAGCGCCTGCTGCGCCGCGGCCGCCGCCGCTACCGCGTCCGAAGCCCGCGCGAAGGCGACGAAGAATGCGTCACCCTGCGTGTCGACTTCGACGCCGTTGTGCGCCGCGAACACGTTGCGGAGCAGCCGGCGGTGTTCCTGGAGTGCCCCAGCGTACGCCTCCCCGAGCTGCCGCAGGAGTCTGGTCGACCCCTCGACGTCGGTGAAGAGGAACGTGACGACTCCAGCCGGGAGACTGCGCCTCATGGTCCAAGGATGCATCGCGCGAGCAGCCGCCGTCAATCAGACGATCTCCAGAGCGTAGGCAATCGCCGCGTCGAGCCCGAGTGCTCGTCCCTTTGCCCAGATCTCTCCGAAACGTCCTTCTCCGAGCAACGCGCGCGTGTCCGCGACGTGCTGCACGAATGTGCCGCGTATGAAGGGCGGGAGCGGGACACCGATCGTCTCGCGCAGGGTCTCGGCGGCGGAGAAGAGCGTCGCCGCCCGCTCCCCCTGGCCCTGCGCGGCGGCCACGGCGCCCAGACCCACGAGCGACGTGACGATCCCCCGCTTCTCCCCTACCTCCACCCGCAGGCGCAGGCTCTTCGCAAACAGCTCCGCTGCCTGCGGGAAGTCCTTCTGATACCAGGCGACAATCCCGAGATTGCTCAGGGCAAAGGCGGTACCCCACTTGTCTCCCAGTTCCTGGGCCAGGGCCAGCGTCTCTTCGAGCAGTTCCGTAGCCCGAGCGTAGTCCCCCAACTCCCGTTTCACCAGCCCCAGGTAGTTGAGCGCCATGGCCAACCGGTACTTGTCCCCGACCTGTCGAACTTGGGACACGACCTCTTCGAGGAGCGTGGATGCCCGCTCAAAATCACCCTTCGCGCGGGCCACGATCGCCAGCACGACACGAGCTTCCACTGCGCCCCACCAGTCACCCACCTCCTGGCTCAGCACGAGGCTTTCTTTTCCCAACTCCGCCGCCCGGTCGAAATTCTCCAGACGGCAGGCCTCCAAACCCATGATGTTGAGACAAGATACCTTGCCACGTTTGTCTCCTAATGCCTGGGTCAGGTCCAGGCTCTCCTCGCTCAGCGCGACGGCTCGAGCGTAGTCGCCCTGATAGGAAGCCAGGTACGCCGCGCCGATGATCACCTTCAGGCGGCTGGGTGTCGGCAATCCGGCAGTCTGGGCGATGGCTCCTTCCAGCCAAGTGCGCCCCTCGCCCCAGTAGCCGCGCACGTCCCAGAACCTCCAGAGTGCGCCGGCCAGTCGGAGCCAGTACTCAGCGTCGCCCCCGGCCGTCCTGCTCCATTCCAACGCCAGACGGAGATTGTCGTGCTCAATCTCCAACCGGTCGAGCCAGGCGCGCTGCCCCGGACCCTGCAGGTGACGTTCCGCCTGCTCCGCCAGCAGCAAGAACCAGTCGCGGTGTCGAGTCCTCGTCCGCTCCTCCTCGCCGGACTCCCGCAGCCGGTCCCGGGCATACTGACGAACCGTTTCGAGCAGCCGGTAGCGGGTAGACCCGTCCGGAATCTCCTCCACCTGTACCAGCGACCTGTCCACCAATCGGGCCAGCAGGTCAAGAACCTGGCCGCTGGCGAGGTCCGCGCCGGCGCAGATCGCCTCCGCCGCGTCCAGCGGCCACCCGCCGGCGAACACCGAGAGCCGCTGGAGCATCATGCGCTCCGCCTCAGGCAGCAGTTCGTAGCTCCAATCCATGGCGGCCTTCAGCGTCTGGTGGCGGGGCGCGGCCGTCCGTGCGCCTGCGGTCAGCAGCCGGAACCTGTCCGCCAGCCGCTCGGAGATCTGCTGAACCGACATCACCCTTGTCCTGGCCGCGGCCAGTTCGATGGCCAGCGGGATGCCGTCCAGCTGGTGGACGACCTGGGCGAGCGCGCCCGCGTTGTCCGCGGTTACCGCAAATCCGGGCTTGCCGAGCGACGCACGCTCGACAAAGAGGCGCACCGCGGCAGACTGCGCCAGCTGCTCCGAGGGTGGGGCGCCGCGGGGATCCGGAAGGCCGAGGGGAGGGACACCGTACGCGACCTCCCCGGGTACTCCGAGCGTGCTCTGGGCGGTGGCAAGAATCCGCAGTTGCGGGCAGGTCCGCAGCAGGTGGTCGACCAGTTGCGCGCATTCCGCGACCACGTGCTCGCAGTTGTCCATGAGCAGGAGCACGTGTTTGAACTGCAGGAACTCGGTGAGGATGGCGAGGAGCGGACGCTCATAATGCTCGCGCAGGCCCATCGACCCCGCGACCGTCTGAGGCACAAGCGCCGGATCGAGGAGTCCGGCAAACTCGGCCAGCCAGACGCCGGCGGGGAAATCATCAAGCAGGTCGGCGGCCACCTGGAGGGCGAGGCGTGTCTTCCCCGCACCGCCCACACCGGTGAGGGTGAGGAGCCTTGCGGTCGCCAGGAGGCTTCGGACTTCCGAGATCTCGCGTTCCCGGTCGATGAAGCTGGTGAGTTGCACCGGCAGGTTATTCGGGAAGGCATCAAGGGATCGGAGCGGCGGGAACTCGGCGGCGAGGCCCGCCGCGACGATTTGGTAGATCTGCTCCGGGCGCGCGAGGTCTCTCAGCCGGTGCTGGCCCAAATTCCGCAGCGTGATGCCGGCGGGGAGGGCGTCCTGCACGAGGTCGTACGTCGTGCGGAACACGAGGATCTGGCCACCATGACCGACCGCAAGGAGACGGGCGGCGCGGTTGAGCGTAGGGCCAACGTAGTCCCCATCGCGCTGTTCGGCCTCGCCGGTGTGCAAGGCCATCCGCACCCGCAGACCGCCGGGCAGCGCCCAGGGCTCTCGGGCCAGCGCGCGTTGCGCGTCGAGCGCGGCGGCCAGCGCGTCCGCAGCCGTCGGAAACGCCGCGTGGAACGCATCCCCCACGGTCTTGAAGACGTGGCCGCGGTGCTCGGTGATGGCGGCGCGCAGGAGATCGTCGTGCCGGCCGAGGGCGGCCCGCATCGCCTCGGCATGCTCCTCCCACAACCGGGTGCTACCCTCGATATCCGTGAAGAGAAAGGTCACCGTCCCCGTCGGCAACACGGCCATGGCCGGCCTCCTCAGACGCTCGCCCTGCTCAGGTTGTGGGGCGAATTTCGATGCCGACGGGTCATGTTTCCTGGCGGAGTCCCTTCAAGGCAGCGACGCCTTCAGCCGGCGCAGTCCTTCGTCGAGTCCCACCGTCGCTCGTAGCCCAGTTCCCGCCGCGCCTTCTCGATGGAGTACGCATGCGGGCGCAGGAGGAAATCCACCCCCGCGCGCAGCCGCCGGTCAGCCCCTGGCGAAACCGAGGGCGAGCGCGATCGCCTCGTCGGGGCCCATCGCCTGCCCTCGGGCCCAGGCTGCGGCGGCAGCCTCCGGGCCCATCGCCGCCCGCAGACGCTCTCTGGTGCCATCCACCGCCGGCCTGTCCGCGGGCAGGACCGGCGCGCCGATGCTTTCCCGGATGGCTTCGGCCGCACCGAGCAACTGCGCTGACTCTGCAAACCGCTGCTGCGCGGTCAGCACCTGGCTCAGTCCTTCCAGGCACTGCGCCAGGGTCACCGCGTCAGCCTGATCCTTGACCACGGTCAGCGCCTCGCCCCACAGGGCAGCCGCCCGGTCGGCATCGCCGGCGTGCAGCGCCGCGAATCCGAGATCCCGCAGGGCGTACGCGGTGCCTCCTGTGTCCCGCAGCTTCCGCCACAGGGCCAGGCTCTCCTCGAGCATGGCCATGGCGCGGGCGGCATCGCCCTGGTGGTCAACGACCGAACCCAGGTGGACCAGCGCCCAGGCGATTCCCCAGATGTCACCGTGAGAGCGGGCGGTGGCCAGGCTCTCCTCCAGGAGCGCGGACGCGCGGATGAAGTCTCCCTCGTAGGCGGCGATCCGCCCCAGGATCGTGAGGACGGCAGCGGTCCCCCAGTCCGCACCGACTTCCCGGAACAGCGACAGGCTCTCTTCCGCCATCGCCACAGCCGCCGGATCCCCCTGCCAGCGGGTTGCCTCCGCCAGGCCGCCGAGTGCAAGGGCCAGACCCAGTTTGTCTTGAGCCTGGCGCGCCAGAGCCACGGCCTCGCTGCCGCGGGCACCCGCCTGTTCCAGATCCCCTTGAGCGGTGGCAAGCACCGCCGCACCGGCGAGCGGGACGATCCGGGCGGCAGCCGGGGCGCTGGAATCGGCGAGCGCGCGATCGAGCCAATCACGACCCTCCTGGTAGGGCCCGCGGATCAGCCAGAACCACCACAGCGCACCCGCGAGACGCAGCCGGGCCTCCCCGCCGCCAGGTTCCGTTCCGCTCCACTGCATCGCCGCGCGCAGATTGTCCCGCTCCCGCTCCAGGCGCTCCAGCCAGCGGAGCTGGTCCGGACCGTGGAGCTCCGGCGCCGCCCGCTCTGCCCACTCCCGGAAGTACTCCCGGTGGCGCCGTCGCAGCAGCGTCTCCTCGTCCGCCTCCCGCAGCTTCTCGCCGCTGTACTGCCGGACGGTGTCGAGCAGCCAGTAGCGCGCGTGCGCCCCCGGGCCCTCCTGCGCCGCCATGACCAGCGACTTATCGACCAGGTGCGTCAACAGGTCCAGCGCATCGTGCGCGGTGATCCCCTCCCCCGCGCACACCGCTTCCGCTGCCTCCAGACTCCATCCACCCGCGAAGACGGAGAGCCGGCGCAAGAGGATCCGCTCCGCCTCGGAAAGGAGATCATGGGACCAGTCCATCGTTGCCCGCAGCGTCTGATGCCGGGGCAGGGCCGTGCGGGCGCCGGTAGTCAGCAGGCGGAAACGATCGTCCAGCCGCGAGGCGATCTGCTCCACCGGCAGGGCGCGCAGCCGTGAGGCGGCCATCTCGATGGCGAGGGGGATCCCGTCGAGGCGATGCACGACCTGGGCGACCGCCGGCGCATTCTGCGTGGTGACCCTGAACGCGGGATGCGCGCCGACGGCACGCTCGACGAATAGCTGGACCGCTTCATATCCGGTCAGCTGCTCCAGGGGCGGCAGGCGCATGAGGTCCGGCAGGGAGAGAGAGGGTACGGGCCAGGCGATCTCGCCGGGAACACCGAGTGCCTCCCGGCTGGTCGCGAGGATCTGCACATCAGGACAGGCGCGCAGCAGATCCTCCGTCAGATTGGCGCAGGCGACGATCAGGTGCTCGCAGTTGTCCAGCACAATCAGCACGCGTCGATCTTGCAGGGTGTCCAGCAGCGTGGCCAGGAAAGAGCGCCCCGGTTGCTCGCGGATGTGCATGGCCGCGGCGACGGTTTGCGGCACCAGGTCGGGATCCGCCAACGGTGCCAGCTCCACCAGCCAGACCCCATCGGGAAACTCCGCCAGCAGGTCGGCGGCAACCTCGATGGCCAGCCGAGTCTTCCCGACACCGCCCGCCCCGGTGAGCGTCAACAGGTGCGTCGCAGCCAGCAGTCGCTTGACCTCGGCGATCTCCCGGGTTCGGCCGATGAAGCTGGCCGGATGGCGCGGCAGGTTGTTGGGGTGCGCGGAGAGGGTCCGGAGCGGCGGGAACTCTGTAGGCAGGTCGGGGTGGACGAGCTGGTAGATCGTCTGCGGCTGCGGCAGGTCTTTGAGCCGGTGCTCCCCCAGGTCGATCAGGCTGGCCCTCGGGGGCAGCTCATCGCGGACCAGCGAGGCGGTCGTCTCGGAGAGCAGGATCTGCCCGCCATGTCCGGAGGCACAGATCCGCGCCGCCCGGTGGATGTCCATCCCGATGTACCCGCCGACAGCAGCGGCAGGTTCGCCCGTGTGCAGCCCCATTCGGACGAGTACCGATACCCCTTCCGGCCAGGGGTGCTTCAGGATGGCCCGCTGAGCGGACACGGCGCTGCCCGCCGCGTCACGGGCGCTCGGGAAGGCGGCAAAGAAGGCATCCCCCGGTGCATCAACCTCCTTGCCGCCGCCTTGCTCGACGGCCGCGCGAAGCAAACGCCGGCACTCCGCGAGCACTTCGGAGTAGCGTTCCCCCAGGTGCTGGAGGAGACGCGTGGACCCTTCGATGTCCGTAAAGAGCAGCGTCACTGTGCCAACGGGCAAGCGCGACATGGCCTCTCCGCCTTCAGCAGTGCAGGGCAACTTCGACAAGAGCCCGGCAATGGTCCTTGCTCGATTCAGGAGGGGTGACGCCGGACATGCGGGTGGTCGACTACCTCTCCGTCGTGTCGATTTCGCCGGGCTTCGTTCGTCGTTATAGTAGAGCGAGGATTCCCAGGCCGGTGGAGACCGTCCGGAAGCCTTTGCTCCCACTTGGAAACAAAGGAGGCGTGAACGATGCGATTCATGATGATTGTCAAGGCCAACCAGGACTCAGAAGCGGGCGTTCTTCCGACCGAAGAGCAGCTGGCCGCGATGGCCAAGTACAACGAAGAGCTGGTCAAGGCCGGGGTACTGCTCGCGGCGGAGGGGCTCCAGGCGAGCTCGAAGGGCGCGCGCGTCAGGTTCTCTGGAGCGAAGCGCACCGTCATCGACGGTCCCTTCACCGAGACGAAGGAGCTCATCGCCGGCTTCTGGCTGATCCAGGCGAAGTCGAGGGACGAAGCACTCGCCTGGGCCAAGCGCGTCCCCTTCGAGGAGGGCGAGATCGAGGTTCGCCAGGTCTTTGAGCTCGAGGATTTCGGCCCAAGCGAGGCCGTCGAACAGCACGTTCAGCTCAGGGAGCAGATCACGAAGACGTCCGCGCAGCCGTAGTCGCGGGGCGCTTCGGCTTGCCCTGGCGGGATCACTCGCCGTGACGATTGCTGGGACGCATCGCGCGATCGAGGCGGTCTGGAGGATCGAGTCGGCCAGGCTCATCGCCGGGCTCACGCGGATCGTACGCGACGTCGGACTGGCCGAGGATCTCGCGCAGGACGCGCTCGTCGTGGCGCTCGAGCGGTGGCCGGCCTCAGGCGTTCCGGACAACCCGGGGGCCTGGCTCATGGCCACCGCGAAACATCGGGCGATCGATCTGCTGCGCCGGAACGCGCGGCTGGAGCGCAAGCGTCAGGAACTCGGTCGCGAGCTCGAGGTCCACCTCGAGGCGGCCGCGTCGAACCTCGACGCCACGATCGACGATCCCGTCGGGGACGATCTCCTGCGCCTCATGTTCATCTGCTGTCACCCGGTGCTCTCGCCGGAGGCGCGCGTCGCGCTGACCCTTCGCCTGCTTGGCGGACTGACGACCGCCGAGATCGCGCGCGCCTTCCTCGTCCCGGAGGCGACCGTCGCCCAGCGAATCGTCCGGGCCAAGCGCACCCTCGCCGCGGCGCGTGTCCCCTTCGAGGTCCCCCGTGGTGCCGAGCTGACTGCGCGTCTCTCCTCGGTCCTTGAGGCGATCTACCTCGTCTTCAACGAAGGCTACGCGGCGACCGCCGGCGACACCTGGGTACGACCTGTGCTCTGCGAGGAGGCCGTCCGTCTCGGCCGTGTCCTGGCGGAGCTCGTTCCCAGCGAGTCAGAGGTTCACGGCCTGGTCGCGCTCATGGAGATCCAGGCGTCACGCTTGCGGGCGCGAGTCGGACCATTGGGAGAGCCCATCCTGCTACTCGACCAGGATCGCGCCCGCTGGGATCAGCTCCTCATCCGTCGTGGTCTCGCGGCGCTCGAGCGTGCCGAGGAACTCACCGGCGCGCTCGGCCCGTACGCCCTTCAGGCCGCGATCGCCGCCTGTCACGCCCGCGCCCGTACTCCGGAAGAGACAGACTGGGCGCGCATCGTGGCGCTCTACGATGCGCTCGCCCAGATCGCCCCGTCACCCGTTGTGGAGCTGAATCGCGGGGTCGCCGTCGCCATGGCCTTCGGCCCAGCCGCGGGCCTCGAGGTCGTCGATGCGCTGACCTCCGAGCCGCCGCTCAAAGCCTACCACCTACTACCGAGCGTACGCGGCGACCTGCTGGCGAGGCTCAACCGTTTCGATGAGGCCCGCGTAGAGTTCGAGCGTGCCGCATTGCTCACGCAAAACCCCCGGGAGCGGGAGCTGTTGCTCAAGCGCGCCGCCGCCTGCGCGCGCGGATCGCCGTCGCCGCGCCCGCGGTGACGGAAGCAGCATGTACCGATCACAGCGGTGGCCACGGTGGCGTGCACAATGTGCGGGTAAACGGGAGGTCAAAGAATGAGAAGACTCATCATGTGGAACCTGGTTACGCTTGATGGCTTCTTTGAAGGGCCGTTCAGTTGGGAAATTGACTGGCATGACTATGTCTGGGGCGAAGAGTTGGAGCGGTTCTCGATAGAGCAATCGAAGTCGGCTGACATGCTGTTGTTCGGTCGCGTGACGTATCAAGGCATGGCGGCCTACTGGGCTTCGGAGAAGGGCGAGATTGCCGACTTCATGAACAACATTCCTAAGATCGCCTTTTCACGAACGCTCGAGAGAGCCGAATGGAACAATACGCGGCTGGTCAAAGAGAACGCCGAGCAGGAAGTCGCGAGACTGAAGCAGCAGCCCGGCAAGGACCTGTTCATCTTCGGCAGCGCCAATCTCTCTTCGACGCTCACGGAGCATGGCCTGATTGATGAATACCTGCTCGGCCTCACTCCCGTCGTCCTGGGCGGTGGGAATCCCCTATTCAAAGCCAGTCCGACCAGGATGCGAATGGAGCTTGTCGAGGTGAGGCCGTTGAAGTCGGGCTGCGTTATCCTGCGCTACCAGCTCGAGAGAAAATAGCAGCGCCTGGGCTGCTCAGGGCCACCGGAATCGGCGGAGATGGTTATTGCCGCGCGCTCCGTTCTTCGTGAACGGCTTGCCAACAGTACCAGGCGGGCACCGTGCGGTAGGGCCGGAACCGTTCGCCCTCGACCTGGAGTTGCTTCGGTGTCGGGAGTTCCCGCAGTCCGTAGGCCAGCGAGTAGCCCTTGCGCACCCCATAGTCGTCGACTGGCCATACATCAAGCCGTCGGAGCTGGAAGATCAGGAACATCTCGGCGGTCCACCGTCCGATGCCACGGACGACCGAGAGGCGAGTTATGATCTCCTCGTCAGAGAACCTGCTGATGTGATCGAGCGGGACGGTCCCATCGGCGACCTTCGCGGCGAGGTCCCGAATTGAGGCGGCTTTGCTGCCCGAGAGCCCAGCGGTCCGAAGCCGCCGCTGGGGGAGAGCCAGGACCGCTTCGGGAGAGAGACCGCCGTCGAACAGCGCCACGAATCGTCGGTGGATGGCGGCCGCCGCGGCTCCAGCAAGCTGCTGGTACAGAATGCTCTCGGCCAGCGCCGCGAAGTGGTCGGTGCTCGGCCTGGGCAGGCGGAAAGGACCGGTCCGCTTGATGAGTTGGGCCATGACCCTGTCACGGCGGGCAACTTCGGCGGCCGCGGCTGAAAGGCTGATCCTCGGCACGTTCGTGTCCCCTCAGTCCGTCGGCTCGACTTGGTAGAGTTCTACGGCATCCGCCAAGCCGGGCAAGCGCCGTCGACCAAGTCTACGCAGGCGGATGCCAGTTGGTAACGATTCTCCGACGGCCCTCTTCGTCTCTGCGGAAATGACGGTCTGACCCCCATGGGGGCGGTCATCGTATCCTGGGCCGCGAGCAAGGCCGGTGGGGCCGCGGCATCGGCTATGACGCCTCTCTACGGCCTCCGTCCACCAGATTTACCGGGTGCTGCATAAGGCCCTGGGACAGGCGGTCAAACTGGGGCTCCTGGCCCGAAGCCCGTGCGAATTCGTGGAGCCACCGCGGATCCGCCGGCCTGAAATGCAGGTGCTCGACGAGGAACAGGTCCGGATCTTCCTGGGTGAAGCGAAGCGATCCTCACGCTACTACTCCCTCTACCTGATGGCTGTCCTTACTGGCATGCGTGAGGGGGAGTTGCTCGGGCTACGCTGGAAGGACGTGGACCTCACCCTCGGGGTAGCATCCATCCAGCAGACCTTCTACAGGCTCGGGCGGCAGAGACTGCTCAAGCAGCCCAAGAGCGAGAAGGGCAGGCGCCGCGTGGCTCTCCCGCCCGTGCTGGTTGAGGAGCTCGGGCGGCTGAAGGCTAAGGCGGAGGAGAAATGCCGCACGCGCGGTCGCTGCCCCTCTTCAGGCTGCCAGGACCGGAACTGCGTCCACTGGCACGACCACGGGCTAGTTTTCTGCCAACCTACGGTAGTGTCGAAGTCGCTGTGCATGCGTGGGAACCTGCTCGATCCTGCCTGCTCGGGTCCCCGTCGCTCAGGCCCCGCCGAATTCGCGAAGGCGCTCCGTCATCCGAGC
>Ga0209342_10006285_pt1 | contig 12092 bp, 3 predicted proteins | sample RifCSP16_2_FD_184023 | JGI IMG/M metagenome (GOLD analysis project Ga0209342, IMG submission 184023) | Soil microbial communities from Rifle, Colorado - Rifle CSP2_sed 16_2 (SPAdes) (version 2) | ecosystem: Environmental > Terrestrial > Deep subsurface > Rock core/Sediment | place: Rifle... | reverse complement strand
TGATCGGGGTCCAGGCGGAGGGCGCGGCCCCCCTTCCCGAGGCGCTGCGGACCGGCCGTCCCGCCAAGGTCGCGGAGCCGAGGACCATCGCGGACGGCATCCGCATCGGCCTGATTCTCCCCGCCATGCTCCCCCTCCTCTCCGGGAATCTCGATGGATGCCTCTTAGTCACGGATGGAGAGATTCGGGCGGCGATGCGAACGCTCGCGATGGAAGCGCACGTCATCGCGGAGCCCGCCGGCGCGGCGGCGGTGGCGGCCTGGATCAGGCACCGCGGGACGCTCGAACCGCCGGTGGCCGCCATCGTCTCCGGCGGCAACGCGGAGCCTTCGCTCCTCGAGGAGATCCTGTCGAACCGGCCCGACGCGGCCTAGAGGACGCGGACCTGGATAGGGAAGTCCGCCGGCGGGAGCTGCCGTCGGAACCGGGCGATCACCGCGCCGCCGTTCCCGTGCAGGGCGTGCACCTCGCCCCGCCACTCCACGCCGTCGGCGCGCTTGAAGAGGACCGTCCGCCCGAGCAGCTTCCCCGCGGCGTCGCGGCTCGTCACGCTGCGGACGTGGAGGATCGCCGCGCGGGAATCCTCGTGGCGCTTCGCCCTCGCGAACCCGGCGATCACGCCATGCATCTCGGCCATGCCCTTGACTCCTGAGGAGCAGGGGCCAGACCCTCCCGGGTATATGGGGTTTGTCCGCCTGCCGGGCTACCCGGAGCCACCCTGCCTTCCCGTCCGTTCGTCGGGCCCCGCCGGACGGTTGTGCGGGGCGGAGGGAGGGGCCGCCGTCGGTTCCTCAAGGCCGTCCGCCGCCAGGGGCTCAGTGCCGGGTTCGAGCGCCGCTGCAAGTGGCTCCCCCTCGGGCTTACGCCGTCGGCCGAGGAGCATGCCGAAGAGGAGACCGACAATGAACAGGACGATCGCGAGGACGATCCCCACGATCCACGGGAGAACCTCGTCACCTCCACCGCCACTCTGGGGAACCAAGGTGAGGACGATCGTCGTCGACTCGCCGGCGCTGACATTTCCCGAGATCACGAACTCCTCGAAGCCGGCCAGCGTCGCCCGCACGGTGTGCGCCCCCGCCACGAGGTTCGCGAAGGTGTGGGAGCCGTCCGCAGTGACCGGGTTCGCCCCGGAATCCAGGTAGAGGAAGACCCCGGAGAGCGACGCGCCAGAGGGGTCGCGGATCTGGACGACCAGGGTCCCCGTGGTCGGGGCCACCGGGAGGAGGGCGACATGTTCGCGGGCGCTGGCGCCGGCGTCCACCGTCACCACGAGGCTCAGGGTCTGGTGGCCCGTCGCTGTCACTTGGACTGTGTAGGTTCCGGCGGGAAGGTCGGCGAACACCGCCAGTCCCAGGGCGCCGGTCGTAAGGACGAGCCCGGAGGGCTGGACCGAGACCGTGGCCCCGGCAAGGGGGGCGCCCAGGGCGGCAGTCACGGTCATCACCAGGTCCCCGGTCGTGGGGGCGAGGGCCAGGGTCAGGACGACCGGGAGCTGGATTCCGGCGACGACGGCGATCCCCGCGGTCGCATTCGCGAACCCCGCCAGGGTGGCGGTGACGTTGTAGCCACCGGGGACGAGCCCGGTGAACGCGATCGAGCCGTCGGTCGCGGTCGTCCCGTTCGCGCCGGTCTCGACAACGCGGACACTGGCTCCGGCCTGCGGGGATCCGTCCGACCCCAAGACGGAGACCGAGAGCCCGCCGGTCGTCGGCAGGGTCGTCAGCGCCAGCCTCACGTAGGTCGTCGAGCCCGCCGCGACGGCGATCCCGGAGACTGAAGCGCCCGCGTGCCCCGCGAGGCTCGCCGTGACATCATAGGTGCCCGGGGACAATGCCGCGAAGGAGAACTGGCCGAGCCCGTCGGTCGTGGTCGTGCGGCCCCCCGGGCTCAGGGAGAGGAAGGCCCCGGGGAGCGGGGCGCCGGTCTCGTCCACGGTCGTCCCGGAGAGGACCGCCACCGTGCCGAGGGGCGTCAGCACGAGATAGACCGACATCGTCTCCCCTGCGCTGATCGAAAGGCCGGCTAACGTGCCGGTCTGGTACCCGGAGAGGTTGGCGGTGACCGAGTAGGTCCCCGGGAGCAGTCCCGCGAGGGTGAAGGACCCTCCCGGCCCCGTCGTTGTGCTGTTGCCTCCAGGGGCCAGGAGGATGGCGGCGCCGGCGATCCCCATGCCGGCGGAGTCCGTCACGGTCCCACCGAGGGCGCCGAGCGTCGGAGGCACCGTCATCAGGACGAAGTTCAGGTAGGTCGTCGCCCCCGCCGTGACGACGATCCCGGAGAGCGACCGGTCCACATAGCCGGAGAGGTTCGCGGTCACCGTGTAGTTCCCTGGGAGGACGTTCGGAAGGACGAAGGCCCCGCCTCCGGCGGAGACTGTGCTGTTCGGGGTGCCTTGGACCTGGACCGTCACGCCTGGGAGGGCGACGCCCTGAGCATCCGTCACGACGCCCTGGAGGGTACCGAACGCGGCCCCGCCGGGTAGGCCGATCACGACCGGGTGGGTGCTGGTCGGCGCACCTGCAGGATGGGTCACGGCGTTCCAGCCGTCCGCGGTCTCCAGATAGTAGGCCGCCACGCCGGCGACGGGCTGGGCCGGGAGGAATCCCCGCCAGTCCCCGTTCTGGTCCGTCCCGAGGTAGCGCGTCATCGGGCTCTGCACGTAGAAGGCGGAGCCCACGTCCCGGTACCAGAGGGAGGCCCCGGTGACCCCCTCCAGGTCCGTGATCGTCGCCTGGATCTCGATGGGGTCGCCCACGAAGGCCGCCGTGATGGGGACATGGGTGATTGATGGGGGGTTCGGGTCCGGGACGACCCCGAGGTCGACCACCGTGAACGCGTCCGGGCCCAGGGGGAGGTCCTCATAGTTCCCCGCGACGTCTCGCGCTCGGGTCATGAACTCGAAGAGTCCCGGCCCGGGGGCCGTGAAGTTGACCGGCATCGGGACGAAGGGCGGGGTCGTCGCATAGAGGGTCCAGGGGCCGGGGGGCTGTCGGTACCAGACCTCGATTTCCTGCAGCCCGCTCCCTCCCGAATCCGAGGCGGTGTAATTCAAGGGAACGAACACGCTCGGCGTGAGAGCCGGTAGTGGGTCGGCGGCAGACGTCGGCAGGGTGGCCTCGTACCGCAGCGTGATGTCGATCACGTGCGTCGTCGAGAGGGGCGCGTAGGCCGGCGCGACGTGCAGCTGCCCCTGGAACGTCCCCTCCGGGGTGCTGCTCGGGAAGTCCCAGGTGATGCTGAACGGGTCGGTGACGCCCGGGACCGTCGTCGTGGTCGGGAGACCCGAGGTCCCGAAGAGGGAGGTCCCGAAACGCTCGATGTGACGCGCTTCGTCGAAGGTGGAGCCGGGGCCCGCCGTGAAGCCCGCGGCGTGGATCCAGTAGCAGCCCTCGGCGGGGGAACTGAGGTCAATCCGCTCGGGGTTCGCGGTGCTCGCGGTCCACGCCATGAGGTCCCCGACCGTGTACGTGCCGTCGCACGTGACCCCGTCGTAGAACACCGCGAAGTCGATGTCGTCGCCTGCGAGGAGGGTCCAGGTCCATTCCAGGGTCACGACCCCGGAGGGGATGATCTCCGGGTAAGTGTTCGGGGCGGCAAAGAGGTAGTCGGTGTAGCTCCCCCCAGAGTATGGATATGGGTCCACTGGACGTCCTGGGAACAGATCATCTAGGATCTCGATGGGGAGGGCGACGACGCCGTCGATCAGGCCGAGGTCGGACCACACGGTCCCAGGGATGCCGCCATCGAGGCGATTGGTCCAGGCCACGGGGGCCGTGGGCTTCACCTCCAGGACCCCGACATCCAACGTGAACGCCTCCTGGGTGTCGACGGCATGGAGTCGACGGGAGCCGGCCGTGACCCGCACGAGGCCTGTGGAGATCGGGCTGCTGAGGAACTCTCGGAAGGGATACAGGGTCGCTGTGCTGCCGACGGTGTTCTCGGTCTGGGTCGAGGCGGCCAACGTGAAAGGCCCAAAGGTCCCTGGGTCGCCCGCTTCGGGAGAACCGAACGCATAGGGCTGGGCCGTCGCCACGAACATCTCCGCGTCGGTATACGCGTTCGTCCACTCGAGCTCGTAGACCATGACCCGGTCCGGGTCGGAGGCGTTGAGGCCGAGGTCGAGGAAGAAGGGCCGGTAGTCCCCGCCGCCCGAATACTGCCCGACGCCCTGCCCCCGGAACGCGCCGTTCTCGTACAGGGTCGTGGCGGCGGCGGTCGCCCCGAGCTGCGCGGGGGAGGACGTGGCGGGCACGTTGATGAGGACCGGAATGGTCGAGACCGCCGCGCCGGCGGTCACGAGGAGGACCCCTTGGTAGGCGCCGGGGGCGGTGCCCAAGGGCACCGAGGCGGTGGCGGTGAACGTGGCAGTCCCTCCGGCGGGGATCGATCCGGGGGCCGTCGTCGTCAACCAAACCCAGGGGATTCGCGCGTAGAACTCGATGACGACCGTGACGGGGAGGGACATGAGCGGGGCCAGGGACCGAACCCGCAAGACGAACCCCTCACGCACCGCGGAGGTAGCGTTGTCGAAACGCATTGCCGGGTCGTGGAGCCAGAGCCTCGGCGTGTTGCGGTCGATCGATGGCCCGGAGGCCGTGGTGATCCTAACGCGCTCGGAGAAGCCCGCGAAGACGCCGTCATTGTTGGCGTCGACCCATTGGTGCGCCTCGGCGCCCAGGTTGAAAGCGCCCCCGTTGGCCGCGATGCGATCGGCCTCGTCCATGAGGACATGGACCGCGAGGAAGTCGGCTCCGTTGTAGAGTCCGCTTGGGAAGTCGCTCGCCTGGAGCGTGAAGCCGCCACCGGTATTGAAGTAGCGGTTCGTGACCCCCGCGGCGCCAGCAAAGGTGTACCATTCATCCCCTACGGCGGGCCGGATATAGCTCCACTGGTACTCCCCCGTCTTGGTGTACATGGCGTCGGAGACGGTCGGGACAATCGGCGTTGGGCCGTGGTTGGTCAGCGTGAAGGTCTGGTCGTCCGCCTCGCCGGCCCGCAGCAGGTTCGTGAAGGCCTTGTGGTCGGCCGCGGGGGTCGGATACCCGCCGGGAACCCAGGAGCTCGGGGAGACGCTGACCCCGGTGCCGAAGAAGGCGGGCGTCGAGGCCATCTCCACCGACCGCACCGCGTTGATGAATCCAGCCCCCTGTTGGAGGGGGTCGAACTTGTGGTCAGTCGCCCCGGACATCAGGAACTCCTTGAGCTGTTCGTTCGTCGGCCAGGCGCCGTTGGCGTCATCGTAGGCTTGGGCGGTCAAGGCGGCCACCCCGGACACCACCGCCGCCGCCTGGGAGGTGCCGCTCGCGCCGGTGAAGGAGATCGCCTGGGTCCCATCGGAGAAGCCATTGAGGAGGGACGCGTAGTTGAGAGAGAGGGCGGTGAGGCCGAAGGAGCCGGGCGCCATGAGGTCCGGTCTCGGCTGCCCGAGCCCCGAGGGGCCACGAGAGCCCGAGTCCGTGAGGTCCCCGAAGGGCCCGCACGGGTTGGACGGGTAGAGGCCTGGCCAACAGCCGATCGGCCCGCCGTCGGAGCCGAAAACGAGTCGATAGTTCATCATGCCCGTATCCGTGACGGCGATCGCATCCGGCGCGGCCGCGGGGGCGGCCACGGTCCCGTACCCCCAACCCTCGTTGCCCGCGGCGAAGACGTAGCTCGTCTCGGGGTAGCGGTCCGCGAGGATCTGGAGGTACCGGCTGTTCACGTCCCATCCCGAGGTCAGCAAGGTGCCCCGAGGTTGGTACCCCCAGCTGTTGCTGACGACCTGGGCCTCGTCCCCGGTCCCCGGCACCCCGTCATACCCACGCCCGGCGAAGTCGAGGGCGGCGCTCGCCCCGTCGAAGTTCCCACCGATGATCTGTGCGTCCTCCGCCATCCCGTACACGTCGGCCGCTCCCGGGGCCAGGTACGGGTTGCCGTAGGGGTCCCCGGCGGCGTTGGAGGCCACGGAGGTGCCGTGGGTGCTGCCGTAGTCGAACTCGCCGAAGAAGAGGGCGATGTCCCCGTTCTCGGGGATGAAGTTGGCCAGGCCAAGTTCTGCGGAAAGGGTCGGCGTGTACGGCAGGGGGGCTCCGGTCCGGTAGGTCACGGCCACCGCATCTCCCGCGGACAGAGCATAGGGCAGGAACGTCCCGGTCGCCTGCTCGTACTGTTCGAAGAAGACCTGTCCGGTCTCCAGGTCCATCGCGAACCCGATTGCGCCGTCCATCGAGTTGTCGCCCCACACGAGGGGGACAGCGTTCAAGGTCACTGTCGGGAAAACGAACCCGGAACTCGTGAGGTCCACGGCGACCCAGCCCTGGGACAGCGTCACCGAGGTCTCCCCTCCGGTGGCCACGAAGTTCTCGGTCGGTGGACCGACCGTGGCGGGGGGCATCCAGTAGAGGAGCCCTCCGGACAGGTCAGGGACTCCATCGCCATCCACATCCTGCCACACCGCCGGGCTCGCCTTCGTCACGGCCTTCTCGTCCGCGAAGCTGTGGTCGTCGTCCACATCCACGAACACGGTGTCGTACACCCCGGCGATGTTCGGATCGACCACGAGGAGCCCGACCCGCTCGCCGTACATCCACGTGAGGGAGTCGTCGGGATGCACCCCGAGGTGGTACACGCCGCTCGCGCTGACCTGGAGAGGGTCCGAGAGGTCGAGGTGGTAGTTGCGGTCGATTCGAGTCATGTCCCCAAGATCCGGTGCCGCCACCTTCGTGCGCCAACCTCCGCACGTGTCGCAGTACGGGAGCCAGCCCAGAGGGGCGGGGACGAACGCGGAGAGTGGCGGGGCGGCCGCGTCCTCGGCCACGGTGTCGATGAGGGAGACGGTGTCGGCGCTATAGAGCTCCAGATTGATTGTCTCCGGGTCGCCCCGGTTCGGTTTCGGGTAGAAGAGCTCCCCGAAGAACCCGGCCGGGTTGTGGACCGCCGCGCCGCCGAGGCCGGCGAGGCTGGAGCCCGCGTCCCAGAGGCGACCTTGCCATTCATACACGGTGGGATCGGCGGCGACCCCCGGCTGCCAGTAGAAGACAATCTCCGGGTTGTACAGAGGCGTCGCCGAGATCGAGGCGCCGTAGGTCGGGTCGAAGTTGCCCCCCGGGTTGTAGGTGTACGACGCCTCGAGCACATCCCCCGGACTGAGGGGACTCGTCAGAGTGACCTGGCCGGCGGGGTAGTTCATGGTGTATCCCGAGACCATGAGCACCCCGTTCCGGGTCAGGGACTCCGAGGCGGGGTCCACGTTGAGGGAGGTGAAGTCCAACGGGCCGACGACATTGGTCAGGCCATACCAGTAATCGGCGTACAGGATGTGGCCGGGGTAGAGACGGTCGGTGAAGGCGATCACGCCCGTCACCGGATTGATGGAATAGTCTACGCCTTCGACGAACTCCGTGCCGTCCTCGAGGTACAGGCGGACCCATTGCCCGGGGAGGAATCCCGGAATCAATGCGCTGCTGGGCGGGAGGACCAGGGTCTCCGTCACCTCCCACGCCGTGGCCGCGTCGACCGTCTGCCCGGTGACCGTATAGTTGTTGGTATAGAGGGTCCCTGAACCAGTCGTGCCAGGCCCCATCCAGTCCACGTAGAGGACGAACTCCGCGGTCCCGACGGCGCCGGCGGTCGCGAACCCGAAAAACCACCCGACGGAGTCCGAGGCGGCTCGGTGGCCTCCCGCCGCGTAGAGGTTCACGAGCTCGTAGGCGCCGAGGCCCTCGACCGGGCTCGTCGCGACCAAGTGCCCAGGATCCCAGTCTGCGGGGTTGCCGTCCACCACGATGTCCCAGGGGACACCGACGAGGGATCCCTCGTAGGTCGTGTCGGCGAACCAGCTCGACTCCCCTTGGCTGTACCCGATCGGATAGGGCAGGACACCCGCATCCCAGTTCCCCAGGAACAATTCTAGGGAGGGCGAATCGATCATGATCGGCCACCCGTCCCAGGGGCTGGTAGGGTCATTGACGGTCGCCCATTTCGTCGGGGTGGCGAGAGCGAAGGAGGGGTGCCCGAAGTCGACCCCCGTGTCCAGGATCATGATGTTCACCCCGGAGCCCGTGTATCCGTACTGGCTCTTCACCGCGGAGACCCCGGTGACCACCTGCTGGCCATATTCGTTCGGCGAGGGGGAGGGGTCTCCGTCGGTGCCCATGGCCCCCTTGCCATCCCCGCCGCGTTCGTCGGTGTCACGGGGGATGGACAGGTCTTCTAGGGAGGTAGGGTTCCCCGGAAGCGAAGGCGTCACCGCACGCTCGACGGCGATGGTTGAGGGGAGCTCCGCCAGCGCCGATAGCCGGGATGCGGGGAGGGAAAGGTCGATGAGGGCTAGGCTCGGGGCTCGCGGTCCGACGAGGCTTTGGGCGGGGAGCGGCACCCAATCGGCCGCCTCGCTCAGGGAGGACCGTGGAGACCCTGCGACCCGGCGGGCCGCGCTCGCATCCAAGGTCAAGACGCGGACGTCGAGGAGCTGCTCCGTCGTCCTCCCGGCCCGTTCGAGGAGAGCCGCGTCGATCTTCTCCACCGGGTCAGCCACCATGGGCGATTCGAGGATCGCCGGAGAGATCCGGCCCGGCGTCTCGGTCGCCGTCTCTCCGCGCGAGGGCGGCAGGACGAGGCCCGAGGCGAGCAGCACTCCCACCGTCAGCACACTCCACACTACGCTCCCGATGAGCCGACTCATCGATGCCACGCCCCCTATCCGTGCTAGCCCCGCCGCATCTAGGGTCGGCTATTAGGCCTTTTCTGGGAACGGGTCCGAATGGTGGGTGAGCAGCGGCCACGGCCAGGTCAGTTCGGTCGCTTGCTCAGCTCGGTGGGGAAGTAGAGCGCTCGCGTCGGCTTCCCGAGCACGCGCTCGCCCGCAGTGCGAATCAAATCCCCGAGGGAGAGGGTCTGGTCCTCGTTCAGCTCGCGGTCATAGACCTGGAGCACCGACTGCGTCACAGGGTGGGCCAACTCCTTGTCGCCCACGACCATGACAAACCCGACCCAGTCCGCCTTCGCGTCGCGAACCTTCCGCGAGACCCCCTCCTGGCGGTCGTCGATGCCGCACCGCAGGTTCGACCGCCGCAGGATTTCCGCAAGCTCCCGGCACCGGGGGAGGTGCTTCTCGCTGACCGGGAGGAGCCGGACCTGCTCCGGGTTCAGCCAGAGAGGCAGCACCCCGGGCTTCCCGCTCGCCTCGCGCTGCACCGCCGTGTCGAAGACCAGGTACAGGTAGCGCTCGATGCTCCCGAGGACGGCGGTGTGGAGGATGATCGGCCGCTGCGCCTTCCCGCCCTCGTCCGTGAACTTGATCCCGAAGCGCTCCGCGTTCCCCGTGTCGATCTGGACCGTCGCGATCTCCTTCGCGTGCTTCATCGAATCGAACACCATGTACTCCACGTTCACCGTCCAGTAGAATTCGATCCCCTCGGGGTAGACGTGGATGAGCGCCGGCTTCTCCTCGTGGCGGCAGAGGTCCAGGATGAGGTCCTTGTTCTCCTCGAAGGCTCTGCGCGAGGAGACGTTGATCAAGAGCTCGTAGTCGCGGCCGAGCACCTTCACCTCCTGCTCGATGCGCTCATGGACTTTCGTGAACCATGCGCGGGCCATCGCGTCGTCCGCGCAGAGGACGTGGAGGTCCGGCATGTTGAGGCGGCGCACGCGGAACAGGAGCGTCGTCTCCCCGGACTGCTCGAAGCGGTAGGCGTCGGCGATCTCCAGGGCGCCGAGGGGGAGCTGCTTGTAGGAGATCGTCCAGTCGCGCATCATGGAGAACTGCTCGTGGCAGGCGGCGTAGCGCAACACGAACTTCCCGCGGTCCGTGTCGATGGCGTACAGGCGGTCCCCGAAGAGCGCCGCGTGCTCCCGCACCGGCTTCTCCCGGAGGTTGAACATGTTCGTGCCCTTCACGACCATCACGTTGAGACCGATCGACTGCACGACGGCCTGCGCGTAGTCCGCCACGAGGTCGAACATGAGCGCCGCCTTCGGTTGATAGCGCATGTGTCCGGCGTCGCTCATCCGCTCCCACTCGACCCCGAACTTCTTGCAGAGGCGGAGGTAGGCGGGCTCGCCGGTCGAGGGGTGTTCCTCCTTGAGCGCCTCCTTCTTCATCATCGACTGGAAGCCCTCACCACCGCCGGGGAAGGCGGTGACCTCATGCTCCGTGCCGTCGAGATCGAGGACGAAATGGCGGTCTCCGGTAGGTCGCGTCCTCTTCGCGCCCTCGGCGGTGATCTCCCGTGACAACTCGCTGAGCGGGTGCCCCTTCACCGCGATGTCGAAGGCCTTGTACCAGCCGAAGGGCGAGCGGTGGACCTCGAGCCCCTTCTCCCGGAGGAGGATCTCCAGCTCATCGAGGATCTCGCGCGAGGGCTGCGGGGCCGCGAGGCTCGAGGAGAGGTGCGCGTAGGGGTAGAGGACGATGCGCTTGGCCTGCACTTTGTTGTAAATCTCAAAGATGTCGGCGGCGGCAGCTCGTGCGACCTCGGGGATGGACGGCTCATCGCGCTCCTCCATCGTCAGGAAGCAGACGAGAGCCTCCTCGAAGGTGCCGCGCTTGCGATCGTCGGGGATCTCCTCGGCAACCTTCGTGGGCTCCCGAACCTCGTAGGTGAATCGGTCCGCGTGGAGGAAAAGGGCGCGCATGGGCTCGCTCCCGAAGCTCCATGGACTATAAGATGTGAGGGAGGGCGCCGGAGGCGCTCGGTGCGCCGGGCGGCTCTAATTATATTATCATGATAACATGAACATGGTCTTCCCGCCCGCGACGGTGGGCAGGAACAGAACCGGTGTGATCTCTCGGGGACGGCAGACCGCGCGACGAGCCCCAAGAGTCTCCACAGGGTCGGTCGGGGCTGGAAAGGTGGCCATGGTTTCGCGAAGCCTTAGACAGTTCATGAATGTCCAATGATGTACACTTACGAGGTTCAAAAATAGACAGAACAGAGCGTCAGAGTACAGAAACGTTAAGTAACGCTCAGAAGAGTAGCATCCTGGGGAGTGCCCATGAACAACGGGACACAGCGCATCGTGCTCGGGATCGACGACCTGCCGAAGAACTACTACAACATCCAGCCGGACCTGCCGAAACCTCTGCCCCCGCCGCTGAATCCGGGGACGAGGGAGCCCATCGGCCCCGAGGCGCTGGCGCCGATCTTCCCGAAGGAGATCATCCGCCAAGAGGTGAGTCAGAACCGCCGCGAACCGATCCCCGAGGAGCTGCGCGAGGCCTACATCCGCCTCGGCCGCCCGACTCCGCTCTGCCGCGCGACTCGCCTGGAGGCGTTCCTGAAGACGCCGGCGCGGATCTACTACAAGCGCGAGGACCTCAGCCCCGTCGGCTCGCACAAACCGAACACCGCCATCGCCCAGGCTTATTTCGCCATGAAGGAGGGCGTCGAGCACCTCGCCACAGAAACGGGCGCCGGCCAGTGGGGCTCCGCGCTCGCCTACAGCACAAACTACTTCGGCCTCGGCTGCACCGTGTTCATGGTCCGTGTTAGCTACGACCAGAAGCCGTACCGGAAGCACCTCATGGAGCTCTACGGGGCGAAGGTGTTCCCCTCCCCCAGCGACCAGACAAACTACGGTCGCAAGCTCCTCGAGAACAACGAGCACTCGCCCGGGTCCCTGGGGATCGCGATCTCCGAGGCGCTCGAGTCGGCGGTGACGGGGAAGAACTCCAAGTACTCTCTCGGCAGCGTCCTGAACCACGTCCTCATGCACCAGTCGGTGATCGGGCAGGAGACGCTCCAGCAGTTCGCGCTCGCGGACGAAACGCCGGACGTCATGGTGGGCTCGGTCGGCGGCGGCTCGAACTTCGCCGGCTTCACCTACCCCGCCATCGGCGAGCGCCTGCACGGGAAGTCGGAGACGCGCTTCGTCGCCGTCGAGCCGACCTCCGTGCCCTCGATGACGAAGGGCCGGTACGAGTACGACTTCGGGGACACCGCTGAGATGACGCCGCTGCTGAAGATGCTGACCCTGGGGCACAATTTCATCCCGCCCCGCATCCACGCCGGCGGCCTGCGGTACCACGGGGTCGCGCCAAGCCTGAGCCTCCTCCTCGACGAGAAGATCGTGGAGGCGCAGGCCTTCGACCAGGTGAGCACGTTCGAGGC